>Ga0070708_100000368_pt1 | contig 34096 bp, 28 predicted proteins | sample KBSK5503metaG_FD_65469 | JGI IMG/M metagenome (GOLD analysis project Ga0070708, IMG submission 65469) | Corn, switchgrass and miscanthus rhizosphere microbial communities from Kellogg Biological Station, Michigan, USA - KBS K5-50-3 metaG | ecosystem: Host-associated > Plants > Roots >... | reverse complement strand
TGCTCCCTGGCTCATACTCTTCAGGGTGGTTTGGCAAGATCATAATAGAGGATAAAAGGGCATACGTCAAGGTGAGATTCACCCGCTTTTATGGAGACTCGAAACATACGAACTAACCCATCAATTGATCATTAGCAAATTGGCTGAGGTAGCCCAATGAAGAGGGATACGGAAATTGAGGACGAATCAGTCAGACATCATAAAGGGGCATACGTTGAGAAGAAGGGGTCGAGATAGTAGAACATAAGTTCTACTTATTCTGAAAAATTACATAAATAATCTCAGCGGAACCGACGGGTTTCGGCTACTCTGTCACCAATTTTATACCTCTTCCTGGCCCCAGCAGGCACACTCTACCAAAAGGTACAACAGCTTCTTACTGAAGCTGAAACATTTGTGGGAAGCTCTCCCCCTGTTGTGATCAAGCACCGGCGTCCAGGGCCAAAACACCCGGCATACGGTATTCCCGCTTCAGAGTGGCCGACAGTGCTGCATCGTGTTCTGGAGCAGAAGGAACCGCTCCGAACAGTGGCAGCAGCATACGGTGTCTCTCATGAAACGATCCGTCGCCTCATTCGTGCTGCTACTAAAGAGCATGTACAGCAAGAAGCGCAACTGTCCAATCTGTCGTGATGGGTATTCGCGTCGTGATTTCCTTCTCTGTTCAAGAACGAATCCCCTCCATAGCCAACACTATGGCTACCAGAGGCACCATCTCTTTTCATCTACGAAGGGTCATCCCAACTGCTGTCCACCCCTACAAGCAAGGCGGTTGGGGTGGCAGTACCCCTGGCGTTGCATTGTGGAGACACGGAACCTGGCCTCGCTGCCCTACAGTGAGCATAGCAGGTGAAGACAGGACACACCTGGACACAAGGCGGATTGCACTTGGGGAACAGGCGGAGAAGCCGTCGTGATCTGGACAACCATGGCCCTCCTGCAGGCTGCGAGATCCTAGTAAGAAGCGGGAAAAGACGGATCGCACCGGCGAAATTCGAGGGTGAAAACTATCTCTTTTGAGAACGGACGTGCTACGTAGCCAGCACACGCCATTTTTCTGCCGATCGTGTATTTCGTGTCAGCACTCCTGGCCGATTGGTTGGATTGGAATGACTCGCACGTCTTCAGTCCGCAGTGGTCCCTTCACGCACGCTTTCATGGCATTGTGTCCATCGGCATGCCCGTCCTCCTCGCACCGGTCGCGCTCTGGTTGCTGTGGCGTCGTTCTGCCGACCCATCCCCCGCTGCAACGACGGCTGCCCTCATTCCCATTGCTTACTGGGGACCCCTTTTTGTGGCACGCTTCATCCCTGGTACAGACATTGTCGATCCTGGATACCACCTCAAGCGCGTCGCTGGTGTACCGTCTCCCTTGTTCGGAGCAGCTGCAACCATACTCGTGGCCGGACTCGGTTGGTACGTGGACCAACGAGGGCGTGCTGCAAGCAAGCGTGCCTCTTGAGGCCATTGCCAGGCTTCTGGCTTTTGAGAGCAAGCATGGGTACCCGTTTCCATGCGTGAAAACACCCATCCAGAGGCCGCATCGAACACGTACAAGAGATCAGAGAGGGGAGCATCCAGCGAATCGGCGAAGTAGTGCGTATCAGGAGATGACCAGGTGAAGTCACCAAGGAGGAACGACGATGGGACATGATGACGATGGAAAGCTGCAAGTGTCTCAAGGGATGATACCCATGCCAATGAGAACAAGAAAAGGAGACAGAAGATGTCGACTGTCGTGTTGATCAATCCATTCGTGGTGCCAGCGGGTCAGGAGGAGGAGTTCCTCAAGCGGTGGCGCGAAGCCACTGAGCACCCGCGGCATGCGCCAGGCTTTGTCTCGACCCGACTCCACAAGAGCCTGGACTCACAGGCGAAGTTTCGCTTTGTCAATGTCGCAGAGTGGGAGTCGCCGCAGCACTTCCAAGCAGCCTTGAGGGCAGAGGCGTTCCAGGAGATAGCCCGGAGGATGCCTTCGCCGCCTCTCCGGCGCAGTACCGTGTCGTCGCCGAAGCGGGAGAATTTCTACCACAACCGCGCTAGCATTGGTGACCACGCGCTGCTTTATCTACCATTGCTATGAGCGACTACCAGAGAGTCGCTGGAAAGGGGAGCGATCATGGAGGTGATAAAATCTGCCAACGTGGCGTTGCGCTTTCTGCTGGAACTGTGTGTCCTGGGGGCTACTTCAGTACTGGGGGTTCCAGACCGGACGGGGACTGCTCGCCAAAATCGGACTCGGCATCGGCGTTCCATTGGTAGCTGCGGTGGTGTGGGGCCTGGTTGGAGCGTCGAGTTCACCGTGGCAGTTGCAGGATCCCTGGAACCTTGTCAGGGTGTCAGCCAAATGCAGAGGAGGGTGCATGTAGACTGCAAGAGCAGCTTGTGGTAGACTGACGGAAAAGCAGGGAAGACCAACGTCCTGCAGGAGGTGAGGGTCTCTTATGGAGGAAAGCAAGCTGTATACGGCACGAGTGCAAGTGGTTGAGGCCATGGAGCAAGGACTCCCCTGGTGTCAACGCCTGCGTAATGTTGCGCCCGAATAATTTTGACCCCCCTATGATTTTCTTTCCAACGTTGACACGCTCCAAGATTCTCACTCCGTCTTTCAGCCACACAGCAGTTCGGTGCGGCTCCCCACCCTGCGGCAGGGCGTCTCCACTGCCTCGACTCGCTCACTCCGGATGCCCACAGAGCAGGGCCACTCCGCCCTTGACTCCCAGAAGCCGACGCTGGCCCATGGCAGCAGTGCTGCGCCAGGATAAGTTGACCCCACAACGCCGACCACGGTGCGCCAGTATACAATTGACCCTCCTTTCATTTTTGACCCCCACCGGAAGCGCTGGCACTGCGATCTTTCATGCGGTAGCTGCGACCATTGATGGGGATGACCTCCGCATGATGCAAGAGCCGGTCGAGCAGCGCCGTGGCGAGAACATCATCTCCTAGCAGACTTCCCCAGGCAGAAAAGCCGGTATTGGAGGTCAGCAGGATCGAGCCGTGCTCATAGCGGGCGGTGACCAACTCAAAGAAGTGGTGCGCCTGGCCAGGTGAGAGTTTGGTGTAGCCCACCTCATCAATGACGAGGACACTGGGGGTGGTGTAGCGACGCAGCCGCTGACGTACCAGGCCGGGATAGGAAGCGCTATCGAGCGCTTCAGCGAGATGGGTGAGGGTCGTGAACAAGGCGGAATACCCAGCGCTCAAGGCTTTGACCGTGAGCGCTAGACTGAGGTGGGTCTTCCCAGTGCCCGGTGGGCCAAGGAACACGACGTTGGTGGCCGTCTTCACAAAGGAGAGATCGGCCAGTTCCCACAACAGCCGCTCTGAGAGGTCTGGTTGAAACGTAAAATCAAAGGCCTCCAGGGTCTTGATCGCCGGCAAACGAGCTGCGGTCATGCGCCGTTACGCTGCGCGTCGATCTCGTCCTTCAATTTCGGCGGCCATCGCCCGGTTCATGAAGGTCTCATAGGTCCACTGCTCCTGTCGCGCTGTCTCGTAGAGCGCGGGCAAGGCTTTCTCTAGTTGGGTTAAACCCAGGTGTTTCAAGTGCGGTTGCATGAGAGCACCTCCACCCCACACAAGTGGTCATATTCAGCCAGCTCCCGCTTCACCACTTGCGGCGCTAGCCTCAGATGCCCGATGGGCGCGATTTGCGCGCGTCTGGCGGCAGCGGGGGCAACGTTGCGCCATTGGTCAGGATGGGCGTATTGGGTCTGGGACACTGGACGCTTCGCCACTTCGGCAAGCAACTGCCCTGCCGACCACACTTTGAGGATCCCGTGCCATTCGCGTACCTGGACGACCGCCCCTGCCACAGGCGGCGATGAGGGCAGCCCATAGAGCACCCCATCGTAGGAGAGGTAGCCATCCCAACTGACTTTGCGTTCTTCGGTGGCAAAACGTTCCCAGGCAAAGGCCTGTGGCAAGGGAGCAAGTGGCTCCTGTTCTCGGCGCTCCCTGGGACGTTGGTGGGTGGTGCGGTGGACCCGCAGATTGATGCGTTCACACCACACATGGGCTTGGCGATTGAGATCCTCAATATCGGTGAAGGACACTCCTGCCCAATAGCTGTGCTTGAAGAAGCCAACCGAGCGCTCAATTTTCCCTTTCGTTTGAGGCGTGTACGCCTTGCAGACGCGTGGTGCCACCCCAATGGAGGCCATGAAATCGGCAAAGAGTGGATTCCAGCGTGGCACCTTGTTCTCCATTTCCACCAGGAGCACACTCTTCATCCGGTCGGTCAGCGCGGCCTTGGGGAGCCCGCCGAAGTATTCAAAGGCCTCCATCAAACAGCGGATCAGCGTCTGGGCATCACAGCGCTTGACGAAGGTCACAAAGCGCATGCGCGAGTAGCTGAGGATCGCGGTGAAGCCGTAGAGTTTGTGGGGCGCTCCGTCCTGCTCATACTTAAACTCCCCCCAATCGAACTGGACCTGTTCTGCCGGCTTGGTTTCGTAACGCACGACGGGATAGTGCCCTGCCATCGGGGGACGCAGAGGATGGACAAACCTTTTGAGCCGACTTCGACTTCCCTTGTAGCCCATGGCCAGTAAGCGGGGCAACATCGCCTCACAATTGTAGCCATGATCTTCCTCGATCCACTGCTTGACTTGTTCCTTAAACGGATCGAGCTTGGAACGACGATTGGGACGCGGATGGGGCATGGCGACCAGTTCCGGGTGGCGCAGGTATTTGCGCACCGTGTTCCTGGCTATGCCCAATGTGATCGCGATGTCTTGAATGGACTTGCCCTGGCTTGCTAATTCGTGTATCGTATTCACTGTCCTGCTCCTGATCATGGTGGTCTCCTGTGGGAATGCTCAACAACATTTCCCATAGACTACCGCCATATCGGGGGGTGGTCAATTTTATCTGGGCGCAATTATACACGGTCGTTAATACCTGGCACGAGGCAGCCAAGCAAGCTGGGCTCCAGATCAGTCAATCAACAGCCTATCGGCTGCGCCAGCGGATGCGCCAAGGAGGGGAGCCAGCGCTGCACGAAGGCAGGCATGGACATCCAGCGAAAATGCGAGGCGAAGTGCGCGAGTTTCTGGAAGAGACATGCCGACAGGCTCCTCACACGCCAAGCCACAAGATTCAGGAGCAGCTTGCCACGCGGTTTGCCCTCCCCATCAGTGTCAGCCAACTCAATCGGGTGCGTGCCGCCTTGGGCATCAGCAATCCGCCCCAATCTGCGAAAAAAAGTGAGCAGTTCTACCAATGAGCAGGAGTGGCAGGAGGGGGCAGGAGCCTTGTTGTTACTGGCTGCTGCGAACGCCACCGACCTGCTTTCCCAGTTGGAAGTAGCCTTGCCGATGAAGCAGCGGCATGCAACCGTCCAAGAGCCTGCGCCACAGCATCTCTTCCAACCGCAGTTGAGGCTCTTGCTCACCCTCTTGTTCCTCAATGCGGTCGGACTGCACCGACCCTGGGACTTACGCACCTACACGGGAAGCGAACTCGGGTTGCTGACGGGAAGGCCGCGGCCCTACAGTTATCGTCACGTCGAACGCTTTCTGAGGATATTGGCGACCGCCAATGCTGATGAAGCATTCACCGCAGCATTGGCAGGGTGGACGAGCACGTTATGGCAGGTGGAAGCAAGGAGTCAAGAAGCCACATCGCCTCATGTGTACGTGGATGGACATCGCAAAGCCGTCTACACAGACACTTTGATTCCCCGAGGACTCATCGGGAACTCGGGCAAAATCCTGGGGTGTCGTGCATTAACGCTGTTGCATGACGACCAAGGGCATCCACTGCTTGCGACCACGCATCGCGGTGATCTGCATCTGACCAACGGGATTCCTGAGGTGCTCACCCGCTACGAACAGACCACCGAAGCTCTGCATCTGACCGACCTGGTTGTTGATCGCGAGGCGATGGCAGCCGATTTCCTGGCACGGATGAGCGCGGAGGGGCGTACCATAACCACCATTCTCAAGACGAACCAATATAGCGGACTCGACTCCTTCACCAACGTTGGTCCGTTTGTCCCCCTCACGGTGGATCGTCATGGCACAGTGCTGCGTGAGGTCGCTCCCGCTCAGTTTCTGTTGGCTCGCCCTGATCGCGACGATGAACCGCTCAGGCTCGCGGTGGCGTTGATCCGTGACTTGCGCAGAACGGTGTCCTGCTCGCCTTCTGAAGAGGACCTTCCACGCGCCTGGTGGGCCGACATCCGACACGAAGAGGTCGCCTGGTGGCAAGCCGGATGGCAAGCGACCCCTGCCCCGGCCGGGCCTTCGGAACCCAAATTGATTCCGATTGTGACGACGGCTGAGCAGATAGATGCAGTCACACTCGCCCAGACCTACATCCATCGCTGGCCTGCGCAAGAGAATGTGATCAAAGATTTTCTCTTGCCTCTCGGTTTGGACGTTAATCACGGTTTTGCGAAGACGCCTGTGATCAACTCGGAGGTGAACAAGAAACGGGAGGCGTTGGAGAAGCGATGTGCCAATGTCCAACGTTTCCGTGAGGCAGCCCGTGAGAAAGCCCATCGGGGAAGTCGGCTGGCCACAAAATTGTGGAAACAGGCCAAAGGGCGTGGAGAAGAGGTGTATCGGGTCCTGAATGATCGGCTACAGGCGTTGGAAGCGCAAGGAGTCACGGAGGGGACCTATCGTGCTGAGCGTAAGAAGCTCAAAGCCGAAGCGGACGCAGAGTTGGAACCGCTGTGGCAGCGCGTCTATCGTGTCCAGGAGAAAAGCCATCAGGAGAGTAGCAAGCATGAACGCTATTGTCGCGAACAACGCGAACTCCTGCGCGCACTGGAAAACCTGGCAGCTAAAGAGCGCGTGATGCATGAACTGGATAACCGCAAAGTTCACATCATGACCGTGTGCAAGCTCGCGACTTCGAACCTGGTGATGTGGGTCCGTGACCGCTTCTTTCCCTCCACCTATGCCCATGCGACCTGGCTGCGCTTACTGCCCTTTTTCCGCTTATCTGGTCGTGTACGATGGGAACGAGCTCGTGTTCAGGTGGAAGTCCGACCTTTCAACAACCGCCAACTCAACCGTGATCTGCTTGCTGTCTGCCAACGCGTGAATGAATTCCAACCACGGTTGCCTGATGGCAGGCTTCTCACTCTCTATGTGTCTTCCTCACCCTTTGGTTGAAACCCTGGTGAAGTGATTTGCTGCTATCTCAACCGTAGTTATCTGGTACATCGTACTTTTTGGTCAAAAAAACTACTGACAGGCCACTTGCTCCGTTTATTTTATAGAGGTGGCGCTGCTGGCGGCGCGTTGCCACGTGCGCCTGCCACAATGTCAATGGTATCGAACCGGAATCGGGTTGCGAGAGTCGGTGCGTGCGTTTGGTACCACACTGCGGAGATACGCCATAGCCACGAAGATCACGAGGGACGTTCTGGAGAGTTACGTGCACTGCACGTACAAGGGACACCTGAAGCTTGCCGGTGAACAGGGCAACATATCGGACTATGAGGTCCTGCAAGCAGAGGCCCGAAGTCGGGTACGCCTGGCCGCTGCGGACAGACTTATGGGTCGGCACAAGGATGGGGCTATTCTGCGCGGCGTCGCCCTAACGCTGCCCCTCCTCTTGGACGCCACCGTCGAAGACCATACACTGTTCATCCGCTTTGATGCGCTCCAGAAAGAGGACGGCATGTCCCGGCTGGGCGACTTTCACTACATTCCGGTGGTGTTCGACGATGCGGAACGGCCCCGCAGGCAGCAGAAGGAGTTGCTCGAGCTGTATGGCGTCATCATTGGCGATCTCCAAGGGAGGCAGCCCGGTAGCGGAATGCTGATTCACGGTCAGAGCTGCACTGTCCAGAGGATCAGACTGAACCCGAGCGGGCACGGTACCCAGCAGGTCCTGCAGGAGATCAAGGAGATCCAGAGCACCGGTACGCCTCCGCACCTGATGCTCAACAGCCACTGCCAGATGTGCGAGTTCCGCCAACGCTGCCAGGCAGAGGCGACCGCGAAGGACGACCTGAGTCTGTTACGGGGTCTAAGCGTGAAGGAGATTAGGAAGTACAACCGCAGAGGAATCTTCACGGTGACGCAGCTGTCCTGCACGTTCCGTCCGCCGAAGAGGAGCAAGAGGGCACAACAACAGAAGAGTCAGCCGCATAACTCTGCCTTGCAGGCGCTGGCCATTCGGGACCAGAAGATCTATGTGCTCGGCACCCCGCGCCTGCCACACGCTGCCACTCGGATCTACTTCGACATCGAGGGCGACCCAGATCGCCAGTCCGCCTACCTGCTTGGGATGATCGTCGAGAGAAACGGGACGGAGGAGCGCCACTCGTTTTGGGCGGACAGCCCGGTCGAGGAGCCTCAGCTGTTCCAACAGTTTCTCGATGTTGTGGATCTCCACCAGGACGCCTGCCTCTATGCCTATGGCAGCTACGAGACGGCTTTTCTGCGGCGGATGATCAAGGAGTCGGGCCGAGACGAGCTTGGCGACAAGATCCTGGCGCGCGTGGTCAACGTCCTCTCGATCGTTTATACACACATTTACTTCCCCACCTATTCCAATAGTCTGAAGGACATCGGCCGGTATCTAGGCTTCAGCTGGACGGACTCTGATGCATCAGGCATCCAGAGCATCGTGTGGCGAAAGAAGTGGGAGGAGAGCGGCTCGGCCAGATTCAAGGACACGCTCACGACGTACAACATGGAGGACTGCGTCGCCTTGCGGACAGTGACAGAGGTCCTCTACAGCATCTGCCCAGACCAGCCCGCACTGCCTCCGACCCAGACCGTGCGCCACACCGACCAACGCGTGTCGCACGTGGAGGAGATCGCGCTGCCGTCGAGCCGCCCAGAGTGGTGCCGGACGGAGTTTGCCGTCCCTGACTTCGCGTTCATCAACGAGCGGGCCTATTTCGACTATCAACGCGATCGAGTGTTCATTCGGACGAATAAGGCCCTGAAGCGGCGCCGATCCCGCAGACGCAGCAGGCAGGGGAAAAAGAACCTGCGGGCGACCCGTTCTGTTGAGATCACTAGTCAGGAATGCCCTTTCTGCGGAGGAACGGAGTTGACGCGGAGCCCGGATGGTCGGCTCGTCCGCTTAGCGTTCGACCTCCGGATCACGCGGAACGGTATCAGGCGCTGGGTGACGCGGTTCACGACTGCCAGGCATCGGTGTAGCGGATGCGAGAGGCGGTTTCTGCCGCGCGACTACCTCCGCTTGGACGCGCATTTCCACTCCCTGAAAAGCTGGGCGATGTACGAACACGTGGCCCACCGGGCCAGCTTTTCGAACATCACGCAGAAGATCCAGGACTACTTTGGCTTTCCCGTCTTCAATCCCGATGTGCTCAGCTTCAAGCTGCTGCTGTCGCAATACTACGCTGAGACCTACCAGCGGCTCTTGGACAAGCTCGTCGGCGGAGCCACCATCCACGCGGACGAGACCGAAGTCCATCTCAAGAAGGAGGGCCAAGGGTATGTGTGGGTTTTCACGAATCAGGAAGAGGTCGTCTTCATGTACCGGTCATCGCGAGAGGGCAGCTTCCTGCACGACCTATTCAAGGACTTCCACGGGGTACTCATCTCCGATTTTTACGCCCCGTATGACTCTCTTGCGTGTGAACAGCAGAAGTGCCTGATCCACCTCATCAGGGATTTCAACCACGATATTCAGGGCAATCCCTGGGATGAAGACCTCAAGACCCTCGCCTCCGCCTTTGGTCGCTTGCTGCGTACGATCATGACCACGGTTGACCAATATGGGCTACGGCAGAGACATCTCCGGAAGCACCGGCCGGACGTGGAGCGGTTCTTCCGGACCATCGGGGGACAGGCGTACCGCTCGGAGGTGGCCGATGGCTATCGTCGGCGGCTGCTGCAGTACCAGGATAAGCTGTTCACCTTCCTGGATCATGATGGCGTGCCCTGGAACAACAACAACGCGGAACACGCTGTGAAGAGGTTCGCCTATTACCGTGAGGTGGCCGATGGCGAATTCTCCGAAGCCGGCCTGAGCCAATACCTGGTGCTGTTGAGTATCTACCTTACCTGCCAGTACAAGGAGGTGAGTTTCCTCCAGTTCCTCCTCTCACAGGAGACGGACATTGATGCGTATTGCGCGAGCCTGAACCACAGGAGACCGCTGCCAACGGTCGAGTTGCTCCCCAAGGGGGTCACGTTCTCCCGCCGGAAGCGGAAACTAGATGAGGATCAGGGGCAAGACCGGGATGCACGCTGATGTCGCCAGGTTCAGCACCCCGCGAGCGACAATGATGCACTCTTCCGTGATCTTATGAACATGAAGTAGGTTGCCTATGGCTATGCCTTCTCTCATTGAGAGCAACCTACTTTCGAATCATGAAGACCGGATCTCGCGCCAATGACCGACCTGCGCGTGTAGACCAGGAGGGCCCGAGCGCGTACAGGATCCACCAGGAAGTGAAACTTTTTGAGAATTGGCGCATCTGAAGTGAAACTTACCCGTTTGCACCAGTGACTCCCAGGCGGCTCCTGCAAACGCCTGGGCCGAATTGTAGCATCTGGCTTTGTCTCAGTCTAGCTGCGTTAATGTTAAAAAAGTTTCACTTCCTGATCCACATGCTTGTTTGAGGTGTGCAGGAAACCAGCGTGGTGTGAAACCTTGGAAGAGCACGTCGAATGAGCAAATCCTCGATCCCTCAGATGACGTTCCTGCCGGTAACGCCTACAAGAATGAGGCGATTTTCACGTATCGTTTGTAGAATTGGGCTCACTCCTTGACCCTGTTTGTCCCTGATGGAAGAACGCTCATTCTACATGCGTCTTCCTCATCTTTTGGCTGAAACCCTGCTTGTATGCTCATCTCAAGTTTCTTTGCAAGCATGCTGCTCAACCGATCTCAAGAGGCTTGTTTTCGGAACAGACGTCCCATATAGCCAGCACAAGGGCTTGGAAGCAAATATCTGCCCGGTAGCTCTCCTCAACGACTACATCGCTCATATTTTTCATTTTTTGACATAATATATTTCTGATAATGGAAAGTTTAACGCGAGATTCGTGCTCTGTCAATGGGATTTTGTAGCAAAGACAGGACTAGTGTAAAGTACGAGGTAATCAGCATAATTGCAGAAGAATTTGGGCCTTGATAATCGTGTGAACATATGGTATATTTCCATTTAAAGGTAAAAGTTTTTCTTTTATATGGAAAATGCGAAGAACAACATATCTCACATTGATGTTCATGGAGCAGAGGAGCGCTAAAGATGCCAGAGACGATTGGTTTCATTGGCCTGGGTATCATGGGCAAACCCATGGCTTACAACTTGATGAAGGCAGGCTACGAGTTAGTGATCTCTAACCGCAACCCTGTACCCGCGGATGAGCTGGCCGCCGAGGGTGCAACAACTGTGGGCAGCCCACAGGCGGTGGCCGAGCAGAGTGATGTCGTCATCACCATGTTGCCCGACTCGCCCCATGTCCGGACAGTGGTGACCGGCGAGAATGGGGTGTTGGCGGGTGCCAAAGCGGGCACACTGGTGATTGATATGAGCACGATCTCCCCGGTGGTCACCCAAGAGGTGGCTCAGGCAGCGCAGGCGCGCGGCGTGCGGATGCTGGATGCGCCCGTTAGCGGGGGCGATGTTGGCGCTCAGCAAGGTACACTCTCCATCATGGTGGGGGGCAGCGCCGAGGACTTCGCGCAGGCCAAGCCGCTCTTCGAAGTGCTTGGCAAGACCATCGTACATGTGGGGGGGATTGGCGCGGGGCAGGTCGTCAAGGCGTGCAACCAGATTGTGGTGGCCTTGACGATTGAGGCGGTCAGCGAAGCGCTGGTCCTTGGTTCCAAGGCCGGGGTGGATCCCGCAGTCATCCTCCAGGTCCTCTCAGGTGGCCTGGCGGCAAACCGTGTTATGGAAGTGCGTGGCTCCAATTTCTTAAAGCACGATTTCCGGCCAGGATTCAAAATCACGCTGCATCATAAAGATTTGGGCATCGCGCTCGCAGCTGGCCGCGAGTACGGCGTCTCGTTGCCTGTGACGGCCATCGTTGACCAGATGCTCCAGGCATTGAAGCTGCGCGGGCAGGGCGATCAGGATCATTCAGCTCTCCTCACCCTGATCGAGGACTGGGCGCAGCACCGGATCGGAGAGCCTAAGTAGCGGACAGACTGCTATCACGCAAAAGGAGGAATGTGACATGTCAAAAATGAACCCGATGGATGCCGTGGTCAAGATCATGGAGGATGAAGGGGTCGATTATGTCTTCGGCGTGCCTGGGGCAGCCATCTTGCCGCTCTACAAGGCGCTGAGCAAGTCAGAACGTATCAAAAACATCTCGGTTCGTCACGAGGAGGGAGGCACGCACGCGGCGGACGGCTATGCGCGCGCGACCGGCAAGGTCGGTATCAGTATTGGGACGTCAGGCCCGGCGGGGACGAATATGATTACAGGGCTCTATACCTGCCTGGCCGACTCCATCCCCATCATCTGCATCACCGGCCAGGCGCCGACACTTGTCCTGCATCGGGAGGCGTTCCAGGCCGTGGAAATTGCGGAGATTGCCCGTCCCGTCACCAAGTGGAGTGTGCAGGTGAAAGAGCCAGCGCAGTTGCCCTGGGCCTTCCGCGAAGCCTTCCGCATTGCGCAAGCTGGGCGCCCCGGCCCTGTGCTAATTGACTTGCCTTTGAATGTCCAGAAAGGGCCGGATCTGGAGTACGACCCCGCACTGGATAGCCCACTGCCAGTGGAGAAGCCGGGGCCAAATATGAATGCCATCCGCCGAGCGATGGAGATGATCCTGGCTGCTGAGCGGCCAATGCTGTTGCCAGGCGGGGGGGTCGTCATTGCCAACGCCTCAGACGAACTCATGGCGTTTGCCGAGTATTTGCAGATCCCGGTGACGCCCACGCTGATGGGCAAAGGGGTCATCCCGGAGGACCATCTCCTGTACGCGGGCATGGTCGGTATTCAAACCAGCCAGCGCTACGCCAACCAGCTCTTCCTGGAAAGCGACTTGATCGTGGCGATCGGTGCCCGCTTTGCCGACCGGCACACCGGCAACCTGGACGTTTACCGCGGCAACCGGAAGTTTATCCATATCGATATCTCGCCCTTCCAGATCGGGCGGGTCTTCCCCCCAGATCTGGGAATCGTCTCGGACGCCAAGCTGGCGCTCCAAGCGCTGGGGCAGGTGGCGCAACAGTTCACGCCGGCGCGTCAGCCGAACGCCTGGGTGGAACGGGTGCGGGACCTGCGCTACACCCTGTGGCGTAAGACAGACTTCGATACGACGCCGATCAAGCCGCAACGAGTGTACCAGGAGATGAACGAGGTCTTCGACCGGGACACGCTCGTCGTCACCGCCATCGGCCTCTACCAGATCTGGAGCGGGCAATTCCAGCGCACCTACAATCCTCGCCATTACTTCTGCTGTGGACAGGCGGGCCCACTCGGCTGGGAGGTGCCAGCGTGTATTGGCGTGAAGCTAGGCTGTCCCGATAAGCTGGTGGTGGGCGTCGTGGGGGACTACTCCTTCGAGTTCCTGATGGAGGAGGTTGCGGTTTCCGTCCAGTATAAGGTGCCCTATGTGCTTGTCATGGTGAACAACGGCTACATGGGCCTGATCCGCCAGTCCGAGCTGCCGTACGAGATGGACTTCGGGGTGGATCTCTCCTATGATGGGCCGAGCAGCGAAGCCTATGGCATGGATCACGTGGCGGTCATGGAAGCCATGGGCGCTATGGGCCGCCGCGTCACCCGGCCTGAGGAGATCAAGCCTGCGCTGGAGTGGGCCGTCCGGGTCAGTGAGGAGCGGCGTGTACCCGTATTGGTTGAGGTCATCGTAGAGCGGGAGACAAACGCCGCGATGGGCAGCGCGATAAACAACATTATCGAGTTCGAAGCGCTGGCGGAGGGCGGCCCAGTACCTACCCACCACCACATTGCAGCCATTACCGAAGCGATGCCGGTTACAGACTAGCCCTAGAAGGTGGGCAATCAGCCAGCAGTGGTCAGCCCCTACTTCTGCCCAAGCTACCACACGGCGGGAGTAGGGAGAACTGACGGCTCGAAGGTAAAGGAGATTCGTCCATGCGGATTATCATTGCCCCACAGTCACTCAAAGGCAGTCTCACCGCAGCCGAAGCGGGTCAGGCGATTGCACAGGGGGTACGAGTGGTCTATCCTGAAGCAGAGATCGATATCGTACCCGTGGCCGATGGTGGGGAAGGAACCGTACAAGCCCTGGTAGATGCAACAGGCGGTGAACTGGTGCAGCAGACGGTGACGGGCCCATTGGGGAAACCTGTTGCAGCGTTCTTTGGGCTCTTGGGGGATGGACGCACTGCGGCCATCGAAATGGCGGCATGTGCTGGCTTACCCCTTGTTCCCCTGACCCAGCGTGATCCACGCATCACTACAACCTACGGCGTGGGGGAGTTGATTATGGCAGCCTTGAATCGAGGCTGCCGCCAGTTCATTATCGGCATTGGGGGAAGCGCCACGAACGATGGCGGCGCTGGCATGGCACAAGCGTTAGGCGCCGCACTTCTCACAAACGACGGGACAGAGATCGCACATGAAGGAGCAGCACTGGCAACGCTTTCCCGTCTCTCGGTGGAAAACATGGACCCGCGTCTACGAGAATGCAAGATAGAGGTCGCCAGTGATGTGACCAATCCATTGTGCGGGCCGCTCGGTGCATCCGCCGTCTATGGTCCACAGAAAGGCGCAACCGCTGAGGTGGTTGCACAACTCGATGCGGCACTGGCCCACTACGCACAGATCATTGAGCGAGATCTAGGGCATGCTGTCAAAGATATTCCAGGGGCAGGGGCGGCTGGCGGAATGGGAGCGGGATTGATGGCCTTTCTCCACGCAACCTTGCGACCTGGTGCCCAGCTTGTCTTAGATGCGGTACGACTCGAGGAATGGGTTCGGACTACAGACCTGGTGATTACAGCCGAGGGACAACTCGATGGGCAGACCGCATACGGCAAGAGTGTGGGAGCTGTCGCTGGGCTTGCGAAACGCTACGGACTCCCTGTACTGGCACTTGCCGGCGGCCTGGGCGACGATTACCAGAGGGTTTACACCCTCGGTGTTGACGCTGTGGTGGTTCTCCCTTCACGTCCGATGACATTAGCCTATGCGATGGAACACGCAGCAGCATTGACAGGTGACGCCATAGAGCGTGCCCTCAGAATACTACGACTAGGTGGAACCAGCATACACTCATTCTGATGAAAAGAGGGTTCCGATCGCCATCGACATTCACCAAGCAAAGATTGACGGGCTAACTGACCAACTTCCTGAGTATCAGAGGGGTTTTGGTCAATTGCATTTCCTGCACGTTGATCGCAGTTGCATTTCCCCTCCCCTTTTATGCTATAATTAAAGCATACTTTTCCATGTATCGGAAAAAATAAATGGAAGTATATGGATTAATGTTTAGACTAAAAGGCCTCATCTGAGCGATCGGGCAGTGAGCATGATCGTTAACGTAATGTGCCTTTGGGTTGAGTCATACGGAACATTACTTCATTGGGCAATCTTCCGCAAGGGGTGATTGCCCTTTAGTCTTATATTACAGCGGCACTTCTCTAAACATGAATCGCTTAGTACCGGGTTCATGCGAGGACACAGGTGCACTTTCTTGAACGAAAGAAACACCAGTTGTTTGCTGTGAAACCAGGAAACATGCCAGGGTGCGGCTGTAGTATTAAACATCAAAGATGGAGAACGTATATGGCAAAAACTAGTAGTAAGTCGGAAAATATGTCAATGAATGATGGGGTACAGTCCGTTGAGCGCGCCCTTGATCTGCTTGAATTGCTCGCTCGATCGTCGGACTCGATGGGGATTAGCCAGTTGAGTGCTGCCACCGGTCAACCCGTTGGTACTGTTCATCGGCTCCTTATGACACTGGTGGCTCGTGGGTACGTGATGCGTGATAGCCGCAAGCGCCGCTATGCGCTTGGTTCCACAGCCCGTTTGCTGGCTAACGCAAATTCACAGAGGTTGAATTGGGCCGAGATTGCGGCACCGTTCCTACGCCAACTCGTAGAGATAAGCGGTGAAACGGCCAACATTGTAGTAATGGAACAAGATAAAGCAGTGTATGTGGCGCAGGTCCAATCCGCGCGCATGGTACGTATGTTCACTGAGCTTGGCAACCGGGTGCCGTTGCACAGCACGGGGTGCGGGAAGGTTCTCCTGGCATATCAACCCGAGAGTGTGCGAGCTTCTATCATTGTGCAGACGGGATTGCCAGCATTTACCTACAAAACGATTACCGATCCCGATCAACTGCAACACGAGTTAGAAATGGTTCGCCAACAGGGCCATGCGATTGATAATGGAGAGCAGGAGGAGGGTGTCCGCTGCTTTGCGGTGCCGGTGTATGATCCGGAAGGCAAGGTCATAGCTGCAATGAGCATTTCTGGACCGAGCAGCAGGCTAGATAGCACACGAATTCCATTCCTCGTACAGCACCTTAAACGTACCAGTGCTGACCTTTCCGCTAAATTGCTTGATTTGCGTTCTACTAAAGAAATCGGTGCTTGAAAAAGAAGCTACGGTAGAGTAGACGAGCAGAAACAGCAATAACATACTTGAACTCCGATCACGTGCCCACCTTCTCTCCTCGCGCTCGTTGACGCCTGGTATCTTTTTTTTCTCGTCCAGCCCAAGCGGTGGATTGCAGGGCTCATGGTGGACCTACTCATCCTCTTGCCATGCTCGGTTTCCCATAGCTGGCACATCTCTTCCAAACTGGCATCCGGGCGCCTTCCAGTTGCTCTCGTAGTCCGGCTCGCAAAACCACTCCTTTTGTCTCCGACATAATTCAATGCTTATTTCCTATTGGAGGAATATTATTTTCCACTATATGGAATATCCACCTGTTTAGATGATGGTCAAGTAGGAGATAGCGTATGAAATGGAAAAATCATAGAAATCACTGGCATCCACTCATAAATCAGACAGATGGATTCGTTGGCTCATCGAGAAGAACTTGATGGTCAGAGCCAAAGGTGCTTCTTGCCTCGCTCCGATTCTATGAGGGGCGATTGATGAGTGGATGCCAGAAAAACAGTCTTGACAACCTCTGAAGTAATGATTATACTTGAGATAGTGGAAAATACTTTTCCGTTTGATAAAAATCAGTAGTTCACCAACTTTTGCTCTATTTGGAGTACTGGTCAACGCTGCCAAACGATTTTTCCGGGATATCGCGAGGTAACAAGTGGTTAAGCTTGCCCTTAACTAAGGAACAGGTATCATGCCAAAACAGATGACGCTTCAGGAGATCAATACGCTTGACCAGGAGCGCTTTGTCATGGCTTTCGGCTCGCTCTTTGAAGGACCACCGTGGATTGTCAGACAGGCATGGCATGCCCGGCCATTTAACAGCCTGACACACCTGCATGAGGCCTTGTGTACAGTCATGTATCATGCGCCAGTCGAGCAGCAGGTAGCGCTGATCCAGGCGCATCCGGACCTGGTCGGACGTGCGGCCTTGGCTGGCACATTGACTCCAGAATCAACCAACGAACAAGCATCTGTAGGGTTGGATCGCCTCTCACCAGAGGAAATTGCTACCTTCACGCGACTGAACCAGGCATATCATGGCCGTTTTGGCTTCCCGTTTGTGATCTGTGTACGCGAGAACAAGAAAGAGAGTATCCTGGCAGGTTTTGCAACTCGTCTCCAGCACTCCCGGAGCCGCGAGATCGAGACCGCCCTTGATGAAATCGCCAAGATTTGTTGGTATCGTTTACGTGATACCGTTCTTTGGGTTGGAGTCGAGTAGTGTGAACAGTGTGATGGCCGCAGGAGGCGGCTGCTTGACTGCCTGGTCAAGCTTACCCACTTCCATTGTTAGTACGTTTTGTTAGCTGCTAAAGGAGGACAGTGATGAATGTCGAGAACAATTACAATTATGTGATCAGCTATGGCAAGGCCCAGGTTCCTGTCTACCGCATGTACGCGCCCACACTCACGGGCGTATCACCTATTCCCGAGTCAGCATTCATTGGCAGAGGCAACGTCCTCTTTGCTATGGAGGTGGATGTCGAGGTCTTTGGGGAGAATTTTCTTCCAGCGTATACGCATGGTGACAATACCATGGTGGTAGCGACAGATACGATGAAGAACTTTATCCTCCAGCATGCACTCACGTTCAGCGGATCGACACTCGAGGGGTTTCTTGATGTGCTCGGCCACCAATTCCTGGCGACCTATCCCCAGATGGAGCGGTTGCGGCTGACAGGGAGGGAAATTGCTTTCACGCCATCTCGAGTGCCCCTTGGTGATTCTGCTGGCTTTGGCGACAGCAAGGTGCTGTTCAAACGGTCGAACGATGATTTCAGAATGGCGAGCATCGATTTTGCATCCAATGGCAAGAACACTATCATTACTGGACATCGCTGTGGGCGAGTTGGGCTGCAATTAATGAAGGTCACTGGAAGCGCGTTTACTCAATTCGTCCGCGATGTCTACACAACACTGCCTGAACGGGGAGATCGTCCATTGTATATCTACCTCGATGTCTATTGGAAGTATAGCGATCCTGATGAGATACAGTCGCACTATATCCCGAGCGAGCAAGTACGTGATGTGGTGCAGGTCGTCTTCCATGAATTTGTGAGCGAGTCGATTCAACACCTGGTCCATGAGATGGGAGTGCGACTCCTGGAACGCTTCCCGCAGATGGCTGAGGTCTCTTTTGATGGGCAAAATCGCACACGGGACCCGATGGGCGTGTCTGAAACCGACCCGGAACAGAAAGTGTATAGCGATCCGTTCCCGGCCTATGGCATGATCAAACTGACGATGTCGAGAAAGTCTGATGCGAGCGGGAGAAAGTGATATGGCTGATGGACTCACCACACATGTGCTTGATACAACGCGAGGCTGCCCAGCCTCCGATATGACGATTGAGCTGTGGCGACTTGATCCAGAAGGCGGTGATCACAGGTTGTTGAAAACCGTGTGTACCAATGTCGATGGACGCACGGGTGAGCCATTGCTTGTGAGTGATGAAGTTGTAGTGGGTATCTATGAGCTGGTGTTTGCTGTGGGTGAGTACTTTGCCGCGCAAACGGGAACGAGCACCCCGTTCCCATTTCTGGATCGTGTCCCTATCCGGTTCGGGATTGCTGATCCAACTGCCCATTACCACGTGCCATTGCTGACATCGCCCTGGGCCTATAGTACCTATCGAGGGAGCTAGACCAGGGCCAGCGCGATGATCCTACCGACGGCGACGCGCGAAACAAGGAGATAACTATGTGGCAAACTTATTTTCAGCCGACGAACCTCGAGGAAGCGCTAGAACTGCTTGAGCAGTACGCTGGAAGGGCTCGGCTCGTAGTCGGTGGTACCGATGTCCTTGTCGAGTTGCAGCGGGGCGTGCGACCCACGACCACGCTGATCGATATTACTGCTCTGCGCGACCTCAAATACATACGTGAGGAGAACGGATTTCTCCTTTTAGGCGCACTCGCTACACATAACGATGTGATCGCATCTTCAGCCTGTGTGCAGCGCGCCCTGCCACTGGCGCAAGCCTGCTGGGAGGTCGGTGCGCCGCAGATTCGCAACCGCGCGACCATTGTCGGCAACCTGGTGACCGCCTCGCCGGCGAATGACACGATCACTCCACTCATGGCGCTGGGCGCAGAGTTGGTGGTGATCCGTCGCGGGGGTGAGCGGGTCATCGCGCTCGATGAGTTCTACACCGGCTTCCGGCGCACCGCGCTCCAACCCGATGAGCTGATCCGCGAGATTCGTATTCCCGCGCTGACGGACAATCAGCGCGGCCTCTTCCTTAAGCTGGGCTTGCGGCGAGCGCAGGCGATCTCGGTGATCGACTTCGCCATCGTCTTGACATTCAGCGACGACGAGATCGCAGATGCGCGGGTGACCCTGGGCTCCCTGGCGCCCACGGTTGTCCACGCGCGCAAGGTCGAGGCGTATCTCCAGGGCAAGCGGCTCGACGAGGAGGTATGCCAGCAGGCCGGTCGGGTTGCCCGCGAGGATGTCACGCCCATTGACGACGTGCGCGGCTCCGCCATCTACCGGCTGGAGACGCTCGACGCCCTGGTCGCGTATGGGCTGCGTCGGATCATGTCTGGCAAGGAGGCCGAAGGATGGATGGCGCAACCGGTCCTGCTGAGGACGAACGGCCTACCGGCCGTGGCGGAGGAGGAAGAGACCCCGGGGTCCAGCCACTTCGAAGGCGTCATCAGCACCACGATCAACGGCAAGCCCTACCTGATGGCCAATACACAGCAGAAGACGTTGCTGAATATGCTGCGTGAAGACGCCGGGCTGACCGGCACGAAGGAAGGTTGCGCCGAGGGCGAGTGCGGGGCCTGTACCGTCTGGCTGAATGGGCAGGCCGTCATGTCCTGCCTGGTTCCGGCAACCCAGGCGCATAACGGCAGGATTACCACGATCGAAGGACTCTCGGCGGAAGGGGAGGCGGAAGGAGCAGCCTATGGAGGTGAATTGCATCCGCTCCAGCAAGCCTTTATCGACTGCGGCGCGGTGCAATGCGGCTATTGTATCCCCGGCATGCTGATGGCCGGCGCTAAGCTGCTGCAAGAACGCCCCCATCCCAGTCTCGATGAAACGCTCATCGCGCTCAGTGGCAATATTTGTCGCTGCACCGGCTACCGCAAGATCCTTGACGCAGTGGCCCGCGCCGCGGAAAGTGCAAAAGGAGGTCAAGCATGACAACCAATCTGATCGGAGCGTCGCTGCCGCGCGCGGACGCGCTGGGCAAGGTTACGGGCGCGACCCGCTATCCGGCCGATCTGGTGCGGCCGGGCATGCTCCATTTGCAAGTCGTCTTCGCCCAGCGCCCGCACGCGCGCATCAAGACGATTGATACCAGCGCTGCCCTTAAGATGCCCGGCGTGGTGACCGTGCTGAGCGCACGTGATGTGCCCTACAACGCCTATGGGCTCATCGACGCTGACCAGCCGGTCCTGTGTGGCGAGGTCGTGCGCTTCGAGGGTGACAAGGTGGCGCTGGTGGCGGCGGAGAGCAAGGAGGCCGCCGTCGCAGGTGCCAAGCTGGTTCATGTCGAGTATGAGGACCTGCCTGCAGTCACCGATCCGCGTGCGGGGATGGCACCCGACGCGCCTCTGATCCATGAACACCACGGCTCTAACGTGCTGCTGCACATGCCCATTCGCAAAGGGGACGCCACGCATGCACTGGCCGAGGCCGATATCGTACTCTCTGGCGAGTTTAGCACCTCCTGGCAGGAGCATGCCTTCCTCCAGCCTGAAGCGGGGATCGCCTATCTCGACAAACAGGGCCACGTGGTGATCGAGACGGCCGGCCAATGGATGCATGAGGACCGCCGTCAAATCGCAGCGATGCTGCGACTGCCGGAGGAGAAGGTAGTGGTGCGCTATGCGGCGATTGGCGGTGCCTTTGGTGGGCGCGAGGACCTCTCCGTCCAGCACATGCTGGCGCTGGCGGCCTGGAAGTTGCAGCGGCCAGTCGCGTTGGTCTGGAGTCGCGAGGAGTCGATGATCGCCCATCACAAGCGTCATCCCATGACTATCCGCTGCCGCTGGGGAGCGAAGAAGGATGGGCGCATCACCGCCGTGGAATCGGAGGTGATTGCTGATGGCGGTGCCTATGCCTCCACCAGCGTGGAGGTGACCAAAGTGGCGACGCTCTTCTCCAGCAGCTGCTACAACGTACCCAACATCAGCGTGGATGGCTACGCGGTCTACACCAATAATGTTCCCTGTGGTGCCTTCCGCTGCTTTGGCGGGCCGCAGTCGCAGTTTGCCGCGGAGATCATGGTCACACGGCTGGCCCATGCGCTGGGCATCGACCCGGTCGAGATGCGTCGGATCAACCTGTACCGTGAGGGCGACCTGGAGCCAACGCAGCAGCCACTGCCGGAGGGAGTGACCGTGCGAGAGGTGTTGGAGCGTTGTGTCGCGGAGGCACGCGAGCGGTGGGGCTACGATGACCAGCCGCGCCAGGGTCCGGCTCCACACCTGCGCCGGGGGATTGGCATTGCCTGTGGGCTGAAGAATGTGGGCTATTCATTTGGCTTCCCGGAGCAGGCCACGGCGACGGCGGAAATCTACGGGGAGGCAGAAATCGAACGGGTCGTGGTGCGCGTTGGCGCGGCCGAGGTGGGACAGGGCTCGCACCTGGCAATGCGGCAGATCGCTGGCGAGACGCTGGGGGTCCCGCTGGAGAAGGTGATCCTGGTCGCCGATGATAGCAGCCTGTCGCCGAACGCGGGCAGCGCCTCGGCTTCGCGCCTGACGTTCATGGCCGGGCGAGCTGTGCATGACGCCGCGCTGGCCGCCCGGGCGAAGTGGAGTGAGTCGGAGAAGTACTACGCGGAGACGACGGTGCAGTACCGACCTCCGGCGACGACGCCGCTCGATCCCGAGACCGGGGCGGGGCGGCCCAACTTCTGCTATGGCTATACGGCGCAGGCGGTGGAGGTGGAGGTCAACACGCTGACGGGGCAGGTGCAGGTGCTGCGCATCATCAGCACGCATGACGTGGGGCGGGCCATCAATCCCCAGCAGGTGGAGGGGCAGATCGAGGGCTGCCTGGCGCAGGCGCTCGGCTATGCACTGCTCGAAAACTTGCAGGTGCGCGACGGCCGTATCCTCACCCCCTACCTGAGCACGTATCTGCTGCCGACGGCGCTCGATATGCCGGTGGAGGTGACGCCGATCATTTTGGAGTCGGCCGACCCTCATGGGCCCTTTGGGGCGCGTGGGATGGCAGAGATGCCACTATCGTGCTTTGCCCCGGCGGTCGCCAGCGCCATCCATGACGCAACCGGTGTCTGGCTCTCGGAGCAGCCGATGATTCCGGAGCGGGTGCTGGCGGCCCTCGCGAAGCAACAAGAAAAATAAGCAGGACATCGATCGACGAGCATGCTACGTATTACCGTCGGCCCATGGGAATGTACCGCGCCTTAAAGAGGAGGCCGCGCCAAAAACCTGTGCGGCGTTCAAGAAGCTATTGCCCTTCCGCAACAAGCTCATTCATGCATGCTGGATGGGAGCCTGGAGAGCATGAGCGAAGCGCTCTTGACCGGGCTTTGCCAGCAGAAAGGACAAGGGATTAGAGGATGGCTAGCATACAAAGTGTTCTAACAGGATTCAAGAGAAAGGGGCGCACCGGCGCTATCCACCCGGTGGACCAGGTTCCTCCACTGGGGCGCCTGGCAGTCTATGGGATCCAACATGTACTGGCATTTTACGCGGGCGCAGTCATCGTACCGTTGCTTCTGGCAGCGGCTATCAAACTCTCGAACGAGCAACTGATCCAGCTGATTAGCGCTGACCTCTTCACTTGTGGGATCGCTTCTATTATCCAGTCTGTCGGCTTCTGGAGGGTCGGCGTTCGGCTGCCGCTCATCCAGGGGGTCACCTTCACCGCGGTCGCACCGATGATCGCCATAGGCAATGCCCAGGGCGGCGGCCTTGCGGGACTGCTCGCGATCTACGGTGCCGTGATCATCGCCGGCATCTTCACTTTCCTGATAGCCCCCTACTACAGCCGGCTGCTGCACCTGTTCCCGCCGGTCGTGACCGGCACGGTCATCACGATCATCGGCGTCACCTTAGTGCCAGTGGCTATCCAGTCCGCTGGCGGTGGCATCCCGACAGCCCCGGATTTCGCCAGTCTCAAGAACCTGGCGTTCGCGGCCGGAACCCTGCTGCTGGTACTCATTATCTACCGGTTTTTCCGTGGTTTCCTCAGCACCGTCGCCGTCCTCCTCGGGCTGGTCATCGGCACGGGTGTCGCCGCAGCGTTTGGATTGGTTGACTTCAGTGGAGTTGGTAAAGCAGGGTGGTTCGGCGTCACCACGCCATTCCACTTTGGGCTACCGACGTTCAGCCTGGCAGCAATCATATCCATGGTGATTGTCATGCTGATCACGGCCGTGGAGACAACAGGCGACGTCTTCGCTACCGGCGAGATCGTGGAGAAGACAATCCACCAGGAGGACATTGCGCGGGCACTGCGGGCAGACGGGCTCTCAACGCTGCTCGGTGGTATCCTGAACTCCTTCCCCTACACCTGCTTTGCTGAAAATATCGGGCTCGTGCGGCTGACCCGCGTCAAGAGCCGCTTCGTCGTGGCAGCCGCGGGTGTGATAATGATCCTACTCGGGCTCCTTCCCAAGGTAGCCGCGCTCGTCGCTGCCATCCCTGCGCCCGTGCTTGGCGGCGCGGCAACCATTCTCTTCGCCACCGTCGCCGTGGTCGGTATACAAACGCTCTCACGGGTCGACTTCCACGATGAATATAACGTAGTCATCGTGGCCGTCAGCATCGGGCTAGCCATGATTCCAGTTGCCTTTCCGAATTTCTACAAGAACTTTCCGTCTGGATTGCAGATCATCGTGGGCAGCAGCATCACTATGGGCAGCCTAGCCGCCATCCTGCTGAACATCTTCTTCAACGTACTGACCGGCAAGGGCAGGCTGGTGGAGGAAGTCACCCCCACGCCCCGGCTGCCAGAGAAGATCTCGATCAGCCAGGTGAACCACCTGAGCAAGAAAGAGTTCGTGGAGAAGTTCGCACGGCTCTTCCAGGGCGGAGACTGGATCGCTGAGTCCGTCTGGGAAAAGCGCCCTTTCCAAAGTCTCTATGAGCTGCGCCGTGCGCTCCAGGAAGTCGTGTTTGACGCTCCGCCCGAGCGCCAGCTGGAACTCATACGATCCTACCCCGATCTGGGCAGAATGCTCAGATCGGAGCAGACCTCGTCAAGGTCTGAACCCTCATACAATGCGTACGAGATAATGCAGATCCCGGTCGAGGGTTTGCTGGGCCTGGAATCCTTGCGGGATCAGAGCTCGGCGGGTCTCGATCGCCTCTCCCCAGAGGAGTACGAGTCATTTAGCACGCTGAACAAAGCCTACCGTGACAAATTTGGCTTCCCACTGGTAGTCTGCGTCAGGGAGAATACTAAGGAGACCATCCTGGCGAGCGGCAAAGACCGATTGGAGAACTCCCCAGCACAGGAGAGGGCAATCGCTCTCGTTGAGATCGCCAAGATAGCTAACCTGCGCCTACAAGACCTTATCGAGGCTCCCGCCATGGAAGCAGTAAGGAGCTGAACGAGCTGAAGCTGGCTGCCGGACGAGAAATGAAGCGACCGCCGTGCGGCGCAACCGCTTGTCGCCGCGCCCACCCACGTGGGTGGGCGCGGCCTAGCAGCGGCCGATGAGCAGGCTGGGCGCTACCATTGGCTTTGGAAATGTACCGCGCATCTGGAAAAAGAGGCAGCGCCTTCCCGACAATTGCTCGTGATCCAACACCAAGGAGCCGAGGGCGAGGTGTCCGGCAGAAGGACAGGAACCACAGAAAGGAGGAAAGCGACGCTTTTTGCTGGTTGCCAGGTTTCATGACCTTTCAGGCAAGGCTCGGCCGCAGTTGATGCACGTTCGCGAGTGATTGCGACAGCGGCATACGGGGCGGCAGACTGTCGACGAAAGTTGCTAGCGCCCTTGCGCCCCGCACTTACACCTCCTCAGGCTCATGGAAGAAGCGTCGCAAACGCAAGATGACATCACTGCTCATTCAGCATGCTGCACTGATCGTGACGATGGATGATGCCGATACTCGTTGGACAGATGGTAGCATCTATGTAGAAGGGAATGTGATTCAGCAGATTGGGCCGACGGATCAACTCCCGCAAGAGGCGGATCAGGTGATCGACGCGCAGGACATGATTATCCTTCCTGGCCTGGTGAATACACATCATCACTTTTACCAGACATTCACGCGCAATCTCCCAGCGGCACAAGATGCCAATCTGTTTTCCTGGTTGCGCATCCATTACCCGATCTGGGCGGGTCTCACCCCTGAAGCCATTTACGTCAGTACCAAAACTGCCATCGCGGAGCTAATGCTTTCGGGCTGTACGACATCGAGCGATCACTGTTACGTCTGGCCCAACGGGGCCCGCATCGATGATCAGATTTCAGGGGCTGCAGAGATGGGTTTTCGCTTTCACGCCGCTCGGGGCTCTATGTCGGTAGGAGAAGCGCAAGGCGGCCTGCCACCAGATAGTGTGGTAGAGGACGAGGATGCGATCCTGCGCGACTCGCAGCGAGTTATCGAGGACTACCATGATGCGAATCGGTACGCCATGCTTCGGATTGTGCTAGCTCCATGCTCGCCCTTCTCTGTCTCTCCGCAGTTGATGCGGCAGAGTGTGGAACTGGCGCGCTCCTACGGCGTGTGTTTGCATACGCATTTAGCCGAAACGCTGGATGAGGCGGCCTACTGCACTGCCGTCTTTGGCCGCACGCCGGTGGAACTGGCAGAAGACCTTGGGTGGGTGGGACCGGATGTGTGGCACGCGCACTTGGTTCACCCCGGTTCAGGGGAGATTCTTCGTTTGGGGCAGACACGTACTGGCGTCGCGCACTGTCCCAGCTCAAATATGCGGCTTGCTTCAGGTATCGCCCCAATCGGCCCACTGCGCCAGGCTGGTGCGCGTGTTGGTCTCGGCGTGGATGGCTCAGCATCCAACGATAGTTCGCATATGCTTGCAGAAGCACGGCAGGCGCTGCTCTTGCACCGGGTGACGGGAAATCCAGCAGCAATGACCGCCAGGGAAGTGCTCTGGCTGGCAACGCGGGGTGGTGCAGCAGTCCTCGGTCGCGATGATATTGGCTCCCTCGCACCTAGCATGGCGGCAGACTTCATCGGCTATCGTCTGGATACGCTGGGACTCGCGGGAGGTGCTCCTCACGATCCGCTTGCCTCGCTCGTCTTTTGCCAACCACCGCACGTGGATTTGAGCGTGATCAATGGGCGGGTGCGTGTTCAGGAACAAAGGCTGCTCGATGTCGACCTACCTGCACTCATTGGGCGTCACAACGCCATTGCACGTGCCCTTGTACGTGGGGAACTCTCTTAGGTCGACTAGCACACGTCAATGTTGACATATTGCTCCTCATCACCATGAGGTAGGAAATAGCCTCTTCCCTGTATAGATCTCTGGGTGGAGCACCCCGATATAGGGTAGATTGCGGTAGAACTGCGCATAGTCCAGGCCATACCCCACGACAAAACGGTTGGGGATGTGATAGCCGACGTAATCGAGCTGGAGCAAATGCTCGCGTTCCCTGGTCTTCTCAAGCAAAACACAGACACGCAGTGAGGCTGGCTTGCGGTTCTGGAGCGTGTCCAGCAAATACTGTAGTGTTAGACCGCTGTCAACGATATCTTCGACCAGGAGCACATCCTTGCCCTCAATGGGGTCATCCAGGTCTTTGAGGATACGCACCACGCCACTGGATTCGGTCGCACTGCCGTAGCTAGAGATGGCCATGAAATCGAGTTCCAGCGGCAACCGAATGACGCGAATCAGGTCTACCAGGAACATCGCGCCACCCTTGAGGATGCCAAGCAGGAGAAGACGCCGCCCGTGGTAATCACGGGTGATGTCGGCCCCGAGTTCTGCGATGCGGTGCTGCAAGGTGGCTTCATCAATGAGTATCTCTTCGATATCTTGGTGAACATTGTCGTGCATCTCGCCTCCAAATCAATGATTGGCTCGTTTCTGCAGCATGCACCTACCTGGTGTCTAGTCACCCGCACTTCGGCTACCAGCCGCGTAGCCCCCGCGAGGTAGGCCTGAGCCTGTGCAGGCGGCTGACCACAGTACTCCGCGAGAAACATCAACTCGCACAGTGATGGGCGTTGCACTGCAGATACATCATCTTCAATATGCACTATCTTAATTATAACTCCGGAACCCTGCGGATTTCCTTGCTCCTGTTTTGAGGCCCTAAGTGAAGGCCGGTAGCACCATATGCAAAGATGCGTTTAAGTCACACTAAGCTTCCCTATCGCCAATCACACATTCGAGAGGGTACTCGTTGCCTCATCTGCCATCTCCTACCCGCTGCAATTTCACAAAGTTCGTACGCGCCTGACTCGCTATGGGCAGACCGCCCATAATCACCACGTGCTTACCCCGTGAAATGAGATCGTCATCCTGCAGCCTCTGATCAACACGCGCAATCAGCTCCTCCGTCGTCTCTTGCATTTCAATGCGATATGGCCAGACGCCCCACCAGAGTGCAAGCTGACGATAGACGTGCTCAGAGGGAGTATAAGCGATAATGGGGGTTCGTGGACGGTCTTTTGAGATAAGATGAGCTGATGTTCCTGAGCGCGTGAAGACGACGATGGCCTGGACACTGGCTTCTTCAGTGAGAGCACGAGCGGCATGGCTGACCGCATGGGCCTGGGTCAGGTGCTGGCACTGCGGTTGACGAGCGGTCCTATTGTTCGCCTCGGTCTCCAGGGCAATACGTACCAGCATCTGAACCGCTTCAATAGGGTAGGCGCCAGCGGCCGTTTCCGCACTGAGCATGACGGCATCCGTCCCGTCAAGGATCGCATTTGCAACGTCACTTGCTTCCGCACGAGTTGGACGGGGGTTCGTCACCATAGACTCGAGCATCTGCGTCGCTGTGATGACTGGCAATCCCCGATCATTACACTTGGCGATGATGCGTTTCTGGATGAGCGGCACCTGCTCGGGGGCCATCTCAACTCCCAGGTCGCCTCGCGCGACCATCACACCGTCGACTACCTCGAGTATCTCATCGAGCCGCGCTACCGCCTCTGGTTTCTCGAGCTTGGCAATCACGGGAATGCTGCCCTGTGTATGTTGCTCGCCCTGCTCCGCCTGCACTTGCCGAATGAACTCCTGCGCCTCCAACACGTCCTCTGGTCGGCGCACGAAACTAAGTGCGACATAATCAATGTCGTGCAGCACACCAAACTTCAGGTCGTCACGGTCCTTCTCGGTGAGTGCGCCAGCACTCACGGTCACCCCCGGCAGATTGATGCCCTTATGCTCTTTGAGGATGCCACCATGCACGACCAGGCACTGGACATCGGTCTCAACAGAACCAAGCACGCTTAATTCTAGTAGGCCATCATCCAACAGAATACAATCTCCTACCTTCACATCCTGCGGCAGGAGCTTGTAAGTGGTCGAGACTATCTGAGCATTGCCCACCACATCGCGGGTGGTAATCGTCACCTTGACACCATCAGCTAACAGAACGGGTTGTCCACCCTGCAACGTTCCTGTCCGAATCTTTGGTCCTTGCAGGTCTTGCAGGATGGCGATTGAACAATCTAAGTGAGAGGAAATAGTACGTAGACGCTCGATGACAAGTGCATGGTCACTCTGTGTTCCATGAGAGAAGTTCAGGCGTGCAACATTCATGCCACTTCGTATGAGTTGCTCGAGTCGCTCTTCGCTGTTGGTGGCTGGACCGATCGTACACACAATTTTGGTGCGTCGCATAGGTTCTCCTCTCGCACTGGGAGGCAATGGGGAAGCGAGAAGCCTCCCAGGTATATGTTCTTTTCTTACGCCCGTCACATAGTGAGTACCCGGGCCCGACGAGCCACGAATCCCCACTGCGAGGTGGACAGGCAGTCCTCTACAGGCGTAGATCATTCACTGCTACTGCCCCCCGACGGTTATCGGGCAACCAGGCAAAGCTCGCTTCCGAACTGGTGGTTGGGTTATATTCTAAACCGACATAGCCCTGGTATCCCAGCGCGTCAAGGGCTGCCAGCACATGGGAATAATGGATTTCGCCTGTGCCTGGTTCGTGGCGCTCTGGGGAGTCTGCGACCTGGATATGCCCCATCTTCCCAATGTACTCGCGCAACGTTGCGATGAGATTCCCCTCCATACGCTGCATATGGTAGATATCATACTGATACTTGAGGTTCGGACGGTTGACATCGGCAAGCAACTCCAACGTCTCGCGTGTGTTCGTGAGGAGGTAGTGTGGATTTTCAAAGACGTTGAGAGACTCGACCACTACACCAAGACCAGCGGCAGCGGCTTGATCAGCGGCCCAGGCAAGATTCTTGCGCACCTGTTCCATTTGCTCCTCACGGCTCTTCCCTGGGATGGTATTTCCGACGAGCGCGTTGAGCTGGGGACATCCTACCTGACGCGCAAATTCAAGAGCGACCGGCACATTTGCCCGGAACTGCTCTTGCCGACCGTGGTCATTGAGAAAGCCTCGCTCTCCACCTGCCATGTTACCTGCGTCAAAGTTCATCAGGGCAACAGCCAGCCCCGTGGCACGCAGCCGTTCCGCAGTGGCAGAAAGATTTTCTCCTCCAGGCCACCAGAACTCCACGGCTCCAAAGCCAAGGCTGGCAGCGCGTTCAAACCGCTCTAAGAACGGAACTTCTTTCAACAGAATCGAGATATTCAGATCGAACCGTAACATACGTTTCCCTTCTCTCTTCTCAAGCCTTGCCGCTTTACTTTCTTTCAAAGAGAATATCCTGAGCACCTTCCCAGAGCACTAGACGCCCCAGTTCCCGTAGGTGTTCATTGCCAACAACAATAGTCAAGAAGTGATTTCCTGCTAACTGCCCGAGTTTACTGGCGAAGCAAGTGCTTCCATAGGGGAAAAGGATTTCCGTCTCGCTGAACCCCCCAGGATAAAGCAGTATTTGGCCGGGGCCTGGATAGCTCGTATGATTCTCGTACCCCACTCCCAGCTGAAAATCGCCTAGTGGAACCCAGGCCGCCTCACCACTCCAGCGGGCCTGGATGATTTTGTTACGAAATGGCAGAAGTTGACTAAATGCTGCGCACGTCTGTGGCGCGTCTGCTTCCTCCAGACGTGCGGTGAATTCTAAGGGGCCGACGGCAATACGTAGCATGCTCATAACGTGTTATTCTCCTCGTTCTACAGAGCTCCATGATTGTTGGTTTGTATGGTCCTCATGGCTAATCGTGCTAATCACGTGGGAAAGACGGCTTCAGCAGCCGACCAGTAGGTGCAGAGATGATCTTTCCCTCGCGAAAAATCGTGTTGCCGCGAACCAGTGTGCGTACAATGCGCCCACGAAGCAATCGGCCCGCGTACGGACTCTGTTGATGACGATAGAAGAGGTCGCTTCTTTGCAGTGTGAAACTGCTCGAGAGATCAACCAGGACAAGATCAGCGTCGGCATCAATAGCTAAGCGTCCTTTGCCAGGCAACGGACCAAAACGCCGGGCGATGTTCTCAGCAGTAATGGCGGCAATCGTCGGAAGTGGTAGCTGGCGCCTGTCGTAGCCTTCCGTCAACAACAATTGTAGCAGAGACTGGCAACCGGAGATACCACCCCAGACCTTGAAAAAATCGGGACTGGTTTTCATATCGGCCGGTGCCGGCGAATGATCAGATGTCACTATTGGAATGTTCCCATCGAAGAGCTGTTGCCATAACGCATCTTGCTCTGTCTGTGGACGTAGAGGTGGGGCACACTTCGCCACAGCCCCTAGCTCTTCCACGTCATCCTCGGTCAGCACCAGGTAGTGTGTGCACGTTTCACAGCTCACGTCGATTCCTCGCGCTCGCGCCTCTGCCACCATGCCAATGCCACGTCCGCTGCTGACATGTACGATATGCAGCGGGCAGCCAGTTTCTTGCGCAAACAGGATCGCTCGTGCGATGGCTTCGAGTTCGGCTATTATGGGCCGCGAGGTGAGGTAATCACGTATACCTGTCCTGCCCTGTGCGATAGCACGACGCGCTAGCTCACTGGTAAGCTGGTCGCTTTCCGCGTGTACCGCGACAATCTTGCCAAGCTTCGTGGCACACATCATGCCTTCGTACAACGTCAGGTCATCGACCGACTGAAAATCGTCAATACCGCTGTTGCTCATGAATGCCTTAAAGCCGATCACACCGCGCTCCGCTAGCTCGTCAAGCTGTGCGAGATTGCCCGGCACCAAGCCTCCCCAGAGCGCGAAATCAACGAGCGACGTGGCCCGCGCAGCCTTCAACTTGAGATCGAAGCTCTCTGCATCGAGTGTAGGTGGATGGGCATTGAGCGGCATATCGAAAAAGGTGGTCGTGCCGCCTGCCGCTAGTGCGGCTGTGCCCGTAGCAAAGCCTTCCCAATGCGTGCGCCCTGGCTCATTGAAATGCACGTGCGCATCGATCACGCCGGGAAACACATGGAGTCCCTCGGCGTTGATCTCCTCTTTGCTCGTTCCTAGGAGGTCTGGCTCGATGGCGACGATACGACCATCGGCAACGGCGAGATCAGCGTTACTGATACCCGTCGCGGTAACCAGCGTGCCGTTACGCACGATGAGGTCGTACTGATTCGTAGGTCACCTCACTCTTTAGACAGAAGCAGCAGAAACCGCTCCAGCACTTGAATTGCTACCTCCACATCCTCCACAGTCACCGATTCGGCGGGATTGTGGCTGATGCCCCCTCGACATCTTACAAAGAGCATGGCAATATCGGTGAGTTCGCTCATCGTTGCGGCATCGTGTCCTGCCCCGCTTGAAAGGGAAAGCGTCGGATACCCTATCTCCTCTATTGCCTGCGACAGTAACTCAGCTAGATGTGGTGCGCATGGCACTGCACAATGCCCTTGCAGCATCTGCCAGTCGGCCGAAACGTGCCGTGCTGCGCCGATCTCGCGGGCCCGTTCTTCTAACTGGCGGTTCGCCTGCTCGCGCACTGTGTCGTCCTGATGCCGCACATCCAGGCTGAGTGTCACCTGTCCCGGTATCACATTGCTTGCCCCTGGCTGCACACTGACCTGCCCTACCGTCGCGACTAATCCTGGAAAGCCGCGTGCACCTGTCTCAACGGCCAATACAAACTCAGCTCCCGCACAGAGCGCGTCGTGACGGAGCGACATGGGAACTGTACCGGCATGCCCGGCTTCGCCTCTAAAACGTATGGTGATACGATTCTGTCCCGCGATGGCCGAAACCACAGCGACCGGGAGATTGCTTGCTTCAAGAACCGGTCCTTGCTCGATGTGGACTTCACAGTAAGCCAGGAGTTCGTCACGATGCCAGCGTGCGGTTTGCAGGGCACGAGGATCAGGATCACCACCAAATGTATGAATTGCCTCAGCCATAGTGATACCATCAGAGTCGGTTAAGTGAAGTGCTTCCGGGTCGAATGTACCCGCCACGGCTCTGCTCCCAATGTAGGCGCTATGATAACGTAGGCCTTCCTCGTCAGCAAAACCCAGCGCCTCGATGGCAAAAGGGAGGCGCTCCCGTTGAGCGTACAATCGCTCAACGCAGGCAATTGCGATCATCACACCAAGAGGACCATCATACTTGCCCGCATCGCGCACGGTATCAAGATGAGAACCGAGCAGTAATGTTTTAGCACCAGCCTGACTCGCCTCGTAGCGTCCGATCAGATTGCCAACCTTATCTTGCTGGACGGTCATACCAGCAGCATGCATCCATGATGCCACGGCCTCGTTTACTTGACGCATCGCCTGCGACGCGAAAGGACGCGTAAGACGGTCTGGCTCTTCACTGTAACTCCCCAGTATGTCGCACCGCTCCATAACAGTGCGGGCAGATACGTCGAAAGTCATGGTCTAACCCTCCGTTAAATACTATCGGTCAAAGTGAGATAAGCAACGACACAGAGTAATGACCAGTTGGATCTGCAATCCAAAAGCAGATGGGAACACTGTCCAGAAACAGGAGCGGACTATTTACTTATTTGGGTTAGATTCTTACAAATAGAAAATTACTTTCCATTATATGGAGTATAATCGCTGTGTTTGCGATTGTCAAGGGTAACCGCTCTGACGCTCTGACATCCACTCATAAATTCTGCCGGTGAAATTGAAACCACTTCAAAAGTGCAATCAATCTTGGCAATCAGGACTATCTAATGACCAGCAGAGCCAGAACCATGTAGTAGATGTGTGAGTTGCTATAGCCAGGCCGCCTTCACAGGACAAGTGCGTTTGGCACTCTTTGCACCATCCGATGAAACAAACCGGACAGCATCACGAAGGCAGGACAAAATCACCGAACAGTCACTATGGCATTTTCACCAACTTTCAACATACCCCGCTCCATACCCTTGATAACTGCATGCGTAGAGTGTATACTCCATATAATGGAAATTGTTTTTCTATTTTATAGATCCTCGTATTATCCAAGCGGGTCTTCAGAGGCAGATACTGCCTCTATCGATTGTGCTGGCTACTTGGGACATCTGTTCACTTACATCACCTTTACAAAGAGTTACACCGGCCAAGAAATTTGAGAACAGGCAAGCTTCTGCTCAATGAGCATGCACGCGCA
>Ga0070708_100000367_pt1 | contig 34147 bp, 28 predicted proteins | sample KBSK5503metaG_FD_65469 | JGI IMG/M metagenome (GOLD analysis project Ga0070708, IMG submission 65469) | Corn, switchgrass and miscanthus rhizosphere microbial communities from Kellogg Biological Station, Michigan, USA - KBS K5-50-3 metaG | ecosystem: Host-associated > Plants > Roots >... | reverse complement strand
GGCGAGGAAGCGCGAGATCAAGCGCAGATTCTTTGCACTGAGGCTGGGAAATCGGAGGATGGAGGCGTCGCATCCCCGCAGCTTTCGGTGAGCAATCACTTCTCCTTCGACGAGAACCAGGCCGGCGGCGGGCAAGTGAAGGCTGATCGCAACCCTGCGTGATAGCGGCAGCGTAGGGCCGATGAAGAGCATCCCGCCGAGCGAGAGGTCGCTGCAAAATCCGAAAGACTGGTCGCGATCCGAGCGGACTCGAGCGATTGCGCCGCAGGGGGCGCGGGTCGTCCGACGAACATTCCGCACCACTCCGACTCTGGCTGGTTCGTCTACCGCGAAGATCTGTAAGGCCATTCAACCTCCACCCGAGCATGGAGGAGCACGCGCTGTGCCAGCGAAGCCCATACGCAAGCGTTGAAAAAACCTATGCGCCCATCCTTCGCGCTGGCCCTCAGGTGACCCGAAGTCTGCTCCGCTTGTCTTCGCGACGGGCGGGACCATCTCCGACCGTCTGACCGCGTGGAATCCATTGGGCGCCCCAGGGGTGGTTCTGCCCCTCCGCGTAGGTGTCAGATCAATCTCCATACTGGCCACCATGACTGAGGCCTACAGCGTCGACATCGATCAATGCGCCCATTGCGGTCTGGTTCTGGGTGAAGACCAGTTCCTGCTTCTCTACTGCGGCGAGTGCGGCTTCGAGTATTGTTCGGAGCACGCCGACGTCGATCACCACGACTGTTCCAACATCTGCGCAGAATCCGGCGCAACCGAAGCGGCCGAGCACGCGCTGTCGGAATAGGCCGCAGATTGCGGCTTGGGCTTGAGTTTCCGATTTCCGCGGCTTCTCGAAGACCGTGCTTGCCTTTTTGCCCTCAGGGGGTAGATAGCTTCACATCCACCCGATGGGGGTTTCATCCAATGCATAGACAACTCATTCCCTTGGTAGGGGCAGTGCTTTTGAGCGGTGCAGTTTTAGCGGCGGGAACTGAAGAGCGCGTGCTGCCGCGAAACATGACGGAAGAAGAGCGGGCTGCTCTCCTGACAAACACACCTGGGTCCCTCTTCATCTGGGACTGCTTCCCGGAGATCGCTGGCTTTACCGATCGACCTCCGCTGACCTCGAGATTTCCGACCGAGAGCGAGCAGACCCAAGGGGCGATGTACGCCTGGCCTTCTTACGGCGCCACGATGACCCCGCTGACGGAGCTGATCCGCAACTCAGTTCAGCAAGATGGATATGAGACAACGGTCATGGCGACGTCTTCCACACGCGCGGCTGCGGAGTCGACCCTGCGCTCCCGCGGATTTGATGACGACATGATTTCTCGCATCAACTGGTTCATTACTCCCCTCAATGGGATCTGGATTCGCGACTTCGGCGCGGAGGTCCTCGTCACGCCGGAAGGAAGCTTCCAGTTCGTTGACATGGGTTACTATTCCGCGTCCAGGATTGGTTGCGCGGCAACGCCCGACGGTATGCCTCAGCGTCCGTCCGACGACGTTTCTCCGACCCGGTTCGCCACGAGCACCACGTTGCCCGGTGTCGATGTGTTTCGGCCGATGCTGCGTACCGAGGGTGGCAACTTGCAGACGGACGGCCAGGGAACTTGCGTCCACATGCAGCGCGACGTCTTGGCCCAAAACAATTTCACCGGCGCGGGCATCTCCTGGCGGTACACTCAAGGGGATCTCGATAGCGTCTACACGAGCTTCTATAACTGCGATCGCGTCATCACGCTCGAGTCGTTCAGGCCAGATCCCGGTCCGACAACCCTTGGACAACGCGTCGTGATCGACCACGTCGACATGTTCATGTCGTTCATTTCGCCGCAGACGATTATCGTCGCCAGGCTGGATGACGAGGACGCCGCCATCGATCCGACCAATGCCGCGATCCTCGATAGGAATGCGCAAACGCTGAGCGATGCGGGCTACAACGTCGTTCGAATTCCGCAGCCGGCACGCTATTGCACCGTGCGTAGAACCACGACGTGCGTTGCCAATCAGAATGATACCCGCGTGTGCGAAGGCGCGGTGGATCGGGTTTGGGCCACCTACGCCAATTCGATCCGCATCGGGAACCGGATGCTCGTGCCCGTGTACCACGACCCGGTGTCCGACAGCAGCCCGCTGCCCCAGGAGGTCAAGGATAGAATCAATCGCCAGGAAGCGGAGGCCCTCGGCACGTTCCAGGCAACGCTGGACAGCGAGTTCGGACAAGATGCTGTCACCGTGGTGCCTGTGCTTTCGGACGACATGATCCCCTGCCAGGGCTCGATGCATTGCATCTCGATGACGTACGGTCCGACCGCCACACCGTAGAACGGGATCTCATCCGTAGCAGGGATTGGGGCCGGTGTGCCGGCCCCTTTTTTGGGTGGACAGCGCTCTTACCGGCGCAGAGACGACCAGGCGAAGACGGCCCACGCGGCAATGAAGCAGAGCCCTCCCAGAGGGGTGATCGCTCCAAGCTGACGGATCCCGCTGAGCGCAAGGACGTAAAGACTTCCAGAAAACAGGACGATTCCGCCGAGCATCAACCACCCCGCGGCGTCGCCGAGGCGTCCTGGGTTCAATGCGCGGGCAACCGCAAGCAGCCCGAGTGCGTGATACATCTGATACCGCGCGGCCGTTTCGAAGATGGCGAGCATTTCCGGGCTCAACCTTGCGCGAAGAGCATGGGCCCCGAAGGCCCCGGCCATCACCGAAAGACATGCGTTTGCCGCGCCGCAAATCGCCCAGAAGCGGGTCATGACGAGCCTTCTAGCGCAAATAGCATCGAGCGATCTCGGATAAGCGGGCGAATCCGTCTACCGCTCGCGAGTCCGGACACCGGGCTCCACGCGTGCTGGGGCGCGGGAAGGTCGGGGAGGCGTCGCGGATAACTGCCAAGGCGACGACTGCGGGGGTGTCCCGTCGGCCCATGCCCCCGGCCCCCCGGCCGGTTCCGGCATTCGGGTGATGGGACCGGGGATGGGTCCCCCCAGGTTGATCGATCCGGGAGGACCGATCCAGTACACCCGCCAGGCGAGTGAAGCGCGGGTCAAAGGGGTGATGCGGGTGCAGTGCATACTGACCACCGAGGGTCGCGTGACCGATTGCACGGCGATCGCGCCTGTTCCTTTCATGGAGGACGCGGTGCTCAAGTCGTTGATGAGCCGTCGCTATACCCCGGTGGTCTTCGAGGGCCGCCCCGTCCCGGTAAGGTACAACTTTGCGATCACTCTGAAGCCTGCTGAGTAGTCTCCAGATCCGCTCCCAGGTCAGGCGCGGCTCGTCATGGCTTGTGGTCAATTCCGGCGGTAGTGCACAGCCTGACCACAAACGGCAAGGAGTGCGCAGCAGCGATGAGCGAGCCCAACAGACCGCAGAAGAAGGACATTCCCGCCTACCCCAAGAGGCCGAGCAGAGACGTTCCGACCGAACCCCGCCCGGAACCCGACACCAGAGCGACCGGCGCCGGAAAGGAAATCCCGCCGATTCTGACGTCAGCGCGTTGAAACATTTCGCAATGCGAGCTTAACGTCAGCGCAACACCAGGGCGGTTTGTTGTACTGCTCTCGGGTGGCGCCCCTTGGCAGTTGGGGTACGGAGGTTCAAGTGAAACGAACTGCGGCGCTCGGGTTGTTGGGTGTTTTCATTTTGAGCTTGGGCGCGATCTGCGCCACTGCCGATGGGCGGCGCTGGCTCAAGAAGGTCGCGATAGCGCAGGTCGACGATGTTCTCGACACCATCGCCGTGACTCAGAGGCAGCGTCAAGCTCTCGAGGAGATCAAGAATCTCGTCGCGGCCGAGGTCGAAGGGAAGATCCGGCAGCTCGAGGGTCTCATCCAATGCGCGGTGAATAGCCGGTCCGGCTCGAGCCATCGCTTACAGCTGGTTGCCCCCCGGATTGGGCCAATCTCCGAATTTCGGGCCGATCCGCGGATTCCTCGGGTTTGGGTTCACAGCAGCCGGCCACCGACCAGCTTTCTTCCGCCGATCCGCGGTTCGTTCGCGACCGAATGGAGGTCGTGCTCCCGCTGCGCGCCGCGTTAGACTTACCGTGTGACTCGTGCCCTGCTGATCGAGGACGATCGAAAGCTGGCGTCTCTGCTCGTCGAGTTTCTCGAGCAGAACGACGTTTCCACGACGCTGGCCGCTGACGGCACGCAGGCGCTCAATGCCCTCAGCGCGAATCGGTTCGACATCCTCCTCGTCGACATCATGCTGCCCGGAATGGATGGTCTCACCCTGACGAAGAAGATCCGCGAGCGTTGGACGACCCCGGTGATCATGGTCACCGCGCGAGACGAGGACACGGACAAGATCGTCGGCCTAGAGCTGGGCGCCGACGACTACCTGGCGAAGCCATTCAATCCACGGGAGCTGTTGGCGCGAATCCGAGCGGTCTTGCGCCGGGCGCAAGGGGTCGCCGAGGAAGGCCGTTTCGTGTCCGGCGGTCTGACCATCGATTTTGGAGCGCGGGAGGTGGTGGTCGATGGAAAGCGACAATCGCTGACGACCCACGAGTTCGAGCTCTTGTGCGCGCTTGCGAAAAACGCCGGCCGGGTACTGTCTCGGGAGCGGCTGTTGGATCTCGTCAAAGGCGCGGCCGCCGACGATGCCTTCGATCGATCGATCGACGTCCACGTGAGCCGGCTGCGGCAGAAAATTGAGCCGGAGCCGCGCCACCCACGATATGTGAAGACCGTTCGCGGAGCCGGTTACCTGCTGCCGCGCGAAGCCTGAGGCGCAGGTGGGCGTGAATCCTCGAAGGCTTTCGGTTCGCCTCTACATGGCATTTCTGGGCGTCCTGGTCACCGTCGCCCTCGGGTCCGCGGTCCTTACCTGGCTCGCCAGCCGCACCGCTATTCGCGCTACCCGCTTTCATGGTCCGGAGGTCGTCTATCACCTGTCGCGCGAGCTTCCCTTCAGCGATCTCGCCGAGCTGCGCGCCGCGCTCGAGCGAATGCATCGGGACCTCGATCTCGACATCGCGGTCTTCGACAACCGGGGCCGCCTCCTCGCATCTTCGGGGACAGCGATCGCCGCCCCGAACACGGCGATGTTTTTTATTCTCCAGCTGCAGGCGGCTTGGCTCAAAGAGCCATACGTGGTCGGTGGACCGGTCCGGGGACTGACCGGCCCTCGGGGTGTGATGCTTCTGCGGCTGCGAAGCCTGGAAGAGGGGCAGCGGCTGCTGTGGAGAACCCTGGCGCTGCTGCTCGGTGGCCTGGCGGTGAGCCTCGCCCTCGTCTATCCGCTTTCGCGTTCGATCACCCGTCCACTGGAGCGCCTCACCACGACCGCCGAGGCGTTCGGGCGAGGGGATCTCTCCGCGCGCTCGGGCATCGAGCAGAACGACGAGGTGGGTCGGCTCGCCCGCGCCTTCGACCAGATGGCGAAGCGAATCGAAGCCGCCCGGCGAGCGGAGCGCGAGTTGTTGGCCAACGTATCCCACGAGCTGAGAACGCCGCTGGCGCGGGTGCGGGTGGCGCTCGGCCTGATCGAATCCCCTCCCGAAGGCACCCGCCGCCGCCTCGAGGTCGTCGAGGAGGAGCTCGATGAGCTGGAGCGGCTGATCTCCAACATCCTGACCGCGACCAAGCTCGATCTCGCTGCCCTGCCGGTTCGCCGGACGCGGGTCTCGCTTCGCGAGCTGGCGGAGCGGAGCCGGGATCGCGTTCTGGCGCTGGAACCCGAGCGCGAGGTGGAGATCGACGTGCCCGAAGACCTGCAAATGGATCTCGATCGCGCCCTGATGTCGCGCGCGCTCGACAACCTGCTCGACAATGCGCGCAAGTACGACGAATCGGGCTTGCCCTTGCGGATTGAGGTGAAATCCGCAGGCGCCGACGTGCTGCTCGCGGTCATCGATCACGGAAGCGGAATTCCTCCCGATGAGCTGGACCGGGTGTTCGATCCCTTTTTTCGCGGGGCCAACGCGCGCGCTCGCAGCAGCGGCTTCGGCCTGGGCCTCGCGCTCGCCCGACGCATCGCCCAGGCGCACGGGGGAAGCATCCGGGCGATCAACATCCCCGGGAGCGGTGCGCGCATCGAGATCCGGCTTCCGCGACACAGCGTATCCCCTGCGCATTCTCCCGAGCCATTGCTCGGGGAACCGCTGTAGTCTTCCCCCATGGCAGAAACTCTGGATCCCCTCACCACTCGGCTGGCAAAGCTCACCCTCGAGTTGTGCCAAATCCCCAGCCCGATCGGCCAGGAAGGGGAGCTGGCTGACTGGATCGAACGTTGGGCACGGAGGCTCTATCCCGCCGGACAGGTATTCCGGCACTCCCACTCAATCGCCCTGGGGAGCTTTTCCGATCCGCGGCCGACTGTCGGACTGGTGGGCCACCTGGACACCGTCCCGCCCCACCCCGCCGATGCGCCGGCGCGCCTCGAAGGCGGCCGGATTTTTGGCCTGGGCAGCTCGGATATGAAGGGGGGGTTGGCGGTGATGATGGCCCTCGCCGAATCCCTTCCCAGAGAGGAGCTTCCCTACAACCTGATCCTCATCCTCTACGAACGAGAGGAGGGACCGTATCTGGAAAGCGGTCTCGGCCCTTTGTTCGAGCTGCATCCCGCCCTCAAGTCCGTGGCGCTGGGGATTGCCCTCGAGCCCACGGACAACGTCGTGCAGGTAGGTTGTCTGGGCAGCATTCACGCAACACTTCGAGTTTCCGGAAAGAGCGCGCATTCCGCTCGGCCCTGGCAGGGAGAGAACGCCATTCACAAAGCAGGCCCCCTGTTGTCCGAGCTTCTCTCGCTGCCCCGCCGCGAGGTCTCCTTCGCCGGATTTCCGTTCTACGAGGTATTCTCCGTCACTCGGGCGGCTGGAGGTCGGGCGCGAAACGTCGTGCCCGACCAGTTCGAGATGAATCTGAACTACCGGTTTGCCCCCGGCAAAAGCATCGCCGAGGCGCAAGAGGAGGTGCGCCGTCGGGTGGCGGGGCGGGCGGAGATCGAATTTCTCGATCTCGCGCCTTCGGGGCGCGTCTGCTCCGATAACCCGCTGTTCCAGAAGTTCCTCGCCCAGACCGGTTTGGCCGCGGCCTCCAAGCAGGCTTGGACGGACGTGGCGCGGTTTTCAGAGTTCGGGGTCGATGCGATCAACTTCGGCCCCGGAGAGACGGCGCAGGCGCACCAGCAAGGGGAAAGCGCTCCCGCCGCGTCCCTCGCCGTGGCGTTCGAGAAGCTCTCCTCCTTCTTGCGGGGAAGTTGAACCGAGAAGTTCGCCCCGGTGGGCGCGCGCTAGACGCGCTGCAGAGCTTGGCGCCACTTGGTCAGATGGCGTTCCCGATCCTCCGCGCTCATCTTCGGCCGGAAGTGTCGTCCCACTTTCCAGGCCCCGCGAATCTCGTCTTCGTTCTTCCATACCCCGGAGCCCAAACCTGCGAGAAACGCGGCTCCAAGGGACGTGGTCTGTAGATTTTTCGGTCGCACGACGTCGGTGCCGAGCAGGTCTGCCTGAAACTGCATCAGCAGGCCGTTCGCAGATGCCCCGCCATCGACCTTGAAGGCGGGGATTTCGCGTCCGGAGTCTTCCGTCATCGCGCGGGCCAGGTCGTGTATCTGGAACGCGATGCCTTCGAGGACCGCGCGGGCGAGGTGCCCCGCGCTCGTCGATCGATCGATTCCAGCAAGCAAACCGCGTGAGTCGGGACGCCAGTGAGGCGCTCCCAACCCGGTCAGCGCGGGAACAAACACCAGCGCGCCCGTATCATCGACCTTGCGGGCGAGTTTCTCTACCTCGGGCGCGGACTTGATCAACCCCAATCCATCGCGCAGCCATTGAACGGCCGCGCCGGCAACGAAGGCGCTGCCTTCGAGCGCGTAAACCGTGCGCCCGAAGAGTCTCCACCCGACGGTGGTCAGCAACCCGGCGTGGGACTCGACCGGAACCTCGCCGGTGTTCATCAGGAGGAACGCCCCGGTGCCATAGGTGCATTTCGCTTCGCCGGGCGAGAAGCAGGCTTGTCCGAACAACGCTGCCTGCTGGTCGCCCGCCATCCCCGCCACTGGAATCCCGTCGGGGAGCGGGCGAACACCCAGGGTCGTTCCGTAGATCTCCGCGGAACCGCGGATCTCGGGAAGCACCTGCCTTGGAATGTCGAAAAGCGCGAGCATCTCCGGATCCCAGGAAAGGGTGCGAAGGTTCATCAGCAGCGTTCGGCTGGCGTTGGAGACGTCGGTCAGATGCGTTCGATGCCCGGTGAGCTTGTACACCAGCCAGCTGTCGACGGTGCCGAAGCACAACTCGCCGCGCTCGGCCGCGGCGCGGGCCTGATCGTCGTCCTCCAGGAGCCAGGCGAGCTTGGTGCCCGAAAAATACGGATCGAGCACCAGACCGGTGATCGCCCTGACCCGAGGTTCGAGCCCCTGGCTCTTGAGAGAGGAACACCGATCCGCGGTCCGCCGGTCCTGCCAGACGATCGCGCGGCGGATGGGTTTGCCGCCGTCCCTCCTCCACAGTCCAGTGGTCTCCCGCTGATTGGTGATTCCGATCGCGGCAATGGCCTTCGCTGGAACCCGCGCGTTCCGCAGCGCTCGCTCGACGCAATCGAGCGACGAGTGCCAGATTTCGTTCAGATCGTGCTCCACCCACCCGGGTTTTGGGAAATACTGTCGGAGCTCCCGGTACGCCGTGCCGTGGACGCGCAACTTGGCGTCGATCACCAGGACGTGCGTGCCGGTCGTGCCTTGATCGATGGCCAGGATGTATTTCTGCGTCTTCACTGAAGAACCTCCAAAGCGCTCAATCGTCGCCGCTCAGGCGATCGGTACTTGTCCAAAGAACGTGGCGATCTTCTCAGCCAACACCGGAAACCCGTGGTCTCTTGGAATGATGTGGAAGCCTTCTGACAGCTCGAGCAACTCCACGTGCGGCGAGTTCGTCAGACCCCGCGCGAGCTCGTTGGCGCCTTTGGCCGACACCACGTGATCCTTGCGCGCGATCGCGATGAGAACGGGAACGCGCACGCCGGCCATCGCTTCTCGGGCGCGATCCTGCAGCGTCCACAGGTCGTGAAGCCGCGAAGACGGGAACCCGGGAAGGATCGGCGCCTGCGCGCGTGCCTGCGGATCCTCGATGTCGGTCCCGGCCTTCGCAATGTAAGGTCGAAGAACTTCGAGCAACGGCAGGTCTCGGAGCTTTCGAAGCGCCCACATGTGCGTGCCTCGAAAGGTCATCGCGGGGGCAATCAGGGCAAGTCCGTGTGGCGGGGGACGATGGCGCGCGGCGAGGATCAATCCGAGCAGCCCCCCCACCGAAAGTCCGGCCACGAAGACTCGTCGAAAGCTTCTCAGTCCCCACAGCGCATCCTCGGTCGCCGCCTCCCAGTCGCGGTAGGTCACTCGCTCGAGCGCCTGGGGAGTGCTTCCGTGCCCGGGTAGGCAGATTCCGCTCACACGGTATCCGCGGTCGCGTAAAGACTCCCCCAGCGGTCGCATATCCCACGGGCTCCCGGTGAATCCGTGAATGAGAAGGCACGCATCTTCTCCCTCGCCAAACTCGAATGGAGCGGTCTTCTCAGGGTCCAACGCGAGGGCACGCACGGAGACAGAACACCCTAGCAACCAGCCCGCGGTAGCGATATGGACTTCGTCATGGCGGACAACCCAAAGAATCCGGAGCTCCAGCTCCAGATCCAGCTCGACGATGATGTCGCAAATGGCCATTACATCAACATGGCCCTGGTCAACCACACCGAGACCGAATTCACGATCGATTTCATCTACGTGCAGCCGCAACAGCCGAAGGCCAAAGTTCGCTCCCGCATCATCACCAATCCCAAGCACATGAAGCGATTGTTGATGGCGATGCAGGACAACGTCGCCAAGTTCGAATCAAAGTTCGGGACGATCGAGTTGATGGAGACCCCGAACCCGATTCATTAGCGCGCGATGACGGACCTGGGATCGCTCAAGGCGCGCATGATCGCCTTCATCGGGTCGCTTCAAGACGAGATCTGCTCCGCCATCGAGACCCTCGACGGGCGCTCGAAGTTTATCACCGATTCCTGGGTGCGCGAGGGAGGTGGGGGCGGGAAGTCCCGCATTCTCGAGGACGGCGCCGTCTTCGAAAAAGCCGGAGTGAACACCTCTGAGGTCCACGGCGAGCTCACCGAAGCGTTTTCCCGGCGACTGCAGGGCGAGGGTCGGCAATTCTACGCTGCGGGCATCTCGTTGGTTTTGCATTCCCAGAATCCGCTGGTTCCGGCAGTTCACGCCAACTTTCGGCTGATCGTGCAGGGCAGTAAGGCGTGGTTTGGCGGCGGAACCGATCTCACTCCCTGTTACTTGTTCGATGAGGACGCGGTCCACTTCCACCGGACGCTCAAAGCGGTGTGCGACGCGCACGATCCTTCCTACCACCCGGCGTTCAAGAAGGCGTGCGACCGATATTTCTGGCTCAAGCACCGAGGTGAGTCGCGGGGCATCGGCGGAATCTTTTTCGAAGACATGCGCGGCGATCTGGAGCGGGAGTTTCTCTTTGTACAAGCCTGCGGGCGTGCATTTCTGCCGGCTTTTCTTCCTATCGCCGAGCGCCGCGCTCGCAGTCAATACACCAGCGAACAACGACAATGGCAGGAGATCCGGCGAGGGCGTTATGTGGAGTTCAATTTGCTCTACGACCGGGGAACCGTCTTTGGGCTCGAGACCGGCGGCAGGACCGAGTCGATCTTGATATCGCTTCCACCCAGGGTGAGATGGGTCTACGATTTTCATCCCCGGCCGGGCAGCGAGGAAGCGCGTCTGATCGATGTACTCCAAAACCCACGGGATTGGGCGTGATCGGCCGGCCCGTTTGCGGTGCTAGACTGTCCGTTGATCGCTGCTAAGTTACCCTCCTTTGGCTATTGACGACCTCACACTGGTCAAGCGTTCGCGCGATGGTGACCAAACTGCCTTCAAGCTGCTGGTCGAGCGGTATCAGCGCAAGGTGTACTCGGTCGCCCTCGGGATGGTGAGGGACCGCGAAGAAGCTCGCGACATCGCCCAGGAGGCTTTCGCGAAGGTCTACAAGTACCTTGACCACTTCAAGGGGGACTCGAGCTTCTACACCTGGCTCTACCGGATCACCGTGAACATCTGCATCGACTTCTTGCGCAGGCACCGGTCGCACAAGGGGGAGCACGTCGAGCTCGACGAAACCCAGGCGATGGATTCCGCGGAGGCAAACATCGGCGCTTTGGGCTCCAAGTTGGGGACCAATCCTCAGAAGAGCCTGCTGCGCAAAGAGCTGGCGGCGAAGATCGAAGAGGCCCTCCAGGAGGTCCCGGAAAAGCATCGGGCGATCCTCCTCCTCCGGGAAATCGAAGGTATGTCCTACGATGACCTCGCTCGGACCCTGGACATCCCGAAAGGAACGGTGATGTCACGACTCTTCCACGCGCGGGCCAAAGTCCAGAAAGTTCTAAGCAATTACCTTGAGTTAGACGAATCCAAAAGCGGTATAGGCAGCGAATGAAAAGAGGGAATATTGGCGCCGAGCCGCCGTCCCTCGTGATTCATAAGCGGTGAGATCATGCTCCTGAATCCGGTGTGTCGAACCTTCATCTCCAAGTTATCGCCATTCATCGATGGCGAGCTGCGCGCGGCCGAACGAGTTCAGGTGGAGTCGCACCTCGCCGGCTGCGCCGATTGCACTCGCCTGGTAGCCGGACTCCGGGCGGAGTCTGCGTTGATCCGCGATGGACTGGAGCTGCTCGCCGCCGATGCGGATCTGCGCGACTTCAGCGCGAGTGTCATGGCCCGGATTGCACCTGCGCGCCCGCCGCTGTTCGAGCGATGGGGCGTGTCGCTGCGCGAGTTGTTTACCTATCGCCGCGGCATGATGGTTTCGTTGGCGGGCGCCGCCGCCGCGATGTTGGTTTTCGCCTCGGTACTTCTGCGGAGTGGAACGCCGGATGGATACGCAAGCGCGACCATGGCGGTCCAGGCGGTGAGCACAGATCCGGAAGCGCACGTGGCTCCGGTCGTGATGTCCGGGGAGAAGGGCAACGCGATCATCTGGCTGGTCAGTCACAAACACGTGATCGAGGATACCGAACCTGGCCAGGGCAACCAGGTCGAAGACGTTGGCAAAGAAGCGCGCCCGGACCAGGGGAAGACGAAGATGAATCAGGATCGCCCGCGCGGAGGAGAGCTGTGAGAAACCCGGGGGGAAGCCGTCGGGCCATCGGTGTGATGGTTCTTTTGACCTCGTTCGCGACATTTGCCGCGGAGCCGAAGGTTCGCGTTACCGCCGAAGTGATTCTCGCCTCCAACCAGGGAAACACCATCGACCCACCCGGGCTGGTTCGGATGAAGAATCAGTTCAGCCAGAAGGGCTTCGCCTTCAGCTCCTATCGCCGTTTATCCTCGGAGAAGTTGGTGCTCGTACGAAAAGGCGTCGAAATCAAGCTGCCCAATCTTCGAACCGCGACGCTGCGCCTCGAGGACATGAAGGGCGGAACCGCCACGGTCAAAGTCGAGATCTCGGGACTGGCGAGCACCACGTTGACCTTGGGGCGCGAGGGCTCCCTCTTTCAACACGCGGGCGACCACGAGGGTGGACAACTCATTCTCGTCCTCTCGCCCGATCGCGGTACCCAGCCCAGGCGAACCGCCCTCGGCACCCCCCGTCCTGCGGAGGTCCTCGCCCGGGAATTCGGCGGCGGGGACGCCGGAGATCTGGTAGCCCCGTCGCCCTGAGCTGTTCGGGCGGCGCTATCACACCCGGTCCCAACCCACTGAAAGAAGCGATATGGTGCCGCCCGTTAGGTTTCACCGGGAGGCCACATGGCGATCCAAGCACCGCTTCCTACCGCGACGCGGAAGCTCGATGAGCTCATCGCTCGGGTGAAGGACGGAAGTCGCGACTTCGTGCGACTCGCCGTCCGCGATCGGATCCGCCTGCTCGATGAGATGCGCGAGTCTTATCGGCTCGTTGCCGAGGAGAGCGTGGCCGCCGCTTGCGAGGCCAAGGGTATCGATCCGACAAGCCCCGTCGCCGGAGAAGAGTGGCTCGCCGGTCCGGTGATCGTCCTTCGCAATCTCCGGCTGCTCCAGGAAGCGCTGAAGGCCATCGGCCGCGAGGGAGTGCCCCGGATCGACCGCTCCTGGATCCGGACGCTCCCCGACGGGCGCTTGGCCATCCAGGTGTATCCGTCGAATGCGCTCGACGCCACCCTGCTCGCGAAGCACACGGGCGAGGTCTATCTGGAGCCAGGAATCACCGAGGCGAATCTCGGCGAGCACCAGGCCTCCTTTTACCACCAGCCGCACGACGGAGAGGTGTGCGTCGTCCTCGGCGCGGGAAACGTGAACTCCATCCCGCCGACCGACGTCGCCTACAAGATGTTCGTCGAGGGGAAGGCCTGCATCCTCAAGATGAATCCGGTCAATGCGTACCTCGGCCCATTCCTCGAAAGAGCCTTCCGGAGCGCGATCGAGAGGGGATTTTTCGCCGTGGTTTATGGCGGCGCCGACGTCGGCGAATACCTCGTCAACCATCGCTTGATCGACGAGGTGCACATCACGGGTTCGGACAAGACCCACGACATCATGGTCTGGGGCCCGCCTGGTCCGGACCGCGAAGCACGCAAGCGCCGCGAGGAGCCGCTGCTCAAGAAGCGGATCACCTCCGAGCTTGGAAACATCACCCCGGTCATCGTCGTGCCCGGCCCCTACGAGCAGGACGAGCTTCGCTTCCAGGCGGCGAACGTCGCCGGAATGGTGACCAACAATGCGTCCTTCAATTGCACCTCGGCCAAGTTGCTGGTGACCCCCAGGTCCTGGCCCGGACGACCGGGATTCATCGAGGCCGTCGATAGGAGCTTGAAGAAGGCCGCACCGCGCAAGGCGTATTACCCCGGCGCGGAGCAGCGCTGGAAGCGATTCACTGAAGGCAGGAAGGGACTGCGGCTGGCCGGGGATCCGGGGCCGGGCGAGCTCCCTTACGCCTTCATTACCGATGTCGATCCCGAGCGCTCAGAAGATCCGATCTACCGCGACGAGCCCTGGTGCTCGATCCTCTCCGAGACCGGCCTCCCGGGGACCGATCCGGTCAGCTTTTTGGAGGAAGCGGTCCAATTCATGAACGCAAAAGTCTGGGGCACGCTCTGCGCCACGATCATCGTCCGTCCGCGCAGCCTCAAAGATCCGGCGGTGCAGCAGGCGCTGGAAAAAGCAATCGACGAGCTGGAGTACGGAACGGTTGCCGTGAACACCTGGGCATCCGCCGTGTTTGCCGTCGGGAGCTGTCCCTGGGGCGCCTACCCCAACGCCACCTTGCAGGATATCCAGAGCGGCCGCGGCTGGGTCCACAACAGCCTCATGCTCGAAGGGATCCAGAAGTGCGTGATGCGCGCGCCGTTGAAAGGCTTTCCGATCGCCCCCTGGTTTCCCGGCCATCGGACGTTGCTCCAGGTCGCCCGCAGATTGGTTGATTTCGAGATGGACCCGAGCTGGTTGAAGGTCCCCGGAATCGCTTCGGCGGCCATCCGAGGATAATCGATGGAGCGCCGGGGCTTGTCCCGAAAACCCAAGCCGAAGCTCTATTCGCCGAGCGGCCGCGGAGGAGAGGTCGAGATCGTCGGCGCCCAGCCCATCACCGCCCGCGATCTCTACCACCACCTCATCGGCGCCTCATGGTGGAACGTGATCGGCGTGATCTCGCTCGCCTTTATTCTCGTGAATCTGATCTTCGCCGTGGTGTACGTCTTGACCGACGGCATCGCCGGCGCTCGCCCGGGGTCGTTCTCCGACGCCTTCTTCTTCAGCGTCCAGACGATGGGGACGATCGGCTACGGAATCATGAGTCCGAAGAATTTTGCCGGCAACGTGCTGGTCACACTCGAATCGCTTGCCGGCCTGGTCGGGTTGGCGGTGGCGACGGGTCTGGTCTTCGCCAAATTCTCCCGCCCGAGAGCGCGGGTCATTTTCAGCCGCGTGGCGGTGATCGCCCCCCGGGACGGAGTCCCGATGCTGATGTTTCGCATGGCCAACGAGCGCGCCAACTACATCGCCGAGGCTCAGCTCAGCGTCGTGTTGCTGCGGACCGAAACCACCCTGGAGGGCGAAACCCTCCGGAAGATCCACGACCTCCACTTGGTTCGCAGCCGGTCCCCGACCTTCGTCCTCTCCTGGACGGCGCTCCATCCGCTGACCCGCGAGAGCCCCCTCCACGGCGTAACCCCCGAATCGCTCAAGGGAACGGACTGCGAAGTGGTGGTGACGCTGACCGGGATCGATCAAACGCTGTCACAGACGATCCACGCCCGACACTCCTACGTCGCGGAGGAAGTCGTCTTCAATGCGCGGTTCGCGGATATGATCTCCATCCTGCCGGACGGGAAGCGGCGAGTGGACTATGCCCGGTTCCACGAAGTCGTGCCGCTCGATCCCGCGAAAGCGAGCGCGGCCGCGGGCGGTTAAAGGCAACAGCCTTCGATACCCACCCGTCGAGACTACCCCTGCGGCCGGTCGGTCGGGGAAATCTCGCGGACCCCGTCCTTTTCGATGGTGAGGAAGAAGAGCGTTTTTTCCGCCTCCCGGTGATCGTTGAAGCTGGTCCGCCCGGTCGCCCCCTCGAAATTCTTCGTGGCGGAAAGCTGGTCCCGGAATTCGCTCCGGGTTCGTGGACCGGACGTTTCGATCGTCTTTCGAACGATCCCGGCCGAATCGAACCCCGTCGCCTCCAACAGGGTTGGCGGCGCCTCGTCTTTGTACGTGGCGGCATACTTGCTCACGAACTTCTGCGTAGCGGGGCGGCTCGAATCCACGAAAAACCCCTCGACGTAGACGGAGCACATCACGAACTTTCCGCCGCGCTCGACCAGCTCGGGAACGCCGTTGCGCCCCTTCCTCGAGCCCCACTGGGCGGAGCCGAGCAGGGTCACCGTCTCCAGATCCTGGCGCCCGGTCGTCTTTCGTATCTTTTCCAAATCTTTCGGATCGCAGGCATTGGTGATCACGTCCTCCACCGCCAGCGCCGGCGCGATCAGTCCCACCGTCGACCAGTCCTCGGGGATGAACAGGGCTTCGAAATCCACCACCGGCGCCAATGACGCGCGCAGCTTTTCCAGGGCCTTGCGCTTGCGAAACGAATCCAGATTGCTCGCGGTGATCTCCTTCGCCTTTTCGAGATAGTCGCTGCGATCGTCGAGGTAGTAGCGGCCCACCAGCCTCTTCACTTCCGCGGTGAAGGTCTTCTGGTCCGAGGCGTAACGCTCGGCGCCGCGAATCTGACCGCCGCGCTCCACCACTCGATCCCAGAACTGGTTGGCCAGATCAATCCCGTAGGGCACGTTCGGATAGAGGACGGCGAAGCTCTTGTAGCCGAGGACCTTGGTCGCGTACTGCGCGAGGGCCTCGGCCTGGGCCGCGTCGGTCAGCATGTTCCGGAAGACATGCGTCCCCAGGTCGGTGATCTTCTCCGCGCGGGTCAACGTCAGGACCGGAACCCCAAGCTCATCGGCCACCAGCGCCGCGCGCCTCGATTCATCCGGCAAGAGTGGACCGAGAATCGAGATCGCGCCGTCGTCGAAAGCCAACTCCTCCACCGCCTTGCCCGCCACCGCCGGATCGCCCTGGCTGTCCTTGACCACCAACTCCACGTCGCCTCCTTGAAGAGCGAGTCGGATTCCGCGCATCACCGCCTCGCCATATCCCTTGTACTGGCCGCTCAGAGGGAGGATGACCCCGACGACCTTGGGTTTGGCCTCGGTCCGCCGGCGCGCCCGCGCGAGCAGCTCCTGTGCTTGGGGCGCGAATGGATGTTGCGGCGCCTGGCGCAAGAAGCTCTGTAGACTCTCCTCCAGATTGCCCCAATCCCGCAGGTGGTAGTAGATCCTCGCCAGCTTGAAGGTGAGGATCGGCCAGGCCGGACTGGAGGTGGGCACGGTCTGCGCGACGTCGACGATTTCAGTGAAGCCGGCCTTTCCCTCGACCAGCGAGGTGAGGCGGTCCAGCGCGGTCTGCTGCTCCTGCGGCGTCTTGGCATCATCGAGCAGCTTGAGCGCTATCCGCAGAGAGTCGCCGTACAGCTGGGCCCCCTCGGCCGCGCGCGCGGCGCCTTCCAGCGCCTGCTTCGCGCTCTCGGCGGGCAACCGCGGCGCCACCGAGGAGAGCGTCTGGTATGCGTCGCGGTAGGCGTGCACCTCCAGGGCGGAAAGCCCGAGCTTGAGCTTCGCGTCCTGCGCCTTGTCGAACAGCGGGTTTTCGTAGAGCAGCTGGTTGAACGCCTTTCGCGCGTTGACGTAGTCGCCGGCCTCGAAGGACAGCACCCCCGCGCGATAGAGCGCCTCCTGAGCCGCGGTCGTCTCCGCGTACGTCTTGGACACGTTCAGATAGGCTTCGATCGCCTTGGGCCTTTGATTGACCTGGGCGATCTCCGCCGCCTTCTTCAGCGCCTCGTCGGCGGCCGGGTCCTTCTTCGGCTCGTAGCGCGGCTTTTCCCGCTCGCCGCTGACGCCTTCGGAAGATCGCGCGCAGCCGCTCGCCAGCGAAAACGCGGCCAGGCAAAGGAGGAGACGGAGTGGCGGTCGGGTCGTCGGCGGGAGGGTCGGCATCGCGATCGGATCTTTACCCGAACAGCTCGCGAACCTTCTCGAAAAAACTCTTCGACTGGGGATGGGTTTCCTCGTTTGAGATGGCGGCGAAACTCTCCAGCAGCTCCCGTTGCTCGCGGGTCAACTCGGTGGGGGTCTCGATCGCCACCCGAACGTGTTGGTCGCCGCGTCCGGTGCCCTGCAGCCGGGGGATGCCTTTGCCCTTCAGCCGGAATACCTTCCCGCTCTGCGTCCCGGGGGGAATCTTCATCTTCACCTTGCCGTCCAGGGTGGGCACCTCGATGTGGGCTCCCAGGGCCGCCTGGGTGAAGGAGATCGGTACCTCGCAAAGCACCTCGGTATCTTCGCGCACGAAAATCGGGTGCTCCTTGACGTGCACCACGACGTACAAATCGCCGGCGGCCCCTCCGTGCTCTCCGGGAGCTCCTTCGCCGGACAGGCGCACGCGCGTTCCCGTGTCCACGCCGGGTGGAATCTTTACCTTGAGCTGCGATTCCGCTTGGTAGCTTCCCGCTCCGCCGCACCGCGCGCACGGATCGGAGATGACCTGGCCGGCGCCGCCGCACTGATTGCAAGGGCGGGAGACCGAGAAGAATCCCTGGGTGAACCGAAGCTCGCCCGTCCCGCCGCAGGTCGGGCACCTGCGTGGAGAGCCGCTCTTCGAACCGGTCCCGGTGCAAACTTCGCAGCGCTTCGGCTTGGGAATCCTGACCTGCACCTCGGAGCCGAAGGCGGCCTCCTCGAAGGTGATTTCCAGGTTGTAGCGAAGATCGGTTCCGCGGTTCCGACCGCCGGGTCGTCGCGCGCCGCCGAAGATCTCGCCGAAAATGTCTCCGAAGATGTCGTTGATCGCGGTGCCCGAAAAACCCCCGAACCCGTCGTAGAGGCTCTCCGAGTGTCCGAACCGATCGTACTTCGCCCGCTTCTCCGGGCTGGAGAGGACTTCGTAAGCCTCGGTCGCCTCCTTGAACTTCTCCTCGGCTTCCTTGTTTCCGGGATTTCGGTCGGGGTGGAACTGGAGGGCGATCTTGCGGTAGGCGCTCTTCAGCTCCTGAGCGTTGACCTCGCGCGCCACCCCCAGCACCTCGTAGTAATCTCGCTTCTGCCCCACTGCTGCCATTTAAGAACTATAACCCACGCTGTCAGGCCCGCAATCGGGCGGGAAGTTATCGGACGGGGAAGGCCACCCCACGCGAGTGCGCGAGATACCACAGGCTGGGACATTGAATAGCAGCGACGCCGTTGCTCAACTCCTCGGCCGAAAATCGGTCTACCGGCGCTTGCTCGGTTACGCCCGTCCTCATCGGCTCACCATCGCTTTCGCCGTCATCGCCGCGGCCTCCTCGAGCGCCGCGGGGGCGCTGTACGCCTATTTGGTAGGCCCGCTGCTCAAGGCTGTGTTGACCCAGACACCGGCCCAGGTCGCTGGCCGGGCGTTCGACCGGAGCGATTGGGCGGTGCCCGCGCTGCTCGTCGGCATCGCCGGGTTCAAGGCCAGCGCTCAGCTCCTCCAGAACGGCCTGATGCAGAGCGCCGGTCAGAAGATGATTTCCAGGCTGCGCTGCGATCTCTACACGCGGCTGCTCCAGCTTCCGCCTCGGTTCTTCGAGGAGCGACATTCGGGCGAGCTTCTCTCGCGCTTTACTTCTGACGTCGGGCAAGTCGAGTTCGCCATCACCCAGGGCCTCGCCTCCTACGTGAAGGACCTGCTCCAGATCACCGCGCTGTTGATCGTCTGCCTGGCGATCGACGCCCGTTTGTTCGTCATTGCCTTTCTGCTGCTCCCGCCCGCCGCCTTCGCGGTGGCCCGCTTCGCCCGCGAGCTTCGGAAGATCACCCTGCAGACGCAAGGGAAGCTGGGAAGTCTGATCGAGCTTGTCGCCGAGCAACTGCAGAACCTTCCCATCGTCCAGGCCTACCGCGCGCACGCCAGGAACCTGGCTCAGTTCGATCGGGCGCAGGCGGACTATCTGGGCGCGATGCGGCGCTCGCTGCTGATCCGCGGAGTCTTTACCCCGACCCTGGAGCTGCTCGGAATCCTGGGCGTCGCCCTGGTGATCGGCTTCGGGGCCCGGGCGGTTTCCGCGGAGCCGGACCTCGCCGCCAAACTGATCTCCTTCGTCGCGGCGGCGATCCTCATGTATCAGCCGATGAAGTCGCTGAGCGGGACGCTCTCCTCGTCGGCGCAGGGCCTCGGCTCGGCCGAGCGGCTGTTCGAGATCGCGGATCAAGGCTCGTTGCGTGAGGAGGGTCAGGCGGCGGCCCCGCTGAGACAGGCGCTCAGTTTCGAAAAGGTACGCGCCTCCCACGACGGGGTGCAGGAAGCGCTCCGCGGCGTCTCCTTCCGCGTTCCGGTGGGTTCCCGGGTTGCCCTCGTCGGCGCCTCGGGAGCGGGCAAGACGACCCTGTTCTCGGTCCTGCTCCGCTTCCTCCAGCCGAGCGCAGGCGAGGTGAAATGGGATGGTGCGGACCTCGCCTCGTTCTGCCCGTCTTCGCTCCGGGCTCAACTGGCCTGGGTTCCCCAGGAGCCGGTGCTCTTCTCCGGAACGGTGCGACACAACTTGTTGTTCGGCCGGCCGGAAGCGAGCGACGCGGAGCTCTGGGCCGCGCTCGCACAGGCGCACGCCGAGGACTTCGTCCGCGCATTTCCGCAAGGACTCGAAGAGGAGGTCGGGGAGCGGGGCGCGATGATGTCCGGGGGTCAGCGCCAGCGGATCGCGATCGCCCGCGCGTTCCTCCGCGAGCCTTCTTTGCTTCTCCTCGATGAGCCCACCAGCGCCCTCGATGCCGGCTCGGAACGCGAGGTCCAGGCCGGGCTCGCGGAATTGATGCGCGGCCGGACGAGCATCGTCATCGCCCACCGCCTGGCCACCGTCCGCAACGCGGAGGTCATCTACGTCATGGAGCGTGGCGCGATCGTCGAAACCGGCACCCACGCCCAGCTCGTCGCCTTGGGTGGACGCTACGCGGCGCTTTTGCGGCAGGGCGAAATGCCATGATAGGCGGTGCCGCGGTGATCACCTCGTCTCGCGTCAGCGCGATCGGCCAGAGGTTGTTCCGCTGGCGAGGGTGGCTGCCGGTCCCGGTCATCGCACTGCTGCTCTGGGTCGTCGCCGGCGCGGCCGCCTCTCCGGGGTTGGGCGGCGAAGCCGTCGACGGGGCGCTCAAGGTCCTGGGCGTCGTCTTCGCGCTGGCGGGCGAGTGCCTCCGCTTCTTCACCCTCGGCCAGGTCCCCGAGGGCACCAGCGGCCAAGGCTACGCGTTGGAGGCGTCTGCGCTCAATACCAAGGGTCCCTACGCCTACGTCCGCAACCCCCTCTACCTCGGGAATCTGGGAATCTGCGCGGGCCTGCTCCTCATGGCCAACAATGCTTGGGCCTATGCCATCGGCCTTGGTTTCTTTTCGGTGGAGTACTTCTTCATCATCCGGGCGGAGGAGACCTTCCTCCGGCAGAAGTATGGCCAGCGCTTCGAGGAATACGCGGCGAGCGTTCCGCGCTGGCTTCCGCGGCTCGCAGCGGTGGACGCGGGCAGGCTCCGGTCGACGTTCGACTGGGCCCGCGCCCTGAAGAAGGAGCACAATCCCTTCGCGCTCTGGGCGTCGGCGATGCTGCTCCTCTTCGGTTGGCAATTTTACGCAAGAGCCCTGCTCACCCCGGCGGCCCTGACGGTGCTCCTCGTGCTCGAGGCGGCGGTGCTCACGGCGTTCGCCGCCATCAAGGCGTTCAAGCGCGGCTGGTTCCGCGCACGATAGACGGCCGCGCGCCCGCGATCACTTCGGGATGGTCAGCGCCTGGAGGACCTTGCTTCCCTGGAAGTAGATCCGGAGCAGCAGAACCGATCCCGGCTTTGCATCGCGAATCGCTCTCTTTAGATCCGCGGCGCTCTTGATCGGTCTTCCGCCCGCTTCGATGATCGCCATTCCCGGAGCAAGCCCGGCTTCATCGGCCAGGGAACCGGGGGCGACGTCGACGATCAGCGCTCCTTGCGTCGGGGCGTTGCGCGATTGGGCGAAAGAGGGATCGACGTCTTGAACCTGCAACCCGATCATCTCCTGGCGCTTCTCGTCCGATCCCGATCCATTGGAGCCACCCACGCCGCTCAAGCCTTCGAAGTCTGGCCTCGTTCCGAGGACGACCTTGATCTCCTCCTTCTTGCCACCCCGGTCGATGGTCAGCGTCACCGTCGTGCCCGGAGGTTTGAAGGCGACCGAACGGGTCAGCGCGCTCGCGGAGACCGCCGGCTGGCCATCCACCGCGCCGATCACGTCGTCCGGTTTCAATCCCGCTTTCTGCGCGGGCCCGCCCTCGGCCACCTCGGTCACCACCGCGCCATCGTGGACGGGGACGCCGAGCGCCTTGGCGAGCTCGGGCGTCAATGTCTGAGCGCCGACGCCCAACCATCCGCGCACCACGTGTCCATCCTTCTTCAGCTGGGGCAGCAGGGCCTTCGCCATGTTGGCGGGAACGGCGAACCCGATCCCGCTCCCGGAGGCGACGATCGCGGTGTTGATTCCGATCACCTCGCCTCGGATGTTGAACAGCGGGCCGCCCGAATTTCCCGGGTTGATCGCCGCGTCCGTCTGTAGGAAGTCGTCGTACGGGCCCGCGCCGATCACCCGATCCTTCGCCGAGATGATCCCGGCGCTGACGCTCGAGGCTAGCCCGAAGGGATTGCCGATGGCGACCACCCAGTCACCCACGTGCAGCGCGTCCGAGTCGCCCAGCCGAACGAGCGGCAGATCCTTCGGCTCGCCCTTGAACTTAATCACCGCCACGTCGGTCGGTGGGTCGCGACCGAGGACCTCGGCGTCAAAGCTGCGGCCGTCGTTGAGGCGCACGCGAATGGAGATGGCGTCCTGCACGACGTGGTTGTTGGTGAGGGCAATCCCGGACGCGTCGATGATGAAGCCGGAGCCCAGCCCGGCGCGAATCTGGTCGCGCGGCGGTGCTCTGTTCCGCCCCTGCTGGCCGAAGAATCGATCGAAGAAATCGAACGGTGAACGGGGTGCGGACACGCGGCGCGGCTCGCTGGCGACCGCCCGGACCTCGACGTTGATCACCGCGGCCTTCACCGCTTCGACCAGCGGCGCGAACGAAGGAAGCGAAGCCAGTGCCTTGGACTCGGTCGGCGCCGGCGCCAGTGGCTGTTTGTCCACCGGCTTCTCCGCCGGGGCGGCGTTCGCCTCGGAGCGCTCGGGGGGTGCGGCAACTCTCTCGGGTTGGGGTTTGTTGCAGGCGAGCGCGAGCAACCCAAGCAGCAGAGGAAGCCTCAGCACGGTCTTTTTGGTCATGCGCTCAAGCTAAATCGCCCGGCGCATTCATCAATCAAAGTTGTGGGCCTTTGAGGGCAGGTTTAGCCGGCCGATTCTCTTTCCTGCCGCTCTTTGGGGTTGCTTCTCCAGTGAAAGTCGGGGGGGACGCGACCGCCGCCCATATTGTTGAAACCTAACCAATCGTTGTCGGGGAAGTCGGGTGTCCACTGCCCCGTGCGATCCGGCTCGTGGGTGATTCTGGGGCGATCTCCCGGTATCACGGGTGGATTTCTATGCTCGTCCGGGGGCATGCAGCGGTTCCTTTGCTGGGGGCCTGACGATCGTAGCACCCATCCCCCAATCATGCCGTGGAACCCTGGAACCGCAACCCCCGATCGCCCGGCGGCCTGGCCCAGAGCATTGGTCAACTGCCCAACTTCCCTCCGGGCAGGCGGCCCCCGCGGGCGATAATCTGCCTCCAATGCCCCGTCCCCGCGCCGTTCCAGCCTTTGTTCATCAGTTCGAGGGAGCGGAAGTCCTCGAGGCCTTGCTCCAGGCATCCGGCAGCGGCATGAGCCCCGCCCAAACCCTGGAGGTGCTGCGCGAGGGATACCGCGAACGCCGGTCGGTGGGCGAAGTCATCCCCAAGCTGTTCAAGGGAGAGCCGCGCTTTCCCGATCCGTCGGTGGCGAAGCGGCTTTTCCAGAATCTGCTCGGTCTGTGGGACCTGGTGCAGGCCAACCGCCCCATCGCCCTCGAGGCACCTCAAGTCCCCCTCGAGAAGCAGCCCCGGCAGCCCGCGCCGGGCCCCTTTGCGCCCGAAGGCCCGGACCGGAAATACGTGGAAAACGCCTGGCGCTACCTCGAGGACCTTGACAAGAGGGGAAGAAATCGGCTCCAACACTCCTTCGAGAATCGTCAAGACAGCCTCGTGGGATTCCTTGAGGAACAGGGGCTGTCGGATGCCGGTCTCGATTGTGCCGAACAGCTGGTGTTTGAGCTTTTCTGCATGATCGAGCTGGGATGGCCCCCGGGAACGCGTCCAGTGTTGCGTTCCGAGTTGGATCGAGGAGGGCAGAATGCGGAGCAGGCTCCCGCCGCACTGCTGGAGTACGCGGATGAACAGGTTTTCGAGGCCGAGCAGGATGAGGAGTCGCCGCTCGCCCCAGACGAGGCGGCGGAGGTTCGGCGGATTGTGACCAGGTGTCTGCGCGCACTCTGGGCGGCGCGCCGCACCGCGTAGGTCCTACCAGGGAGCCAGCGAATGGCCAAAGACAAGGACGATCCACAGGGCGGAGGTTTTACCGGGAAGCGCAACAAGAGCTGGCGGGAGATCGACGCCCAGCGCGGCAAGAGCAAGTACCACTCCCGGCAGGACGATCCCACGCAGCAACGCATCGAGCGCAGCGCCAGCTACACCCGCTACAAGGCCGCCGCCGATGCGCTCTTCACCGGTGGCGAGCTCCCCGAGGCCCTGGCGAAGACCTTCGATCCCGAGGGCAAGCGCAAGGCGCAGAAGGAGGCGATGCTCCAGCTGCGCGAGCTCCCCGACCGCAAAGCCTGGGTCGCCGGGGTGGCCGAGTACATCGAGAAGTATCCGGAGCTGCCGGATGACGCCTACTTCCTCGATTCGCTGCTCGACCACCCGCGAGAGGGCATCGTGGACAAATCGCTGGCAAAGCTGGAATCGATGCACGAGGAAGGCAAGCTGAAGGCGAAGATCCCCAAGAGCCTCGACCAGCGGCTCAAGGCGATCGAATTGACCTCCACCGATCCGGATCTGCAGAGCCGGTCGAAGTCGCTTCGGGCAAAGATCCGCGACTAGCAGGCATGTCCTTCGTCGACATCCCCGCCCCCCACGGCAGGCTGGAAGGCTTCCTCTGGGACGTCGAGTCGCCCCGGGCCGCCGCGGTCGTTTGCCATCCCCATCCCCAGCATGGGGGCACCATGCACAACCACGTGGCCTACCGGATCGCCCGCGCCTTTCGCGACCAGCAAGTCGCCGCGCTGCGCTTCAACTTCCGGGGGGTCGGCAGATCCACCGGCAGCTACGACGAGGGGCGCGGAGAGCTCGAGGATGCCCACCACGCGCTCGACTTCGTTCAGCAGAAGTATCCCGGGATTCCCCTCTACATCGCGGGATTCTCGTTTGGCTCGCGGATCGCGCTTCGACTCGCCGTGTCCGAGCCGCGGGTCGAGAGGGTCCTCGCCGCCGGATTGGCGGTGGATCTGTTCGATTACGGTTTCATCCGCGAGCTTCGAAAGCCGGCCGCGTTCATCCAATCCGACCGCGACGAGTACGCCGATCTCTCCAGGGTCGAATCGCTGATCGCGCAGGTACCGGGGCCGCGAAAGCTCTTCTTGATCAAGGAAGCCGATCACCTCTGCACCGGGCGCCTGAAAGAGCTGGAGGAGGTTGCCTCGAGCGCGGTCCGCTGGCTGCTATCCGTTGATTACGAAGCCGCAGACCGAATCGAGCGCCAGGCCTAGTCCCCCCAGCGTTGTCAGGATGTCTGCGTAGTGGGCCTCGGAGGCCTTTTGCTGAGCGGCGATCTCCTTTCGCGAGAGGCCCTGATGCTTCAACGAAAGCGCCAGCCGCCGCAGGGACTCATCGCGCTCGGATTCGATCGCCGCGCGCGCCTTGCGGGCGGTCTCGGTCGCCTCCAGCCGGGCGGCCGCCGTCGCCACCTCCGCCGCGGAGTCGACGAAGGCCGAAAGGTCGGGAAACGCCGCCCGCGCCTCGTCTCCCTTGACCGGCCGCCCCTCGTGCCGCAGCGGCTCGAGAAGGGACGGATCGGCCCGGGGTCCCTTGGGATCCTCGCGGACCGGGATGTGGATCACCCAGCTCTTCACGAAGCGCGACAATTGTCGGGAGGGCTCGCGCGCTCCGGGCGAGGTGTCCTCCGGCTCGGGGGGCTGCAGGTGGAAGAGAAACTCCAGCCCGCGCGCCTTCTTCAGCCCGCGCTCCTGGATCGCCCGAAGCCCGCTCCGGCCGAACGGCCCATCCCGGAGAAAACCGAACAGGGCCTCTACGATCGGATGACCGGTGGCGAAGTAATCGATCTCCTCCTGCTCCAGGGCGGTGTCCCGCCAGAAGGTTCCGAGGACGACCTTGTCCTCCGCCAGCGAGATGCCCGGCAGCGCCTCGACCGTCAGCTCTCGTCCGAGGTCGAACGCGACCTGGAACGCGTCGACGTGCTCCTCGGCGTCCACCCCGATCCCGACCTTTCGCGCCAGGTCGGTGACCGTCTCCTCGAGCCGCTCGTCGAGGTCCCGGGCCACGGTCCAGAACCCATCCTCGAGGGAAGGCTCCTGCGCCTTGGGCAGTCCCAGCCTCTCGCGGGCCCGGGCGAGGAGCTTCTCCGCGGTCTGGCGGTCGAAGCTTCGCAGATCGAGCAGTGGATCGTAGGCGCGGCGAATGGACTCGCGGGTCTTCTCCACCCTTTCTTTGAGCGACCGGCCGTATTCCGCGCGGTCGGCGGACGAGAGCAGCGCCAGCTCGCTGAGCCTGGGCTCGACCTCCTCGAGCAGCGCGTCCAGACCGCCGATGGTCTCCCCGAAGACGCCCACCGCATCCGCCAGGATGGAGAGCACGTCCGCGGAGAGCGTCCCCACCGGATCGAAGGCGTGGATCTGCACCGCCTGCGTCTGTCCGATTCGATCCAGGCGCCCGATGCGCTGCTCCATCACCGCCGGGCTCCAGGGCAGGTCGTAGTTGATCAGATGATGGGCGAACTGGAAGTTTCGCCCTTCGCCGCCGACCTCGGTGGAGATCAGTATCAGCGGTCCATCCGGGTCCCTGAAGCGGGCCACCTGGCGGTCTCGTTCCACCAGCGGGAGATCGCCGTGATACGAGAGCGCCTCCCTCTTCTCCTTGAGCAGCTCTTGTTGGAGCCACTCGAGCGTCTCCTTGGCCTCGGTGAACACCAGCACCTTGGCGTTCGGCTCGGAGCTCCACACCCCGCGCAACGCATTCAAGAAGGCGGTGAGCTTCGCGTCGCGGGGAGGAAGCTTCACCTCCCCGGCCAGCGGCGCGAGCTCTTTCGATCCCTGGATCGCCGCCCGGAACGCCGCCGGGGATGACTCGAGCCGGCGCACCAGCGTGGCGAGGGCCGCGCCATGGAGTCGCCCGGCGGACCCGACCCGGGCCAGCGCGCCCGAGCGCAGCTTGAGCTCCTCGGGCGGCACTTCGAACCGGTGCCGGTGGAGCCGGCGCTCGGCGAAGCCTCCGACGATCGCGCGGCGGTTCCGGATCAACCGGTCCGAAAGGCTGTAGGTCTCCGACAGGTGAGCGAGGAGCGACTCGTTCGTCGAACGCGTCTTCAATTCTTCGTCGCCTGGGAATCGACGCGCGAGCTCCCCCGCGATCGCGGCGTGGGGCGCCCCGGCGATCAGCTGTCGAACCACGCCGGAGAGCTCTTCCTGTCGCGCCACGCGGGCCTCGAATTGCGGCAGCGTGGGCGCATTCCGGGGGTCGATCAGGGTCAAGAGCTGGTGGTACTCGCTCGGGTCGAGCTGCATCGGGGTGGCGGTCAGCAGAAGCAGGCCCCAGCTGTTCTCCGCGATCGCCTTGGCCGCCTGGAAGGCCCGCTCGGCTTTCAGGTGGTGGGCCTCGTCGAAGATGACCAGGTCCCAGAACGCCTTGGGGTCGGATGCCTGCTTCGGGTGCTCGTCGCTGCGCGAGAGCATCTCCAGACTCGTGATCACGGTCGGGAACCTCGCCCAGGGCGAGACGGTCGGATCCTCCTTGACCGAGGACGTGTAGCGGTCCGAGTCGAGCAGGGTGAACAGCTGGTTGAATTTGTGGAAGAGCTCGGCGAGCCATTGAAGGGTCAGGTGGCTGGGGGCGACCACCAGCACTCGCCGGACGAGGCCGGAGAGGCGCAGCGCCGAGTAGATCATGCCGGCTTCGATCGTCTTTCCCAAGCCGACCTCGTCGGCGAGAATGAAGCGCGGCCGCGGCGAGGCGAGCACCCGCTGGACGACGCCGATCTGGTGCGGCTTCACCATCACCCGCGAGGCGAACAGCGCGCCCAGAGCATCGTTCCGCCTCTCGTCGTCCAGGAGCAGCGCCTGGCGCCGGAGCAGGAAGTTGCGCGCATCGCCGGCGCGGAGCTCCCGCAGCATCGTCAAGGCGTCCGGCTTGGGCACCGAGGCCCGCAGCTCGGATTCCGGCCACTCGTCTTCGCTGCCGTCTTCGAAGCGGATCAGGTAGCGACGAAGGCCTCGGCCTCCTTCCACTTCCCCCGCGATCACCGCCGGCTGACCCTTGGTGGTATGGACCGCGTCGCCCGGCTGGAGCCGCTGCGGCCGAAGCACCCCCTGCTTGGTGGACACCAGAATCGGGCCGCCCTGGCGCGCCGGAAAGAGCACCTTTCCGCGCGCGCCTCCATCCTCCAGCGAGATCAAGTGCCCTATCCCCCACTCCGGCTGGGGGAGGTAGCGCACCTTCATTCCCTCGGTCAGCTTCTCCATCTGCCTGGCCATAACCTCAGCGCGGCGGGCAACGCCATCTGAATGTTTGCCGCGCGCCTTGCCCTCGTTTTCGGATGTCTATCTTACTGCCCTCGCTTGGCCCCGACGACCGTCAACCCCATCATCTCCCCGAGGACTCGATGAGAATTGCCGAGGTTTCTCCCCTCTTTGAGAGCGTGCCGCCGAGGTATTATGGAGGGACCGAGCGGGTTGTCGCTTACCTCACCAACGAGCTGGTGCGGCAAGGTCATCGAGTCACCCTGTTCGCCAGCGGCGACTCGGTCACCCCCGCCGAGCTCGTTCCCGCCTGCCCGGAGGCGCTGCGTCTGAGCAGGCAGTTCAGCGACTGGATCCCCCACTACTTCGTCATGCTCGAAGAGGTGTTCAAACGGCGCGAGGACTTCGACGTGATCCACTTTCACATCGACTACCTTCATTTCCCCTTTTCCCAAAGGGAGAATGCCCTCCACCTGACCACGCTCCACGGCCGATTGGACATTCCAGATCTGGTAGGCCTCTACCGGGAGTATCGCCAAATGCCGGTGGTCTCGATCTCCAACGCGCAGCGGCGCCCGCTGCCCTGGCTCCACTGGCTCGGCACCGCGTACCATGGCATTCCGGCGAACCTCTATCAGCTGCACGAGCGCCCGGGTGGCTACCTCGCCTTCCTCGGCCGGATCTCACCCGAGAAGCGCGTCGACCGCGCGGTCCGCATCGCCGAGCGCGCCGACGTCCCGTTGAAGATCGCCGCCAAGGTCGACAAGCAGGATGTCGAGTACTACGAGAGCGTGAAGAAGCTGCTCAAACGGCCGCACGTGGAATACCTGGGCGAGCTGGGCGAGACGGAGAAGCAGGAGTTTCTCGGAAACGCCCTGGCGCTGCTCTTCCCGATCGACTGGCCGGAGCCTTTCGGCCTGGTGATGATCGAGGCAATGGCTTGCGGCACCCCGACCATTGCCTATCCTAACGGATCGGTCCCCGAAATCATCGTCGACGGCTTGAACGGATTCCTCGTCGATGGCGTCGAGGACGCCGTCCGGGCGGTGAACCGCATCGGCAGCCTGGATCGCAAGCAGTGTCGTCGCGCCTTCGAGGAGCGCTTCACCGCCGCGCGGATGGCCAGCGACTACGTCTCGCTGTTTTCGCACCTGGCGAACGAACCCAGCCGCCCGCTTCGACTTGCGGAGCAGTCGGCTTCTTGAAAGAGCGAGCACATGTCCGAGGAGAAATCGGTCGACCCGTATTACATTCTCGCTTCCTCGGCCTCGAACCAGCTGGCCCGGGTCCTCAAGCACGACGACACCTTCGCCATCCTCGACCCGAGAGGAGACATCGACGGCGCCGGTCTGCAGCCCCAAGGGGTCTACCACCGCGGCACCCGATTTCTATCGCGGCTGGTGCTCCGGATTCAGGGCTATAGCCCGCTGCTGCTCAGCTCCAGCGTGGTGGAGAACAACGCGCTGCTCGCGGTGGATCTGACCAACCCGGATATCTACGAGAATCGCGACCTGCGCATCTCCCGCGGCACGCTGCACGTCTTCCGCTCCACCTTTCTCTTGAACGGGACGTTCTACGAGCGGCTGCGGATGGCCAACTACGGCACCTCCCCGGTGGAGGTGGCGCTCGGCGTCGAGTTCGATGCCGACTTCGTGGACATCTTCGAGGTCCGCGGCACCCATCGCGCCAAGCGGGGCACCGTGCAGCGGCCGGTGGTCAAGAACGATCGCACCCGCCTCTCCTATCAGGGGCTGGACGGAGCGGTCCGCTCGACGGTGATCTCCTTTTCGCCTCAGCCCGATCGGATCGCCGCCGCCGAGGCGCGGCTGAAGATCCGCGTCGAGCCGAAACAGGAGGAGACCCACTTCATCACCGTGGCCTGCGAGGAGCAGGAAGCGGTGGCGACGCCGCCCTATACCGAGTCGCACGCGCAGGTGTTGCGGAACTTCGCGGACAAGGAGAGCCGCGAATGCCAGATCCGGACCGCCAACCCCCAGTTCAATCAATGGTTGGATCGTTCGCTCGCCGATCTGCGGATGATGACCACCGAAACCGCGCTCGGCCCCTACCCCTACGCGGGGGTCCCCTGGTTCAGTACCCCCTTCGGCCGCGACGGAATCATCACCGCGATGCAGGCGCTCTGGGTCAACCCACACCTCGCCCGGGGCGTCCTCAAGTATCTCGCCTCTACCCAGGCGAAGGCGCGAAACCCCCAGGAGGATGCCGAGCCGGGGAAGATCCTCCACGAACAGCGCCACGGGGAGATGGCGGCGCTGGGGGAGATTCCCTTCGGCCGCTACTACGGCAGCGTCGATGCCACGCCCCTGTTCGTGATCCTCGCGGGGGAGTACTACTGCGGCTCCGGCGACCGCAGCCTGATCGAGGAGATCTGGCCGAATATCGAGCGGGCGCTCGAGTGGATGAGCGCCAGTGGCGATCCGGATGGCGACGGGTTCATCGAGTACGCCCGCCGGTCGGAGAAGGGCCTGATCCAGCAGGGCTGGAAGGACTCATGGGACTCGGTCTTTCACCGCGACGGGAACCTGGCCGAGCCGCCAATCGCCCTCTGCGAAGTGCAGGCCTATGCCTACGCCGCCCTGCGCTCGGCCGCGAAGCTGGCCCGGATGCTCGACGACCACGATCGCGCCAACGATCTCGCCCGCGACGCGCGGATCCTCCGCGAGCGCTTCGAGCACGTCTTCTGGTGCGAGGAGCTGTCGACCTATGGGCTGGCCCTCGACGGCGCCAAGCGCATTTGCCGGGTCCGCGCATCCAACGCCGGCCATTGCCTGTTCACCGAGATCGCCGGCGCGGCGCGGGGAAAGCGCTGCGCGGAGCTCCTGCTCTCCGACGAGTTCTTCTCCGGTTGGGGCATCCGGACCCTGGCCACGTCGGAGGTCCGCTACAACCCGATGTCCTATCACAACGGTTCGGTGTGGCCGCACGACAACGCCCTCATCGCCGAGGGAATGGCCCGCTACGGCTTCAAGCAATTCGCGCTGCATCTATTGACCTCGTTCTACGAGGCGAGTCTCTACATGGACCTGCACCGGATGCCCGAGCTCTTCTGTGGGTTCGTGCGAAGGCCCGACGAGGGGCCCACCCAGTATCCGGTCGCGTGTTCGCCGCAGTCCTGGGCGGCGGCGAGCATCCTTCTTCTGCTTCGCGCCTGCCTGGGCCTGTCGATCGACGCCCCGCGGTCGCGCGTCCGCTTCTTCCACCCTGCGCTCCCCGCATTTCTGCCCCAGATCCAGATTCGCAAGCTGTGCGTGGGGCAGGGCTCGGTGGACTTGACGATGTACCGGTATCGCGAAGGGGTCAGCCTCAATGTCGAGGCGAAGGAAGGCCCGGTCGAGGTGGTGGTGGTGAAGTAGGCAGAGGCTTGGAAAATTCGTCGCTTTCGCGCGGGCTTCATGCTAGTTGCCCGTTTCGATTGGTAGTTGCTTGAAGCGAGGCCGTGCTGAAGCGTCCGCGAGGGCCTGACCCTTCGCTGGCGGCCAACCCCTCGTCAATAGAATCCTGCGAAGCAATTCATGGCTTTGAGCAGGTTCACCTGTCAGGAGTCGCGCAACATGATCCAGACCTCCCCCGCCAAGCAGAGCGCGCAGCGCGCCGGCTTCCGCGTCCAGAAGGCAGTGGCCCGCGTGGGCGCCCTCGCCTCGTTTGCATGGTGTGCCTCCGCCCGGGCCAGCGAAGCGAACCTGATCCTTCCCGACCTGGCTTCGGCCCAGTTGTTCGGACAAGTGAACGGTCGAACGCTCCTCGTCTGGGGACTGCTGATCTGCGTGCTGGGGCTGCTCTTCGGCTGGTGGCAGTACATGCAGCTGCAGCGCCTGCCCGTGCACCGGTCGATGCTCGAGATCTCGGAGCTGATCTACGCCACCTGCAAGACGTACCTGATCACCCAGGGCAAGTTCATCCTCATCCTCGAGGCGTGCATCGGCGCGATCATGGTCGCCTACTTCGGCGTGCTGCGACACCTGCCGGCGTCGACGGTGGCGATCATCCTCGTCTTCAGCCTGATCGGCATCGCCGGCAGCTACGGCGTCGCCTGGTTCGGGATCCGGGTGAACACCTTCGCCAACTCCAGGACCGCCTTTGCGAGCCTGGGCGGCAAGCCCTACCCCGTCTACGCCATTCCGCTCAAGGCGGGAATGAGCATCGGGATGATGCTGATCAGCACCGAGCTGTTCTTGATGTTGCTGATCCTGCTCTTCATCCCGGGCAACCTGGCGGGTCCTTGCTTCATCGGTTTCGCGATCGGCGAGTCGCTCGGCGCGGCGGCGCTGCGCATCGCGGGCGGCATCTTCACCAAGATCGCCGACATCGGCTCGGATCTGATGAAGATCGTCTTCAACATCAAGGAGGACGATGCGCGCAATCCCGGGGTGATCGCCGACTGTGTCGGTGACAATGCGGGGGACTCGGTCGGTCCGACCGCCGACGGCTTCGAGACCTACGGCGTCACCGGCGTCGCCCTGATCACCTTCATCATCCTCGCCGTTGCCAATCCGGCGATTCAGGTCCAGCTGCTGGTCTGGCTTTTCGTGATGCGCCTGATGATGGTGATCTCCAGCTTCATCTCCTACGGAATCAACGAAGCGGTGCAGAAGTCCCGCTACGGCAACGCGGAGAAGATGAATTTCGAAGTGCCCCTCACCAGTCTCGTCTGGCTGACCTCGATCGTCTCGGTCGCGATGACCTATCTCGTCTCGTATCTCTTACTCGAGAACCTCGGGGATGGCACGCTGTGGTGGAAGCTCTCGACGATCATCAGCTGCGGCACCATCGCCGGCGCGGTGATCCCGGAGGTCACCAAAGTATTCACCTCCACCGAATCGGGGCACGTGCGCGAGGTGCTCACCGCATCGCGCGAAGGCGGCGCCTCGCTCAACGTCATTTCGGGTCTGGTCGCCGGCAATTTCAGCGCCTACTGGATGGGAATGGTGATCGTCTTCTTGATGGGCGGCGCTTTCGTCGTGAGCAGCCTCGGCGGCAGCCTGGGTCACCTGATGCTGGCGCCGGCCGTGTTTTCCTTTGGATTGGTGGCCTTCGGCTTCCTCGGAATGGGCCCGGTCACCATCGCCGTCGACTCCTACGGTCCGGTGACCGACAACGCGCAATCCGTATACGAGCTGTCGCTGATCGAGAACGTCCCCAACATCAAGGCGGAGATCCGCAAGGACTTCGGCTTCGATCCCAACTTCGAGAAAGGCAAGGAGCTCCTCGAGGAGAACGATGGCGCGGGGAACACCTTCAAGGCGACCGCCAAGCCGGTGCTCATCGGGACCGCGGTGGTGGGCGCGACTACGATGATCTTCTCGATCATCATGTTGCTCACTGGAGGCTTGGCGACCAATCTGGAAAGGCTCTCGCTGCTCTATGCGCCCTTCCTGCTCGGCCTGGTGACGGGCGGCGCGGTGATCTTCTGGTTCGCCGGCGCTTCGATGCAGGCGGTGTCGACGGGCGCCTACCGCGCGGTCGAATTCATCAAAGCGAACATCAAGCTCGAAGGCGTCGAGAAGGCCTCGGTCGCCGACAGCAAGCGGGTGGTGGAGATCTGCACCCAGTACGCTCAGAAGGGGATGTTCAACATCTTCCTCGTCATCTTCTTCAGCACGCTGGCATTTTCCTGCCTCCAGCCGTTTTTCTTCATCGGCTACCTGATCTCGATCGCCATTTTCGGCCTCTACGAAGCAATTTTCATGGCCAATGCCGGCGGCGCCTGGGACAACGCCAAGAAGCTGGTCGAGGTGGAGCTGAAAGAAAAGGGCTCGCCCCTGCACGCGGCCACGGTCGTGGGCGACACGGTCGGCGATCCGTTCAAGGACACCTCCTCGGTGGCGATGAACCCGATCATCAAGTTCACCACCCTCTTTGGATTGCT
>Ga0070708_100000365_pt1 | contig 34262 bp, 29 predicted proteins | sample KBSK5503metaG_FD_65469 | JGI IMG/M metagenome (GOLD analysis project Ga0070708, IMG submission 65469) | Corn, switchgrass and miscanthus rhizosphere microbial communities from Kellogg Biological Station, Michigan, USA - KBS K5-50-3 metaG | ecosystem: Host-associated > Plants > Roots >... | reverse complement strand
GTCATCGCCGAGGTGGAGGTCGGTCGGGCGACGGGCATCGTCCAGGTGCGGCGCGCGTTCGCCGCGGTCGACGCAGGCCTCATCATCAACCCGGACGGTCTGCTCAACCAGATCGAGGGCGGCATCATCCAATCGACGAGCTGGACGTTGCGCGAGGCGATCGCCTACGACAGCACGCGGATACTGAGCGGTTCCTGGGAGGATTACTCCATCCTGCACATGACTGAAGTGCCCTCCGTCCAGGTCTCACTCATCGACCGCCCCGAAGAACGCGCGGTGGGGGTGGGCGAGTGCGCGCAGGGGCCCACCGCCGCGGCGATCGCGAACGCGGTCGCCAACGCGACTGGACGGCGGGTCCGGGATCTCCCGTTGACGGCCGAGCGCGTGAAGGCGGCGCAAACGTAAGCCAAGACGCCTTTCTTCGCCAGGAGGAATACCGCCGTGGCCGTCCGAGTCTCCCTTTGCGAACCCAGACCAGGGAGAACGGCCATGGATCGGAAGTCGATGAGGATCGTAGCTGTGGCGGGCTTGTCGGTGCTCAGCGCTTGCGCGGGCTTGAGCCGCGAGGCGAGGCCGGCGCCGGTCGAGCGGCTCGACCAGCACGGAATCAGCTCACCCGTCCTCAACGTCGAGTCCGGAGGTGTGCTTTCATTCGTCAATGAGGACGCACGACCTCACCAGATCTACTCCAACGACTGCGCCGAGCTGTCGTCCACCCTCCTGAACCCTGGGGATTCGTACTCCGTCGCCATCGGCGTCGGACCCAAAGTGTGCCACTTCCAGGATCTGCTGGCACCGCTCGTCTCCGGGTACCACGGCACCCTGCACGTGAACGACGAGCAGGAGGAGCCTCGCTTCACGACGCAGGACTAGAACGTTGCGGAGAGAGCCAGCCCGCCGCCGCGCGGGGAAGCAAATGGAAGGACGACGGTCGTGGCGCGATCCGCGGTGATCGTCGGCTTCGCCGGAGGGCTGCCGAGCTTCCGGCGCAACCCCTGGTTGTACTCGTCGGCGAGGCGTCGCATGTCGTGAGGCTCGGCGGGATGGGGACTGATGAAAAATGCGGCGGTGCCGAGCGCCACACCACCGAGGATGATGACGCCCGCGGCGACCGGAGCGGTCCTGTGGACGCACTCGGACTCGAAGAGCGGATCGCCCGGACTACGGTTGCAACCTCCCATCTCGGAGATCCCGTAGGCGAGTCCGCCGACGAAGGCGGCCACGCCCGCGACCACCATGCCCACCCTGAGCGCGCGCCGCCCTTCATAGGCCCTGACCAGGTCGGTCCGGTCCACCAGCTTGTAGAAGACGTCTTCGTCGAGCTTCTTGCGGTACCGTCCCTGGTACACGGTGTACGTCGGCTCGACCTTGACGTAACTCCCTGCGACGGCGATCTCGATGCCCTCCCCGACCGAAAGGTACTTCTGCAGGTACTCCACACGCGCCTCGGGCGTCAGATCGTCGAGTCCGTCCAGATCCGGCGAATCGTCGTGGCCCTTTCCGGCCACTGACGGCGAGGAAACCGACTGCAGGTCGGACCAGGCCAGCTTTCTCGTGTCTCCGGCAGCGACCGTGGTGCGCGCGGCGTAAGCCTGCGTGCCCTTCCAGATGCGCACCGCGTACTCGCCGGGCGCGAGCGCGATCCGTCGCGTGGCGTCCGAGGTCAGCTCGGCCAGCACCTGGTCGCGGCGCACCAGGACGATGAGCGCGCGCTCGAATCCGGAGGGCAATTCCAACGTCGCCGACGGCTGCGTCAGCTCGGTGAGCACGAGCTCGCCCTTGCCGGCGAGCCGATACTCGTATCCCGGATGCTGCCGGATTCCGGTGGATGCGGTCGCGCTCAGCGTGTGATCGAAAGCGTACTGGTACGCTTCCGACAGGGTGACGCGGCCGTCCCCGGACGCGTCCGCCGCGCCGCGCAGTCCGGAGACCAGATGATGGGTGAAGAAGGAGCCGCGGATCTCGCGCGACTCGAGCGCAAGCTCGTCGGCGGCGCTGGAGGTCAGCATCGCCTCGCCGGTGGCATCGAGCTGATCCGAGAGCTTGATCTCGAACGGCGGCCCGGGCGTACCGCCCTTGTGCTGGACCAGCGCGCCGCTCTTGCAACCGTCGACCACCACCACCCTCACATCCGTCCTGGTCTCCACCAGCCACCCGCGGAGCTCGGCATACGTCACGCGATCCTCGCCCAGCTCGAGCGCATCTCCGTCCGAGTGGCCGGAGTAGTAGAAGAGAAGCACGGTGCGATCGTCGGGATTCCGGCGGAAATCCGTCACCAACTCCGTGACTCGAGCGATGCTCGATCTCAGATCTCCGCGCCCGCGTCCCTTGAGCAGGAAGAGATGCTCGGGATGGACGTCGCCGAGCTGGGCCAGGACGTCGGCCATCTTGGTCGCGTCCTCCTCGGCGTAGTGCAGGGGCTTGTCGGTGGGACCGCCCGCGTTGTTGCCGACCACGATCGCCACCCGCCGGGTCGCGGCGGATGACGGCGCAGCGAAGCAGAGGACCGCGGTGGCAAGACAGAAGGCAGGTGATTTCGGCACCCTGCTGATCATCGATGCGCTCCTGGGCTGGTCTGGCAACCCGGGACGAGCCCCAACTGCGCAAGATATCTTGCTACGGCCGGGAGCCTTTCCGGAAGCCGACCAAGCCGGTCGCGCTCCTACCCGCTCCTACCGGAGCAGGATCGTCAGAGGCGGAGCGACATGCAGGTGAGGCCGCCGTCCATCTTGCGGGCCTCGCTGACATCCAGCTCGATGACGGGCAGCTGCGTCTGGTCGAGTTGGCGCCGGGTCCTTGGGAACCCGGAGGGGGTCAGGAGCGTGCCGTTCACCAGCAGCGTGTTGCACGCCGGCTCTTCGTTCGCGTCCACCACGACGCGGCGGAAGGACCGGAGCTCGGGGCGGTCCGCGAAGCTCGCGCTCACCAGCAGCGTCTCGCCGCCGACCCAGCTCACGCTGGACTTGAGATGGAGGCCAGCGGCAACCGGGATCGTTCGCGAGTCGTAGCCGTGCGGCCGGAGAAACCGCGCGAGCTGATCGGCGCCCTCTTCATTGGTGCGCGCCGAGATGCCGATGAAGACGCAGTGGCCGACGATCAGCACGTCGCCGCCGTCCAACGTCGCCGGGTGCTCCAGCCGCGCCACCTCTCGGTAGCGGGCGAGCGCCGGGACGATGGCATCCGCCTCCCCACGCCGCGAGGCCGCTCCCGGCCGCGCGACCACCGCCAGCTCGGGGACCACGACCGCGACGTCCTCGACGAAGTATGCGTCGGGAAAACCGGGGAGCGAGTCGAGCACCTCGACCTGAAGGCCCAGCGCCCGCAGCCCGTCGGCATAAGCGGCGTGCTGGGCGAGCATGAGCCGCCGATCGGGCTCGCCGAGGCGGGCGGTGGTGAGGCCGGCGGCGAATTCCGGCCCTGGCCGTCTCAGGATCGCTCGAGTGAGCACCGGCGGGAGAATGCCACATCGAAGCACGGGTGCGTACCGCGCGGTGCGGCTCACACCTGAGACCGTGCGACAGTCTTTTCGGCGACACGACGGCTTGCGCTACCGTGAGGGGACGCGCCCATGAAACGCCTCGCGCTCTTCCTCGCCCTCTGCATCATCGGCTCCGCCGTGGCGGTGGGCTTCCAGGCATGGCGGTGGCGCGAGCGGAAGCTGAAGGAAGAGGAGAAGTCCCGCGAGCAGAGCGCGACGGAGAATGCGGCGGCGGGCCGGCTCGGGCTCAAGACGCAGCCGCTGCCGGCGCAGCCCCTCGAGAGACGCCGGGCCCTCGATGACGCTCTCCAGCTCAACCCGGATCGCCGGTTCCTGCTCGCGGCGCGCGAGCTGGCGGGAGCGGAAATCGCGGCGCGGTTCTCCGACGGGCGCTGGGTGCTCTCTGCCTCTGGACGCGACTTCGCGCGGGTCGCCGAGCTTCCGGATTTCGCCGAGCTGATGAACGGGCTCGTCCCGCTCGCCCGGGACTGGGTCGCCGCCGCGAAAGTGACGGGGAAGGCTCCGCGGATTCGCGCGCTGCGCGGGCACAAGGAAGCGTTCGCCGCCGTCCGCGAAGCGCAAACGAGGTGGTCCAAAGGTGACCATGGGGCGGCCGTGCTCCACGACGCCGCATCGGCGGCCGCCGCCCTGATGCTCCAGTTGCCGCGGGCGTTCGACGCCGACGACCGCCTCGACGCGCACGCGATCGCGCTCTGTGCCGCCGACGCGGCGGCGGGAGCCGACGTCCGCGGCCAGCAGGCAGTCCTCGCGCTCGCCCTCGGCTACGCAGGCGCCGCGCGCTCTCTCGCCCCGGCGCAGGAGGAACCGGCGCTCCACGCGCTCTTGATGCTCGACCGGCGCAAGCTCGCCGATGCCGCCCGGCGCAAGGAGGCCAACGCCGGCGAGCGCCATCTGCTCCTTCGCTGGCTGATGCAGGATGCGAACGAGCCGGCCTTGCGCCGCTTCGTCGAGACCGCGCGCGACAACGAGCACATCTCCGTTCCCAACGTCGGCCAGCTCCTCCTGGACGGGGACCTGCAGGTCGTGGCGGCTGCCAGCGAGGCGCTTCCCGCCCTCGCGATGGCCGATCTGGAGAGCATCCGCGCGACGGCCCCCACGGATGGCGAGCTGGTGCCGGCGCTGATGGCCGGGCAGCAATCGGCGTTGCAGAACATGGCCAACAACGAAGATCTGCGGGCGCGGCTCGCGTCCGATCTCCGGCAGGTGGATACGACCCTTCAGGGTCCGCTCTGGCGGGGAGCCGATACGAGCGCCTGGTACGCGGCGGCGACCGCATCGGCCCTTTTCGGCCTGGGGCGGTCTGGCTACGTCCTGCGCAACGATGCGAGCGGTCTCGCTGAAGAGCTCGGCACCTGGCCCGTGCCCGCGGCGGCCCATCTGGGTCGCTGGCTGAAGTCGCGGATCGCGGCGGATCGGGGAAACCTCGACGAAGCGAACGAGACGCTGACCGGGTCCAAGATCCCCGGTCCACGGGCGGTCGCGGACCTCCTGGAGACGATGGCGAAGCAGCTCGAGTCGCCGGATCCGCGCATGATCGAGGCGGTCCGGGTCGCGGTGCGCCACTTCGACTCGAGGCCCGGCAGCCGTCTGATCTGGGCCGAGGTGCTGCGGATCCACGCGCGCGATCTCGATCGAGCCGGACGACTCGTTGCGAGCGTCGTCGACCAGGCGCCCGGCGCGTACTCCGCCGATGAGGTCGTCCTGGCGAGGTACCGTGGCCAGCTCGACCGCCTCGAACAGCTCGCTCTCGACGAGAACATTCCGTTCCCCGCCCGCCTCGAGGCAGCCGGCGCGCTGGCGGATCGCGCGCCGAGGGCGCAGGCGGAGCGCGCGCTCCGGCGTCTCGGACGAGAGCGGCCGACGGACGTCACGACGCACGAGCGCCTCATCCGTTTCCTGAACGATGCCGGACGGCCCGCCGACGCCCTGGCCGTGGCTCTCGACCTGGTGCGCGCCTATGGAGACGACGATTCCTTCATGGTCGCGCGCGCCAGGTGCGCGGCCGCCCGCCAGCTCGACGCCATGGGACGGCACGAGGAAGCCCTGACGGTCGTGGAGCGTGCGCTTCCCACCGAAGCGGTCTGCGCGTACCGGCTGGCGACCGTGCAGCTCGCGCATCTGGGCAAGAGGGAAGACGCGGAAGGCCTGCTGCTCGCGCACCTCGCCCGGCATCCGCAGGCGGAGACCGCCGCCACCGTCGCCGAGGTGCGATGGCGAGGTCGCGACGACGCCGGCGCGGCGGACATCCTGGCGCACCCGCCGGCCCCGTTCTCGCGCAGGGACTTTCGCGACCTCGGCGAGCGGTTCGCGCAAGTGTTCCGCAGCCGCTCCGCCGCCGACGTGAAGCGGGCCGTCGAAGCGTTGCTCCAGGCCGGAATCCAGCCGCAGTCGATCCTCGAGCTCGGACCTCCGCTCGCAAGGGCCGGAGCCGCCGCGCAGGCCTTCGAGCTCTACGAGCTGCTCGGACAGAAGCTCCCTCCGCAGAAGGTTGCGGCCGTCCACTTCGGCGGATGGAGCGCCTTGCGCGCGGCCAAAGACGCACCGGCTGCGGAGTCGTGGTTGCGCAAGCAGATCGGGCCGGAGTCAGCGGCAGTGGACGACGAGCTCGCGACGTCCGCGTATGGAGCCGGTCTGGACTCGGCCCTGTGGGAACTGTTCCCCGAGAAATCGCGGGACCCCGCGTTCGCCGATCGGCTGGTCCTGCTGCGCGCGGCATCGATCGTTCGCCGCGGCGAGAAAGGTGCCCGCCGCGATGCACTGCTCGACGCGCTCTCCGATCCGCTCGGCCGGTGGAAAGGGCGGCTCGCGCGCCACATCGGCCTTTCCGGGGCGGATGCCAGCTGGGAGGTGCGCCTCGCGAGGTACGTGCTCGGCGAGGGGAGCGAGGACGACGTCGCCGACGATGCGGCCGACGGCTCCCGCGCGTGCGAAGCGCCGTACTACTTCGGCGTTCGCGCCGCCGCGGAGTCCCGCGCCCGCGACGCGGCCGCCTGGTACCGCGTGGCGTTGGAATGCCGCAACCCCGAGCAGCCGGAATTCGTCTGGGCGTATCGGGCGGCGGCGCAGGTCGAGCCGGATCGCGCGCCCGCGGCCAAGCCGCTGCAGGCCGCCCGCTAGAGCTCCGGCGGCCGCGGCCAAACCGGTGACCCGAGAACGGGTTATGGTGCGCTGTCGTCAGACCGCTGTCGGCAAGCGCGCGGCACCTGCGCCACTGAAAGGACCTCCACATGAAGCGCCTCCGGGTCGTCCTCGCTCTCCTCGCGCCGGCCGTGTCGGCCGCCAATTACGGCCCCGGCTTCCAGCAGAAGATGGTGCAGGTGGAGGGCTGCACGCTGAGCGCCACCGTGGGCGGCAAGGGACCGGTCGTGCTGCTGCTGCACGGGTACGCCGAAACGGCGCAGATGTGGAAGCCGCTGGCGGTCCAGCTCGCGCCGCGCTTCACGGTCGTCGCCGTCGACCTGCCGGGGATCGGCGACTCGTCGATCCCGGCGAGCGGAATCGACATGAAGACCTCCGCGCAGCGGATCCACGAGGGCGTCCAGAAGCTCGGCTACCAGCGCGCCCGGGTGGTCGGCCACGACATCGGACTGATGGTCGCGTACGCCTACGCCGCCCTGTACCCCAGCGAGGTGGAGCAGCTCACCCTGATGGACGCCTTCCTGCCGGGGATCGGCGCATGGAGGGACGTCTACGACTCGCCCGCGATCTGGCACTTCCGCTTCTACGGCCGGACGCCGGAGCTGCTGGTGAAAGGCCGCGAGCGGACGTACTTCGAGCATTTCTGGAACGACTTCGCGGCCGATCCCGCGCATTCGATCCCCGAAGCGGACCGCCGTGCGTACACCCAGGCCTACGCGCGCCCCGGGCGGATGGCTGCCGGCTTCGCCTACTTCAAGTCGTTCGTGAAGACGGCGGACGACTTCGCCGGATTGGGGAAGACGAAGCTGCCGATGCCGGTGGCATCGATCGGCGGCGAGAAAGCGAACGGCGAAGCGCTGGGCGAGCAGGTGAAGCTCATCTCCTCGAACCCGACGGTCGTGATCGTCAAGGGCTCCGGCCACTGGCTCATGGAGGAGAAACCAGCGGAGACGATGGCGGCGGTGACCCGGGCGCTCGAGCAGTCTCCCACTGCGCAGAGGTGATTTCGAAGGACGACAATTCCCTCGCGACTTGCGTCGGATTCGTGAGCGGCCGGATGCCCTGGATCTGACACTGGCGCGCAGCCGCGGCCCCACTGCGGGAAGCGCGACGAGTAAGGCTCCCGTTCCTTTTTCGGGAGGGTCGCATGCGTCAAGCCATCTTCGCCGGCGTGCTCTTGCTGCTGGCCTCGTCGCTCTCACTGCCCGTGGCCGTCGCCGACGGCACCCTGGTGCTGGGCAACAACGTGCTCCACAGCATCTCGGTGCTCACGCCCCTGGGACCGACCAACCCCGCGCAGGCGATCGCCATCGGCGTGGGGCTCTCGGGCGGCAATCCAGCCGGCGAGGCGTCCTATCTGGCGGCAGAGTACGATCCGACGAGCTCGCTCTACGGGCAGTTCCTCGACCCGGATCAATACGAGCAGCAATTCGGCGTTCCGCCGGCGCGCTTCAACGCCGCGGTGGCCTGGCTGCAGTCGGGCGGCCTCAAGGTGCAAACCATTCCGGGCGTCAGCCAGTACCTCCTGGCGTCGGGCACCGTGGCCCAGGTGCAGTCGCTTCTTCGGATCTCCATCGCCGACTTCCACCTCGATTGGGGCAACTTCTACGCGAACACCAATCCGCCCACGGTGCCAGTCAGCCTGGGAGTGATCGGGATCGCCGGATTGAACAACCTGGAAGGGCCGCGCCTGGCGTCGAAGCAGAATCTCTCCGCCAGGCCGTCCACGCCCAGCGCGAACATGGACACGGGCCTCACCGCGCCCTCGGACCTGTGGTCGATCTACCACCAGCCGGCGAACAACAAGGGCGAAGGCCAGCAGATGGCGATCTTCGGCTGGGGCACCACCAACAATACCCTCTCGGACCTCCGCCTCTTCGAGGCGGAGCGCGGTCTGCCGGCCATCCCGGTGACCATCAACTATTTCGGCGCCGAAACGTCGATCACCGATTCCATCGGCGAGGTGGAATGGGACCTGGACACCCAGGCCTCCACCGGCATGGCGCCCAACGCGGTGGCGCTCAACCTCTACTTCGGAAAGGCCGGCACCGATACCGACCTGGTCGCCGCCATCCACGGCTGGGGCGCCGACAAGCGCGGTCCGCTCCAGGGCAGCGCGTCGTTCTCCGGTTGCGAGGAGGCGCCGGGCGCCGACCAGCTGGGCGGGACCGGCGGCGTGGTCTTCACCGGAAATCCCAAGCAGGACCTGTGGGAGGCCGCCCTGCGTCGCGCGGTGATCGAGGGACGCACGATGTTCGCATCCACCGGCGATACCGGCGCCGGCTGCCCCTTGGCGGCCATCGTGCTGAACGGCGTCACGCTGATCCCCACGCCCTGGATGGGTTACCCCGCCGTCAGCCAATACACGGTCGGCGTCGGCGGCACCGTCCTCTACTTCAACGACGCGACCGCGACCTCGCCGGCGTCGCGCGCGCTCGAGTACGCGTGGAACTACACCGGCGGCGGGAGCAGCCTCTTCCTCGCCGCCGGAAGCTACCAGAACACCAACCCGCCCATCCTGCTCGCGCGCTGCGCCACCGACCCGCACGGGAATCCGTATCCTTCGCCGTTGCCGCTCTGCCGCGGGATTCCCGACGTCTCGGCGCAATCGGGCGACATCCTCACCAACGGCTACCAGATCACCGTCGGGGGCAAGAAGGACCAGTCGGGCGGCGGCACCAGCCTCTCGTCGCCGCTGTGGCTCGGCATGTGGACGCGCATCCAGGCGGCGGGCCCGAAGAAGGGAAACGGCTTCGCCAACTTCGCCCTCTACGCGGCGGCCCAGCGCAGCCCCGCGAGCTTCTTCGACATCGGCGGCCTGAGCACCGACACCACGACGAACTGCAACGGCCAGTACTGCTCACACGTGGGCTGGGACTACACGACCGGCTGGGGCACGCCCGACGTCACGAATCTGATGACGAGCATCGCCGGCAAGACGGCGCCTACGCGGGTGACCACTCCGAATCCGCCGCCGACCGTCACCCCCGTCATCAGCGGCACCACCTGCCCGGGTCCGCAGATCGTCGACGCGATCAACGATGCCCCCAACGACTATCCCGCGGGCGACGGCTCGAACATGGACAACCTCGACTTCGTCAGCGCCTCGTTCTCGTCGCCCGACGCGAGCACGCTGCGGGTGACGATGACCATCAAGAACCTCTCGGCGCCCCCGCCGCCGGTGAACCTGGGCGGCGCCTTGTGGGCCGTGTTCTGGAACTACAACGGCACGACGTATTACGCGCGCGCCCAGAGCACGGGCGCGCTGGGGGTCGGGGCCTTCACCTTCGACGACGGAACGTTCACCAGCAACTTCAATCCGGTGAACCAGGCCGTCCACGGCACTGCCACGACGGGACCGAACGGGACCTTCGTGATCGACGTGCCGCTGGCGGACGTGGGCAGCCCTCCAGCCGGCGCATCCCTGACGCTTCCGTTCGCGGAATCGCACGGGTCGTTCCAGCTCGTCTTCTACACGGCGGCCGCGGACCGCGCGCCCGACCTTGGATTCGGAGCAAGCTGGACGGTCGCGACTGCCTGTCCCTAGAGCACAGATGGTTCGAGCGGCGGCCGCGAGCTGGACCTGTCGCTGGACCCGTCGGGAGTTAGCATCCGGGTCCGATGGACCTCCGGCGAGACGAATTCCGCGTCAGCGACGACCCCGCGTCGCTCGACGTCGACCTGATCCATTCCTTCCTGCGCGAGTCCTACTGGGCGGCCGGGATTCCGCGGGAGGTGGTGGAGAAGAGCCTGCGCGGCTCGCTCTGCTTCGGACTCTACGAGGGCGACGCGCAGATCGGGTTCGCCCGCTGCGTCACCGACCGGGCGACCTACGCCTATCTGGCGGACGTGTTCGTGCTCCCCTCGCACCGCGGACGCGGCCTCTCGAAGTGGCTGATGGAGTGCATCGCCGGCCATCCCGAGCTGCAGGGCCTTCGCCGCTGGAGCCTGATCACTCGCGACGCGCATGGCCTGTACAAGCAGTACGGATTCGTTCCGCTGCAAGCACCGGACAGGTACATGGAGAAGGTGGACCCCGAAGTCTACGCGCGGCGGAAGCGCTGAGTGCTACCTCGCGCTCTTCTTCGGCGTGAGCATGCGGGCGATCGGCGTCTCGGCAAAATCGCCAAGGCCGTCGAAGTCGGTCGACAGGCTGAGCGCCTTCCATTTCGCGTCTTCCTCGGCGCGGGCCGCCGCATTGGCGCCCGCAAGGAACACGGCGTCGGAACCGAGGAGCAGGCGCACCGGCGGCTCCTTCTCCGAGGCGATCCGGAGGATTGCCCGGGCAACTTTGGCGGGATCGCCGCGCATCGCGTCGGCATTGTCGCGCAAGCGGCTGCTCCTCGCGCCCACGGTTGCCTGATAGTCGCTCCGGATCTCGTCGATGCGCATCGACGATCCCGCCCAGTCGGTGCGCATGCCACCGGGCTCGACGACCGTCACGCGGATCCCCAGCGGTCCCACCTCCTTCGCCAGGATCTCGGAGAACCCTCCGACCGCCCACTTCGCGGATTGATACGCGCTGAGTCCGGGGCTCGCGCCCCGTCCGCCGATGGAAGAGACCTGGATGATGTGCCCGTCGCGCTGCGCGCGGAGCACGGGCAACGCGGCGCGCGTCACGTTCACTACGCCGAAGAAGTTCGTCTCGATCTGCGCGCGGAAGTCGTCTTCCGCCATGTCCTCGATCGAGTTGACGTTGGCATAGCCGGCGTTGTTGACGACCACGTCCAGGCGGCCGAACGCGGAAGTCGCGACGGCGACCGCTACCCGCGCGGCCGCCGGATCGGTCACGTCCAGCGCGACCGGGCGCACGGTCCCTTCATACCGGGCCGCGAGATCGCGTAGGTCTTCGACCTTCCGTGCCGTGGCCACCAACCGATGGCCTGCGTCGAGCACGACCCTTGCAAGCTCGCGACCGAGGCCGCGAGAGCTTCCCGTGATGAGCCAGACTTTGGACATGAGAACCCCTGGGGGTTGGGATGCGCCCGCGCGCGCCGGGATGCAACACGGCGCCTGCCCTCGCCAACGCCGTGTTCCACGCCACCGGCCAGAGGGTGCGAGAGTTCCCCATCCGGATCGAGTCGCTGCTGTCGACCGGATCATCTTCGTGAGAGCGCGCGCGCTTGTCATGGTTCGCATGTGGACCTCGACAGTGCGGGCGGATTCCGACGGAAAAGTCCTACATGGTGTTACGAATTTGTGCGTTGCGTCGTCGGTGCGAACTGCTTAGCGTCCGGCGCCATGAACTCTCACGACGGCGACATTCCGGCTGAGGTAGCGTCCGAGTCTGCTCCGGCGTTGCAGAACCACAGTCCAGGGCCGGAGGCACACCTCGACGAATGGGTCGCGCCGGACATCGCCGACGAGCGCGGCTTCCTGCGCGCCGGCAAGATCCTCGAGTGGATGGACGTGGTCGGCGTGCTGGCGGCCAGCCGGCACTGCCGCTGCCCGGTGGTCACCGCGTCGGTCGACGGGATGGAGCTCCTCCACCCGATCGGCGTCGGCGAGCGCGTCACCATGAAGGCCGCGGTGGGCTACACGTCGGCGCGCTCGCTGGGCGTCTCGGTGACCATGACGCACGGCTTGCCCGGCGCCGTCCGCAGATCGCTGACCGCCTACATGACGTTCGTCGCGCTCGACGAGCGCGGCGAGCCGGCTCCCGTTCCGCAACTGCGGCCCGAGACCCCCGAGGCGGTGGCGAGGTTCCGCGAGGGCAGCCTGCGCCGCGAGTTCCGCAGCAAGCTGCTCGCTGGCCAGCTGTCTTCGCCGCCGCCGCCCAGCGAACGCGAGCAGACGCTCTTCACCCGCGAGCTGCTCAAGCTGCTTCCTCGAACGCTGCGCGTGCCGTTCGATCGCGCCGACGGGCTCGAGCCGCGCCGCCGGCACGTCTCGTACGTGCACAAGATCGAGCCGGTGCGCGGGAGCAAGTTGAACTTCCATGGAACGCTCTACGGCGGCACGCTGATGAAATGGCTGGAGACCGCGGCGAACCTTTCCGCGCGCGCCTACCTGGACGGCGCGCCGGTCCGGCTCACCGGACTGCACGGCCTGACCTTCATCCGCCCCGTCCGGCGCCATGTCTTCGTGCACGTGCGCTCGGCGGTGGCGCATACCGACGGCAACTCGCTCACCGTGCTCGTCAACGTGGACGCGGAGCAACCGCTGGCCGGCGAGCACGAGGAGACCGTCCGCGCATTCCTCACGTACGCCCCCCCGGACGCGCGCACGGGAATCCCGCCCCTCGAGTGCATCGGAGACGACGAGCGCGCCGCGTTCGCCGAGGTGGAGCAGAGGCTGGCGCTCCAGCGGTCGCTGCCGCAATCCGAGGCCGACCCCACCGCGGCGCAGCGTGCGTGAACGGTCCGTCCAGCACGAGTGTGCGGCAGTGATTGACGGGACGAGTGGCCGCTTCCCTCCGCGGCGTACAGACGCCAACTTCCGGGATCCGCGGAGGTCCCGGAATGCGATCCTTCCTCGCCTTGCTCCTCGCGGCGCCGCTGCCGCTCGCCGCCGCCACCCATACCTGCCCTGCCGATCTGAGCGCCTGGCGTCAGATCCTCGCGGCTGAGTGGCTCGATTGCCACGCGCTGGCGGACCTCACCACCACCGGGAATCCGTACACGGATCCCAACAGCCTGACGGGGATGGGCTTCCCGCCCCCCGGCTCGGGCACGCTGAACTCGAAGTACACGCAACCGACCACGCCCCCGGTCAGCGGGCTGCAGATCGACGGCTATTTTCCGGACTCCTGCAATGCGTTCCAGGCGGAGCCTGCGCTGACGGCCAAGGACGGCACTCCGTTCATCCAGGGCTGCACGCCAAAGCCGACGGCCGGACAGACCTGCTTCTCCGGCTGCCATCACGACGGACAGTTCGTGATCCGGATCCCGGACGACTGGGACGGCCACTTGCTGACCACCGGGACGCCGGGAATCCGCGACGCGTTCTCCAGCGACTTCATCCTCTCCGATTACGCCGTCGAGAAGGGTTGGGCCTACGTCAGCCAGGACAAGGGCAACATGGGCGCGAACTTCTTCCGATCGGGCGCCGACGAGGCCGGCGCTGGCGCGACGCCCTGGGTCCCGGGCGCCGCGATCCAGGAGTGGACCACGCGAATCCGGCAGGCGACTTCCGCCACCCGCGCGCTGCTGCAGTCGCTCGCGCCGGAATACGGCGTCGCGGGCGTCACGCGGTCGTACGTCGCCGGCATCTCGAACGGCGGCTACCAGACCCGCCGCGCCCTGGAGACCGACACGAAGAAGGAGCAGTTGTACGACGGAGGCGTGGACTGGGAAGGGACGCTGCTATTGCCCTCATTGCCCAGCGGCGTGCAGACGCAGGCGCCGCGGACGGGCTACAACCTCTTCACCTATCTGCCGACGGCCTTGGCGAACTATCCCGGCGATGTCCTCGGCGACCCCGCCGCGGTGCAGGCGCTCGCCGACGTCGGGTTCAATCCCCAGTCGCAGCCGCTCTGGAACGACCATTGGGCCGTCTACTGGGGATTGACGCAGAAGATCTACCGGCTGGAGTTCGACCCGGAGTACACCGGGTACACCTGCTCGGATCCGCTCGGCGCCGGGCCACCGTGCGTTTCGCCGCCGGCGCTGGAGGTGCCGCCGGGAGATCCGGACGCGAGCTACGACTACCGGACACGGCTCCTGGCCAATCCCGCTCTCGCCGGACGGATCCAGTCCGTGGCGAATACGGGCAACATCCAGCGGCCGCTGATCACGCTGCACGGCGACCAGGACTCGCTCCTCCCCATCGCCACCGACTCGGATCTGTACGCCCAGATGGTCGCGCTGGCGCGCAAGTCGAAGATGTACCGCTATTACGTCGTGCAGGGCGGAAACCACGTCGATCCGCAATACGACAGCCACGCCGGGGTCGATTCCTACGGCGACACGGTGCTGCGGCCCATGTTGCCCTGCGTGCGTGCCGCGATCGATGCGCTCGCCCTCTGGGTGGAAGGCGGAGTGCAGCCGCCTCCGAGCCACACCATCCCGCGGGCGCAGGGCGCCACGACCGCCGAGCTGGCGAACGTCTGCAGCCTGCAGTGAGGGCTCAGATGGACGGCTGGGCGCCCCCGAGAATCGCCGCGAGATCGGCGAGGAACTCGCGGGACGCCCAGTTGCCGTCGTATCGCTCGCCGTTGACGAAGAACGTGGGCGTACCGTTCACGCCGCTGCGCGCGCCGGAGAGGAAATCGGAGCGGACCTTCGCCAGCACTCCGTCGGAGTCGACGTCCCGGTCGAACCGCTCGAGATCGAGACCTGATCGCCCGGCAAACTGGCGCAGGTGGCGGTCGTCGAGCTTGTCCTGGTTCTCGTAGAGCAGGTCGTGCATCTCCCAGAACTTGCCCTGGAGTCCGGCCGCCTCCGCTGCCTGCGCGGCGCGGGCTGCGTGCGGGTGCGCTTGCGCCAGCGGGAAGTTGCGGAAGGCGAAGCGCAGGTCATCGCCCAACTGGCGCTGCAGCTCCTTCACGATCGGGTACGCCTCTCCACAGTACGAGCACTCGTAGTCGCCGTACTCGACCAGGGTGATGCGCGCGGCGGGCGGGCCCAGAACGTGATCGCCAGGTCCGAGCGGCGGATGCAGGCGGCTCATCGCGCCCTCCCCTGCTGGTTCCTTCCCCGGAAGTCCTCCAGCGCTTGCAGGACTCCGTCCGCCCCTGGATTGATGCCGATGGGCGACACGTAGCTCCAGCGCACGATGCCCTCGCCGTCGATCAGGAAAAGCGCGCGCTCGGAGGTGCCGTCCCGGTTCCGATAGACGTCGTAGGAGCGCGCGACGGAACCCTTGGGCTCGAAGTCGGCGAGCAACGGGTACTGCAGCTTGCGATCCTTCGAGAACGCCAGATGGCACCAGGCGCCGTCCACGGAGACGCCGCACACCTCGGCGCCCAGCCGGCGGAATTCGCCGAGCAGCTCGTTGTAGACGACCACCTGGTCGCCGCACACCGGGCTCCAGTCGGCCGGGTAGAAGAAGAGGAACAGCAGCTTGCCGCGAAAATCGCCCAGACTGACGGCCTGATCCGGCGTGGCCTGCAGCGAGAACTCTGGCGCGCGCGCGCCCGGCGAGAGTGCCATCGGTGAACCCTCCTCAACGTGAGGATGCGGACGCACTGGAGAAGGTTCGAAAGGGCGGCGCGAGCTGGCCCGTCGCCGACAGGGGTGTCGAATGCCTGGACAAGCGGGCTGGCGCCGCGGAGGCAAGAGCGGAACGGCAGCCCGTCACACGAAGTGTTCCGTTGGCGCGAGGACTGCATGGAAGGAGGCCGATGAGGAAGCCGATCCCGCTGCTCGCCACCGCCGCTTTCGTGATCTCGGCCGCCGCTCGCGCCGCGACACCCGCACGCGCCGAGGCGGGTGAGGCACCCGGCATCCTGCGCCAGCTCAACGGCGCGCTCTCGCAACTCGCCGATCGCGTCTCGCCCGCGGTCGTGCAGATCCAGGTCACAGGTTACGGCTTGTCCTCCGGCGAGGAAGGGCGCGCGCAGGCGGCCTTCTTCGTCCGCCAGCATGGCGTCGGATCGGGCGTCATCGTCGATCCGGCCGGATACATCGTCACCAATGCGCACGTCGTACAAGGCGCCCAGCGCATCGTGGTTGTGCTGCCGGCGGCCGGCCAGGGCTTGCGGCAGGAGTCTCCGAAAAAACGGGTCTACCCGGCGCGGCTGGTCGGCGCCCATCGCGAGTCGGATCTCGCCGTGCTCAAGGTCGACGCCGGAGGCTTGCCGTTCCTTCCTCTGCGCAGCGGCGCCATGGTCAAGCAAGGCGAGCTGGTGGTCGCCGTGGGCAGCCCGCAAGGCCTGGCGAGCACGATGACCATGGGCGTCGTCAGCTCCGCGGCGCGGCAGCTCGATCTGGACGCTCCCATGCTGTTCATCCAGACCGACGCGCCCATCAACCCGGGGAACAGCGGCGGGCCGCTGGTCAACGCGGACGGCGAGGTGGTGGGCATCAACACCTTCATCCTCACCGGCTCGGGTGGCAGCGAGGGCCTCGGATTCGCCATCCCCGCGCCGGTCGCGCGCTTCGTCTACGACGGGCTGCGCAAGCGCGGCTACGTCCGCCGCGTCGAGATCGGAATCTCCGCGCAGGGGATCACCCCGGAGCTGGTCTCGGGCCTGGGACTCGGGCGCGACTGGGGCGTGGTCGTCTCCGACGTGGCGCCCGATGGCCCGGCGGAGAAGGCGGGCATGCGCGAGGGCGACATCCTCGAATCGGTGGACGGCCGGAGGATCGACGCCTTGCCCGATCTCACCGCTTCCCTCTATCTCGCGAAGGACGCGCTCCTCGACGTCCGCGTGCTGCGGGGTGAGCAGACGAAGGAGCTCAAGGTCAACGCCGTCGAGCTCAACCATCCGCTGGACGAGATGGTGAGCTTCAGCAACCCGGACAAGAACCTCGTGCGCCAGCTCGGGATCCTCGCGCTCGACGTCGACGACAAGGTCAGGGAGATGGTGCACCTGCGGCGACCGAATGGCGTGATCGTGGTGGCGCGCACGCTCGACGACTCCAGCGTGAACAGCGGTCTCGTGGCGGGCGATACCATCCATGCGCTCAACCGCATCAGGGTCGAGTCCGTCGAGGAGCTGCGGCGCGCGTTGGGCGCGCGCAAGCCCGGCGAGCCGGTGGTGCTGCAGGTCGAGCGCGAGGGGCGCTTCCGCTACCTGTTCTTCGACATGGAGTAAGGATCTGGCCGTTCAGCGCAGCGCCGCATCGACCAACGCCGGCAAACCGGCGATGTTCTTTTCGGATCCCTCGGGAAGGCCGTAGCGACGGGCGATGAAGGCAGCGTCCTGGTAGGACGCCCAGACCTGGCCGTCCGGGCCGCGCCAGACCAGCACCCGCAGCGGCAGGTCGAGGCCGGCCAGGGGTCGCGCCACCATCAATGGCGTCCCCGCGCGCGGACTGCCGAAGACGAGCACCTGCTCGTCCTGCATCTCGAGGCCGGCCTCGCGAGCTCCAGCCCGATGGTCGATGCGGGCGAATACGGTCAGGCCTTTGCCGCGCGCGGTTTCGTCGAGTCGGCGGACGGTTTCTTCGACGGAGTGAGGGCTCGGCTTCGAGATCACTCCGTCGGCCGTCGGACTTGAGAGCGGCGTACCCATGATTGCTCCCGCGAGTGAGATCGATCGAGCGAGATGGCGAGGCATCACCACGACGATCTGATGCGCACGCGCGTCTTCGGATGCTTGGGTAGGATCCGTGCGTGATCACCGACCGTCCCCCACGACAGCGGGAGGCCCGCCGGGCCTTCGACGAGAGCGATGCGCTCACCCGGCTGGAGCCGCTTCCGGACGCGGGGGAGCTGCGGTCGCGCGCAGCGCTGTTCGAGAAGGCGATCGCCAGTGGCGACGCAGGGAACGTGAAGGTCGAGGGCGAATCGATCCTCGAGCTGCTCGCCCGGACCTACCGGATCGGCCGGCCCCGATTGCGCGTGCTCGGGACGAGACCGCGCAGCGTCTGGGAGGGCGGATACTCGGAGCTCTTCGGCGACTACGACTTCGCACAGAAGCGGATCCGCGTCTGGATGCGGACGGCGGTGCTGGGGAAGGTGACGTCGTACCGGGGCCTTCTGCACACGCTGCTGCATGAGTTCTGCCATCACCTGGATCGGGAGCGGCTCGGGTTTCTCGAAACGCCCCACACGCGCGGGTTCCATTCGCGGGTGGACGAGCTGTACCATCTGGCGCTGGGAACGCCTCCGGAGAATCGGCGACCTCTGGTCTGGATCCGGATGGGGAACGCCTGGCGGATCGACTGGTCGAAGCTCCGCGCCCCGCGCTCAGGCCCCGCGTGAGCTCAGCCGAGCTCTTCAGGCCCTGCGCAGGGCGTTCCTGGCCAGGTTATTGGAGGAATACCCGCCAGCCATCAATGAGCTCGTGCTTTCAAAGGCACTGGAGAAATGAACGAAGGTCTGAGAGGCACCAGACGAAAGTATGATAGGTAAAACTGTCTGCGTGATGGCGCGGCACGGTAAAAAGCGCAGGATGTCCCGCGGGGGAACCCGGAAGGGCCGCGTGCCTGACAACTCGAAAATTTGCGTCATCGATGACGACGAGTCGGTGCGCGAAGCACTCAGGAGCCTCCTCAAGTCGGTGGGCTTCGAGGCCGAGGTGTTTCCCTCGGCCGAGGATTTCCTGAGCTCGGGCCATCTGCCGGGGACCTTTTGTTTGATCCTGGACGTCCGCATGCCGGGGATGAGCGGCTTCGAGCTGCACGAACGGCTCATCGCCTCCGACGAGGAGGTGCCCATCATCTTCATCTCGGCGCATGCGGACGAGGAATCGAGGGCCCGCGCGCTTCGCAGCGGCGCCGTGGACTTCCTCTTGAAACCGTTCAGCGACGAGGCGCTGCTTCATGCCATCGAGACGGCCATGCGGTTGCGGAATTCGCCATAGCCCCGGCTCGTGTGGGTATACTGCGTCTCGGGTCGAAACGATGTCGCGGGTGCTCGTTGTAGACGATGACTCCGGGATGCTGTTGAGCCTGCGGGGGCTCCTGGCATCGCACGGCCAGGAAGCCGTGATCGCCAAGTCGGGACAGGAAGCCCTCGATCACCTCGACGGCGTGGATGCGGTGATCACCGACTTCGCCATGCCCGGGATGGACGGCGTGCAGCTGGTGCGGGCGATCCACGAGCGCGACGATTCGCTCCCGGTGATCGTGCTCACCGCGCACGGCTCCGAGCGCGTGGCCGTCCAGGCCATGAAGGGCGGCGCTTACGACTACGTGACCAAGCCGTTCGACGGCGAGGAATTCCTGCTGGTGGTCAGCCGGGCGCTCGAGGCGCGGACGTTGCGCGTCCAGAACCGCAGGCTGACCGCGGAGAAGGTCCTGGGTCAGTCCATCGTCGGCGATGGGCCGGCGATGCGCCGGCTCCTGGAGACCGTCTCGCGGGTGGCGCCCAAGGACATCACCGTCCTCATCCGCGGCGAGACGGGGACGGGGAAGGAGCTGATCGCCTCGCTCATCCATGCGCAGAGTCAGCGGGCCTCGCGTCCGTTGGTCCGTTTCAACTGCGCCGCGATCCCGGCGGAGCTGGCCGACGCGGAGCTGTTCGGGCACACCCGCGGCGCGTTCACCGGCGCGGTCCAGGCACGCCGCGGGTTCTTCGCGGAGGCGAACGGAGGCACGCTGGTGCTGGACGAGATCGGCGAGCTTCCCATGCCGCTGCAACCGAAGCTCCTGCGCACCCTGCAGCAGGGCGAGATCCAGCCCGTCGGGGCGGGCCGGGTGGAGCGGGTCGACGTGCGGGTGGTCGCCTCCACGCACCATGATCTGGCCGAGGACGTTCGCGCCAGCCGCTTCCGTGAAGACCTGTACTACCGCCTCGCGGTGCTGGAGGTGGTGGTGCCGCCGTTGCGCGAGCACCGCGAGGACATCCCGGCGCTGACGGCCGAGTTTGCCCGCCGCCACGCGGCGCGTTTCGGGATACAGGACGTCCGGCTCCGCCCCGAGCTCATCGATTCGCTCCAACGGCTGGATTGGCCAGGCAACGTCCGCCAGCTGGAGAATGCCGTCGCTCGCATCGTGGCGCTGAGCACCAGCCGCGAGATCGGCCTGGAGGCGCTCACGGCGGCCTCCGCCGCTCCCGCGACCGACGCGGACGCCGAAGCGCCGCCCGAAGGGACCATCAGCCTGCGCGAGCAGCTCGAGGCGGTGGAGCGCAGCCTGATCCGCCGCACCATGGCGGCGGTGGGCGGCAATCAGTCGGAGGCCGCGCGACGCCTCGGGGTGAGCCGCGGATCGCTCATCGAGCGATTGAAGAAGTACGGTCCGATGACTTAGCGGGACGGGATACCACCCGAGACGGGGACACCAACCGAGACGGGGACACCATGCAATGGTGTCCCCTAGCCGCCAAGGTGGTAACCCAAGAGTCTCCCGAGTTCGCGCCCGACCACTCTGACCACCTAGCGAATCCGAACCCGTAGATCCGCAGACGCTCTACTGTGAAGCAGGCTGGTTGGAGCTCACCTGCCCCGGCTGCGCCCGCGGGAACTTCTCCAGGATGGCCGTTACCGTCTTCAAGAGATCCTGCTCGTACTGCCGCTCGTTGTCGGAGACGTTGGCGACGCCCTGGCCTCGCCAGAGGAGCTCTTTGTTCTGCGGATCGATCACGTCGATGACGACGGTGCCCTGGGTGTACTCCGTGGCGCGCGGGGCATACGGATCGAATCCGGGGCCCCAGCCGCCCCACCAGTACGGGTAGTACGGGTACCCGTAGTCCCAGTAGTTGACGTCCAGCTTCTGCTTCGCGCTGGCGTAGAACGCGACGGAGAAGTCGGGGTGGTCGGAGAGCACGTAACCTCGGTCCTGGAAGGCCTTGACCAGGTCGGCGCGCAAGGCGCCGTCCGAGATCGAGTTGACGAGCAGCGGGTCCTCCGCCACGTCCTGCGCATGACGCGTCGGCTGGGACATCACGTTGAAGGTGCGCAGGGCGACGAGATCCGCGTGGGGACTCGTCACCGTGCGCACGTCGACCGATGCGCAGGCGGTCAGGGCAAGGATCAGAGCCGCGGGTGCGGCGGGGAATGCGGGGCGACGACTCCTCATTGTTTCCTCCATCAATTTTCCGGTTTGGACTGTTGATCGATCACTTCGCGGTACCAGCGGGGGTGGTGGAGCTGCGCCCAGCTCTTGGTCACCGTGCCGCGGACCATGGAGCGGAACGTGCCAGGCTCGGCCGCCGTCCCCAAGTAGATGTGGCCGATGATCATCGCGAAGAAGAGGCTGAAGGCCGCGTCGTGGAGGATGTAGCTCGCCTGGCGCAGCCCCTGGCCGAAGACCGGCTGCGGCAGCCACATCACGATCCCCGAGAGGAGCAGGCCGAGCGCGCCCAGCGCCGCCGCCCAGAAGAGCAGCTTCTGGCCGCCGTTGTACTTGCCCACGTCGGCGTCCTCGTTGCGGTACTCGAAGTACTCGAGCATGCCCTTGGGGGTGATGAAGTGGCGATCCGCCGGCGTGAGCATCATCTGCGACACCCACTGGGCGAACATCAGCACCGAGGCGGCGGCGAACGCGACCCCCACCCAGGGATGGAGCACGCGGCAGACGTGCAGTCCGCCGAAGAGGCTCGCGAGGAATCCGAGGTAGGGCGTCCAGATGGGCAGCCCGGTGAACAGGCAGATGAAGAAGGTGAGAGCGACCGACCAATGCACCACGCGGGCGGAGAGACGCTCGCGCACGATCTCCTCGCCCACCACCACGTCGTCCGTCTGACGGGCGCGCGCGATCGCGGCATCGCCGACCGGGCTCCGCGGTTCCAGGTTCCGTAGCGCGATCCGGTTCATCTCAGGCATCCCCTTTCGGCTGCTCCGCGCCGCCCTCCGGCTTGGCGGTCTCTTTGGGCTTCTTCGGTCCGAAGGAGAGGTAGTGGCCGATCATGGCGAAGAAGGACCCCGCGATGGCGAGAGCACCCACCGGCCGCAGAACGCTCTTCCAGAAGCTCACGCCGGTGGGGACCTGCGGGTCCTTCGGCAGGCCGTACCACTCCGGGTGATCTCCGTGCGCCAGGATGGTGATCACCGTGGTGCCGCCGACTCCGGGCGGATCGTACAGCGCCGCGTTGACGAATCCGTTCTGCTTCAGTTGCTCGACACGCTCCTTCGCGTGCGCAACCAGCTCCGACTTGTCGCCGAACTCCAGGCAGCCCGTCGGGCAGGACTTGACGCAGGCGGGCTCGAGGCCGACCTGCACCCGGTCCACGCAGAGCGTGCACTTCGCCATCTTGCTGGTGCTCTCCGAGTAGCGCGGGATGTCGAACGGGCAGCCGGTCTCGCACATCCTGCAACCGATGCAGGCCTCGGGATTCACGTCGACGATGCCGTTCTGGTACTGCACGATGGCGCCCGGCGCCGGGCAGGCCTTGAGGCAGCCCGGATCGGCGCAGTGCATGCAGCCGTCCTTGCGCAAGAGCCAGGCGAAGTCCGGGCCGATCTGCCTCTCGCGGAACTGGATCAGGTTCCAGTAGTTCGGGTCGAGCCCCGGCATGGTCTGGTACGTGCCGGTCTGGGTGGTGGGCACGATGTGCAGATCGTTCCACTCCTGGCAGGCCACCTCGCAGGCCTTGCAGCCGATGCAGGTGGAGGTGTCGATGAGCTTCGACACGACCTTCAAGTTGCGGAGCTCCGTCTTCGAGTTCCAGACGCTCGCGGACGACTGCCGGACCTCCAGCCCGTCGGCGGTCATGACACGCCCTCCACCTTCTCGAGCCGGACCAGGAACGTCTTGAACTCAGGCGTCCAGGTGTTCGGATCCATCGCCGAGGGCGTGAGGAAGTTCGCCAGGGGCCCGACGTGCTTCGGATCGCCCTCGTAGCCCCAGTGCAGAGGGATGCCGATGTGCCAGACGCGCTTGCCGTCGACAGTCAGCTGCCGCAGGCGTCTCGTCACCATGGCGACTCCCTCGATGGAGCCGCGCGCCGACGTGACCCGCGCCCGCGAGCCGTTGGCGATCCCTCTTTCCTGGGCGAGCTCCTCTGGGATCTCGATGAAGAACCCGGGCTGGAGCTGGTTCAGCTCGTTCGTGTGGTGCGTCCAGTAGTGGTACATCTCGGTCAGCCGGTACGTGGTGCAGACCACGGGGAACTGATCCCGCGTTCCGTACACGTCCTTGTCGGAGTGGAACCGGACGGTCACCGGGCTCGACGTCACCTTCGGGTGCAGCGGATTGGCGATGGCGGCCTCGGTCGCCTCGTAGTGCTCGGCGAATGGCCCGTCGTTCAGCGACGGCGCATAGAGGCGTCCGACGCCTTCGGGCAGCATGATGAAGGCGCCGTACTGGCCGGGCGGCGAGTTGGCTGCGATGTCGGGCACGTCGCCGACCCACAGCTTTCCGTTCCAGGCGATGCCCGGGCGCGTCGGATCCCAGGGCCTGCCTTGCGCGTCGGCGGAGGCGCGGTTGTAGAGGATGCGCCGGTTCGCCGGCCAGGAGAACGCCCAGTTCGGATACATGCCGAGGCCGGTGGGATCGTCGGTGTTCCTGCGCGCGGCGTTGTTTCCCGCCTCGGTATAGACGCCGGAGTGGACCCAGCAGCCGGAGCTGGTGGAGCCGTCGTCCCTCAGCTGCGCGAAGCCGTCGAGCTGCTGCCCGGCTTTGCGGATCACGTTTCCGTCCTTGTCCTTCAGGTCGGTCACCGCCTTGCCGCTGATCTCCTTCAGCACCTCGGCCAGGTCGGGATTGACGGGATTCGTGTAGTTCCAACTGACGTTGAGCACCGCCTCGGGAAGCGCGCCGCCCTCCTTCCGGTACAACTCGCGCACCGCCAGGAAGATGCGGGCCAGTGCTTCCTGGTCGGTCTTCGCCTGACCCGGTGGATCGAGCGCCTTCCACTTCCACTGCAGCCAGCGGGCGGAGTTGGTGAAGCTGCCGTCGGTCTCGGCGAAGCCGGAGCAGGGCAGCTGGAACACCTCGGTCTGGATCTGCGACGTCTCGGGGCCGCCGTACTGCTTGGGCGCCTTCCAGAAGGTGGCGGTCTCGATCTGGTAGTTGTCGCCCACCACCAGGAACTTCAACTTCGACAGCGCGTTGATGATCTTGGAGGTGTTGGGGCCCACCCCCACCGGGTTGAAGCCGAAGGTGATGAGCCCTTCGGGACCGGGCTCGGTGCCGCCCGCCCGCACCGAGTTGCCCCGGTACATGTCGTCGTAGATGTAGATCCAGGAATAGTTGCCGTCGACCTTCGCCAGCCACTGGTAGCCCCAGTCGTTTTCCTTGGTCGCCGCGTCTCCGTACAGCGACTTGAGCACGCTGACCATGAACTCGGGATAGTGCTGGTAGTAGTTCATGGTCGGCCAGGGTTCCTGGTTCAGCGTGGTGGGGGTCACCTCCTTGAGGTACGTCTTCAAGTCGGTGTGCCTGCTGTCAGGCGTCGCCAGGTAGCCGGGCAGTGTGTCGAAAGTGCCGGCGATGTCGGTGGCGCCCTGGATGTTGGAGTGGCCGCGCATCGCGTTCACTCCGCCGCCCGGGCGGCCGACGTTGCCCAGGAGCAGCTGGAGCGTGGCCGCGGCCCGGATCATCTGGACGCCGACCGAATGCTGCGTCCACCCGAGCGCGTAAGTGATCGTGCCCACCCGCTGCGCATTCCCCGTCGAAGTGACGATCTCCGCCACTTTGAGGAACGAATCTTTCGGCGTCCCGCAGATCCTCTCCACCATCTCCGGCGTGTAGCGCTCGACGTGCTTCTTCAGCAGCTGCAAGGTGCATCGGGGGTGCTTCATCGTCGGGTCGACCCGGTACCCGTTGGTCTTCGGATCGGCCTCGTAGGCCCAGGCCGACTTGTCGTAGTCCGCTTTCGACGGATCGAAGCCGGAGAAGAGGCCGTCTTCGAAGGCGAACTTCTCGCCGACGATGTAGGGCCCGGCGGTGTGGATCCGGACGTACTCCTCGTGGTAGCGGCCGGTCTCCAGCGCGTAGCGGATGAGGCCGTTCAAGAACGCGATGTCCGTTCCCGGCCGGATCGGCGCATAGACGTCAGCGACCGCTGCCGTGCGGGTGAAGCGGGGATCCACCACCACCAGCTTGGCGTTGCGGTGCCTCTTCGCCTCCACCGTCCATTTGAACCCGCAGGGATGGTTTTCCGCGGGGTTGCCGCCCATCACCAGGACGACGTCGGCATTCTTGATGTCGACCCAGCCGTTGGTCATCGCTCCGCGTCCGAACGTGGCGGCCAGACTGGCCACCGTGGGCCCGTGTCAAACCCTGGCCTGACTGTCTCGGTACGTGACTCCCAGCGCTTCGATGAACTTCCACTGGAGGAAGTTGAACTCGTTGGTGTCGGTGCACCCGCCGACCACCGCGAGACTGGGGTTGCGGTTCACCGTCTGGCCCTTCGCGTTCTTGGCCACGAAGGTGTTGTCGCGCGCGGTCTTGATGTGGCGGGCGATCTGCTGGACGGCATCGTCCCAGGAGATGTCTTCCCAGTGGTCCGAGCCCGGGCGCCGGACCTTGGGCGTGAGGATCCGGTTCGGGTTGTCGATGTCGTACTTGAGCGTCGCGCCCTTCGGACAGAGCGTGCCGCGGTTGATGGGCGCGTCGGGATCGCCTTCGACGTGCACGACCGTTGGCCTGACATTCTTGGCCCGGTCGCCCAGGGTGTGGATGATCACGCCGCAGGAGACGGCGCAGTATGGACAGATGCTTCTGGTCTCGGTCGTGCGCGCGATCTTGAGCTGCCGCATCTCCGCGCGCGCATGGGACATGTCGAAGCCGATACCGGCGGCTGCTCCCGCCACTGCCGCGCCTTTCAAGAACGTCCGACGTCGCATCGAACCTCCCCAGGATTGGTGAGCTGGCTCTCTTCAAACTCCATGCCGAGGTCGGGGCGGGTGCGTCCGGCCCGGGGATGCGCTCTCCCGGCGGGGTCCCGGACATGTGCAGGTTTTGGACAGGTGTCGCCGGCCGATCACCGCCAGCGTCCGGATCGCCGTACAGGCAGCAGCGGCCGCGACTCGCGCTGGCGCGACGCTTGCTATTTGTGCGCCAGACCGCTCACCAGGATCTCCATGCGCCTCCGCTTCGCTCGCGTCCTGTTGCTGCTCTGGGTCGGACCTGCGGCGGCAGCGACCCGCACGTTCCCCATCGACTCGAGGACCAGCATCGTGCACATCCACGTGGGAAAGACGGGCCTCGGCAGTTTCGCCGGGGGACACGAGCACGAGGTCATCGCTCGCTCGGTCCAGGGGGAAGTGGCCGCCGACTTCGAGGATCTTTCCCGGTCTTCGGTGGAAGTGACCTTCGATGCGACTTCGCTGGCGGTGATTCCCCAGGGCGAGCCCGAAGGCGACGCCCAGAAGGTCGAGCAGGCGATGAAGGGCCCCCAGGTGCTCGACGCCAGAAGCTTCCCCAGCATCCGCTTCCGCTCGCGGCTGGTCACCGGAAAGCAACTCTCACAGAGCTCGTACGAGCTGAAGGTGACGGGAGATCTGTCGTTGCACGGCGTCGAGCAACCGATCGTCGTGCCGCTCCAGATCGAGGTGCGGGGCGACGCATTGACGGCGATCGGAAAGGTGGTGGTGAAGCAATCCGATTTCGGGATCGAGCCGACGTCGGCGGCGGGCGGGCTGGTCAAGGTGGAGGACGAAGTGACGGTGACGTTCCGGATCGCGGCGCGAGAGGGAGCCTGAGTTGCCGGACTCCGGCGCCGGGCTTTTCAGGTCAGCCATTCCGGGCTACATGGAGGACCCTTGGTGGTCGCTCGCGGAAGCAACGACGGAGCAGCCAGTGGACACGGGCATCGGTGAACTCGCGGGCGTGACGGCGGAGCGCGGGAGCTTCGACGAGGACGCCGTCACCGCGCAGGGGCGCTACCGCGACCTGGTGAACTCGGTCGACGGCATCGTCTGGGAAGCGGACTTGCCTGGCTCCCAGTTCTCGTTCGTGAGCAAGCAGGCGGAGCGCATCCTCGGCTATCCGATCGAGCGCTGGCTCACGGAACCGGCGTTCTGGGCCGATCATCTCCACCCCGACGACCGGGATTGGGCGGTGCGTTCCTGCCACACCGCCGTCGCCGACAAGCGCGACCAGGATTTCGAATATCGGATGATCGCCGCCGACGGCCGAGCCGTCTGGGTACGTGACCTGGTCACGGTGGTGGTGCAAGGAGATCGCCCGATCCGGTTGCGCGGGGTGATGGTCGACATCACCGAGCGCAAGCGCGCCGAGGAGGAGCGACGGGCCCATCTCTGGTTCTTCGAAAGCATGGACCGGATCAACCGGGCGATCCAGGGCACCAACGATCTCGAGCAGATGATGAGCGACGTGCTCGACGAGGTGCTTTCGGTGATGGATTGTGACCGGGCCTGGCTGGTCTATCCCTGCGACCCGGAGGTGAAGTCCTGGGAGGTGGCGATGGAGCATACCCGGCCGGAGTTCCCCGGGGCGCTCGCGCTGGGCGGCATCATCCCCATGGATCCGGACGTCGCGGCGCTGTTCCAGCTGGCGAGGTCGCACCCCGGGCCCATCCGATTCGGCCCCGGGGCCGAGCATCCAGTGCCCCAGGACGTGGCGAGCCGCTTCGAGATCCGCTCGCAGATCTCGATGGCCATCTACCCGAAGGGAGATCGCCCCTATCTGTTCGGGCTGCACCAGTGCTCGCATCCGCGGGTCTGGACGCCGGAAGAGGAGCGGCTGTTCCAGGAGATCGGCCGGAGGCTGGCCGACGCGCTGACCTCGCTCCTCATGTTCCGCAACCTGAGAGGGAGCGAAGCCAGGCTGGAGGAAGCCCAACGGATCGCGCACGTCGGCTATTGGGAACGCAACGTCGACGGAAGCGAGATCATCTGGTCGGACGAAACCTACCGGATCTTCGGCCTCGTACCCCGCGAGCGCACGATGAACCGCGCCGCGTGGCAGGAGCTCATCCATCCGGAAGACCGGGAGATCATCGTCCAGGCGGTGTCCGAGGCGCTGCGCGGCGGGACCCGCTACGACGCCGAATACCGCATCGTGCGGCCCAGCGGCGAGGTGCGCATCATTCATAGCCAGGGCGACCTGCGGAGGAACGAGTCTGGGGCGCCGCAGCGGATCTTCGGCATCGTCCAGGACATCACCGAGCGGAAACGGGCCGAGGCGGCGGAATACCTGACCGAGCAGGTCTTCGAGAGCTTGCCGGACCGCGTCTCCGTGGTGGGAAGGGACTACAGATACCGGCGCGTGAACCCCGCGTTCGAGCGGTACATGAACTTGCCGGCCCACGAGCTGGTGGGGAGGCACGTCACCGACTTCCTCGAAACGGACGTCTTCGAGAAGGTCAAGCCGCGTCTGGATCGGTGTTTCGCGGGAGAGGACGTCAATTTCGCGGAGTGGTTCCCGGGCCGTTCCGGCCGGCAATACCTGGCGGTGAGCTATTCACCCCTGCGGTCGGACCCGGGCGGGGTCGACGCCGCGTTGGTCATCGTCCGCGATCTCACCGACCACATGCTCGCGTCGGAAGCGCTCCGGCAGGCCCAGGCGGATCTCGCGCACATCAGCCGGGTCACCACCATGGGCGAGCTGACCGCTTCGCTGGCGCACGAGATCAACCAGCCCATCGCCGCCGCGATGACCGATGCCAACGCCTGCTTGCGCTGGCTGTTGCGCGCCCACCCCGAGGTCGTCGAGGCGCGCGAGGCGGCGGCGAGAATGGCCAGGAACTGCCAGCGCGCGGCCGACATCATCAGCCGCGTCCGCCTCCTGTTCAGGAAAGGCGCCGCCCAACGCGAGCTGGTGGACGTCAACGAGGTCATCGAAGAGATGATGGTGCTCTTGCGCGGCGAGGCCGGCCGGTACTCGATTCCGATCCATGCCGAGCTCGCTTCCGGGCTCCCGAAGGTCAAGGCGGATCGGGTGCAGCTCCAGCAGGTGTTCATGAACCTGATGCTCAACGGCATCGACGCCATGAAGGGCGCTGCTGCGGGCGGTGAGCTGACCATCACTTCCCGGCGGGACGCCGCCGGCCAACTGCTGATCTCAGTCAGCGATACCGGCGTCGGCTTGCCGTCGGAGCGGGCGAACCAGATCTTCGACGCGTTCTTCACCACCAAGCGCGACGGCACCGGCCTGGGGCTGCCCATCAGCCGGTCCATCATCGAATCGCACGGCGGACGGCTGTGGGCTGCCGGCAACTCCGGCCGCGGCGCGACGTTTCACTTCACTCTCCCCAGCGAAGCCGAGGTGGGACCATGAATCCTGTGGGCGACGGAACCGTCTTCATCGTCGACGACGACGCGGGCATCCGCGCGTCGATCCAGGGACTGCTGAGATCGGTCGGGTTGCGCGCCCAGCCGTTCGCCACGCCGGAGGAGTTCCTCCGCAGCCAGCGATCGGAGGGCCCGAGCTGCCTGGTCCTGGACGTGAGGTTGCCCGGCGTCAGCGGGCTGGACGTGCAGCATCAGCTGGCCGAGACGGGCGTGGAGCTCCCCATCATCTTCATCACCGGCCACGGCGACATTCCCATGACGGTGAAGGCGATGAAGTCGGGCGCGGTGGAGTTCCTCACCAAGCCGTTCCGCGAGCAGGACCTGCTGGATGCCATCCAGCAGGCGCTCGATCGCGATCGGGTCGCGCGCCAGCGGCAGGAGGACCTGGCGTGCCTGCGCAAGCGCTACGGGACGCTCACCGCGCGAGAGCGCGAGGTCATGGAGCTCGTGACCTCGGGCATGCTCAACAAACAGGTCGCCTCGGAGCTGGGGACCAGCGAGATCACGGTGAAGATGCACCGCGGCCAGGTGATGCGGAAGATGCAGGCCGGATCGCTGGCCGAGCTGGTGCGGATGGCGGAGAAGCTCAAGCCCCCGCCGGCCTGACGTGAAGAGGTGAGCGCGTCCGCCCTTCAGAACCAGAGGACCGCGACCGTGAAGAGCACCAGGGAGATGGCCAGGCCGCCGATGAAGATGTCGTAGGTGAGCTTCAGCGTCTTCTTCCGATGGATGATCAAGTTCCGCTCGAAATACAGGTATTCGAACAACGCCTTCTGCAGGGCAGGAGCTTCTGACACGAGCCTGTCCATGCGCTCCAGGTAGGCGGGCAAGGACACCTTCACGTCCGTCGTCGTGAGGAGCAGATCCGGAGCTGGTTCCGGGTCAGGTCGCCGAAGAGCCCCTGCGCCGTCCTGCCGCCGGTCTTCGAGATCTTCGCTTCCTCGGCCTTCTGCTCGCTCGCCTCTCCCAGTTGCTTTCGCAGCAGCCTGTGAAGCCGGGCCAGGTTCTTCGCGCGTCCTGCGTCGTACTCCAGCTGGGCCCAGCGCGTGCGGTAGCCATGCTCCTGCAAGAGGGCGATCCGGCCCCGAGTCCACTCCACGTCGGAGTAGACCTTGCCGGTCCGGTTCTCCTCCTCGAGGCGGAGGAGCTCCGATTCCTCCACGTAGCTCTTGCTGGCGAGTGGGGCCAGCAGCGCGTCGTGCAGCACGTCGTTGGCGAGGCCATCGCGGGCGTCGTTCCCGTCCGCGGCTTCGAGGCAAGTCGCGATGGCGTCGGCAAGGGTCTCGGGCTGGGGCTGGCTGGCAAGAAAGGCCCGTGCGAGCTCGATGCTCTTGGCGCGGCTGCCGTCCTTCGTCGCTACGATCTCCGAATCGTCCTTACCCATGCGTCGTCCCGCTCACAGGTTGAAGCCGGACATCAGATAGAACGAGGTGCCCTCGTCGGAGTGCACCACCGTGGCCTTGAGCGCGGAGGCGAACTGGAAATCCATGCCCGAGATGAAGGGGCCCAGCCAGATCCCGCCGCCGTAGGCCGCGTGCCACTTGGACGAGCTCTCGCCGGAGACGAAGACCCGCCCCACGTCGGCCAATCCGACCAGGCCGAATCGAAACGGCAACGCGGCGTTGAACTTCCCGATCGCGATCTGCAGCTCCGCATTCCCCACCACCGACGCATCGCCCGCGAACCGGTCCAAGGCATAGCCTCGCAGGAGGTTCCCGGTCGACGCTCCGGTGATGTCCAGCGGCAGCCTCTGCGCGGCGCCGCCGATGAACGCGGACTCGAAGAATGGATACGTCCCCCAGTTCTTCTCGCCTGCCACGCGCGCGTTGAACTGCATGTCGGTGACGAAGTGGCCGCCGATCGAGGTCGAGGCTTCCCCGCGCAACTTGCTGAACGCGGAAGGGTTGCTGAAGATCTCCGGGGTGTGACGCCCCGTCACCTCGAGGACGAACCCGCGCGTATGAGGGAAGACTCCTGTGCGGGTGTCCAGGGCAAGGCCCACCTCGCCGCTCCCCAGCGTCAGCCCGCCGCTCCCTTCGGGCCTCGTGGCAGTGATGATTCTCGAGTCGTTGACGCTCGCAGCATGCTTGAACAGCGCTCCGATGCGGCCGCGGAGCGGGCCGAAGAGCGGCACTTCGATCATGGGGTTGGCGACGAAGACTCCTTGCCGGACCTTGTAGTAGTCCGTCGAGTCGAGCGCGGAATCCCTGATCGTGTCGTTTCCCTTGCCGAAGTACTTCACCGTGTCCATTCCGGAATAAGCGACGTACAAGAGCCCTCGCACCGGCGAGTGGGTCTTGAAGTCGAGGTTGTATTCGAGTCGAGGCCGGTTCGTGCCGGTCGACCACGCCGCTCCGACGTTCATCACCGAGGAGTAAGGATCGAGTTGGAATCCGTATCCGGTCCGCTGCAGGATGGCCCCAGCGACGAGCCCCCGGTCGGAGTCGTACGACAATTGAGGAAAGAACAGCGAGTCGCTTCCCCAGTCGCGAAAGGTCTCGTAGTGATGCGTGCGCGCCAGGGTTTCACGGTCCACGCTCTTGAGGGCAGTCACGCCCGGCGGAGGATCGGCCAGCGGATCGTCCGGTAGCGGCGCGTACAGGTGGATCGCCGAGGGCTGGGAGCTCCGGTCGGAGACCTCGACGGTCTTGGGCGGCGCGACCACGCGCACTGGAATGGTCCGATCCGCTCCGCCGTCGATCAGGATGCGGTCCGCGCCGCCCATCGTGTACAAGCGGATCTCGGACGTCTCCTCGGACCGGAACGTCCGGTGGAAGAACGGAGTGCCCGCCCTCTTTCCTGTTTCCGGGTCGCGCCCGTAGATCGCGACGTCCACGGCGCCGCTCGGCTCACGCTCGATCTTGAATTCATCTTCCTTGTCGGTGCCTCGCACATCGACTCGATCGGCCAGGAGCCGGTAGTAGTCGCGGGACGCCGCAGGCAGGGCATCGCGCCGGGCGCGGAGGGCCTTCTCGAGATCCGCCCCCTCTTTGTCGTACAGCGGCTGCGGGAGGCGATGGACTGCTTCCGAGATGACCGGGTCGGTGAGCTTCGCCACGAGCTCGGTGGTGACCGACTCCCATTCCGCCTTGTCGAGTACCACCAGGAAACGGCGGTCGGTGAAACGGCCCGCGAACGTCAGCTTGTCGATCGGCGCGTAGCTCTGGCCGAATCCGGCAACCTGCTTGGTGTAGTACTCCGCGAGCGAAGGAACGACGCCGTCGAATCGGCTGAAGGCCTGGTCGCGGTCGCGCGGGATCGGCTCCCAGACGCGCTGGCCGTCCTGGTCGAATCGGGCCCAGCGCCACTGATCGATGTGTCGATCCCAGTCGCCCACCAGGACGTCGATCAGCCGGGCACGAAGATAGGCGCGCGCGTCGACCCGCTCGTCGCTGCGCTGCTCGAGCCGCTCGAAGAGCGTGACCGTGTCGGCGACCTTGGTCGCTCCCTCGATCCCGCGCTCCATCCGCTCCTCCAGGAGCCCGAGCATGCCGGCGAGCTCGCGGAACTTGCCGAGGCGGGGATCGTCGGGCAGGACCGCGAGCTGCGGCGTGGCGTGGAGGATCCGGGCAGCATCGAGGAAGGAGGCAACGATCAATGCTCCGTAGGGCTGCGCGGTGCTCGTCTCGTCCTGGAAGAGATCACCGACCATGGATGCTCGCGTGTCCGGATCGAGCTGGCGGGTCGGATCCTTGTCGACCGATCGGAACGCCCAGGTGTTGCCGTTGCCGCTCTTGAAGTGCAGGTTCTTCGTCTCCAGTCCGCCTCCGAGACGGTCGGGTTGCAGGCCCCCGTCGAAGACCTCCAGGTTCAGCACGGGCGCTTCGATCGGAGTGGTCCATGCGTCGCGCCAGTGGGCCCCGAGAAAGAAGCTGTGGAGCCAGCCCGCGCGGTAGCGGGCACCGGGCGTCACGGTCACGGTGCGAGCGAGCTCGCTTGCGCCGGCCGGACCGGCGCAGAGGAGACACAACGCCTGGATCAGCCTTGTTCGTCTCATGCGCGAGCAGCGATGCACCCGTCGTGCCCGCGCATCACCGGGGCGTAGCTGGGTCGGTGCTCGAGACGCGACCTTGCTCGGCGTCGGATTGGGAGACTGGATGGCGGATTTTCCGCCAGCCTGACCGGAAGGCTGACGGTGCTGATCCCGCGTCACCTCCAATCCGAGGTTCTCCAGATATTTCTTGGCCGCTTCGGCACGTCGCTGGCCGAGCGCCAGGCCGGGCTCAGCGTCCAGTCGCGTTCGTGTCTCTCGAGTTTTGCAACGCAAATGCCAGGCGAGAAGGACGGCGCTGATCCGGAGTTGGCACGCCCCCTGCTACCTGCACTCGATGAGGAGGTTGGCCATGATCGCCGGGGTCATCACGACGAAAGACGTGCTGCTGAACTCGGCCGCCATCGTCGAGGACTTCGGGCTGCGGACTTGGCTGAACTGCTGCAAAGCGCTCCTGCTGAAGCGGCGCACGACCTTCCTCGAGCTGATCTGGGTGGGATGAAGCGAGCTGGTGACGTCAGTCGCCGATGCGAAGGGGTAGACCCATGTCGACGCTCGTAGCGCATGTCGAGCTGACCAAGCCTCGCATCACGGCCCTGGTCGTCTTCACCACCGCCGCAGGACTCTGGCTCGCGCCGGCGCGGCCCTCGCTCGCGGTGGTGCTCTTGACGTTCGTCGGAACGGCGATGGTCGTCGCCGCGGCGAACGTGCTGAACATGTATCTGGAGCGCGACACCGATGCCCTGATGCCGAGGACGATGCACCGGCCACTGCCCGCGGGTCGAATGGATCCGCGGCAAGCCCTGCGGTTCGGTCTCGCGCTGGCCTCGGTGTCCGTTCCCCTCCTTTCTCTTGGCTCCGGCGCCATTCCGGGACTGCTCGCCGCGATCGCGCTGGTGAGCTACGTGCTGATCTACACGCCGATGAAGCGGCGCACGGCC
>Ga0070708_100000364_pt1 | contig 34302 bp, 30 predicted proteins | sample KBSK5503metaG_FD_65469 | JGI IMG/M metagenome (GOLD analysis project Ga0070708, IMG submission 65469) | Corn, switchgrass and miscanthus rhizosphere microbial communities from Kellogg Biological Station, Michigan, USA - KBS K5-50-3 metaG | ecosystem: Host-associated > Plants > Roots >... | reverse complement strand
TTGCCTCGGCATGGGTATCTAGGAGCGCGCGTAGCAGGCCGTTCGTTCCAGGGGGAAATCCAATGAAGAAGACCTCTGAGCAAGCGCACAGCGATGAGTTGATCTCTTCGATAGACGGCGTGAACCCCTCCTCGCCCCGGATATGGCGACGGAGCCGCTATTCATCGCGATCCGCGACGCGATGCCGCGCACGCAGACATTCTCGTCCATCTACAGGACGCCGGTGGTGATCAACACTCGAAACGGCGACTCTGTCAGCGGATCTTTACGGTCGAGTCGGCGTGAGGATTGACCGCGCACTTCAGCTCAGCGGGCGGCATTTGTATTCATGCTTTTCAAAGAATACGGAGGGAAGCACATGCACTACTCGAGAGGAACGTGGCCACAAGCGGTTAGCTGCATCGTTTTGGCGCTGACGAGAAGTCGACGAGTCGCTGGTGCGGTTGCGGCGGTGGGAGCGTTGCTTGTTGGCGCCGCGGCGCCTGAGGCGCGAGTCACCAGCATCGACATCAGCACGAGGACGACCGCGTTCGATGGTCGGAGGTTCGGGCACGTCGGAGCTTACGAACAGCTCAGGGGCATCGTTTCCGGTGAGCTGGATCCCAGCGACCGCCGCAACGCGGTCATCACCGATATCGACCTGGCGCCCCGCAATGCCAGCGGCATGGTGGAGTACACGGCGACATTTACAGTGCTCAAGCCTCTTGACATGAGGAGGGCCAGCGGGGTCCTGGTGTATGAGGTGAATAACCGCGGGAACAAGATCCTTCTCTCTCCTCCCGGCTTTTTGAACATCGGTGTCACAGCTGACAACCCTGCCGGGGACGGCTTTCTCTTCAACACGGGAAACATCTACTTGTGGAGCGGCTGGCAGGGCGATCTCGTGTTCAATCCCGATCTGCCTGCGGAAACGATCTCCGTGCCTACTGTCAGCGGTTTAACCGGACCCACGTTCGCGCGCTTCGTGACGGTCCCAGGCAACGTCGACACGCAGACGCTGCCGGGCCAGGGACGCACGCCCGCAACGCTCGATACGACTCAGGCGACGCTGATCTCCATCGAACGCGAGGACAACGTCGGCGTTCGCTCCGGGGTGGTGAAGATTGCCAGCGGCGATTGGGCGTTCGCGGATTGCACCAGCACGCCATTTCCCGGAACGCCAAGCTCGACGCAAATCTGTCTCAGGGATGGCTTCAACCCAAACCTGATCTACGAGCTCGTCTATACCGCGAAGGATCCGCTGGTGCTTGGGGTCGGCATGGCGGCGATGCGCGACGTGGTGTCCTTCTTCCGGCACGCCAGGACTGGCGAGGGGAATCCGATCGGCGGCAGGGTGGCTCGGACGATCGGCCTCGGGATCTCCCAGTCGGGTCGGTTCATGAAGACTTTCCTCCTGCTGGGTCTCAACGAGGACGAAGATGGGCGGATGGTCTGGGACGGCGCGCACGTGATCATCGGCGGTGCGATGGGCCAGTTCAACATTCGTTTCGCTCAACCCGGCAACATCGCCAACATCTTCGAACCTGGTGCCGAAGGGCCCATATGGTGGGGCGACTATGATGATGTCGTCCGCGGCCGGGGCGTCCACGGGATCCTCGACCGGTGTCGTCAGACCGAAACGTGTCCGAAAATCTTCGACGACTTCGGCGGACCGGAAGTCTGGTATGGCCGGGGCGGCGTCGGCATTGCAGGCACCGGCGGCACGGAGGGCCACGAGGATGTGCCCCTGCCTCGCAACGTCCGCCGATACTACAACCCGGGCACGTCGCACGGAGGTGGTACGGGTGGTTTTGCGGTCGCGCAGCCCCCGCTGACGGGTTTGGTGCTCGCCAGCAATCCAAACCCGGAGGTCGAAACGCGCCGTGCGCTGTTCCTCGACTTGCTCGACTGGGTGAAGAGGGGCAGGCTTCCGCCGCAGAGCAGGTACCCGAGCGCGAGGAACGGGACGCTCGTGGGGCCGACGGCCGAAGCGATGGGATGGCCAAATATTCCCAGCGCTCCGACGCCCGACAACGTTATCAACGCACTGATGGACTACGACTACGGATCGAACTTCAGATACACCGACGAGTCGGGCGTGATGACGAACGTCGTTCCGCCGATCAGGCAGATCGTCGAGACGCCGGTGCCAAGGGTGGATGAGGACGGGAACGAAATTGCCGGCGTGAGATCAGTGCTCATCCAGGCTCCGCTTGGGACGTACACGAGTTGGAATCCGGTCGCGACCGGACCGCTGCGGGGCAACGAAGGCAACCTAGCCGCCGGCTACATTCCGTTCGCGATGACCCGGGGTGAACGTTTGGCAAATGGCGATCCGCGCCTGTCGGTCGAGGAGCGGTACGGCAGCCAGGAGGGATACGACTGCGTCGTGCGGAGTGCGGCACGGCGGAATGTCCGGGCGGGGTTCCTGCTCGAGGAGGACGCGGAACGTTTGATCGCGCAGGCCGCCTCGAGCAACGTTTTGCCGAGCGACCCCCACAATCCCATTGCCACGCGCCTTTGCAGGAGAGACGCGGAGCACCACGACGATAGCGGTGGACCACCAGTAGACAGTTTCTCGAGGGACGACAATCTTAGCGTTCGTGCCTGGTGAATCTGGCGGCGCTCTGCATCGGTATCCCACAAATCGAGCGGCGTGATGGTGAAGCCAATGAACGCGCTCTCGGATCGTGTTGACGGCATCAGGCTAAGGTCGACGCCGATGTCGAGAACGAGCCAGTTATTGGGCGCGAAGCTCAGCCCGGTCAGCAGCCCTGGGTCGGAAGGGCTTATCGGCGCGGAGGCCGAGATCGGTAGGCAGATCGAATCGACGGTGCCCGCTCAGTTGTCGAGCGCGCCCTGCTCGATCCATCGTTCGACCTTGTCGAAGTCGTCCGGGGCGATGATACCCAGACCCGCCGAGCCGTTCGGCATCGGGTTCAAGCAACGGCTCGGATCTGGCCTGGTCTTGCGCCACAGCATGCTGCCCTCCTTATCACCCGGTTTGACCCGAGGTACACCAGGTATCACGTCGCCGCAAGTCGAAGAAGCGGCGACGTTGACGAGGTGCGAGTAGGAGCTCGGCGAGGTCAGATCGAGCTGTCCACGGGGCTTGATCGCGTTGTGGCAGCTCGTGCACCGCCGGTTGAGAATTGGCTGGATGTCCTCATTGAAGCTCACCGCGCCGCTCGGTGCGCCACCGTCCGGCAGCGCAAGGTTCGCTGCTCCCTCATCGGTTCCGTCAGCAGAACCATTTCTTGATGCGAGCACGAGGATGGTCGATACAGTTAGAAGAAAGGTGCAAACTTTGATTAGCGATGATCCCGGCATTCGATTCGAGCCCAGCGCGGCGCGAAGATCCTGTTGACACGGCCAATCTTCTTCCGTTGCAGGGTGGGCGCCTTTCCTTAGGCAAGCCGTTGGCGCAGAGTAATAACCACGCGGCCCACCGAGCCGAGACCCTGGTAACCTGGGGCCGAAATGACTACCGCTCTTCCTCGTCCAGCACCATCCCGCTGTTGTTCCGCGCGGCGGGCCAAAAAATTTGGTGATCGAAGCCTGGGTATCTGAATCCCTTGACGAGGGCTTGTGTCGCCGGATGGAGAAGGAAGCGTTCGAGGGAGGTCGCTCCCTGGAAATTCACACCCGCGACGCGCTGGGGGTTCACGCGGACGGTAACCATCATCCGGTGCAACAGAGGGTCATCGATAACCTGCGTCTCGAGCGCGAGCTCAGTGCGTTCTTGAAGCCTGAGAAACGGCACCAGACCCCACAGCGTATACGCTCCAAGCGACGCGGCTGTCTCGACGGCCTCCTGGTCTCGCAGGCAACGCCCATCGAGACATTCGATGTACCAGTCGGCCTTCGCCGGGCGTCCGGCGGCCTCCCACAGCATTCGCGCGAGATACTTCTCGGTCGACGCGTTGTTCACGAGAAAGAGCGACTTTGTCACCGCGATCCGGCGAAATGCCTCTACCAGGTCCGCGGTGCTGCGGGTATTTGCCGGATCGTTAGGTGGGCCGAGCAAGGCAGCCTGATTGGAAAACACCGGACGAGGCCACAGGCCAAGGCCCTCGGTGAGGAAGTCTTCAACGCCGGCATGGCCGTAGTGCGACAGGACCAGATCGGCCTTGCCGGCACGAGCCAGCTCATAGGGAGTAGACGTGCTGCTCACCTCGACGGAATATCCCGTTTGCCGCTCGAACCCGGGCAAGATGTTGCCCAGAAGAGCGCTGCTTTCGGGCGTGATGACCACCGCCAGCCGGACGATTTGGGTTTCCGACGCCTGCGCGGCGCTGAAGAGCGTGAGCGACGCAATCAAGGGTACTGCTGTCTTGTTCATGGGGCCCTCCCGCAAATGCCGCGTGCCCTGGGATGAAAAGCATACGCCGCTTTAGCCTGGCGGTACCAGCGTTGAATGCGATTGCGAGTGCTCGGGGATTCAACGCCTGCGATCGGATCAGCGTTCGGGCTTTATCCGTGTGGCCAGCACCGATCGATCCTGCTGAGCGCTTCCTTTCACCTCGATGGCCATCCCATTTCTCAAGGCGCTGCAGGCAATGTCCTCGAAACGCGTGCTCGCGTTGGTACGCACCGATCGAGATCGCACCGAAAATGTCAAATTGGGACACGTTCCCGCCAATGCCGAGAGCGAGCCGGTGATTTCAACTTCCGCCTCTTCATGGTCCTCCGCCTCGACTTGCCGCGCGAGAATCCTGCCATCGGGTTGACGGCTCCCTTCGGCTTCGACGAACCGACCCTCGCTCAAAGAGCCGCAGGGCGTCTTGAACTGCGTCGCGGCGCTGGTGACGATGACGTCGCTGCCCAGGGAGAAGCTCAAGCTGGGACAAGAACCAGAGAGATTCCTCAGCGCGCCGAGGACCTCGATCTGCTCTGGCTCGATGCTCGGTTCCACATCGCGAACGAGAATGGTGCCGTCGGCCCGACGGGTACCGTGTACTTCCACCGATTGCCCGTTGCGGATATTGCCACAGGACACGTCCCTGAAGCGCGTGTTGGTATCGGCCACCAGCCGCTCCGCCCCGATCGCGAAACTCAAGTTGGGGCACGACCCCGACAGTTGGGCGATCGCTCCGCGCAGCTCAACCTCGGGGGGCTGCCGCTGCCGCCGTACTCTGCGGGCCAAGAGCGAGCCGTCGTCGCGCCATTGCCCCTCGGTCTCGAGCTCTGCACCCTCGCGCAGCTCCGAGCAGTCCGAATCCAGAAAGGCGCTGCGCGAATCGGTGGCGATTCGTTTGCTGCCCAGCGTGAAGCCGATCTCGGGGCAGCGGCCTGCCAGCTGGGTCATCTGCCCGGAGACCCGGACGCCGGTGGCATTCGAGGAGCTCCCAGGGCCCTGGCCGCCACAAGCCCAAACCACCAGGGCCAGGACCAGGGTCGCAGCGGCAAGCCCGGGTTTCGAAACTCTTGGTTCAGCGTGCATGTTCATCCTCCTTGAAGTGTGATTCGTCGAATCTGACAACGGGCCCCCGCATGCGGAACAAAAAGTCGCATCGGCCGCTCGGCGCCTCGCCGGGCAGCGGGTCGAAGTCGAAAAGCCTCATCCGAGAAGCATCTACGGACGACCCTGCAGTTGAGCTCGTTGCGATCGTGGGCGCCGGGGTGTTTCAAGAAACCTGTTCCGGTGGTCCGCCCGCGCTGTCTTACCACTGGACTCTCACCCACGTGGTGAGCGACTTCATGCGTGGAGCGCAACTTGACTTCGATCGAGCTCGGCAAAGAGAACCTTTGGCGGCGTACAAGGACGCGGCGGACCGCTGTGCCTTCGCGCGGCGCTTACCGGGTCGCGCGAGACTCAAGACGGACGTACTCCTCGACGCAATTGTCGGGTCGCCGTCCGCCCGCCGGATCTCCACCCGAGACATTTTCCCGTGACGGACGCCCGGAAACGCCTTACTTGTGCGAGGCGATGAAATTTGAGGAGTTGAGCGCGGAGGAGCTCGTTACTCAGGCCCTCGCCCTGGCGGGCTCACCGGAAGGCGATCGCTGTGCGAACGAGCTGTTTGAGCGCCACTACTCGCGCGTCGCCTACTGGTGCCTCAGGTTCAGCGGCGATCGGGACTCAGCAGCGGATCTGGCACAGGAGATCTTCGCCCGTGCCCACCGAGCTCTCAAGGATTTTCAGGGCCAATCGAAATTCTCCACCTGGCTATACACGATCGCCAGGAACCATTGTCTGAACGCCGCGAAGTCGCGCTCGATTCGGCCGATAGAGGTCGGGGAAGAAGCGCTGGCGGAGCTGCCGGGCGATGATTCGACTGGCGAGGGTGAGCGCGAAAGCTCCGGCCGCCTGGCGCATCAGGTGCTGAATGAAGCGCTCGATGAAACCGAGAGAAGGGTGTTCACCCTTCACTTCGGGGACGAGCTTACCCTCGCGGCAATCACCCGGGTGCTCGGACTGAAGAACGAGAGCGGGGCCAAGGCCTATATCGTGAGCGCGAAGAGAAAACTCAATCGCTATCTTCAACGGTGGAGGGCAAGGCAACAAAGAGCACTGGTTGAAGATGGGGGAGAACAATGACGCCCGACGACGACACAAAACAGCGTCGGCGGTGGAAAGCGGCGCTCGAGACCGGCGCGGACTGTCTCACAGTTGAAGAGCTCGGGCGGTGGATAGATGGCTTGTTCTCCGACGCCGAGGAGAGCCGCGCTTCGGCCCACCTTGCCGGTTGCGCGCGCTGTCAGACCGAGCTCGCGCTGTTTCAGGAGCTCGAGCGCACGACCCCTCAGCCGAAGGACCAGCCGGCGGTGAGCTGGATTGTCGCCGAGCTCAAGCGGCGTTCGTCGGAGAGCGCCCGCGCGACCGGGGAGGTCTCGCGCTCTGCGCCAAGCTCGGCACGCCGGGCCTTGTCGCCTAGGGGTTTGGCGGGCAGGCGGATCAGCGCCGCCGCCTTGTCGCTTGCCGCGATGGTGATCGCGGTCGCAGTGGGCCTTTCCGTACGCACGAGCAGGGAACCCGGTCTCATTTCCGACGGCATTCCGACAGCCCTTCGTTCGCAGGGAGTGGTCGGCCTTGCCCCGATCGGAGATCTGATGCAGAGCCCGACCGAGCTGCGCTGGCAACCCTTGCCTGGCGCGGCGCGATACTCGATCAAGCTGATGGAGGTAGATCGCTCGGAATTTTGGCAGGCGTCGGCGGAAGGTACGGTTGTTCTGCTGCCCGCGGCCGTCCGTGAAAAAGTCGTTCCCGGCAAGACCCTGCTCTGGCAGGTGACGGCGCTCGATGCCGCCGGCAAGGCGCTGGGCAGCTCACCGCTCGAGCGTTTCCGACTTTCGGCGTCCCCGAAATCCGACCCTTAGCGTTTCGCGGCAACCTCAAGGAGATCCGGCATGTCCGATGGCAATTTCGCTGTGCTTGCAACGGGCGCCCGGGCCGGGTGTCTTCGAGGCATGTTTTTGACGCGTGCATGCACTGGCCTACTCTTCTGCGCTGGCGCCTCGTCTGCACAGGTCTCGTTGAGAGTCCCGAACGAAACCGAGCCGCCGGGCGGTACGCTCGAGATGAAGGTGGCGCTCACCGAGCCGGAGCCGATCACGACGGGTGGAATCGCGCTCGAGTTCGACCCAGGGCCCCTGGGCTCAGTCCAGGATGTTGCGCTGTTCAGTCCGGGCGCCGACGTCACCGGGGCTGCGGTCATCGCCGGCAGCCAGATCTACATCGCCTTCAACTCGCCGGACGGCTCGTTCGGTACCGGCGGACGAGACCTGGTCATTGCCGCGGTTGTCATTCCTGTGCGGGACGATGCCGCGTCCGGCGACCAATCGAACCTCGTCATCGATCCCCAAGCGTCCTGGTGGGCGAACCCTCTCGGCGAGCCATACGCCCAGGAGGCGGCGCCGGGGCTGCTCACCGTTGGCGGAAATCTCTCCATCTTCGAAGTCGTCCCCGGCAGCGCGCTGCTTCCCGCCGGCTCGACCTTCACCGTCCGCGGCATGGGGTTCCAGCCGGGGCTGCGCATGCAGCTTGAGGGCGTGGACATCGCGACCCGCTTTGTGAGCGAGAACGAGATCGAGGGGACCGTGCTAGAGGAAACGCGGATGCATGGACAGACCATTCGCGTGCGAAATCCCGATCGCACGACCACCACCTACACCTCGTTCATGCGCACGGTTCCGTTGGGTGAAAGCTCTCGCCCGCTTCTGGCGCAGACGTTGCCGGTGTTTTCAGCGGCAACCTTCGTCGAGTCTTACTTCGATCCGAACATTGGCGCCGATCGCTTCGAAGCATTGGCGTTTCAGAACCCCGGCGCCGATTCGGCGGACATTGCGATCGAGGCCTATTCGGCCGACGGGGCGCTGCTCGCGTCGACGAGTTTCTCGCTTCCAGCGGGGATGCGGATTTCGCGCGAGGTGTCCGAGTTTCTACCCGGCGTGACATTTACCACTGGAAGTTATCTCCGAGTAGCCTCGCAGGTACCGCTGCAGATGCTCGGGATGATCGGAGATGATTCGGCCGGCACCGTGCTGCCGCTGGACCCGAGTCCAGCGCCCCCTTAGGTGCCTGCTGAGGGAGGCACCGCCGTTGCTGCCCCCCCGGCGCGGCGGTGCGTCTCGTTCTTGGCTGCCGCCCGCGGATGTCCCAGAAGAGGCGGAACCCCTTCGGGGTGCCATCGTTCCCGGCAATGGCCTGCTCGGACGAGCGGAGAAGTTGTGGCATTTTCCTACTCAAATCCCTAAGCAGTGCGATGGCGCATCGCGGGTGGTGGAAGCTTTTCCTAGTTCTGGCAGTGGGCCTCCCGGCGGTCTATTTCCGGCTCGGCGGGGTGCATCTGGATCCGCTGCCCTCGCTCGGCCTTTACGGCGCTGCGGTCGTTGCCGCGGCGTTCCTCCTCTCCTGGGCGGCGGAAGCATTCCAGGTGGACGTTTCGGCGAGCTTGGCGATGGCGGCACTGGCGCTGGTGGCCGTCCTGCCCGAATACGCGGTCGATCTGTACTTCTCCTACAGCGCTGGGCACAACCCGGCGCACGCACCGTACGCCGTGGCGAACATGACGGGCAGCAACCGCCTCTTGATCGGTATCGGATGGCCCCTGGTAGCGGGGCTGGCGATGGTTGCGGCTCGCCGCAGTGGGCGAGATGCGCGCGTGGTGAGGCTTGGACCCGCACGGCGTGTCGAGCTGGCCTGCCTGGCATTGGCGAGCATCTATGCGGTCGTGATCATCGCCGCCCGGCGCCTGGCCTGGTACGACGCGGTAGCGCTGCTCGGTCTCTTCGTGTTCTACGCCATCCGCGTTTCGCGCGAGCCGAGGGGCGAACCTGAATTGATCGGCCTCGCCGCCGTCATCGGGAGGCTGAGGTCAGGATCGCGGCGAGCGCTGGTGGCGGGTCTGTTCCTGGTCGCGGCGACCATGGTCCTCGCTTCGGCGGAGCCCTTCGCCGAGGCGCTGATCGCCGGAGGTCACCAACTCGGCATCGACGAGTTTCTGCTCGTGCAGTGGCTGGCCCCGCTCGCGTCGGAGGCGCCCGAGCTTTTGGTCGCATCGATGCTCGCCTTCCGCGGGCACACGGACGCTGCCTTTGGAACCGTCCTATCCTCGAAAGTCAATCAATGGACGTTGCTCGTGGGAAGCCTTCCGGTCGCCTATTTCCTCGGGGGTGGTGGTGGTGGCCTGCCGTTGGATGGCAGGCAGGTGGAAGAAGTAGCGCTGACCGCGTCGCAGGCGCTCTTGGGATTCGCCGTCTTGTGCAATCTCGAGCTGCGCCGGTGGGAGGCGATCGCACTGCTGGTTCTCTTCTTGATTCAGTTCGCACTGCCCGGACAGGCATCTCGGCTGCTGCTGTCGGCGGCATATCTGGTGCTCTCGTTCGCCGTGTTGATGGTCCACCGCCGCTCGCTCCCGGCAATTGCCCGGGCGCTTTCGACCAGGGAAGCGAACGAGGAAAAGGGCGCGACCGAAGCGCCGCGCCCCGATTCACTTTAACAGCGCCTGGTTGAATCAGAAGTTGCCGGAAGCGATCAGCGTGCCGTTTTCGTCGGTCACTTCCACCAGGCTGAGGTTGCATACCGGCCGAAGCTCCTCCAGCATGGTGAATGCTTCGGTGTCGAGCTCGAGCTCGGCGATGCCCAGCGCGGTCGCCATCGATCCCGCGAAGTGGCCGTCGGCAAAGGCGTTGAAGACGGTCCCGTCGGCGACGTCCGCCTCGAGCTCAACCTTGAAGCTCTCTCGGACACCTCCGTAGTAGATGGGCGAGGACTGCTGCCGGGCATCCGCATTGCCGCTCGCACCGATGGCGTCGCCGTCGTCGGTGGCCACCAGGAGCGTGCGATGGCGGCAATCCGCGTGGGCTTGGAGGATGGGGGTCAGCGCGACTGCAAAACCAACGAGTGCCGCTTTCAGATTTATTGAGGTCATCGGAGATCTCCGTGAAGGGTTGGGTGTTTCAGCTCGTGCTGCTGCCGTCTATCGACAGCCGCTCTTACTGCGGGATGAGACAGCGCCAAGCGAGCGCAGGAACAGAAATCAGAGCCAGCGTCTCGCCAACAGGCCAGCGAGGAGCAGAAAGCCGGCGAAAGGGGCGAGCAGAGTTCCCCAGGAGATCACGCGCGAAAGGGGCTCGCGGCCATCCCCGTTGAGCACGAATGCCGCCCAATGGCGGGGTTCGGCCAGGGCTGTGCCGGAACGAAAGAACTTGAGCTTCGCCAGTCGCAAGGCCTCGGCTTTGGAGGCGCCTCGGCTGAGCTGGAAATAGAATTGTTTCATCAGCTCGGCGGTTGCTTGATCCTCCACTCGCCACAGGCTTGTCACCGCCGTCTGAGAGCCAGCGGAGAGCAGCGCGCGACTGAATCCCTGAACGCCCTCTCCCCTGACCAGATTGCCGCGCTCGGTCTCGCAGGCTGACAGCGTGGTCAGCTGCACCCCGCGAAGATCCAGCGTGTATATCTCCTTGAGGAACAGATAGTCCGCGGCTTCGGCATCGGTCGCCGGCGAGAAGAGGATGCGGGACCGCTCGGAATTGTCGTCATCCGCGGTGGCGTGCGTGCTCAGGTGCAACAGAGGCACTCCCTTCGCCCGCCCCTGGAGCAGATGCTGCTTGAGGTCGGCTGCCCCGAGATAAATTTCGGCTCGACCGGGAGTCATCCGCGCGATCGCCTGGACTTCTTCCGCGGATTTCAACAGCCGCGATTGCATTTCATCCGCGGGCAGCAGCTCGCTCGGGCGATTGCGAACGATCGGATCGCCAAAGGCCAACATCCGGCGCTGCCAGGGCCAGCTCCAGGTGGATCCGCCAGGGCGGGGATCGCGCACCAGAACAGCGGCCGACGGGAGATAGGAGACATCGAACCGCTCGACGAGCAATTCCTTCTCTCCGGCGCCCGTTCGGAGGAGCTCGAAGGGGAGGGACTGGAGCATGCCGTCGGGGACGATGAACAGGTGCCGGAGGTGGCTTCGACCGAGCGGCTCGATCGCCGAAAGAAGAATCTCGCCGAGCGCCCGGGAGTCGTCTTGCCAACCCCTTTCCGACCCGGTCGCAACTTTTTGTGAAAACGAGGAGAGCAGCCGACGCTCCTCCGGCGACACGCGCCTCGACGCGAGGCCGAAGGCGTCGCGTGTTACCCAGATCGCGGCGATCCGCGTCGTCGTTGCCCAGAGCTCGAGCAGTGCGGTCGAGTCATCGAGACGCGCCTGGACGTCGGCGAGCGCAACGGGCTCGCAGGTTACGGCCGATCCAGGTCCGATGGGCTCGAGCTCGTCCTGAAACACCCGCGCCCGGCTTCGCTCCATCAGCCCGAAGAGCTCCGTCGCCTTCGCATCATTCAACAGCAGCTCGATCAGCGCATCGTACACATCCCGTTTGTCACCAAGGAATTCCGCCCGCAATGTGGCCAGCTGTAACTTCGACCGGGTGTTTTCGATCACCGCGATGGCCCGTCGAAGCTGATCTTTTGCGAGCTCGTCGTTGCCCAACCGATGGGCCAAACGCCCAAGCCCAAATTGGGCCTTCCATTCCTCCTCCGGCGCGCCGAGCTCCTTGGCATTCGCGAGAGCGGCTTCGAGGTCCATCTGGGCCGACGGCAACCGGTCCATCCGCGAATACAGCTCACCGCGGTACAGGTGCGCGTGGGTTTCCTGCAATCGGTCACCGCTTTGCGCGGCCAAAGCCAGGGCGCGGTCGAAGGCCTCGAGCGCTCCCGAAAGGTCCCCGAGATCGAGCGCGAGGGCTATGCCGATATTTCTCAGCGCGCCAATCTCTCCACGCAAGTGCTGGTCGCGCGCGAACAATTCTTGAGCTGCGCGGTAGGTTTCAATCGCCTTCACCGGATCGCCGAGGCGGCGGTAGAGCACCCCGACATTGACGAGGAGGCGGGCTTCTTCGCTCGGGCGAAGCGCGCGCGGCGACTTGCGCAATTCTTGGTACAGCTCCAGCGCCCGCTGCTCGCGACCGACTCTTTGAAACAACGTCGCCAGGTTGTGCATCACCAGCTGGCGGCGGCGGGCGCTCCAGGGCTCGGTGGAAGCCTGGTCGACCCGGTCCATCGCCTCGCGGTAGGCGCGCCACGCGTCCAGGTATTTGCCCTGGTAGTAGAACGCGTTTCCGATGTGGCTGAGCTGCTCGATCTCGCCATCCCGGTTCGCCGCGTTGCGGTAGAGCGCCAAGGCTTGCTCAAACCGATTCAGGGCTGCCGGGTAGTTGCCCCGGTACAGCTCGTTGGCACCCCAATTGTTCAACGCGCGTGCCTGTCCGCCCGCGTCGCCGAGGTCCCGGTACAGCTCGGCTGACTCGCGGCCCCTGGCGATGGCAGCGTCGTAATCGCCCTGGGCCGACGCGAGCTCGGTCAGCGCAGTCAGGGCGCCCGCCAGCTCCGCTCGTCGTTTTTGCGCCTCGAGCGTCGGGAGCAGCGACTCGTAAAGCTGGCGAGCTTCCTGCGAGGCCCCCTTCGCCTGCAGCGCGCGCGCTTGTTCCAGGCGCCGCGCGAGCTCGTCGGACGGCGCGGCGGTCGTGCCGCCGTCGAAGGCGACCGCACGCGACGTGGAGAGCATGGACAGCAGCCAACATCCCGCGAGCAAACGAGTGCCCAATCGGGGTCGGAACGTGGGGCGGGCTCCCGCTGCGACCATGCCCCGGATCTACCACGGAAGGATTCGACTCATCCGACGGCCGGGACCGACCGCGAACGCGCCGTTGTCCGCTCAGGCGCCGAGAGGCCCGTCCTGGGCGGCCCATTCACCGGAGCGTTCAGCGGATTTCGATGTCCTGAATTAGCGAGAAGACCTGGGCGACCACTCGGTTACACCGAGGGGCGTAGAAGCGGAAGGCTTCTCCAGCGTGCGCGTCCATTCGCTCTGCGAACAGATCACGAATGCACTCTTTGGCGCGGTGGAGGCGAGTCTTGACCACGTCTTCCGTCACGCCGAGCACCTCGGCCGCTTCTGTGGTGCTCATCTCTTCCACCGCCCGCAAGATGACGACAGAGCGGAACGAATCTGGAAGATCGTCGATCACCTGCTCAAGCATGCTGGTGAGCTCGCGCCCGGCTGCCTGTTCTTCGGGATTCCCATCGTTACTCGCAAGCTGCATGGAGCCGTCGCCCCCTTGGTGGACCGCGTCTTGGTTCGAATCGACGTGCGCGACTCGCCGCCTACGGGCGAGCGCCTCGTTGATGGCGATCCTGGTGAGCCACGTCGAAAATTTGGCCGCGCCGGCAAACTGCCGCAGCCCCGCGTAAGCGCAGACGTAGGTCTGTTGCATCACGTCTTCGATTTCGGCTTCGTCTTTGAGGATGCCTCGGATGGTGCGGTAGACGCGCTGGTTGTGACGGCGCATCAGCACCTCGAACAGAGGGACCTCGCCGGCAATCACCCGACCGACGATTTCCTCGTCGCTCGGAAACGTGGTCTTCCAGTACCTTGAAGAATGGGCCGCGTCGGAAACAAGTCGCACCAGCATTAGATGCCTTGGGAAAGGAAAGGTAACATTGTCCCGAATCAGAGCGACCTCAAATATTCGACCAGGTCCCCTTTCTGGGTCTCGGTCAAACCCAGGTGGAAGGCCTGGTCGTAGTGATCGACGACGTCGAGCAGGGTGGGGAAGCGACCGTCATGGTAGAATCCGCCCGTCGCATGGGAAAATAGCCCTTTGAGGGGGGAAGTCCGGTACCGCTTGTCCGGCGCCCGCAGGGCCTGAAAGTCGTCGATGCCGATCTCCCCGGCAGTGTGAAGATTCCAACCCGGCTCGGTGAACAACGGCGGCACGTGGCAGGTCGCGCACTGCGCCGCGCCATTGAAGAGCGCTTCACCGCGGCAGGCGGCTTGCCGGTCAAAACTGTTCGCAGGTGGCCGAGGAGCTGGAATGGCAAGCTGATAGAAGTGCAAGGCGGCCAGCTTCGAGGTGACCAGGTCGGGCGAGCTCCTGATGTGGCCGAGACCGAGCCGGGCAGCGATGGGAAACTGCTTGGAGTCGTCCAGCCTTGGGTCATAGAAGGTTCCCTGACCGTGCATTTCCAGGTTCGCCACGAAGGCGTTCCAATGAGTGACCGAACCCCAGCCGGTCCAGGTATGAAGGTTGACGCCCGGGAGTCCAAACGCGGGCGGTATCAGCGTAGCAGCCGAAGAGCCATCAGAGCGAAAGGCTCTTCCATCCAGGATGAGCTCGGCGTCAAACTTGCCGGGTCCCCAGCTGCGGAGGACCAACCGCACCGTATCTTCGTCCACCCCCAGGGCGGATGCGAGGGACGAGAGATCGGGCGCGAGGGCGATGATGGCGCCGACGTTCAAATCGCGGTTCGCCCAGCCATCGAGGCGCTTGCCGATCCCCGGGGCGAAGGAATTGTCGACGGCGGTATGGCAGAGTGCGCACTGGATCCCGACCGAGCGAAGCGAGCCGTCGGGGTTGGAGGTTCCGGTCACTCCGATCACCGCATTCAGCCTCAGCAGTGCCAGCGTCACCGCGACATCATCGAGATCCACTTCTCCCCGGCGGAGCTGGCGAATCAAGTCGCTCGGCAACGCGTCGACATCCACCTTGAGGCCCACCGCAAGCGCGGTGCGCGGAGATACCCCAGGACCGACGCCTCCGAATCGCTCGCCTTCGATCGCCTGATGCAGCCTCAGCGTGTCGCCCCAGAACGCCTCGTCTCCAAATGTGTCAAATCGGAATGTTTGTTTGCCCTCCCGAACCATCCGATTGGCGTTCTGCCGCACGGTGACCTCGTGCGGAGCCGACGAATCGTCGGACGCAGGTTCCCGCTCATTGCCGAGCGCGAGCGCCGAAAGTAGGCATGTTGCCGTCAAGTGAATGCCGAAATGCTTCCCGAACCGCGGCCGCTGCTCTTTCATCTTCCTCTCCTATATAGGCGAATGCTCTTCGCAAGAACGTTTAGAGATCGCCCAGAGAGAATGGTGACAACGTGGGATGGACGCCTGGATGGCTGGCCGCTTCGTCGAACCAGGCGCACGTTTTCGCCGCATCAGATCCCTCGCTGCTCGTACCCGATGCCGGCGGCGTCTGCCTCGAGCGCTGGGTGCGCTCCTCGCGGACGGATCTCATTGACACCGCCGTTTGTTCTGCTAAAGAGCGACGTCTAGATGAGACGAAGTCTCCATAAGCGGCAGGCCGCTTCCACCTTGGATCGAGCCTTGGAACGATTTGGAAAGGTGCTTCATCACCGGTCCCTGCGTCTGACCTCCGAGCGCCGGGCGATCGTGAGGGCGGTCATCGCCTGCCAAGGTCATTTCGAAATAGACGGCCTGATTCGTGCCAGCCGCAAAGAAGGAATATCCGCGTCGCGCGCGACCGTCTATCGAGCGGTCCCCCTTCTGATCGAGGCAGGTTTGGTGCAGCCCACGGTTCTCTCTGGAAAGCAGCATCGCTATGAGACCGTTTTCGATCACGAGCATCATGACCACCTGATCTGCCAGGTGTGCGAAAAAGTCGTGGAGTTTCAGTTTGAAGCCTTCGAAATACTTCAACGAGAGCTCGCCGCGAAACACGGCTTTGAATTGATCGAGCACTACCACGAGCTCATCGGTGTTTGCAGTGACTGCAAGCGGGAGGGGGAATCGATGCGTGGCTCAAAACGGCGGCCCGCTACTATTGAGATCGAGTCGCATATTCGCAGTGGGGAGGTGAGGGGTGCGTCGTGAGGGTGTTTACCTCGGCTCCCCCGCTCGCGACGAGGAAGCCGATCACTGCGCGTCGAACGCGGGCTCGAGCTCGGAGATGAGGTGCTGTTGCGGCAATTTGCTGGCTCGACTCGTTGGCGGAATCGTGGAAGTGAAGTGCCGGCGATGCAAAAGAACAATTGCGCTGTCGCTGGTGGGTGATTCGCAATCAGCGGGGAAGGGGACTTAGAAGCTGCAGTCCGGGCGGCCCCGCGGCCGTTCGTCAAATCAACCAAGCCCAGAGGCCAGCGGTTCCATAGCCCAGAGCCCGGATGCAAGGAGGAGAGCTCCTTGCTTCTGGGCTTTCAATTTCGGGACCGCGGACCCCGAGGGAGAAGACGAATCATGAGAATCAGCACAAGTCTGTCGTGGATTCTGGTGTGCGTAGGCGTATTGCCCCAGGCGGCGCGGGCGGATCGCCGTGCGTACGGAGAGACGTACGAGGCGGTGACGGCTCCAAAGGGGGAATTCGACATCGAGATATGGCACACCTATGCCGGCGACGGGGAGCTTCTCAACGGCCCGGCCTCGAAGGGCTACCGGGGAATGCTCGAGCTGGAATATGGGATTACTTCCCGCTGGGACATCGCCCTCTATAACCTGCTCGACGTGGTGCCGGATCCAGGCGAAACGGGCTATGCAGGTTTCAAGGTCGAATCGCGCTTTCGGCTGGCGCCCGCAGGAGAATGGTTCGTCGATCCCGTCCTCTACTTCGAATATCAGCGGTTGTTTCGCGGCGACGCTCAGCAGAAAGCGGAGGTGAAGCTCATTCTCGGCAAAGACGTCGGTCCGTGGAACGTCTCCACGAATCTGGCGTTCGAGGTCGAGCGCGCGATCGGAGCTAAATACACTCCGGAGATCGAGTACGACCTGGGAATTAGCCGGGAGATCTTTGGGCCTACATTGAAGCTCGGCGTGGAGGTCTTCGGCAAAGCGGAGAAGCCGGAGGACGAAGACACGAAGGTTTTTGTCTGGGTGGGACCCGCCGTCTCATGGGCGACCAGCATCCGCGGCGTGATGCGCGGGCTCTGGGTAACCCTGGCGGGCGGCCGCGGTCTCACGAATCAGTCCGAAGCCTATTATGGCCGAGCCATCGTTGGCCTGCAGTTTTAGATACAGGTCCGAGGATGACCTCGCCGCCAACCCACGACTCGCCCGTCGGGAGCACCGCGACTGCGCGGGTGATCGCCGAGGATCCCGCGATCCGGCAACTCGACCATTCGCCAGGCCTGGCCTAATGGCATCACGACGAGTAGTACTTTCCGTTAGCCTCTTCCCCGATTATCGCGAAGTTCGCGTGAGAGGTCTCAATCGGATCCGATTTCCAAGTGAACCCGATCGACGGTACTTCCACCCGCGCCTCGAGCTGGCTCTTCGCCTTCCAGCCCTGGAACCGAAACTGCTTCGCCGGATCGTCGATCGCGACCGGTTCGTCGGTCGCGGTCCATTGGATAGTGATGTCCAACCGAGCGGGTCGCGCGTCTGCGTCGGGCTTCGGCCAGCGGGGCTGGTCGATCACGTCGATCTGAGTGAGCCGCAGTGTTGCGGAGCGTGCGTCGGGAGCTACCGTGAGCCCGGGTCGAGCGACGTCGACGACCCAGTAGAGCCCGCTGCGAGTGATTGCCGGGTGAAAGTCGTGCACCTGGTTCTCGGGAGCCGCCCGGCCCCGGAAGAGTGTCATTCAAAGATGCGCCCAGGCCCCTGTCCGCACCTGACGCTGAGATGTCCAGCACTCGCCATCCATAAAGGAATTGTCTGTGGTCGGCAGCCCGAACGCGAGTCGCTCACCGGAGCCGTCGAGCCCGCTGCCAACGAAGTCCGCGCACCGCGCAATCCGACCCTTGAAGTGGAAGATGTGTGACGGCTCGAGGTTCGGACCGGCCTGGTTGTGGCTGCCGTTCTTATCAAGCCATGGGATCGGATATGGTTCGTCGCTGCCCCCCACCGGGGCGGGAATCGGCGAACCGCTCGACCTGGCCTCTAACCCGCCGGAGGCGCAAGCCGCGATCAGGGAAGAGGTACCCAGGGCGGCCGTGCTGAGCCCGATCATTCGCAGGAAGCTCCTGCGTCCGCTCTCTCCGCTGTCATTTCGTCGAGTCATTTTTCCCCCTTAACGGCGTTGGATATTTGGGCACCGTCATGGCGCACGTCAATCGCCTGTGGTCCTAGCGCCTCCGGCGCTGTCCTATGGGAGGCAATCGAGTGGTGGAATGCGGCGGACACCGGTCGATGCCTTTCGTTGCATTCGAGCGCGAAATATTTTCCGGTCGGCTCAAACTTGCGTAGACGCCGGATCCTCCTCTTGACTTTTCAGGATGGCGTCGCATTGACTTCATTGTTCTCAAACTGCAGTTCTCAGCAACCATCATCCAAAAGGGAGGGGCATCAATGTCAGGGTACCGAAAACTTCTAATAACTCTGCTGAGCGTCGCCGTCGCCATCCTGGTACTGGGAAGATCCAGCTCCAAGGCTGCAGCAAACAATGATATCGTTGGATCGGGCGAAGAAAACGTTTGCAGCGACAATGGAACTACCGAACAAGTAAACAATGTCTGCGAGGAGAACAGCGATTGCGACCATGGTAACAACGACCGCTGCGTCAGCTTTTGCAGGCAGATCCAGCCCATCTTCGACAATCGCTGCACCAACTGTCACAATCCTGACCTGTTCCGGGGAACCTTGGACCTCACGCGCGGCAATTCTTATGCGAACCTGGTAAATCATCCCACCTCGGCAGTGTGCATGAGCCAGGTGCCCGACAGCGTTCGCGTGGTTCCGTGCGATCCGATGGCGAGCATGCTCTGGAGAAAGACCCGGCCTGACGATTCTCGATGCGGGCGTCCAATGCCTTTTGGCAGCGACGGGTTGGGCGTGATTGCCCCCGCTGAATTCGCGTTGATCGAAAGGTGGATCGCCCAGGGAGCCCGGAACAACTAGTTCCGTGCGTTGGGCACGCGACCTTCTCCTAGCCGTTAGCCGCAGTGGCTCAGGCGATGGATGCCAGGTGCTGCGTTACCTTCGGGCCCAGGCGGGTACGGCGCCGACGATCGTCTCGAGCGGCACGCCAGTTCGTTGTGAACGGCGAAGCTGACGACCGCGCCAGATTGTGTACAGAACGGGGAGGACCTCGAGCGTGAGAAACGCGCTGGTCGCGAGCCCCCCTAGCATGGGCGCTGCCACCCGTTTCATGATCTCGGCGCCCGAACCGTCCGCCCAGAGCAGGGGCAGAAGACCCGCCGCCATCGTGGTGATGGTCATGATCTTGGGGCGCAAGCGTTGCACGGTCCCTTCGGCGTGCGCGGCGACGATGTCGTTGCGACTTTGGATGAGTCCCTCTCGTACTCGGCGATGAAAAGCCTCGTCGATGTACACGACCATCACGACGCCGGTTTGCATCGCCAGACCGACGGCGGAGAGCAACCCGACCCAGACCGGAGCCGACAGGGGATAGTGGAGCAGGAACAGAGTCCAACAACTCCCCACCAGCGCGAACGGAACGGCGACGAGCACGATGAGCGCTTCGGTCAGGCTCCGGAACTGCAGGAACAAGAGCCCGAGCATCGCGATCGCCACGAACGGGACGATCCATTTGAGACGGCGCTCGCCCGCGGCGAGGAGCTGGTACTGGCCCGTCCATTCGATCCGCTCTTCGGGCTCGAGGCGGATTTCTTGGGCGCCGAGCGCCCGGCCGAGCTCGCGCTGCGCCCCTCCGACGTAGCTCGACACATCGGTCCCTGGGTTCAAGTCGACGTAGACGAAGGCGACCAACTCGCCGTTCTCGGTCCGGATCGCGGCGGGCGTCGTCACGTACGACGGGTGCCCGACCAGGCCCAGCGGGACCGGCTGGCCGGTCGCCGAGCGCACCGTTACCTCTCGAAGCTGATCCGCGTCTTCGCGCTTCATGCCCATGTCGGGGGTGACGCGGAACCGGTACGACTGCTTGCCGCGCGGCACGGCCTGGCCGCCGTGGCCATGGGTGGCTTGGAACGGCGCGATACGAATGGGTTGCCGCTCCTGGAAGGGCTTGTTCTCCCAGGACAACTCGCCGACTTGGCCGCCACTGATGACGAGATCGGCCGTGGAACGAGCCAGCGCAGGATCCACCTTGTGGAGGGCCAGCGCGACAGGATCGGCGTCGAACTTCAGCCAGGGCTCGCCCCCCAGCGACTCGAACACGGCGCTCCGCGTCCCGGGCAATCGGGCCGCCCACTTCTGGAGCGCGGTGCCGACCGCATCCAGGCGGGCCGGGTTGGCCGCGACCACTCGGATCCCCACGGGCGTGCGCACGCCGCCCGTGGACATCATGTCCATTCGCGCCCGCGCCGGCGCGGTCCAGGCGCTGGTCCATCCGGGGAGGCGGGTCGCCTGATCGAGCTTCTCGATCAGCTCGGCGGTCGTCTCGGACGTCTCCTCTGGCCAGACGAGCCCGAGGACCCGTTTGAGCGGCGCGGGCGTCCAGCGCGAGTACCAGCGCGTGCGCGGCAGCTTGGGCCACTCGGCGCGGGGGCGAAGCCGGATGGTCGTCTCGGCCATCGAGAACGGCGCCGGATCGGTGGCGGTGTTAGCTCGCCCCACCTTGCCGAGCACGGCGGCGACCTCCGGGAACTGGCTCAGCGTCTCGTCCACCCTGCGGAGCTGCACGGCGGCCTCCCCGGGCGACACCCCGGGCAACGTGGTCGGCATGAAGAGCAGATCGCCCTCGTCGACGCGCGGGAGAAACTCGCCGCCCAGGCGGGTCACGATCGGCAAGCAGGAGACGATCGCGAACGCCGCCGTGAGCAGGGTCAAAGCCGGGCGCGCCAGCGCGAAATGTACGAACGGCCGGTAGATCCGGACCAACCCCTTCGTGATCAGATTGCCGAACTCGGGCGGCACGCTGCCCCGCAGCAGCCGATCGCGGAGCGCAGGGGCCAGGGTGATCGCCACCACGGCGGCCGAGACGATGACCAGCGTCTTCGTGATTGCGAGCGGCCGCAGGAGCCGGCCAGTCTCGCCCGTGAACGCCAACACCGGCAGGAAGCTCAGCGCGGTGATCAACAGGGAGGTCAGGATCGCCGGAGCGATCGTGCCCGCAGCCGCGATGATCGCGGCGCGTCGCTCGCCGGCCGAGGCGTTGCTTCCCAGGCCCTCGATCCTCCGGTGGCAGGCCTCCAGTGCCACGACTTCGGCGTCGACGGCCATGCCCAGCGCGATGCCGATCCCGCCTAGGCTCATGATCGTGGCCGGGACGCCGAGGAGCCGCATCCCGGCGAAGGTCAGGAAGAGGACCAGCGGCAGCGTCAAAAGCGGCACCAGCGCGCTCGGTCCGTGGAGAAGAAACAAGAGGATGACCAGCACCACCACCGCGACCTCTTCCGTCAGGGCGCGCAGCAGCGTGTGCTCGACGCGGTTGGCGAGGTCCAGTCGATCGTAAACGGTCACGATCTCGACGCCCCGAGGCAGCCGTGGGCGCAGGTCTGCCAGCGTACGCTTGACGTTCTCGATGACGGTCTTCGGATCGGCGTCGCGACGGGCGACCACGATTCCGCCGATGGTCGCTTGAGTGCCGCCGAAGTCCGCGATCCCCGTGGGCATGTCGGGAGCGATGGTGGCGTGGCCGACGTCTCCGATCTTCAGCCCGTCATTCTCCGGAGGCTGGGACCCTGGGACTGGCCGCGCATTCTTCTGCGATGGACTCCGCTCGGCCCTAGTGGGACGGAAGCCCGGCTCCCTCCGCGCGCTCGCGTCGCCGGGCACACTCAGAGGGAGCGTCTCGATACGCTGCAGATCCGGAGCGCCGCGGACCTCCGCGCGCACCGCAGCGACCACGTCGCTGAAAGCCACGCCGCGCGCCCGGAGCCGATCCGGCTCGGTTTCCACGACCAGTTCCTGAGCCGTCTCCCCGACGGACGCTACTTCCGCCACGCCCCGGATGGCCGTGAGCGCAGGTCGCAGGAGCTCCTCTTGTAGCTCTCGCCCGATCGGGATCGCCGGCCGACGCGACCGATCGACCAGCGCGTACTGAAAGATCCACCCGGTGCTGGACGCCGCCGGGCCGACCTGCAGGCGGACGTGGGGCGGAAGCCGGTAGCGGAGGTTCGCGACGCGCTTGAAGATCTCTTGCCGCCCCGGTTCCAGGCTGTCGGACGACCCGAACACGACGTCGACGTACGCCATTCCGGCCATCGACGAGCCGCGTACCGCGGTCGAGCCCGGGATGGACTTGAACGACTCGGTCAGTACCTGGGTGACTCGGGTCGCGACCTCCGTGGCGGGATGCCCCATCCAATCGACTACGAGGCCAACCTGTGGATCCGAGAGATCGGGGACCGCGTCGCGCGACAGCGACCGGCGGGCCCACTCGCCGCACGCCGCCACGACGATGGCCACTGCGATGACGATCCGACTTTGGCGGGTGCACCAGGCGACTAGACGCGAAATCACTGCACTACCTCGGCTGGGTTCCCCTGGGCCGCCTGCAGGCGCCGCTCGGCGTCCAGGAAGAACGTGTCGCCGACCACGACCCGTTCGCCTTCCTCCAAGCCCGAAAGGACCACGATGGCACCGAAGTGGTCCCCGCTGAGCCCGGCCGCGTAACCGGAGTCGAGGATCCTGCCTATATCCACCGGCCGGCGCGTGAACGTGTGGCTGCCAGGAGGCGCCGCCAGTACGTACGCCCCCGCGCCCGAATACAACACGGCGCTCGACTGGACCACGAGCAGCTCGCGCGGACGGGGAGCGAGCTCGAGCCAGCCAGTCTCTTCTTTTGTTACAGGCGCCATCCGGTCGATCTGGAAATGGACCTGGACTGTCGACGCGTCCCAAGGCCTTGGGTGATCCGACGAGAGATGAACGGGGGTCCCCGCCCCGGGTGTGGCGGTCCCGAAGAATAAGGCGTGCTCCCCGGGCGCAAGTCCCACCAGATCGTCCTTGTGGAGCAGCGCCGTGACCGCGCCGCCTTTGGCAAGCCACGCTGGCGCGCGAACGAGCTGGGTCACCACACGTCGCTTGGCCACATCGACGACGCCGGTCCGCGCGGCGGCGGGTGGGCCCTTCCCGGCGGCGTCGGCCCGCTCGAGCGCCATGCGACAGATCGGACACTCGCCTGGCACTCGCGAGACGACCTCCGGGTGCATGGGACAGAGGTAGCGTTCGGTCGAACTCTGCTCGGCCCGGGCGCGATCCAGATCACGCGCCCGGGCGAGCTCGAAGGCCGACACCAGCGCCAGCGCCGCGACCAGGAGCAGCAAGAGCCGCCCGGCGAGGACGAGCGCCGGACCCCGGCGGCCGTCAGCGGAAGAGGGGAGCAAATGCACGCCGGGTTCCAGCCTCAACTAACCAGACCAGACGGAGAAGGCCGCATACGAAAAGTCGCCTGCCGTCGTCTGGATGCAGTACCCGCCGTTGCGCTGCGGCGGCAGCGGGTAGTTCCAGTTGCCGTTGAGCGGTTCGGTCCTCCCGTTGACGGTCAGCGACCTTGGAGCCGCGAAGCTGCTACTCTCGCCCTGGAATAGCGTCGAGGTTGTCTCGAAGCAGACCGCGCCCGTGCCCAGGTTCCCCGAACTGAAGCTGCTGTGGTTGGCGACGCTGAACCGTACCGGGTTGTTGCAGAGACCCGAGCAGGGCGTCGCCTGCTGCGGCTGGCAGTACGAGAGGCACGGCTCGATCTCGTTGAGGCAGGTGGTCTCATTTCCCGCCTGGCCGTCGGTTCGGCACCTGACGGCGGCCGGGTTCGAGTTCCCCTGGCAGAACTGCGCGAGCTGCCCGCACGCGGTCATCGGCAGCGCCTGCCACAACGTCGGATTGGCTGCCGGCGTCTGCCCCACCTGCGCCTGGAACACGGAACGAGCCGCGTAGAGCAGCCCGCCCGAGAGCACGCGGTCGTTCTGCGCGTAGATGATCTGCGGTTGCCAGGTGCCGTCGTTGTTGTTGACTCTGGCCCATAGATCGAACCGGGTGTCGGGCGTCTGACCAGCCGCCGACGTGAACGACGCCCGGGCCCTGTAGTTGACATTGTTGAAGGCGACGACGTTGCCGGCCTGGTAGCTCTTGCCCGCCGTCCAGTTGTTAACCACCGCAAAAGTCCGCATCATGTCGTGGTCCTCGTGACCGACGATGTGGCAGTGCCACACGTAACCCGGCCCGGTGACCGGATCGGGGAACGACGTCGGATCGATCGAGAACTGGTTCACGCCCGGGGTGGCGTTCGTGCTCTCCTGTGGCGCCCAGCGCACCATAAGTCGAGTGATCATGGCGGGGAATGCCTGAGCGGTGTCCTTCCAGCCCGTCTCGTAAGCTGCCGGCGGCTGCACAGGTCCGGTGAAGTACGGCGTCGGGTCAAGAACGATCGGGCGGCTGACGGGCATGTGGCCGTTCAGGAGGTGCCACTGCTTCTTGTATGCATTGTTGTCGAACGGCTGCCGGTTCAGGATCTGGAACTCCAGGAGGTGGATGTGGATTTGGTGCATATTCTTGTCTTGGTCACCGAAGTCCGGATCGTTCGTATGGATGATGTCCCATTCTTCGGTCGAGCCAACCAGCGGAAACTCGGTCGTCGGCGTAGTGAATTCGAGACCGTCGATCTCGCGTTGGTTGCAATTGAAGAGTGCCGCGTCGGAGCACGAGCCGGTGCTGTCCCTCAGGTCGTCGAAGATCCGCAGAACCTTGAAGCGGGTGGGCGCGTTCGCCGTCAAGACCGCCCGCGGCGGGAAAAGGGAAGGCGATAGTGCCGGCGGGGGAACCGCGGTGCTGTTCTGCACGGTAAACCGCATCACGGTGCCCAACGTCGGGCTGTCCGAGGTGCCGACGAAAAGGTTCTTCATGATGATCTGCGTGCCAGCCGCGAACTGTGAGAAGTCGACCAGGATGTCGGCGCGCTCGGTGATGCCCAGTTGGACATGCGTCACGACCTGCGGTGCCGGCAGATAGCCGCCATCCGAACCGATGATCGTAAATGGCACGACCGCGCCGTTGCTGTTGTTGACGAGCTGAAAATCCCAGAGCTGAGTGTTCGCGGCTGCCAGCACCCGGAACCGGTACTGCTGACGCTGGACGTTCAAGTTGGGCCAGGTGACGCCGTTGACCAGGACCGTGTCGGCGCCCTCGTTGTACGACCAGTAAGCGATGTTCGGCGGCGCGTCTGCTCCAGCGTTCAGGCTGCCTCGGCTCGGGGGAAAATTCACCTCGCCGTCGGTAAAGAAGGCCCTCGAGAAGATAGCCAGCGGGATCTCGAACTGCCCTCTCGGCAGCGGCGAGCTCGGCTGGTCGAGAGGATTATTGGGATCGCGGATGAAGTAGCCGCTCCCGACCTCGCCGGCGTAGATGCCAAGCCGCGTCACGCCCATGACGTGGTCGTGATAGAAGAGCTGCGTCGGCGGCTGATCGTTGGGCATCGTGTAGTCTTCCGTGACAAAGCTGGGCCCGCGGTACTGCACGTTCGTGAACCATTCCTCGGCCGTGCCGTCCATGTGCGGCAGCACCATCAGGCCGTGCGTGTGGGTCACGTGCGCCACCGGGAACTGCGCATTCGCGTAGCCGGGCGGGAACAGCTCGAACGGAGGCGTCGGCTTCTGGATGGCCTGCGGATCCGCCCAGTGGATGGTCGGGTCCATCGGCAGGAAAGCGGGCTGTTGGATGTTGGTCCTCCAGTGTACGACCGTCGGAATCCCACGGGTGTTCTCGAAGGACGGCGACGGGCTTCCCTGGAAGGTCCCGCCGCTCGTGACGGGCCCCCCCATGGCGAGCACCGTGGTGTTGGGGAACCCGGCCGGCAGCATCTGCACCGTCGTCTGCGAGTCCGTGATCGTGTACTCGTTGCGGATAATCTGACCGGATCCGTTCCGGATGACCGTCGGCGCAAAAACGTGCGGGATCGGCAACTGGGTGACAAACATTGGGATAGTCGTCGGATCGAGCGGCACCTGGTTACGCGAGGGCGGACCCGACGCCGAAGTGCTCGTCCCGATGGAGGGCGACCTATCGCTGCAACCTCTTGATGTGACCGCAAGGGATACGACCGCGAGGATGAATACTCCTCCCGATACGACGGAGGAAGTGCGCTTCTGTTTTGTTGCCATGATTCCCCCCAACTTTTCCTGTTGGCGAGCTGCCAACAAGCTACCCAGACACAAATCAGCCCGAGCGCATGTCAGCGCCGGATTTATGCTCCGCCCACGAGCGTTCAACCGGAAAGAGTTAGCCGAAACAGCTATTTATTAGCATTTTGAGCGATGCAACGGTGGCGATACGCTTGCGGGGCCTCTGCAAACCGCCGCTCAAACGCTCGAATGAAGCTGGACGTATGTTCGTAACCGACCGCGCTGGCGATCTCCTTGATCCTCAGGTTGCTGCTCTTGAGGAGGTGGGCAGCTCTTCGTAACTTTTGTTCGACGATAAGGTGGCCAAGGCGAAGACCCGTCTGCCGCTTGAAGACATGCTGAAGATGCGACTTGCTCAAGTTGAATTCACTGGCGAGACCACGCACGCTACAGAGCCGGCCGGATTCTACGGCTTCGAGGATCTTGCTGACGCGTTCATGTTGCAGCTCATCAGCCGCTAACCTTGGCGGTGGTGTCGCGAGACGTTTATCGAAGCGCTTCGCAGCAGAAAGTTGTTTCGACCTACCCGTTCCAGCACGGGACGACGAAGATGGCATGTGACCCCCCCTGCCGCTTGCCAAGGCGGCATTAGTGACTACCCCTTCCTTGCTAGAGACTGCCTCCTTCCTGGATCAGCGTAGAGAAAAGAACGCGGTGAATGTTAGAACGTTAGAAGGTATCCACTACCGCCCGAATGCCCGTCTGCCCAATCTCGGCCCCTTGCCAAAACAAGAGAGCCTCCGACAAACCGCTTGTAGAGCGTCCTTTGCTCCGCCCGAGTATCACCCGAAATGGCGTATGGCAAACCGCATTTCGATACTCTTTTGTCGAGCGCAGGACAGCGGAAATGAGGTAACTCTGCGTGGAACGGATGCTAAGAAATCCGGACAAGATGTAAACAGGAATACTAAATCGCCACGATTCCTCGTTTGCGCCTCAAACGTCCCAGCCCGTCGGTATGGGAAGACTTTGATTCAGGGGAAGACTGTCGATCCCCTCCGCGTCCAGCCGTCTCAGCGGAGACCCCAGCAACTGCGAGCGGAGCGAGTGTCGGCGACGATCGGTGCCGAGTTGGAGATGCATCAAGGCCGGCGGCGAAAGTAGGTACCCGCGACCCGAGTCTCTTCAGCAACAGCGGCGACGCGGTCGTGCCATCTAGAACATCGGTGCCCACGGAGTGGCCGGCGACGCCGTCTCTCCTCTGTGCCGCCTACTCCGAGCCTCGTGACGAAGTTTTGTCTTGACCCGATAAAGCCGCTGGCGTACACGCCCCTTACGTAAGGGGAGTAGTTCACGGCGCGGACAGCCGTCGGGGCGATCGACACACCGGCTTCGGGCCTGGTCCCCCACCTCGAGCTGAGGCGAACGAGACCTTCGGTTGAAGGACTGCCATAGTCCTGGCCGGGGTCTATGTGCTCAGCGCAAACGACATCCCGGACAGGTTTCGGAGGAGGACGAGATGTCTGTGACGCAAACCGCCGATCCAAAGCGCGCCGTCGACTTCTATGATCGAGCCTGTGATCGGCAGAACGGGAGGGCTCGCTACAACCTGGGCGTCCTGATCATGCACGGCGGGCTCGGAGCCAACCTCGCGGAGCTTTTGCGTACCCGCCTGCGGGAAAAGGCCGACCTCGGGCAGACCATGCGCCTGTTCCGGCAATCGTGCGACGGCGACATCGCAATGACATGCAGCCGGCTGGCTGAGGCATACGTGCTCGGTGACGGGGTTGCAATCGACCCGCAGAGAGCGGCGGCTTTCAGACGTGGTGCTTGCGACCTCGGCCGGCAGAGCGCTTGTGCAGGTCCACGACCGTGATGAAACAATTAAAGAGAAGTTTGCGAGGCTGCCCGGCACGGTCTCATTGCTCACATTTCCGCTGCACCGGATCGATCGCGACGTACCTTCTGTTCCTCGCGCTTTGTTGCTCCGGATGCGATCAGCCCCACACCTACGTGGTGCTGGAGAACAACTACCCGCGATCGAGTGTCCCGCTCGTGGTTTATCACGCGTTCTGGCAGGCCGTATCGTTCCAGACACCCGTGCCTCCCGGAACCTCTTCAGACCGGCAGGACACCATCCCCGCCTCGCTAAACACGGCGTACGTCGTCCTGGCGCCCGGTTGGGACGTCACGCGCTCCACCGCGCCGACCTCTTTGGTCGCCCTCCAGTCGCGGAACGGATTCGAGGTGCACCTGAACAACACGCTCCACATCGCCGTCGACGATGAAAGGTTCGACGGCAATTGCGACTCGGGGAGCTTCTTGTCACCCGAGCAGGCCGATTTCATCACCCAGCGCGTGTTTGCCAGCGACTTCGCTGGGCTGAGCTATGACGCGGCCAGCTGCACCACCACTCCCGTCGACGAGGCGGGGGGGCAATGATCAACGTTCCGCCGAATGTACGTTGCTCCCGCGCGAGTCGGGGCGCGCGAATGTTCGTGCGGTTACTGTGTCTTGGCGCCGCCACTCAAGTCCTGCTTGTCTCGGAGTCGGCGCGTGCTCAGGCCGCTCCTCCCGCGGGACACGAGGAGGAAGCCTTCGACTTCATGAACTTGTTGTCGCATCACGGCTTGCACAACCTGGATGACGAGAGCTGGAACGCCTATGGCCAGTTCACATACATTTCGAGCTGGAAGCTGGCGTTCCAGGCTCCATACACGAACGCCAACGGCAGCATCAACTCGCTTGTGCCCGACGCGGAGCGAAGCTTCACGGGCACCTTCACGCTTTTCTTTGGACTGAGACTCTGGCCCGGTGCCGAGGCCTACTTCGTTCCGGAGGTGATTTCGGAGCGAGGCCTCTCGCAGATTCGAGGGCTCGGGGGCTCGATTCAGAACTTCGAGCTTCAGAAGACAGGATCGGAGACGCCGCAGCTCTACCGAGCGCGCTTGTTCCTTCGACAGACCATCGGGTTCGGTGGCGAACGGGTGGTGAAGACATCCAACCCGATGCAACTCGGAACGACAGTCGACCGTCGCCGACTCGTCCTGACGGCCGGCAACTACAGCCTGCTTGATATTTTTGACAGGAACAACGTCACCGGGGATCCGCGACAGACATTTTTCGACATGGCCTTCATGACGCACTCGTCGTGGGATTTCGCCGCCGACGCGCGCGGTTACTCATGGGGCGCTGCGGCCGAGCTGTACTGGGACGACTGGGTTTTGCGGTTGGGTAGAATGGCGCCGCCTCAACATCCCAATGTTCTCGCCGTCGATTTCCGACTGTGGAAATACTACGGCGACACGCTGGAGATTGAGCATGATCACGTGCTCTTTGGACAACCCGGCGCCGTCCGCATCCTCGGATATCGGAACAATGAGGTCATCGGCCGATTCGACGAAGCCATCGCGGCGTATCAATCCGATCCGAACAATAATAACGCCGGATCCTGCACGGGCTTCAACTACGGATCCGGCAACTTCGCGGCCCCCGATCTTTGCTGGGTACGAAAGCTCAACCAGAAGCTCGGCATCGGAATCAATATCGAGCAATTTGTGGCAAAGAACATCGGCGTTTTTTTCCGAGGCATGTATTCGGACGGCAAGACGGAGGTCGACGCCTTCGATCCGGCGGATCGGTCATTAAGCCTCGGCGCCGTTGGGAAGGGCACCCTATGGCAGCGACCGTTCGATGTCGCTGGTATCGGGCTCGGCATGAGCTGGATCTCGAAAATACACGCTGAATATTTGGGCATGGGTGGCATTGACGGATTTGTCGGAGACGGTGGACTTCGTCAAGGACCGGAGGGCGTCTTCGAAGTCTTCTACAGCGTAAACCTTCTCAACGCCATCTGGCTCGCGGGCGACTACGAATTCATTTGGAATCCCGGGTTCAACCGGGACCGGGGCCCCGTGAACATCATAGGAGCGAAAGTCCATGCCGAGTTCTAGCTGGCGCTGCGCTCTCGGCTCGGTTGTGACGCTGCTTGCTATCTGCGCGCGAGCACAAGCGCAGCAACAAGCGCAAGGGTTCGCGACCGAACGCCTGTACCTGTCCGCGCCCGGAGCGGGCTGGTTCGTCATGGACGCTTTGGATATGCGAGGTGGCCTCGGCGGCTCATTTGCGTTGACGGTAGGATATGCCCGAAATGTTTGGCATCTCTCCGATGGTACGCGGAGCGTCCCCATCGTCTCTGACCAAGCGGTTGCCGATCTCGGGGCTGCGGTCACGTATGATCGCTGGCGACTGTACGTCAACTTCGAAATGCCTCTCGTCATTAAAGGGCAAGGCGGCACAATCGGCGACCGTTCCTTCAGCGGCCCGTCGGTCGACCTCGGCTCCAACCCGGACACTTTGACCGACGCGCGCATCGGCGTGGACATGCGCATCGTAGGAACCGCCGCGAGCCGCTTCCGCCTGGGCGCTGGAGCGCAGCTCTTCGTGCCAAACGGCAATCGTTCCGAGTACGCGACTGACGGGACTTACCGTGGAATGGGCCGAGTTCTCTTCGCCGGCGACGAGGGAGCCGTCACCTATGCGGGCCAGCTCGGCATCCATCTTCGACCCCTCAACGACACGTCGGCACCAGGGACTCCGCGCGGGAGCGAGCTCCTATTCGGCGCCGCATTGGGCGCAAAGCTGCCCGTCAGCCCAAGCGGGAGCACGGCGATAGTTGTCGGCCCCGAAGTGTTCGGTGCGACGGCGCTGCGAGATTTCTTTGGCTCAACAGCCACGGCGCTGGAAGCGCTCCTATCGGCTCGGCTGGAGGGCACCGGGGAGGAGGGCCTTCAACTGCGCGTCAAGCTCGCAGGAGGCGCCGGCGTCCACCAGCAGTTCGGAGCGCCAGACTGGCGCGTGGTGTTCAGCATCGAAGCCTTCAATCACAACGCACGATGAGATCGTGGACATCCATCGCCTTTTAGTGTTTGCATTTTCATCGCGGAGATGCCCGAGTCTACTCCTGACTGACAGTCATTCCCCACGATTGTTGCGTTCCCAAACGCTTCCGCAGCCAGGCGTCGATCGAGTGACGCCCCGCGCCCACAACGAGCAGGACGCATGAGGACGCCAGCATCGCGAAGTCCAGCCGAGCTTCGTGCGCCATCTCCCAAAACCCGCTGTGGAGCAGCAAGGGCACCTTGGTGCTGGCGATCGCCACCAGCATGTCGATGATGAGCGCCAGGGCGGCAAACCGGGTGAGCAGCCCGAAAACGATGAGCAAGCCGCAGGCGATCTCGACGACGCCGACGAACGGAGCCAGCACTTCGGGGGACGGAATCCCAATCTTCACGAAGCGTCCGACGCCCAGCTTTTCTGGGGAGACGAACTTGAGAATCCCCTCCAGGAGGAACACCAAACCGGTGATGGCTCTCACGAGGACCAGCGGCGCGGGGCTTCGATCGGGGCTATTCAGGATTCTGTCAAACAGTTGGTTCATTGGTCTTCTCTCGGGTTTGAGGAAACCAAATTGCTGTTTCTGTCAGTACACCGACACGGGTCCTCTGGATTCGGCCGTCGGTGCCCGGGCAAAACCCGGGTCCTTGCCGTCAGGCGAGCTTGAGAAAAGTGAAGACGTGGGCGTGTCCATCGGCCGTTCCGCTCGTCACTCTATCGTCTGGCCGGCACTGATGCTGGACAGCTGTGCCGACGAAACAACCACACTATGGGAGTGGCTCTCCACCACGCTCGACGCTCCACTTACTCCGCCGGCAGGAGGCATGTCGATCGCGGCTATCTCAATCCCGAAGGTATGGGAATGATCGCCCACGAAAGAGCGGCCGATGACGCTTCGCTATGCTTTCCCCGCGCCGAGTCGAGGGACGGCACCGCCTGTTCCTGCGGGACGGGACACGAGCACGCCCATCGATCCCAACCCAACGAACGCCAGCGGCGCCATGACCGGGGGGATTCCGATCTTGATTCCTCCGGCATCACCGGGACGCAGCGTCCAGGCTGCCAGCACCCGGAACAGCCCGGCGAGGGGATGGCCTTCGCTGTGGAACCAGACCCCGAGGAGACCGATCAGGAAAGCAGCGGCGAATCCCACCAGCAACACCTGACGTCCGCCCCGATGCCATCGGGCCAACCCCGCCGCTCCCAGCGCGAGCATACCGCCGCAGTAAAAGAGCGGGATCCACGATTGCCAAGCCTCGGCCAGGGCCTCCCGATGCTCGAATCTGATTTCAACGAGCAGCAAGCAGAGCGCTCCCAGCAGGCCAACCACCATCAGCTTGCTGAAGGTGGCGGGCTTGGACATCCATTGGGCGCGTGTCATTTACCCACCGGCGCTTCCCGAGTCGGATGCTGCGTCGCCGAGGAGAGCTGAGCCTCGAGCACGACCTTGGCTACAGTTTGCTCGCTGATATTGAATCCATCGTCCACCTTGCGCTGCTCGGTTCGCGAAATCAGCTGACACTGCCCGGTATTCTTCAAATACGTGCTCCAGAGATAGGTGGCGTCCTCGGCGCAAACGATGGTTTGGGTGGCGGTGCGATAGAGCACTTGCTTGCGAGCCGGGTCATAGTAGAGGCCTTCGACGGCCTTCGAGACCACCTGGGGTAGGGACAGCTCTTCGCCGAGCGGGTTGGTCGGCTCCACTTGCAGATCGATCCAGGCGCGACCCAGCTCGCGGTTCACTGCGAAGTTGGCCGAGACGCCCCGGTTCCAACCGTCAAGCGGGGCCTCAAAGGCAATCGCCGGAGCAGCATCCACTACTCGGACAAAAGAGACAGCCACTAATGCGGACAATGCCAATTTGTTCTTGAACAATTTCATGGGTTCCTCCAAAGTGAGTGGATTGACAGCGTGAGTTGATTGACAGCGTTTGTTTGTTTCTTCAGTAACCCGGACGCGAGACTTTAGATGTGATGCGTTGCAGACGTCGCGATGGATTAGTATCCGGTGTCGTATCCACCTGGACCGCCTTGTGACTCGCAATGGTCACTGGAGGCCTATATCCGGGCATCGCCGTTGAGGTCAGTCACGACCATGTTGGACGGACCCTGCTGATCCCCCAGCAGAACCTGGGTGCTGAGTGGATTCCCGAAGGTGCCATCGCTATTAGATAAGTCCGGTCAACGGAGGAAAGGCGATGTGCTGCGGCGGTTGGAAGCTGCCATCGCTCACGCCGGCCGCGAGAAGAGCTCATTCAGTGCGCAGACGCTTGATGCGTTCGCGCACCAGCAATTCATTTTGAAAAACCCCCGGCCTGGTATTGCTTTGATCAATCGACCCCGGTGGCAGCCGGCTGTTGCATTGAGACCCCCAGTCGTTTGCTGAGGGCCGCGGCGTGGTTATCAATGTTTCGCATGCTGCTCAGTAGTTAGGGGCTGCGGCCGGCGGCCATCGCCTTTCGTGGCGCGGAAGCTCGGGTGAGGAGGATCAAAATGTCGATGAGTGCGCAGGCTCTGTTCCGATTCGCAATGGCCGCCCTAAACTGATCATCAGGCGAAAGCATCGCGCTGTTCAGCTCGGGGCAGTTCAGCTGGTGGGGATACGCATTGGAGGCGGGCTGGTGAGGCGCGTCAGTGCTGACGATGGCGAGCGAGTCATTTCCTGAATGGGAGCTCGCCTGCCGGCTCAAGCCGATGCTTTGCACCAGGGGGATACTCGACGAGGCCTGTTCCGGCGTGCCCAGGGCGGGAGACGATGTAGCTCCGCTGCAAGCGACGAGCCACAGCAAACTTAGAACAGCACCGGAGATTGATCTTCTTAAACCAGTCATTGCTGTCTCTTGTGGAGGGCGAAAACTGATGTGATTAAAGTACCCCGCATCGGAGAGTCTGGATGGAGGGAGTGGTTTCCTGGTGGAAGGCGGACCGAGCGCATTCAACCGTGCTCGTCGTTACCAGCGAGTGCAATCACGGGAATGGGCGTTCTAGCCGCCGCACGCAAAGCCACATCAATCGTTGCCGCTGAGCTCCAATTTGGCGAACGCCAACGCGGATTGGAGAAGCTTCCCCGTGAGCCGTAGAACGTTCACCGGCTGGGGCGCGCTCAGCTCGCCGGACAGGAAGCGGCGCAGCGCTTCACGGCGTCGCATCTTGCCGCTGGAAGTGCTTCGCCAGGAGGACAGGTCGACTCCTTCCAGCTCCGCGTCCTTGATCCGCTGAGCACAGAGGGAATAGGCGAAGCTGGGCGCCGCCGATACGGTTCCGCGAAATAGCTCGCAGCCAGAGCGCGGG
>Ga0070708_100000363_pt1 | contig 34322 bp, 35 predicted proteins | sample KBSK5503metaG_FD_65469 | JGI IMG/M metagenome (GOLD analysis project Ga0070708, IMG submission 65469) | Corn, switchgrass and miscanthus rhizosphere microbial communities from Kellogg Biological Station, Michigan, USA - KBS K5-50-3 metaG | ecosystem: Host-associated > Plants > Roots >... | reverse complement strand
ATACGTCGCTGCGGTACTAGTGGCACGCAACCTGAACTTTACGACGCTCAACAGGAGAGGTCTATCCCTTTGTTTTCAACCTTGCCAGAACGGTTCCCCGTCCAATTTGGACGGCAGTGGATTGACATAAGATGACGGTTCCCCGGCGTCATGTACGGCGCTATCTGGAGGGGAGTCAAGTAACTAGGGGCAGCTACGACGGTTCTATTCGAGAAAACTCGGAGATAATGGTAGGGCCAGTTAGAATCGCCAGTTTCTGTCACGTATACACCGTCTATTCGCAGCGCTGCACGCTTGCTTTCCGTGACTTTAAAACTTCTCCCTAGAATTCGGCCGAGGATTTTTGTTACACCGGGTTTCCATCCTTCAAATAGATTAACGTAGTTCAATTCTGCAAGGCGCTTATGTGACGGGGAACAGTCTTCAAGGCGTACTGGAATGAGGTAGATGTCATGATCGGGATACGTGTCAAGTACATCGAGCGCTTCTCTGATCTCCGACTGAACTCACCGAACGTCTAGCAGGCTGCGGAAAAATTGATTCGTAGAGCTTTCTTCTTTGTGGTTGTCATCGTTGATGATGTCGGATTGGTTAATTTCGGGTGTTTTTCTGATGCCTGAGTCTGGCTCTAGGCGCCGGCGGGCACACCTCGGCCCGGACCTACAGCGCTGGAACAGTCGCCAAGTTTCGCATGCGCACCAGATTGTAGGCCGCGCAAGCGAAGGTAAAGATCCAGTCCACGTTGCAGACCCCACGATGGCGCACCTTCCGCATCAGTGCAATCGTCTTCAACCAGCCAAAGCATTCTTCAATCCGCTTCCTCTTTCTTTGGCTGATAGCATATCCAGGGTGGCGTGCGGTGCGGCCATCAATCGCGCTTCCGCCCGGTCGCGCGTGGTTCTGCGCGACGTGGGGCGTCACTCGCAGATTCCGGCACTCGGCCACAAACCCGCGCGTGTCAAACCCTTTGTCGCCGCCCACCGTCACCGGCTTCGTTCCCGGAATCTGCTCCAGCATCACCAGTGCCGCGTCGCGTTCCGCCGTTCCGTTGGCCTGGAAGACTTCCGCGTCCACGATCAGTCCGTTACGGTTCTCCACCAACAGGTTCCCGCTGTAACTCAACTTGGACTCCTTGCCCCCACTTTTGCGCGCCAGCAGAGCCTGGGAATCACTTTTCGATGCATGCGTCTCATTCGACCGCTGCTCGCCGCGAAAGTTCACTGTGGGATTGCCCGGATCGTCCGGCGGCGATTGTTTCCCATCCTTCGGCTGAAAACTCTTGGCGCTCGCCCACGCTTCCAGCAGCGTGCCGTCGACCGTGAAATGCTCGTCGGACGTCAGACCTTTCACCCGCGCTTGCTCCACCACCCGCGCCAGAAACTCTTTCGCCATGTCGGCCTCCAGCAAGCGATCGCGATTCTTGGTGAACACCGTCGCGTCCCACACGTCATCATCCGCGTTCAGCCCCACAAACCAGCGGAACAACAGGTTGTAGTCGATCTCTTCCATCAGCAAACGCTCGCTGCGGATCGAGTACAGCATCTGCAGCAACGGCGCTCGCAACAGTTGTTCCGGCGGAATCGACGGGCGCCCCACCTTGGCGTTCATTGCGTCAAACCGCCTGCGACAACTGGCTGAGCACTTCGTCCACCATGTCCCGGACTTTGCGCAGTGGATGATCTTTCCGCACCCGTTCCTCCGGCGACAAATAACTGAAGATGTGATTCTGCTGCTGATCGGCTCCGCATATGCCTTCTCGTACCATAAGAGGCTATGGATTACGAGTGGTTTTTTCAGCAGCCTCAGCCTAGGTGAACTCGCGGGTTTCTTCGACCGATATTGGCTATGTGGAATTGAGGGCCACGATCCAGATGCAGTAAAGAAGTACCGCAACAGATTCAAATGCGCAAATCGGTGCAAAGCAGAACGCCTAGTTTTCAGGATTCTACTTTCGCTCTCCTTCCAACGGTCAGCCGTCATTCCCCTACACAAGGCGCTCCGTCCCATGCGGGAATTAGGTCCATATTACTGGACTGTGAGCATGACACTCGTCGAGTGCTGCAGGGGCCCCGAGGTGCCGGCGATCGTGATGGTGTAACTTCCGGCGGTCGTTCCGCCACTTCCGTGCGAACCGTTGTCGTTGCCACCTCCTCCACACCCGCCCTGGAACAAGGTGCCAGCAAACAACAACGAACAGAATAAGAATGCGAACGGCCATCGCTTCTGCCCGCCACGCGATCCGATACTAATCAGCCCGAGCCCGATCATCGGCAGCCACATCGCATAGAACCAGCTAGAACGCCAGGATGGTGAAGCGAGCGCCACCCTTGGCGCAGTAGTCGTGACCGTGAGCGTGACCGGAGTGCCGGGATTAACCGAATTCGGAGTAATGGAACATTGCGGGGCCAATTGCGGCGACGGCGACACCGAACAAGTGAGGGCAACGGAGCTGCTGAAACCGTTGACCGCACCTAGAGTCACCGTCGAGGTGGCTGACCCTCCGGGGCTTACCGTCGTGGGATTAACGGCGGAAGCAGATATCGAGAAATCTGGCGCCAGCTGAAAAGTTGCCATGACATTCTCGTTTGCATTCATCGTCACCAGGCAAAAGCCGGTTCCTGTACAGGCCCCACCCCAACCCGCAAACGTGGAACCCGGGGCAGGTGTGGCGGTCAGTGTGACTATGAAGCCGTTAATGAACTTGGCGGAGCAGGAACTGCCGCAGTTGATATCTGTAATTGGCAGATTGCTGGTAACGGTTCCACTGCCTTTGCCAACATCGGCCACGGTCAGCGTGAATAATTCATAAGTGAAAGTTCCCGTCGCGCTGTTGTTGCTTGAGTCCGGATCACCTCCGCCGCCACTCACGGTCGCCGTATCAGTAACCGTGACTGGCATAGGCGGCGTCTGGGTCTGGATGGTAATAATGGCGAGGGTTCCGGTTGACAGCGTACCAAAATCACAGGTAAGCAGGGCGACTCCCTGGCAGGTGCCAAGGCTAGAACTAACGGAAGCAGACGTGAAGTTCCCGGATAGTGAATTGCTAAGCGTTACTGCAGTTGCGTCGTGCGGGCCGCGGTTGTTTACCAAGACCTGCAGCTGAGGGTTTGGAGGATCCCCCAGGGCACTCGTCGTGTTTATCACATTCACCGAGAGGTCGGCGCCGCTAAGCCTGCTGGTGTTCAGCATTACGCCGATGCTGTCCGCGTTGTTAGCTCCCACAAAGTCCGGCAGCCCATCTCCATTGAGATCACCCACCGACCCGGCCCCCATTGGGCTGACGAATGTGAGTGCCGGCTGGAAGCTACCATCTCCATTCCCTAAGAATATTCCGATGCCGTCATTGGAGCCCCCCACCAGATCGAGCTTCCCATCGCCATCGAAATCACTGCCCGTTCCTGCGCCACCATAAGTGACGAAACGCCAGCTGAAAGTCCCATCGCCATTGTTAAGGAGCAGGTAAGTGGTATCAAGGGCAAAGACGTTGCTTTTCGACGTTATTATTAAGTCGAGACGGTTATCGCCGTTGAAATCTCCCGCGCCGTTCAAGGAAACCTCGCCCGGGGCAGCGTAATCCAGTTGAGGCTGAAAACTGCCATCACCATTGCCAAGTAGAATGATAATCTTGCCGCAAAACTCCTCCGATCCACACAATCTCGAGGCGGTCCCAATCAAGTCCATGTTCCCGTCGCCATTGATGTCACCTAAAATGCCGAGGCTACCATCAACGGTGTAAGTGACCGGCGGCCGAAATGTGCCGTTGCCATTGCCCAACAGCACAATCAAATCGGTACCACTCGCGTCGGTGCCATCAACGGCCACGTCGAGTTTGTGGTCTCCATCGAAGTCGCCGACGACGAGTGAACCTGGGGTGTGTCCTGTAAGGATATTCACTGGCTGCTTGAGTGTGCCATCAGCGTTAGCTAACAACAGGCTAATGCCGCCAGTTACGCCAGTTGAGCTGTCGCCGGGGTTAACCACAAGCAGGTCCGAATTGCCATCTCCATCGAAGTCGCCCACAGCAATGAAAGACGGGTTCTTTCCTGCCGGAAAGTTCTTCGCCGCTTGAAACGTGCCATCTCCATTTCCTAGCAGGATGGCCACGTTGCCATCGTGGCCCAAGGGGGCGTAGCCGCTGATGGCTACGGCCAGATCCACCTTGCCGTCTCCGTTGAAGTCACCCATGACCACACCCGAAATCGTATCGAACGGGCTCGAATCCAGGGGGTAGTTTTTGGCGGAACTGAACCCGATATTTGCGCCGACTGCCGAATGGCACAAGGCAAACAACAGCAACTGCGTGGCGACAAAAAGTCTTAATTTTTCGAACATGGCGCCTCCATTACAACGACGAATTCCCTCTGCAGCAACGGCACGTTCCTTCTAGCGCGAGCCCGAGGCAACGATCCCGATTTCCTCGAGAAACGTTGAGTGCGTGCAAGCTCAGTAGAGTGAGGCGTGTCAGGTTCGCGCCGAACTTCTACCTAGCCTAAGACTGATCGCACGCAGCAATCCAATTCTGGTCATAACGCCTCATCGCGCTAGACAGAGCCGGGCAGGGCTCACGCCCTGCCCGGCAGTTAGTCCGATATCTTGTTCACGTCCGCCGTCAGCACTACTGGGACGTTGGTGCCGTCCGGCAGTGTCAACGATTGAAAAATGTCGCGGGCGTGTTTCCGGTTGTTGTCGTAGACCCCTTGCAAAACTGCCGTGCGCTGCAGTTGTCCGTTCACCAGCACGTTGACAGTCGCTGTGGCAGTGCAATCGTTGTTCACCGAAATGGTTCCGGAGATATCTTCCACTGCGGAACTTCCAGCCACGCTGCGGGTCTGGCTGCCGGTAATGTTTCCAGCCGCGTCCTGGTGATAGTGGCCAACCGACGCGGCTGGCAATGGTCCACTGGGCGTGAAGATCGTTCCAGTGTAGGTGTATGCCCAGTTCCCGGCCGCATTTGCGAGCGAGCATGGGCTGGCATTGGCTTGCATCGGCACCAAGGGCAAGATAGAAGCAGCCACCAGTACGAGCAGCACATTTGTGTGGTTGTCCTTCATAACGATTCTCCTTCCTGGGTTTTGTCACGTCTACGGGGAAGAGCGCTTGGCAACAACTTTCGACTTGTCGCATCGCGCTTACCTCATAACGTGCCACGAAGGCTGAAAAGAGCTCATGCCAAAAAAGGCAAACGAGAAAAATTCAGCCGGAACCACTCTCGCGGTTCGCCGGCGCTCCCAGTTCCCGAGCCAGCCAGGCCTTGGCCATAGCCCAATCGCGTTTGACAGTCGCAGTGGAAATTCCGAGCAGGTCAGCCGTCTCTTCCACCGACAGCCCGCCGAAAAATCGGAGTTCAACGATCCGCGCCTGCTGCGGATCGAGTTCCACAAGGCGGGTTAATAATTCGTCTAGAGCCAGCAGATCTGCCGATCGTTCGCGGGTAAATACAACAGCTTCGTCCAGCGAGATCTTCTGGGCCGAGCCACCGCGCTTGGCGGCATGGTGCTGACGCGCGTGCATCAGCAGAATGCGTCGTATCAAATGTGCCGCAACGCCAAAGAAGTGGCTGCGGTCGTAAACGACGGCCGGCTTCAATGCAACCGTGGCAGCATTTGAGATAAGGGCGGTAGCAATGAGCATCACCAGCCCAACAGAGTTCCCTTTGCTTCCCAACATAGTAAGCACCCTTCTTCCCCACAGTCAGATTCCCGGACACATCCCCAGTCCATCTCGGTTCACGTTCGTGGGCATGCACGAGCCTTCGTCGGAGACCTTAGCCATTCCAGCTTTCACGCCTCCGGCACGACAACCCCGACATGTTTCCGTCCCAGCGATCCTGAGACCCTAAAATTTCCGACCTCGCCGGGCGCTTCCCACGATCCTTCGACGTGGAGCGTCCCACCGGCAGTGCCGGGTCCACTCACTTTGAGGTCGGCGACAACTGACTTGTCCGCGCCCCAGACGATTGTCCCGTCCACAATCACATCGTTGGCAAACGCGCAGCCGGTCAGCGTGGTCGTCCAGGCAGCGTCGCCATAATCTGTGTGAAAAGTTCCGGCGCGGAGTCCGACGCCATCGCCCGAGCCGATGGTGCTGCGCTGCAAGGCGTCGGTCGCCGCCGCGACCGCAACGGTAACGACCTTGCGCTCCGCGAGATCGATCTGATTCTGCCCGCGTGGATCGAGTTCAGCGGGTCGCGCGTCCCCGGCTCGCAAGGGGAAACGACCCACTGCCGGCCACACCGTCTCCGGCGTCTGAGCACAGCTGAGGTCCCATACCTGCAAGGTTTCCACGAATTGGGCAGCAAGATTGGCTGCGCACTGTGTCCAAAATACGGTTCCGTGGCCTGCTTCGGCGACGGGCACAAACGTGCTCCCAGGGAACAATGTCGCCACCTGGCGCACTTCTTCGAGAGGCACCGCTGTGTCCATATCCCCATCAAGCACCAGAGTCGGGACGTTTGGATACTGGGCATGGGGCGGAGCCACAGGCGAAGAAGGCGTCGGTATCTGCCACCACAGACACTGTGTCACGGTACTAAAGAGCAAACTAGTTGAGCTCCATTTGCTGAATGGCGCGAAGTAATCGGGCGGAAGGTCGGAAATAGCGTCAGAAAACTGGTGTCGTCGCTCTCCAATCGAAGCAGACCACTCCCACGGTTCGTGCGCATCGGCACACTGGGTGGCAAACTCGGATCCAACTGAGTAATAGGTTGGATCACCGTAATCAGTGACGAGCGGGAAAATGCTCTCCGCGCCGAGCCGCAACAAAGGTGCGCTATCGCCGTTTCTCGACGACTCTCCCGCCGCCAGCAGTTCCCCGACGTTGACGAACTGGCCCACCGGATTGTCGACCATATACAGCAACGTCGTTTCGTCTATTTGCACTCGGACTAGATTGCCGCTGGCATCGTGCGCCATTCCTACAAGCGGATGTTCTCGGATATTCGAGATCAGGCGATTCAGTTCGGTGTCTGGATCGGTGTGGTCGGATGAGCAAACTACTGAGCGCAGACAGTCCAGGCGCACTTCGCGCGGAATGGATCGAGCGCGATAGTATTCGTTGCTGAACGGTTTCAGCATTGGCGTCCCCTGTGGCGCATCAAGCATGATGGAGCGCAGGTGCTCTCCGAAGCGGGTGGCGTAAGCGGTTGCGTCTTCGCCGCCATAAGACCCTGTAAAGTAATCGATTTTGTCGTAGCCGAGAGCGGCGCGGATATCGTCGATGTCTTGCGCGATGTCCCCGGTACCGAAACTGCTAGCTGCATTCCCTAATTGGGCGGCGCAATCGCTCTGAGCTTTGGCGAAAGGGGCCGCTCCGTGCTGCAGTTCTTCGCAGTCAATGTTGGTTGAAAACCCGCGGCCCCGGTCATCGATCGCGAGAATGTCGTGGACATCGAGGTCCTGTCCAAGCAGTGCCAATCCGAGCTCGCGCTGCGCCGTGGTCGAGTAGCCTGGCCCGCCTGGATTCGGCACGATGGCGCTCACCGCCGGGCCTGGGTTGGAATGTACGTAAAGCTCAAAGTAGATGTGGATCTTACTTTTGTCGGGGTGCTTGCGATCGAGAGGCACGGGGAGGTAGCCGCAGAGAGCGCCCAGTGCCTGCGCCTCTGGCACGCACTGGATCCAGACCACATCTTTGGATGCCGAACCCGGCGACTCTGGGCTCCTCCTGCGCATTAGCAAGGAGACCGGCTGGCGCGGAACGTGAGGGAGACGCACAGGGAATTGGAACGACGCTGGCGTCTCCCTTTGTTGGGCTTGGGCCGTGTTAACGAAAGCCAAGTCCAACCACAAGGTCAACGTCAAAACGGCGAGGATACCGACGTGCTTCATAATGCCGCCTCCACCGTGGTTCTTGCCCCAAAGACATAAGGGCAGGGCTCCCGTCTTCCCCGCGCGCTCAGTTCTTGGAAGATACACGGCTCGCATCAAACGTAATCACAACCGGAAGGTGGCTGCCGTCCGGCAAGGTCACTGACTGGAAAATGGCTCGTCCGTGGGTAAGGTCGCTGTCATAAGCCACTGACAGGACACTGGTCCGCTGCAGCTGACCAGCCACGAACACCTGGATGGTCGCCGTGCCGGTGCAGTCCGCATTTACGGTTACAGTTCCGGTGATGTCTTCCTGCTCTGCTACTCCCCCGAGCGTAAACGTTTGGCTCCCGGTCACATTTCCCTTTGCGTCTTGGTGGAAGTGTCCCACCGCTGCTATCGGCAACGGATTAGGAACGAAAACCGTTCCGTTATAGGGTGTAGGCCCAGTTACCTGCGGCCGTGGCCTGAGAGCACTGACCGGCGTGAGCCTGCAGTGGAAGCATGCTCAGAGTGCATATCGCGGCGACTACGAGCCCTGCACGGGCAAGGTTTCGTTTTATAACCTCCTCCTGTTGGATTTCCGGCGCAGGCCCTTGCAACTTTGACTGCGTGCCGGAAGTATTTGCGCTCGAAGATGTACCAGCCCAGGGATGAGGAAGTACTGAGGATGCAATGATGTTTGGATGATCTTGCACCCACACTCGCAGTCTCTCCGAAGCGGAAGAATTGTGCTATAGTGCTGCAACAGTGCGGGTTGGGGGCAGTATGGATGGCACCTTCCGCGTTGGGCCCTGGCTGGTCCAGCCAGTCCTGAATACGATCTCCCAGAACGGTACGACGGTTCGGTTAGAGCCGAAGCAGATGGAAGTTTTGGTGTGCCTGGCTGAACACTCGGGCGAACCTGTTTCCAAAGAAGGACTCTTGCGGGCTGTATGGCCCAATACCTTCGTCTCCGACGACGTGCTGATTCGTTCGGTTTTCGAGCTGCGGCGGGCATTTGAAGACGACGCCCGTGAGCCACGCTTCATCGAGACGATTCCCAAACGCGGTTATCGGCTGCTGGCCGCGGTCACGCCGGCAAATGGAGACTCAGCCGCGAGCTACTCCTCTGCAGCCGCGATCGAGCCCGCGCGGCCGATCAGACGCAATTGGAAGGTGACCTGGCTCGCTGTTGCCAGCCTAGTTTTTCTGTGCGGGACCCTTGTCGGTTTCAACGTAGGCTTTCTCCGAGCACATATCTTTGGAGGTCCGCCCATTCATTCCCTCGCGGTTCTGCCGCTGAAGAATTTCTCCGACGATCCATCGCAAAAGTACTTCGCCTCCGGGATGACAGAAGAATTGATCACAGATCTTTCCCAGATCAGCGCGCTCAAGGTCATCTCCCGCACTTCATCGGATCTTTACGAAGACACGCACAAGAGCTTGCCGGAAATCGCGCGCGAACTGCATGTGGACGCCATCATTGAAGGATCGGTCGCACGTTCGGGCAACCGCGTACGCATCACGGCCCAGTTGATCTACGCGCCTGAGGATAAAAACCTGTGGGCGCGGAGTTACGATCGCGATTTGCAGGATGCCCTCGCGCTGCAAGGCACCATCGCGAACGACATAGCAGATAAAGTGCGCATTCAGATCGCTCCTACCGAGCAAACCCGTTTGAACGCGCCGCGTACCGTCAGCGCGAGTGTGCTGGATGCATACCTTGAAGGCAATTATCACCTGCACCAGGTCGGTCATGGACTTGTTGACGAAGAGGATCGGAAGGCAGCGCGGGAGTTTCAACGTGCCATCGACGAGGATCCCAGTTTCGCCCCTGCTTATATCGGGTTGGCCTATGCTCACGCCCCTATTCTGAGGGGGGCGGGTCTAATGAATCCGTCACCACGAGATTACGAGATCAGGAAGAATGCGGCCGAAAAAGCTGTAGAGCTTGATTCGGATTCGTCGGAGGCGCACGAATTACTTGCCAGCGTGGATTGTGAAGATTGGAACTGGTCTCAGGCAGAGGAGGAATTACACAGGGCAATCGCACTCAACCCCAATAACGCTGACGTTCATGATGAATTCGCGAATTTCCTGATCGCAACTGGACGGCTGAACGAGGGCCTCAAAGAAGAGCAACTTGCGCAGGAACTGGATCCCAATGTCGATCACCTGTCCGGTGCTCTCTTGTATGAAGGTAAGTACGATGAATCGATCCAGTTGTCACTGCGGGACCTAGAACGCCAGCCCAATGATGGCTACGGCCACTATGGCCTTTTTCAGACTTACGCGTTAGCCGGCAAATATCCAGAGGCGATCAAAGAACTGGAGGAAACCGGAAAGCTGATGGGCTTCACGGAACTCGTAGCCCCAGTCGATCACGCTTTCAAGACTGCGGGTTTCAAGGCCGCGATCCGCTTGCTGGCAGGAAATCTCGAGGGGCTACAGAGGGAAGGACAGCTTTACGCGCCAGATATCTTGGCAGAGTTCTACGGCGTAGTGGGTGACAAAGACCGCGCCTTCTACTGGCTTGAGGACGCGTATCGGCATAAGCAGCGCACTGGAGCTGGCGGAGGGATGTTATGGCTGAAAGGGAATCCGATGTACGCGTCCTTGCGCTCGGACCCCAGGTACGCGGACCTTGTCCGCCGGGTCGGGCTTCCTCAGTAGTCTCCGCTGATGAATGTCCATGGCAAACTCGCATCTGGGATTGTTCTGGTCTTTCTTGAGTTCCTCGCGGTTTCCTCTGAAGCACAAACCCAAACCACTGGCCGTATCGTGGGCAATATCCGTGACGAGCAGGGAGCTATCATCGTCGCCGCATCAGTTTCAGCGGAGAGCCTCTCCAACGGCGAAAAACATACGGGCGTCAGTGATGAATCGGGGAACTATGCGCTGGCGTCCTTGTCACCTGGCAGTTTCGAAATCCGGATCGCCGCTGTTGGCTTCCCAACTGAACTCTTTCCGAACGTCGCCGTAAACCTGGGAAGCACGACTACGTTGGATGTGGTTCTTCGGATCGCCCAGGCAAGCGTTGAAGTCACTGTCGACGAGTCTCCTCCTTTGGTTCGGACGGACAGCGCGGCGTTGGGCGGCACTCTTGATTCCACTACTCTCTCCGTGATGCCCCTCCCCGCTCGCAACGCCGGGGCGCGACTCGCCTAATAAATACGCGTCAACAAGTGTGGCGCGACAGAACTCCGGCCAACAACTGTCACAAGAACCGCAGGTGTTCTTCCCTATGGCCGACCAGCCGGAAATGGAGATGCACCATCACGGCGAGATTCCTGAAGTGATGCCGCGGTTTCCACGCCTGGAAAACTCGCAGCGCGTTGTCGCTGGCCCGGTTTACCAACTCGAGGACTTGGAGCGTATGGCCACGGCCCACAACCCTACCCTCGGTCAGGCACAACGCGCAGTGGAAGCGGCGCGTGGCCGCGAGCGGCAAAGTGGGCTATATCCAAACCCGATCGTCGGCTATGAGGGTGAAGAGATACGGGGCGGAGTGTACGGCGGCGGCGAGCAGGGATTTTTTGTCGAGCAGCCGATCATACTCGGAGGCAAACTCGGGCTTAATCGCAAGGTAGGTGCTGGCGAAGTAAAGCAGCGTCAGGCTGAGGCAGAAGCGCAGCGGCACCGCGTGGAGAATGACGTGCGCATGGAGTACTACCGTGCGCTCGCAGCCCAAGAGAGACTCGCGATTGAGCGTGATTTGGTTAGCATCGCCCAGAGCACGGTTCGCATCGTTCACCAGCTCAGCAACGTCGGTCAGGCAGACCAGACTGAGGTCTTGGAAGCTGAAGCAGAAGAGCAGCGCATGGAGATCGCTGCTGGCGTCGCCCAACACATGCTGTGGCGGCAATGGACGACACTCATTTCGGTTGTCGGTGTTCCATCCCTGCCCGACGGAAGCGTAGCCGGCCAGATCGACGCCGATTTGCCTTCGCTGGACGAGAGCCAGTTGCTGGCTTCGCTGCTCGTAGCCAGCCCCGACGTGCAGTCTGCGCAGGCCGGTGTGGAGCGGGCAGAAGCTGCTCTGCGCCGGGCTCGGCATGAGTCCATCCCTGACCTGACATTCAAGGGCGGATTGCAACAGAATTACGAACCGCTCAATGCTGCTCCCGGCCGCGAGGTCGGTCTCCAAGGATTCGCTGAAATTGGCTTACATCTTCGTCTCTGGGACCGTAATCAGGGCGGTATCGCGGCAGCCCGCGCCGGCCTAGAAGCCGCACAGGACGAAGTAAACCGTGTCGACCTCACGCTTCGCAAACACTCTGCAGTGTACACCGAAGAATATCGCAGCGCACGTTTGACTGCGGACCGATATCGGGTCGAAATCCTCCCTCGTCTGGAGCGCGTTTATGGGCTCATGACGGCGCAGTACGGGGAAATGACCGCTTCGTTCATCCGCGTCCTCAATCTGCAACGCATGCTTTACGAAAATGAGACCGGCTACATCGATGCTCTCGAACATGCTTGGACTAGCAGCATCGCTCTGAGCGGATTTCTGTTGGAGGGCGGACTGATGGCTCCCGCCTCGGTGGAGACGGATTTTGCCGCAGGCGGTATGGAACGGATGGAACCAATAGATCGGAGTTCGAGAGTGTTCGACATGCCCTCCAATTTGCTATCTAAATAGGGTCTTGAGGAACCCAGCACGCTCAGCTGATAAGCATCCTCACCCGACCTCATGAAACTTCCTGTTGAAACCGCGCATCCCACGGGTGACGTTTCCTTTTTCTCTCTGGGGGCCCAACTGTGGAAGGCACCGAAACTCGAGAACTTGAACAGCGTCCAATCACCAAGAAGTCATCATTCCGGTTCTGGGGGACTCCGCGATTTATTGTGGTGGGGTCGCTCGGTCTGGCGATAATCCAGGGTGTCTGCGCTACGGCCGTATTCCTCAGCGGCATAGGTACTGCACTCGGGTTCTCGTCCCTTGTTGCCGCAACTGCAGCAGGGCCAGCGACCGGTTTGCACGCCAACAGGTTCCGGATTCCGATGCTGGCTCTTGCCGGGCTCGGGGCCGTAGTCAATCTTGTGCTTTTATGGAATGCAGAACGCATGCGCAGGAACCCGTCCGCTCGTTGGCGAATGCGTCCTCTCAGTCGAAGAGAACGCTGGGAGAAATCGATCCAGCTCGGTGCATCCGTCCTTACCCTACTTCTGATCGCAGGGGAACTTCTCGCGCATCCCCTCTTTCACCAAGAACTGTAGACACCGTTACCGGCTCGCTGGCTCCGACTTCTCAATTTCGCTTTCAAGCCTCGCACGCAACCGCTCACTGAAACCGATCGGCAGCGTAAATGTACGCTCATCCGCGATCAAGTAAACGATATTGTGAGTCGAATCCAGAATAGCTGCGCAATGGCGACAGTGGGCCAAGTGTTTTTCCATGCTGGCACGCCCGGAGGGATCGAGATCTCCATCGATATAATTGGAGATTTCGCGCCACACGTGTTCGCAATCGAGCACCATAATCAGCCTTTCGTTTCCTTCCTCCCTTGCGGTCGCAAGTCAGGTGCCACAATTTTCTGCATCAGCAGCCGCGCCCGGAACAGCCTGGTCTTCACCATCCCTTCGCTGATGCCGAGCAATTGTGCGGTCTCCGCGATATTCATCTCACGCACGTCACGCGAGATCAATACCTCGCGATACTTTTCCGGCAGCTCGGCTAGCGCTTTTTGCAAAATCTCCCGTACTTCCTTCCGGTCGAGGGCTTCTGAAGGAATCTCGCGCCAGTCAGTTAGAACTGCCGGCGTATAATCGCTGTCACCATCGTCCATAAACTCTTGAAGCGAAATCTCGGACTCCGACCGTGAGCGGCGGAGTCTCATTCGCGCTTCGTTCAATGTGATCTTAACCAGCCAAGTACTGAACTTCGATTCCCCACGGAAGCTGCCAAGTGCCTTGTACGCCTTCAGGGCTGCTTCCTGCACAACCTCTTCAGCATCTGCCTCGCTCTTCAGAACCGAGTAAGCGGTCAGGAAGACGGCCCGCTCGCATGGTTTTATCAAATCATAGAACAATCCCCGCTCACCTGCGATGATACGAGAGATTATCTCCGCTTCCGTGAGCGGCTGCGGGTCCATCGTGGCCGACGACGACTGAGTCTCGTTGTAATTCAAGCGGCAACCTGCAAATTGCGAGCTAAGTGCCCACTAACATGTTGGACCCGGACAGGTTCTGCAGTAGCCGCGTGTTCCGGTGCGTTTGTGGACCTATCGATCTGCGCTCTTCTGTGATCCGCTAGCTGTATGTCTGTCCCCACGACCTCTTGATGGCATCTTCGCGAAGAAAGTTACAGGCGCGCGGCGTGATGCGGCCTTTCTCAAGTTGTTCAGGTGTGCTTCAAGGCTACGTCTGAGCGCGGCTTTTGGTGGCCGTTAACCGTTCGAGCGAAGCCATCACGATCCTCGTAAGCACAAGAACAAGGCGGCGAGGTGCACAAGGCGCCCCGTAACTTTTCTCACCGCCCCCTCATCTGAATGGCAGAACTGAGACCTGATGTATTTGCCTTCCTAGTTAGGTGTCTTGACGGTTCCCGACGTTTTCGGGAAAGAAAAGGGAAATAAATGTATGAAGCTATCAACCATGTGCAAGAATCTGCTGCCTGGGCTGGCCCTGCTGCTGGCTATCAGCGCATTCGCAGCAAACAATGTCAACAAGGGTTCATTCGAAGTGTTTGAACCCCTAACCGTCAGTGGACATCAACTGGCGCCGGGGCAGTACAAGCTTACTTGGGACGGAACCGGTTCGAGTGTTGAGCTGATGATCTTGTCGCAAGGGAAGCTGGTGGCGACCGTGTCGGCTCATCTGATCGAACTGAGTCAAGCCGAGCGTACCAACGCGACGGTGTCGCGCAAGAACGACGATGGTAGCCAGTCTCTGACTCGGATCGATTTCGCCGGCAAGAAGTACGCTCTGGCCCTCGGCGATGAGTCCGCGAAGACTGAATCAGCATCGCAAGGCGGCAGCCAGTAAGAACCCTAGGGTACGCAACCAGCCTACGTTCCAGCTACACCCGGCGCAACAACAGCCACGGCCGTTGTTGCGCCCGGTGCTGACAGCGACCATAGAGTCACTGTCGCAGGAGATTTGCAAGATGTCCCCGAGTGTTAAAGGAACGACGACGGATACCCGAGGGTCGACACCGAGTCCTCGCCACTCGAGCGTCCCAAGAACGGACTGCTTACCTATCGAGTCCGAGGACTTAGCCGAGTTCGTCAGGAAGCTGTCGAAATCGGCCTGGTTTTGCGAAGTCGCAGAAGCTTAACTCAATTCTCGGTCCTGAGATCGCATTTGCGCAATGGAATGACGGCAACGAATTTGTGAGTCACAGAAAGAAAAGTCGCTTCTTAATGCTCCCTGGCTTCGCCTGGCTCGATGCAGCGAATCGCATGCGAATAACCGTCGTCAATGGTTCCCAGTTGGAGAGAAGCTATCAGAGTTCTACGTTTCCTGAGGATTTCCCGCGCAGTGTCGGACCCCTCGCAAGGAGCTTGGCAACCTTACTTTTCTTAGTTGTGGTCACGTTGGTTGGACCTGCTCGACTAGCAGCTCAGGATTCGCCCACGCCGGCTCCGGGAGCCAATGGCCAGCGGCAGGATCCGCCCCCGGCTGCGGGAGGCCCGCGAAACGATGTTGGGCCCTATGTTGTTCCGAAAAAGAAGGACGAGCCTCCGCCCGCGCCACCCGCGGAAAAGCCCAAGAAGATCGAAGGCCTACCCGACTACTCCATCCGCGTGAATGTGCCACTGGTGGAGATCCCCGTCAGCGTCACAACCAAGGATGGGCAGTTCATATCTTCCCTGCAAAAAGATAACTTCCGCGTGTACGAAGACGGCGTACCGCAGGCAATCAGCAACTTCACCATGTCGCAAGCGCCGATCACCGCCGTACTCCTGGTGGAGTTTGCCTCAACCAACTATGCCTTCGTGGTCGATGCCCTGCGGGCCTCTTACAGCTTCGCACAGACACTCAAGAAAGACGACTGGGTCGCGGTGGTTTCCTATGATATTAAGCCGCAAACGCTAGTCGACTTCACCCAGGACAAGGGAGAGATTTATGGCGCCCTGAGCCAGTTGCGTATACCCGGTTTCGCTGAGACCAATCTATTCGACGCCCTGTATGACACGCTTGATCGCCTCGATCGGGTCGAAGGGCACAAATACATCGTTCTGGTCAGCACCGGTTTCGATAGCTTCAGCAAGCTAAACCTGGATCAGATTACGAAGAAGATTAAGTCCACGCATGACGTGACCATCTTTCCCATCAGTGTCGGGTGGCTTGCTCGGGAAACGTACGAGGCGGCAGGCCGAGCCGCACCGCATGGATTCGGCATCCCGATTTCGCGAATCGATTACTTGCAGGCCGACAACGAACTGCAAACTTTTGCCCGCTTGACTGGCGGCCGCTTTTACCAGCCGCGCTTCGAAGCGGAATACCCAGAAATCTTTCACGATGTCATCGGCGACATCCGTAATCAATACGACATTTCCTTCCACCCTACTAACGCTAAGCTCGATGGGAGCTATCGCAAGTTGAGGGTTGACGTGGTGGCGCCGGATGGGGGGATGCTGAAAGTGCGCGACCAGAAGGGTAAGGACGTGAAATACCAAGTCATCGCTCGCGAGGGCTACACGGCTAAGCAGACGGTGGAATAGGGGCTACTGTAGTGGCGCACCATCGCCCCGCATAGATTGGACCAACAAGAGAGACCAGCGGTAGGGCGACTTTGTGCTGCACTTTAGGCGAGCTCAAGCACGGTGTTAGTTCTGCAGCAATAAGGATTAAAGTGCCCAGCCACCAAACCAAAGCGATCCAGCGCAAGACTTCATCCAGGCTCTCCTGTAACCTTCAACCCCTTTCCCCGTTGGATGTCATCGGCGCCTTTCGCGCAATATTGGCGTGAGTGTCGGAGAATGTCGCTTCGCCTAGGGCCACCCACTCAAGTTGAATTTGCTGGCCGTCCACCGCTCGGATGTGGGGACGATAGCCCATGCGTCGAGCGGTGCACAGGACTTTCTTATAGGCCGCGTCCGCTTGCTGGAGTTCTTCCGTGGTTGTGGCACTACTAACCGAAGATAATGCGGACAGAATCTCTGCCTTCAAAATTATGAGATTAATGCTTCCAGAGTTTGCGTTGTGCTCTCCGATTGTTTCCATGTTCCCTTCCAAGCCGGCACCCGTGTGCACGGTGACAACTTGCGCAACGAGTTTTTTCACCAGGTTCGATGCTTTTCATTCACTCAGAGTTACACACACTTGCCTTCGCTGCTAAATCGCCGGGCGGAAAAAACAGCTCAGAAATGTTGCGCGCACCTGCCGGCGGCGGCTCAAAAAGGTCGGGAACAACGACAAACACCTATTCTGAAGGCGCATAGTATCCTGCCTTGGCATGCACTTCGAGCGGCGGTAAACCCTTAGGCGGCACAAGTTTCACTTTCACCTTATGCCATTTACCATCGAGAACAAGATTCTTCGGGCGATATCCGAGCACGTACTGGTTGCGGAGTTCAACGCCAATTTTTGTGGCAATGTCCACCAAATCGTTGGGGTTGTCGACCGTAAATGCGCGCCCGCCTGTGAGGCCCGTAATATCATCTAATAACTGCGGACCCAGACGTTCTTCTTCAGTCGGAAAATACCGATCATATATACCAATGGCGTAGATCAGCGTGTCCCCTTCCTTCACCAGCCTCTTGATCTCGCCTTCTGTATATCGGCTGCTATTGTCTCCGCCATCCGAGATGATCAGCAGCGCTTTCCTTTGGTACTTAGCTTGCCTCATCTTGTTGATGCCAAAGTAAATGGCATCCAGCAACGCCGTCCTGCCTTTGGGCATCGTGTACAGGAGCTTCCCTTGAATGTCTTCCACTGAGCTCGTAAAGTCCGACAGCTCCTCCGGTTTGTCTGAGAAGGCAATCATAAAGAATTCGTCTTGTGGATTAGCAGTCTTGAAGAACTCAACGATTGCCTCGCGCGCCCGGTCAAATTTGCTGCTCATGCTGCCGCTCGTGTCGAAGATCACACCCAATGAAACCGGCATATCCTCGCCTGAGAAGTGGCGGATATCTTGTGGCTCCTTGCCCTCAAACACCTTGAAGTTGTCTCTCTCCAGCCCCGTGACTGGGCGGTTCATGAGATCTGTAATGGTTACTGGCAGGAGCACCAGATGCACGTCCACTTTGATGGGCTTGCTGCGCGCTTTTAAAGATGGATCTTCGGAGGACTTGTCTTCATCCGGCTGCCGTCTTGGGTTCACGTGTACTTCGTCGGTGAGTGTCTGAGCGCGCAGAGCGGGGATAAGCAAAGAGCTCGCTGTCACTCCGATTGCCAAGAAGACGCACAGCAAACGCGCGGAGCGATCAGTCACTCTTTTACATCCGGTTAAGCATCCTGCGCCGGTTGCCGACGGGCTGCAGACCGAGAACGCTTGGTTTCGCCTAGGCACGACGCCAAGCCCCTTATTCTTGGGACGCCCGGTATGCCTCGGCAGCTGTCCAAAACGAAGCTCCCAGCAGAACCAGGTCCTTGATCAGAAACTGCCCGGCATCGCCCAGGACTGGGAAACCGTACTTCAACTCCGCGGCGCCTGGCGTTGAGAAGAGGAAGCTGACGGTGAGCAGGAAAGTTACGACCGCCGCCAAGCTACCCACAAACGAAGCCTTCGGGGAGAGCGGGCGAAGCGCCATGAGAGCAGCAGTGGCAATCTCAATGGCGCCGATCACGTTCGAAACCCCTTGTACGCTCAGCAGGCCATACATCCACGACATTAGCGGGCTGTGCGCAACCAATGGCTGGATGCCCGCGGCTTCTCCTGGAGTGAACTTCAACACTCCAATGAGCAATAAGACCACGACCAATCCGTATCGCGAAACCACAATCCCTGTCGCTTCTAGCCGCGACTGAATGCGCGTTAAGGGCACTCCCTGTATTGCATGATCGATATCTTCAGTATCCGCACTCACTGTGTCCATCCGACCCTCCCACAAATGTCTTACGCACCACCTCAGATTCTGGGAGAGTTGGAAAAGTTACATCGACATGTTGTTCGAGCGGTCTGAGATCGACGGCGGAATTCATGTGGGACTTCGTGGTGCACGCCGCCAGTGAGATCCCAGCATGTGAGACCAAGAAGGCAGTTCCGCGGATTTGAGTGTGATCGTGACGTTATCGTCTGCCCTGAAGAAAGGCAATGTTCACGCACGCACCAGCGAAAACGGGGTGCTGAAATTCGGGGGTGCTGAAATTCGTTGACTAGGCTTTTGCTCAGTCATAAGCTTCCCCAATTGTTTTTTCTGCTGGTTTGCGGGGTCGGGGATGCGCATATTCGTACTAGCTTTTCTCTGCTTGAACTCGTGCATTTGGGCACGGTCAAAGGAGGAGCCATTGGCGCAGACGCTGGTTTTCACCAATGTGAATGTCGTGGATACGCGTGACGGCCGGATCCTGCCCGACATGACCGTGGTTGTGAAGAGCGGCCGCATTCAGGCGGTCGCCAGGTTTGGCTTGCTCGCCGGGAGTCACAATGTTCGCATGATCAACGCAGCCGGCAAGTACATGACTCCGGGTTTGTGAGATATGGACGTGCACACTGCGAGCCCATCAGCGCCTTGGGACGAGCGGATCATCAATCCACTGTATGTAGCCAACGGTGTGACCGGGGTGCGCGACATGGGCGGGAATCCGGATCTGCGTGAACAGCAGCGCCCGCGAGTTGAGGATTTCGCTTTGCCCAGTCCTCGTATTTTCTTCGCCGGCCCAGTTTTGTCCAGTGGACAGAGCAACAGTGAGACCGTCGGAGCGAACAATCGTGCAGAAGCTCGCGAGGCTGTCGCAAAACTGAAAAAGAGTGGAGTGAATCTGCTGACCATCGGGTCCGATATTTCACGTGACTCCTATTTCGTCATCGCGGACGAGGCAACGAAAGTGAAGATTCAGTTCGACGGGCCCGTCCCGGACTCAATTACTGCCGCAGAGGCTTCTGCTGCGGGACAGCGGAGTTTCGAAGGTCTGAGTGGAATTCTGCTAGCGTGTTCGTCCAAAGAGGATGCCTTGCGGCAACAGCAAGCTGGGGCTCATATCTGCGGAGGGAGGACCGCGCGAATTCGTTTGCCAATCGTGAAGAGTTGTCGGTTCTAATAATCACACACGTTTCGAAACACAACGAGGCATCAGAAAGCGGTTTTACCACTACACCTTGGGCACCAACGGCAACGACGGATTTTGTGAGAATGGCCACGCCAACGTGTTCAGATACCAAGTGGACCGCCTGTTGGGCTGTATGAATGTCGTGCGGGTGTTTCGGAGCGATTCCCTCGCGTCTCGCTGCCTCCATGATTGCGTCATGAACAACTGGATGAGCTCGTCGAGCAAACAGAATCCAGTCATCCTTTGCCAAATCTTGGAGCGTGATGTCTTTCTTTTGAGCAGCCGCGTGGGTCTCCGGGAGTGCAGCATAAAGAGGCGCCTGCGCGAATGCCGCGGTTGTGATCTAAGAATTGTCCGGCGGCGCTGTCACCAAGGCCAGGTTTAGTTCGCCTGCCATCACACTCCGAACCAGTTCGCTTGAGAATTCGCTGATGAGTTGAATGCGGAGCTTAGGGTACAGGGGCAGACGGATTGCGAGAATGGCTGAAACCCAGGCTTGGTCGGCGTCTGGCGAGTGCCCGATAGTCAAAACGCTATCGCTCCCGTCGCGAACAGCATGCCCGAGCTGAACAGCCCGGTCTATGTGCTTCGGCCTCATCCTCCCAATCCCAATTTTGGTCTTGGCCTCGAGAGACTTTCTCGAACTGCTGACAGGCGTCAGCCCATCCGCGTACAAAATCTTTCGCTTGAGTGGCGGCAACTTCTTTATTTCGGCTGAAATTGTGACAGAGTAATTTTTCTAGGCAAGGCCCAACGTCGGCGGGGTCAAGAAGTTCATTTGCTAAAATAGCGGCTGCAAAATAGCCATCATTGGGTTGGGGGTTATTCCATACGCTCATAGCCCTCCGTTGTAGGATTTTTGCAATCTTTGCATGACACGACTATTTGTAACGATTTGTGCCTAGCTCCCTCGAAAATAGCCGTAAGTGATTGATTCCACGTCGGCACATTTTCATGATCCGTTGTGAGCCCCGGATCATGAGCAACTTAGCTAGCTAGTACGAGTGGCTGGGCAATGACGACGGCCACGTCCAGCGTCATCGTGCACCCTCAGACAGCCGTCGCAGCGTGTCGTCAATCTCGATCTCGAACATCACCGACGCGACCCGCTCCTCGACCATCGACTGCTGAAACAGTTGAGGTAACTCGCCTTCCTGTTCGGCATCGAGGTCGTCCTCATCGACATTGTTGAGATTGAGATAGTTCTCGCGGGTCAGCGGGAGCCCGTACTTGACCAGCACGGCCACGGTCGAGTGTGCCATGGCGTCACGTTGCAACGCCTCAGCTTGACCGACAATCCATTCCTGCGTCCGTGGACTGAGTTTGATGAGCGGGAACGTCTCGGGCAACCCGAGTTCCCGCAGCAGCCGAACGAGAATCGCATCGATGAAAACCGTCTCGATCGCATGGGTCATCGTGCCCCCGCGTACCGCGACTGCCCGCCGCCAACGCCGGTTCCAGCGTCGGCGGTCAAACGACGATATGATTAAGCGAAAATCTCGTTCACCTTATCCCGTACATGCTGGCTGCGTGACGGCTTCAAATATCGCATCGTCGATTCCATGTCTGAGTGACCAAGCCACTGCTGTACCGTGCGCAGATCGACACCTGCCCATAGACACCGCGTCGCAAACGTTGCACGGAACTTGTGAAGCCAGAAGTTGTCTTCGTCGAGCTTCGCACTTTCTGCAACACCTTTCAGGCAGTCCAGGAAGTCGAACTTTGGCTTGCATCCGGCAGTCGGGAAGACCAAACCGCACGTCTTGTCAGCTTTCGCCTTCCACGCCTTCAGACTTTTCGCCAGCTTCGCAGGAATTGGAATCTCGCGTTCTTTGTACGCCTTTGGCGTCCATCCTCTGTCCGGTTTGTGGCTGACACGAACGGTCGCATGGGCGAGGTTGACGTCCGACCAGTACATGTACATGACTTCCTGCTCTCGCATTCCTGTCATCAGGAAGAACTCGTACCAGAGCCGCTCTTCCTCATCGCAAGCCGCAAGCAGCTTGTCGAGTTCTTCAGCTCATAAATTTCAGGTTCCTCTTCGGTGTAGCGCGGCCAGTCGTTCTTTCCTGCCAGGCCACCAATCCCGTTCGCCTTCAGAAACGTCATCACGTTCTCGAACTTGTTATAGACAGAGCGCGGTGCCTGTTTCTTTTCGTCACGTAAGAATGCTGAGAACTTGAGCAGGTCCTTGCGTTCGATTTCGTCAAGGAGCTGCTTGTGACAGGACTCGGTGAAGTAGTTCAGCGCGGTCGTATCTGCTGCCAGGGTCTTCGGCTTCTTCGTGTCCAAAGGATGGCGACACGCAGCAACAATTCTCAGCGTTGGGGGCGTACTCGCTGGCAGAGATCCTTTCGCAACCGCGATGCTGGGCCGATTGCCTCAAACAACTTCAATCTGGAGGAACAATCGGGGAAATTGGCAAACTGTTTGGGAACACCCCGGAGTGGATTTTTATTGGCTGCGGGTCAAGTTACTACATCGCTCTTTCGGCTGCGGCAAGCTGGACTGCGGTCACGGGGAGGAGAGCGCGCGCAGTTCCGGCTTCTGAAGTCTTGTTATTCCCTGACCTGGACGCGTGCTCTCATTTTGACGAATCTTTGACAAATCTTTCACATTGAGTAGGCAGGTTGCTCCTGTGATCCCGCTTACTCACTTCCAGGAACACACACAGCGAGCCACTGTAACGAAGCGTTAGTTGGGTGTGGCTAATGCCGTTATTCAGGCGTGTTGGTAATCACCAGCCTCCATTGCCAGCTCAGTCCGCTTCTGGCAATCGAAAGGTTCGATGGGGGACAAATTGTCCCACCTGCCCAGCAATGCGCCTCTTTGTCCTGCCTTCGGACAAATGCCCGTTTGTTTCTGCTTTGTGGCCAATAACTTACGGGGTAGCCTTTGGCTACGCGCGTGCTTCTTCCTCCACTGAGAGCTCCTCCACATCCGCAGGACTAGGACGGAACCTATGAATGCATCGGTTAAGAAGCTGTGCAGCGCCGCTTGGGAGCGAAAGGCGGGCCTCTGGGTGCTGATTTTGACCATGGCCAGCCTAGCGTTTGGCCAATCTTCGAAGATTTCGCCCGACCTTCAGGCTCTGCCGTCGGGCAGCACGGTGAACGTGATCGTGCAGTACTACAACCCGCCGAGCCGCAGCGAGGTAAACGCTGCCAACTCAGCGGGCGCCAGCACCGGCAAAAGCCTTGGATTGGTGGTGGCCTACCGGTGGACGATGTCCCTGGCAAACGTGCAGAATCTCCTTGGCCAGGATCCAAATATCAAGTACGTCTCTCTGGATCGTCCGCTCAAAGGCGCAATGAACTATGCGGTCCCTGCCGTGAACGCAGATCTTGCTCACAACCTGGGCTACGACGGCACTGGCGTAAGCGTCGCCGTGATCGATAGCGGCATAAATCCAGTTGCCGACCTGGGTGTCTCCGGCTCGAAGCCAAGCCGCGTAATCTACAGCCAGAACTTTGACCCATCGGCAAACACGACCAGCGACCTATACGGTCACGGAACACACGTGGCGGGCATTATCGCCGGCAACGGCGCTAACTCCCTTTGTAGCAACTGCGACATTACCTTCCGCGGCATCGCACCCAACGCGAGCATCGTTAACCTACGGGTTCTCGATTCCAATGGCTCGGCCACGGATAGCACAGCCATCGCCGCTATCCAGCAGGCGATCGCGCTGAAGAGGACATTCAACATTCGCGTCATCAATCTGTCGCTTGGACGAGGCATCTTTGAAAGCTACACGCTGGATCCTCTATGCCAGGCGGTCGAGCAAGCCTGGAAAGCGGGCATCGTTGTGGTGGTGGCGGCCGGGAATTACGGCCGCGACAACTCCAACAACAACTACGGTTACGGCACCATCACCGCACCCGGCAATGATCCCTACGTGATCACGGTGGGCGCCATGAAAACCATGGGAACGGCCACCCGGGCCGACGATCTGATCGCCACCTACAGTTCCAAAGGCCCAACCATGCTGGATCAGATCGTTAAGCCCGATATCGTGGCCCCGGGCAACTTGGTCATCTCCGACCTAGCTTCAACCAGCGCCACTTTGTACCTAAACTATCCTCAGAACCTGCTTCCCCTTTCGTATTACACGGTGGGGAACAACGCAAACACGTCGTCCAGCTATTACATTCTGAGCGGCACGAGTATGGCTACTCCGATGGTGAGCGGAGCCGTGGCCCTGCTTCTTCAGCAGAACCCGTCGCTCGCGCCTGACCAAGTAAAAGCGAGATTGATGAAAACTGCGTACAAGATTTTTCCCACCTCCAGCTCCTACACCGACCCCTCTACCGGGATCACGTACACGGACTACTACGACATCTTCACCATCGGCGCCGGCTACCTCGATGTCGCGGCCGCGTTGAGTAATACCGACCTCGCAGGGGCCACTGCGGGCAGCGCTCTATCCCCAACCGCGGTGTACAACTCGGCCACCAACCAGGTGTATATGTCCTATCCTTCCACCTCCATCTGGGGCAACTCGGTGACCTGGGGCTCTGTGGTGGTTTGGGGTAGCTCGGTCATCTGGGGCACCACCACCTCTGGTCAAACCGTGGTATGGGGTAGCTCCTCAGCTTGCTGGGACAGCAGCGCCTCGAGCGGCTTCAGTGTGATCTGGGGTGAGCATGCCTTGTGGGGCCACAGTTCGGCAACTGCCGATGCAATCTCGACCAGCGGAGAGAAATGAGAGCGACGGTTCGCGGGGAGTGCGCTACATTAAAGTAGCGCACACCGCCCTGTATCACACTCTACTCAAAGCATTTCACCAGCACTTAGATTTGAAATACTGACAGGCACGTCTGTCTCCAATCCGACTGCGCTTTAGCTGGCCTTGTTACTTCAGGCATCTGGCGAAAGTCTCTTCCCGCTTGGCAGTATAGGGGTAGTCCTGAAGCCTACATGAGGATCCAAGCAAAGCTTTTTATCGCCGTGACGGCGATTCTCGGCACCGTGCTGCTCGCCCATTCCCTGCGTACCTGGCACTCGGAAGACCATCTTCGTTTTGCAGCATATCTCGTCATCGCGCTCCTGGCATCTGGCCTGAAGATTTCTCTTCCCGGCACCAATGCTTCCATGTCGGTCAACTTCCTGTTCACGCTGCTCGGAGTGGTGCAACTGTCGCTGCCGGAGACCCTGATCATAGGCTGCGGCTCCGCCTTGGTGCAAAGCCTCCGGAAAACGGTAGGGGGGCCAGCAAGACCAGTTCGGGTTGTGTTCAACGTATTCAGCATGATGGCGCCGGCAGTCTGGCTGTGCTCATGGGTGTACAGGAATTCAGCAAACGTCCTGGAACACAGCCTGCCGCTCATGATCTTGGTGGCGGCAAGCACGTTTTTCCTGGCTAACACTCTTCCCATCGCAGCAATCATCTCTCTGGCCGAGCGACGGCCGTTTCGGCAGACATGGTTTGAGTGCCACTTCTGGTCTTTGCCTTGTTACTTAGCCGGTGCAGCTCTTGTTGCGGTAGTGCACTATTTGAGCCGCTACATCGGCTGGCAGGCGTGCTTACTGGTGCTGCCGGTGGTCTACTGGATCTATCGATCGTATCGCCTCTACCTTGGTCGGCTGGAGGACGAAAAACGCCACGTGGAAGACGAAAAGCGCCATGTCGAGCAGGTCTCGAGTCTCCACCTGCGAACGATTGAAGCCCTTGCCTTGGCCATTGAAGCCAAGGACCAGACGACGCATGACCACCTGCAGCGCGTACGCATCTACGCAACGGAAGTGGGTAAGGATCTCGCCTTAACGGATGATGAACTCGAGGCCCTTCGCGCCGCCTCTGTTCTGCACGACATTGGCAAGCTGGCTGTACCGGAACACATCATCTCCAAGCCTGGGAAGCTCACACCGGAAGAGTTCGACAAGATGAAGATTCATCCCATCATCGGGGCGGAGATTCTCGAACAAGTAGAGTTCCCCTATCCCGTGGTTCCCATTGTCCGCTCGCATCACGAGAAGTGGGACGGCAGTGGTTATCCTAACGGCCTGAAGGCTGAGGAGATACCGATTGGGGCCAGAATCCTTGCCGCAGTGGACTGCCTGGATGCGCTTGGGTCCGACCGGCAGTACCGGCGGGGCTTGCCATTGGACCAAGCAATGGCCTGCGTAGCAGCAGAAGCGGGCAAGAGTTTCGATCCGCGGGTAGTCGAGGTTTTGCAGCGCCGCTATCTTGAACTGGAGAGACTCGCGCATAAGCAGCGTTCCGAGAGACGCGCGAAATTGTCGACCGGCATAAAGGTCGAACGAGGCGTGGCGCCAGCAACAGGATTTGCGGAAGGCGAACAGTCGCCAACACAGTGCGAACAATCACGTGGTGATTATCTTTTCTATATCGCCGCCGCTCGGCAAGAGTCGCAAATGTTGTTTGAGCTCAGCCAGGACCTCGGCATCTCGCTGAGGCTCGATGACACACTCTCAATGTTGTCGGTGAGACTTCAGCGTCTTGTGCCATATGACTCGATGGCGGTGTACCTCAAACAAGATGATCTGCTGGTACCCGAATATGTAAACGGTGACAACTTCCGTTTGTTCGTATCACTGAGAATTCCGATAGGCGAAGGGTTATCCGGCTGGGTGGCACAAAACAACAAGCCGATTCTGAATGGGAATCCATCGGTCGAACCCGGCTATCTCAATGATCCGACAAAATTCAGCACACTGCGCTCGGCCCTGGCTGTGCCTCTCGAAGGGATTTCCGGCGTGGTTGCCGTGCTGGCCCTCTATCGAGCAAAGCAAGACGGTTTCACCAGCGACCATCTCCGCATCCTGCAAGCCATTGGTTCGAAACTGGGGTTCACTATCGAGAATGCGTTGAAATACAGGGTCGTAGAGTATTCAGCGACTACGGACTATCTCACTGGTCTGCCAAATGCAGGGTCACTTTTCTTGCACTTGGAACGTGAGATCGCCCGCTGTAAGCGCTCCGGCCTCCCGCTCGGCGTATTCGTGTCGGACCTCGACGGTTTCAAACAGGTTAACGACAAGCTCGGGCACCTCGAAGGCAACAGGCTGCTGCAGATGTTTGCTAGCGGATTGAAGGTAGGCTGCCGCGAATACGACTATGCGGCGCGGATGGGTGGCGACGAATTTGTCATCGTGGTGCCCGGGCTGCAGCAAGATGGTGCTAGAGAGTTGGTAGAGCGCCTGAGAACAGCAATTGCCCAGGCCGGGAGAGCTGTTTGCGGCGACCAGAAGGTTTCAGTAAGCGTGGGGTACGCCTTCTATCCAGTGGACAGTACCAGTGCCGAAGAACTGCTAGCGGAGGCCGACCGCCGCATGTACACCGCCAAGCGGTCACACTATACGAGGATTACCCACCAACCATCGGGAGTGCAACTTGCGAAAGCAGCCAATTGAGGCAAACTTTTTTGGCGAGGCCGATGCCTAGGGTGGGCAGGAGGTGCCGACGTGAGACGACGCTCTCTATTCATATTGAAGCTGTTGTCTGTGCTGCTTGTAAGCCTGGCTGCAGCAGCACAGTCTGAGCTGCGGTTCTGCCTAGGGTCTGAGCCAAAGACTTTCAACCCGTTACTCGTGGAGGATGATTCCTCTGAGACCATTCGCTATTTGACCGGAGGCGTGCTGCTGCGCGTTAACCGCCTGACGCAGGATGCTGAACCGGAGCTTGCCACATCGTGGAAGGTGACCGGCGGCAAGACGATCACCATTAAGCTACGCGACGGGATCCGCTTCTCAGATGGCACGCCGTTCTCGGCCGAGGACGTCGCGTACACCGTGCGGCAACTTATGGATCCTTCCCTGCACTCGCCTACAGGGGACGCTTTCCGTTCTAGCGAGGGCAGTGTATTTACCAGCGTGTCGGCGCCTGATCGCATCACTATCACTTTTCCGGCACCTATTGCCGGCCTGGACAAGCTATTCGACCAGGTGGCGATAATGTCCGCAAGGTCTCCGAAGAAACAGATGGCCGTTCTGGGACCGTACTACGTTGCGGACTCCAAGGGGGGGTCTTATCTGCTATTGAAGCGCAATCCCAACTACTGGAAACGGGATGCTGCTGGCCGGCAGCTGCCCTACATCGATTCCGTACGGCTCTGCATCCAACAGGATCGGGACGTCGAAATGCTACGACTCCTGCGCGGCGAGATCCACTTTATAGACTCCCTGGATCCTGAATACTTCGACAAAGTGAAATCCGAGAATCCCTCCATGGCATACGACGCAGGGGTCTCATTGGACTCGGAACAGATGTGGTTCAACCAGGTAAACAACTCACCTTTGCCCGAATATAAAAAGACCTGGTTCCGTTCGACCGATTTCCGCCGGGCTGTTTCCGAAGCGATCAACCGCGAGGATCTAGCGAGAATTGCGTTCCGCGGACACGCGCATCCAGGCGTAGGTCCGGTGTCTCCAGCCAACACGTTCTGGTTCAATACCAGGTTGCGACCCCACCCTTTCGATCAGAAATCCGCGCTGCAGCGTCTGGCGCATGACGGGTTCCGAGTGCAGGATGGTAGGCTGCGCGATCGCGAAGGTCACGCCGTTGAGTTTTCAGTGATTACCAACGCCGGAAACAAATACCGCGAGCGCATGGCTACCATGATGCAACAGGACTTGGCCGGTATCGGAATCAAGCTCAATGTGGTCACGCTCGATTTCCATTCCCTGATCGAGCGTATCACGAGTACGTTTGATTACGAGGCGTGTCTCTTGGGCCTCGTGAACAACGACTTGGATCCCAACTCGCAAATGAATGTGTGGCTGAGTTCCGCTGAAAACCACCAGTGGAATCCCCGCGAAAAAGTCCCCGAAACAAGGTGGGAAGAGGAGTTGGACAGCTTAATGCGTGCTCAGGCCTCCGCCATGGACCCAAGGAAGCGCAAGCAATACTTCGATAGAGTTCAGGAGATTGTCTGGCAGCAGGAGCCTTTCCTATACCTGGTCAACCGCGACGCGCTCTCGGCAGTTTCACCGTCAGTACACAACGTGCACCCTGTGGTTCTCAGCCCGCAGGTCTATTGGAACATTGACCAGCTTTCCCTGACCGCCGAGGTGTCAAGCAGCAAATGAGCACGCAACGATCCTATCTCTCTGCCTCCTCGTCAATGTCGCGAATCGTGAGCGGCCAGTGGCAGAGATGTGTTGTACCGGCTCCAATCGGTCGTTCAATACGGACTGTATCGTTGCAAGACATTTGCCCAAGACTCAAATAGGGCTTTATTAACAGGTCCTCTTCGATAGCCGATGGCGAATTTTCGGAAGGCGCGTCGCCCAAATACCTCATTCGCACGGACCATCGCCTCTAGAAAGTCCGCGGCGATCTTCTTAATCTCAGTCGCACTTAGACCATTAAGATCCTTCATAGCAGCCGAGAGGAAACTGTTCAGATCCGATTTCGAATATTCGCGATACGGATGAATGTGGAATGCTAGGTATCTTAAGACACATTCCCTGGCATCCATGCGAGTATCGCTCACTCCATCGTCAGTGGCTCGCCGGAATTCCGCTGTCTGTGCGAGGTCCTTCAACAACTTTGTAGCTTGCCCCTGAAAGAGAGCGTGACGAATCTCTTGTGCCGTAAGTACCAGACCACCAGTGTTGATACGATAAAAGATCGTGAACTTTACCTCTGGTGGAGTATCCGGCCTGATGATGAACAATGTGAGCTGTGTTTCCTCAATGTCCCGCTGCATGCCCCTGGGCAATTTGTCGAAAGTGCTTCCTTTAGCTGAAGTGAGATATTCAAGTCCGTCCAAAGCAAAATTCTTCTTTGTGACGAAATCCGACAGAGTGGATAAGCGCTGTAAACCGTCAATGACGGCCCACTTGTTAGCATCTATTCCATCGAAGTAAAAGGCTGGAAGCGGAATGCGAAGTAGCAAAGATTCAATGAGTCGAGATCGTCGTATGGGATCCCACGCGAGATTGCGCTGAAATTCAGGATTTAGAAGTATCTCCCCTAGAGACATCTTCCGGAGTACTTGAAAAACCGACATCGGTTCTCGATCAACCTTGATTTTCGACGGCTCAAATGGATCAGTGATTGGCTCGCCACTCTCGGGGTTCTCGCTTTCCACCCCGAGCGAAATGAGGTCGATGCCACCTTCGGCGCAAATAGCGGCGAAGACATCGGGGGTCGTTTTTCGCACGGCGTTCTGGGGGTTGTAATAAGGACCGAGTTCACGAGACTGTCCTTTCTCATCAAAGCGGGACACAGGCGTCGAAAAAGGACGGTAGTTCAGGATTTCAGCGAAAAACTGGTCGGTATTGCGAGGGTCCGGATCAACTTTGCCTATTTGCCCGTAGCCGAAATATTCTGCCTTACCGGCCTTCTTGGGCTCGAAATAAATGAATTCGGCGTCCGGCACCCTAACAGGCTGCGGAAAAATGAATGCTGCGACTTAGATTCTCTCTCTGGGTTCCCGGTTTTATTGGTCAGCGAGGAGCTTTGACCGCATCCGCCCAGGGACCTGTAGATGCTTTTGCGGACCAGCGGACGCCCTCCGCCCTTGTCTTACACGTCTTGAATCGCCAGATTCCTCAAGCGGACCAGGTTGTAGGCAGCGGCCGCAAAGGTGAAGACCCATCCCACCTTGAAGATTCCACGATGCCGAACTTTTCGCAATAGCGCGATAGTCTTCAGCCAGCCGAAGCACTCTTCAATGCGCTTCCTCTTCCTTTGACTGATGGCGTATCCTGGGTGCTGCGTCGTGCGAGCATCAATCGCGCTCCCACCGGGACGCTCCAGGTTCTGGGCCACATGAGGCGTGACCTTTAGGTTTCGGCACTCGGCCACGAAGTCCGCTGTGTCATATGCTTTGTCGCCTCCCAGAGTCACCTGCTTCGTACCCGGAATCTGTTCTAGCATCACCAGCGCCGCATCGCGTTCGGCCGTTCCGTTGGCCTCGAAAACCTGGGTGTTCACGATCAGTCCGTTGCGGTTCTCGACCAGCAGATTCCCGTTGTAACTTAGCTTCGCTTCTTTGCCCTTGCCTTTGCGAGCCATCTTCGCATCCGGGTCTGTCTTCGATGCGTGCGTCTGGTTCGACCGCTTCTCCCCATGGAAGTCCACCGTCGCATTGCTAGGATCGTCCGCCGGAACGGCGTTCTTAGCATCCTTGCGCTGATAACTCTTCACACTCGCCCACGCTTCCAGTAGCGTTCCATCCACGGTGAAGTGTTCGTCCGAGAGCAGACTCCGCTCGCGCGTCGCTTGCTGGAGCACGGCTTGGAAGAAGGCTTCGGCAATGTCCCCATCTAGCAGCCGCTCGCGGCAGCAGAGTCGAATCTTACGCAGGAACCCACTCGAAACGACGGAATGCTGCCCCGCTTCGCCCGCCGGAGAATCGTTACGCGGGACATCTGAAGCAGCTCCGCAAGCTCTTCAGCGGTCAGAGCACGATGAATGGCCTTGATGCGCGAGGCGAGGGACATCAACCGATGCGGATTTGGACTGTCGAGTACGCTGTTCATTGCACCCCTCCGAAAATTTCATTGACCTTCTCACGCACCTGTTGACTCCGAGACGGCTTCAGGTAGCGCATCGTCGATTCCATGTCCGAGTGTCCAAGCCACTGCTGCACGGTGCGAAGATCAACGCCCGCCCAGAGACACCGAGTTGCAAACGTTGCTCTGAATTTGTGCAGCCAGAAATCTTCGGGGTTCAGTTCCGCACGCTCGGCGACTGCCTTCAGATCATCGAGGAAGTTCATCTTCGCATTGCAGCCGGAAGTCGGAAAGACCAGGCTGCACTCGTTGTCACTTTTCGCCTTCCACGATCTGAGACTGCGGACTAGATTCGCAGGAATCGGAATTTCACGTTCTTTGTACGCCTTCGGTGTCCAGCCCCTGTCAGGCTTGTGGCTGACACGAACGGTCGCATGATTGAGGTTGACGTCCGACCAGTACGTGTACATGACTTCCTGCTCTCTCATGCCCGTCATCAGGAAGAACTCGTACCACAGCCGTTCCTCCGCATCGCACGCTCCGAACAGCGTGCCTAGTTCTTCCTTCTCGTACATCTCAGGTTCTTCTTCGGTGTAGCGCGGCCAATCGTTTTTCTTCACTAATCCTCGAACCCCGTTCGCTTTGAGGAAAGACATCACAGTTGCGAACTTGTTCCAGCAACTACGGGGGGCTTGGTCTTTATCGTCGCGGAGGAATGCAGCGAATTTCAGCAAGTCTTTGCGTTCGACTTCTTCAAGGACAATCTTCGGACAGGACTCGGTGAAATAGTTCAAGGCGGTCGTGTAAGCGGCCAGAGTCTTCGGCTTCTTCGTCAACTTCGTTTCTTCGAGGAAATCAGCGACTGCTGCCGCCAGGGAGCGGTGCCCGTTGGTTCCGTCAGGCACGACGGCGACACCGTTATTGACGGCGTTGAGTTCGGCTTCTTTACTGAGGCGGCGAGCAGTTGCGGTCGCAGCGTCAGCACCGACTGAGAGCCTAATGAGCCGCTTTCCGTCGTACCATGAAATGTAGTAGGCCCCTTCGGGGTGCCGTTCTTGCTGGCCGTTGTTGATAACAAGGTCGGGCTTGATTTTTCCGTTTGCTGAGAGGACGACGGGGCAGTAACGCAGCCCGATGTCCGTTCGGATTCTTTTTGTGACGTTGCACTGGCGGTTCATGGTGACCGTGACCCTTTCTGATTTCTGGTATCAGTGTAGATATCACGGCTTGCAAGTGCTAGATAACTAAGGTAATGGCGGAGAGAGAGGGATTCGAACCCCCGATACCCGTAAAGGTATACACGCTTTCGAGGCGCGCGCCTTCAGCCACTCGGCCATCTCTCCGCGCCCACTAGTTTCATTTTCATTTTATCAGGGAGCTGTTGGCTTCGAATTTCTCCGCCCATCTCACTGAACTGAGCCCGGCTCAACCTCCTCACCCAAGCCTAGTATGCGGTTTGTGACTTGGTTCACCATCCTGGCCACCTCCGGGTCTGTAATCTGGTGTAGATGTCCAGGGTGGTTCGAATGTCGCTGTGTCCGAGTTGGGCCCGCATCTCGGTCGGATGTGCTTCTTTCTTGCCATGTGTGGAGAAGCTCCTCCGGAGGACCTGAAACGTAGGATGAAATGCAATTCCCAGTCTGTTCGCGACAGGGTACAGGCGCAGCCAATTGTCCGAGTGAATCGGCGTCGCCAGTGGCTTTCGCGCGCTTGCATCCGGGTTCGGGCACCTCGCCCTCCACAAGTCAATCGCCTTGCGCACGGCTTGGGGGATCGCGACCAGGCGGTAATTGGTGCGCCCGTAGCGGTTCTTGCGCTGCAGCCGGCCACGCCACGCGGTATTCACGATCGTGAACACATTGCTGGAGTAGCATCCCCAGGTCAAGCCGAAGTGCTCGCTCGGCCGCAGGGCGCAGAAACAGGCAATCAGGAAGATGGCGCGGTCACGGATGCCGTCAAGACCGGCCGGCAGCTTGGCATACAGCTCGACGGGAAGAACCGGCTTGTCGGACTCCTCGATTTCTGGGATGACGGTCTTGCGCGCGACATTTCGCTCCAGGACCTCTTGGTCCATGGCCTCCGCCAAGGCAGCTTTGATCAGATCGCGCACATGATAAACAACCGTGTACGAGTATTCTTCTGCGGCGAGCCGATTGAGCAGCATCTGCACCTGAAACTTGCTGATGTCTCGAAGCGCGACGTGTTCCAGGGTCGGATAGACGTGGCTGTTGAGGTAGTCGAGGTTGGCGCGGCGCGTCGCGTCCCGCCAGTTGGCGCCGCGCATGGGGATATAGAAATTCCGCATCCAATTGCCAAATGTGATGGTCCCGTCTGCCGCTCGGGTGACCGGACCGCCGTTGATGGCGGCCAGCTCCGCGTCCAGGATCTTCTCGGCGTCGGCCCGGTGCATCTCGGCTTGTGGCCCCACAACGCGGCTGCGGTGATGTCGTTTTGGTTTGCCGGTTGTGGGATCGGTCAGGTAGACGTTGTAGTGGATCTCCCAGCCACCGCCCTCGGTCGCGACCACCCGGCCTCTTTGATAACGCGCATGTCCGCGTGCCATGAAACCTTCTCTCTGCGCTGGAATTGTTGTTCACTTTCGATTGCCAAACGCGCGCTGAACAGCTGTCACCCAGCCGAAAGAAGTGCCCAGCGGGCGAAATTCGGCAGTTGCTTTCGAGGAACTCGCTTGACGAAAAATGGCCGCAAGTTTTTTATTTGCACCCTTATTGCACCCTTCAAAACTCTAAGCCATTGACGTAGAATCGTTAATCGACGGATTACGGGCCGCCTCGAAAGCGGACATACCTTAACGGGCATCGGGGGTTCGAATCCCTCCCTCTCCGCCATATCGTTTTACCGCGACCCCGCGAGTTGTATGTTCGTAACCTCTCTTCTCAATCTTGTTTTGGGCCAAAATAGAAATACCAAAAACGATTCTATTGAACT
>Ga0070708_100000361_pt1 | contig 34379 bp, 36 predicted proteins | sample KBSK5503metaG_FD_65469 | JGI IMG/M metagenome (GOLD analysis project Ga0070708, IMG submission 65469) | Corn, switchgrass and miscanthus rhizosphere microbial communities from Kellogg Biological Station, Michigan, USA - KBS K5-50-3 metaG | ecosystem: Host-associated > Plants > Roots >... | reverse complement strand
ACTTGCAGCAGCACTGAGAAGGGAACATCCATCTGAGAATTATGGGCCTTCTTCGTGAGGATCGAACCCATACGCGCGGATTACGTCTTCACGAGGCAACACCAGAGCGATGAATCGACGACGAATTTCGTGGTCGGTGGCTTTAGGAAAGTGGAAATACATATCGGCGATGATTAGTTTGCGCGTGGCTTCGGTGAGTTCGAAAGCCAGCATCAGTCGTTTTTCAGGCGATAACACTCGCATTAATTCATAATGCCGGCGCTGGACTTCAGGCGTTGTATCCCGAGATAGAGTTTTCACGATGGAAAGAGTATACGATTAGCAAAGGTTGACTGACAGCCAGGATAAACGCTTACTAGTCTTTCAAGAGCTGAGCAGCGATCACGAGCTTCTGTATCTCCGACGTGCCTTCGTAAATGCGCAATGCGCGAACATCGCGATACAACCGCTCTACCACACAACCATGCACCAGGCCCATGCCGCCATGGATCTGTACCGCACTGTCGACGATTCTTCCTGCGGCCTCGGTGGCAAACAGTTTCGCCTCGCTGGCTTCGCGCGTGACTCTGGGGGCGCGAGAATCCCTCAGGTGCGCAGCGCGGTACACGAGCAGCCGCGCTGCATCGAGTTCCGTGACCATGTCAGCGAGCTTCTCCTGGATCAGTTGGTGTTCGGCCAGGAGCCGCCCAAACTGCCTGCGAGTCAAAGCGTAACGGAGCGATTCATCAAGCGCGCGGCGCGCCATGCCACATGCTGCCGCCCCCACGCTCGAGCGAAAGGTATCCAGCGTCTCCATTGCCAGACGGAAACCATCGCCCTCGTTTCCCACCATATCTTCTGCCGGTACGTGACAGTCGTTGAATGCAATCTCGCCGATCGGATGCGGAGCCATTAGCGATGTTCGCTCGATAACACTAAAGCCCTGCATCCTCGCGCTGACAACAAATGCGGAGAGCGCCGGCCGGCCATCTTCACGGGTTCCGGTTCGCGCAAAGACTGTGTAAAAATCGGCGATACCGGCATTCGAAATAAATCTCTTGGTCCCATTGATTACATAGGTATCGCCTTCGCGGTGAGCAGTTGTTTGGATCGCAGCTACATCCGAGCCGGCCTCAGGCTCAGTTAGGGCGAAGGCTGCAATGGCCTTGCCCTCGACGGCGCGTGAGAGCCAGAAGTCGCGCACATGTTCGGGCGCGGCCTGGCTGATGGCGTAAGTCCCCAGGCCCTGCATTACAAAGGCTAGATCCGCGAGGGCGGAAGTGTAAGCCAGTGCTTCGCGAATCAAGCAGAGTGCACGAGTATCCAACTTTAAGTCTTTTGCGACTGCGTAACGCAGCACCCCGGCGTTGGCCAGCAACGTCACGTAATCGCGCGCGGTCTCTTCTACGCCACGTTCTTCTATCGCCTGTGGCTCTATCTCGCGTTCAACAAATCTCGCTACACTTTGAGCCAGGTTGCGGTGGTCTGTCGTAAAAAAGGGAAGTTGGTCAATAAGTTGATCCATAGGGAATTGGGAGCTTTGTGCTTAGATCTTTGCGCTTAGATCTATGTCCTTGGAAATTGTTTGTTAATAATGACCATCCGATTCACCCAGCGTAATCAAAGAGCAAAGTACAAAACTGTAAGTACAAAGAACAAATCATTCATTCAAACTTAGTCTCACGTTTGGCGACGAATGCTTCGTACGCTTCCCGGTAATTGGGATGTTGCATGCAAATGGCTTGTGCCTGAGCTTCACATTCCAATGCGGCATCGAGATTCATATTAAGTTCGCGATTGAGCATCTCTTTTGTTTTAGCAAGCGCGAATGCCGGCCCCCTGGCGAGACGTTTCGCCAACTCGCGAGTCGTGGCCGCCAGTTCATCTGCCGGCACGACACGATTGTATAAGCCGATGCGCTGGGCCTCTGTTGCCGAAATAAAGTCTCCGGTGTAAAGCAGTTCGGTGGCTTTGCTTAACCCAACAACTCGGGGAAGCAAGAACGCTGCGCCCATATCGGCCCCGGAAAGTCCGACCTTCACAAACAGAAACGCGATCTTTGCATCTTCACTCGCGAGACGTATGTCCGAAGCAAGCGCGATACACGCGCCCGCGCCGGCCGTGGTCCCATTTAAACTGGAAATAACGGGTTTCGGAAGCGCTCGCATGTTGCGCACTAGTGCACACGTCAGGCGTGTGAATTCGAGGAGCCCTTCGATGTTTCGCTCGAATAACTCGCCAATGATGTCGTGCACGTCGCCGCCGGAGCAGAACGCTCGCCCGGAGCCGGTAATAATGACTACGCGCACGTCTTTGTCGTCACGCAGGGACGCAAACGTATCAGTGAGCTCGCGGTAAACTTCGAACGTAAGTGCGTTCAGACGTTCAGGACGATTGAGAGTGATCGTCGCGATACCGCCTTGGTTTTGTTCGTAAAGAAAGCTATGCGGTTTCCTCATGCTGGCAATCCTGGATCTAACTCAACAATGCCACACCTTCAATCTCCACCTTAGCGGTGTCTTCCAGTAAACCACTCACTTCCAACAGCACCATTGCCGGGAAGTGTCTCCCCATTCGCGCGCGATAACATTCGCCCACCTCTCGGATACATCGTCGATACTCATTTCGGTTGGTGACGTAAATAACCAGACGCAAAATATCGGTTGCTTTACCACCCGCTTCGCTAACGACGGCAATTACGTTTGCGAGCGCCTTGTCAAACTGTTCGACAAAGTTGTCGCTAATAATTTCCTGTCTTTCAGTCCAGGCGATTTGCCCTGCGATGAATAGCAGTTTGCCGCCGGCGTCGGCCAACACACCGTTAGAGTAACCGAGCGGCGCTCCCAAAGATTCCGGATTGATGAGTTTGAAGGCCATGTCTCACAGGGTAAATGGTGAATGGTGAATTAGTAAATGGTTAGAACACGACCCTCGTTCCTAGTCGTCATTATTCCAGAACATATCAATTGAAACAAAAGAGCCGCCTGCTATGGCGGCTCCATGAAGCTTATGGTCTAAGAATACCGGCTAAAGAACCTTATCCAGTCGTGAGGCTAGTTGCGCAGCAAGATTGCCGTTGGGATCGAGGCCCTGGATAGGTTCGCCAACAACGTTTCCCTGCTTGTCGATAATAACGGTTGACGGCAATTGGCTAACGCCGAATTTTTTCGAAATGACGCCATCAGGGTCACGAAGGACAGTGACTTTCAAGCCATACTTCTGGGCGAAAGCGCGAAGTTGTTCGTCGCTGGCATAATTCTTCGATTTTGGGTCTTCCGATTCGGTGCTGACCCAATAGACAACCACTCCGCGATCACTGTATTCGTCGGCGAGTTTCCTTACGCCCTGAAGTTGAGTCTTTGACAGGGGCAACCACGAAGCACCGAAGGCCAGGACCACCACTTCACCGCGCAAGCTTTCGGAGCTTATTGTCTGCCCATCGGCCGAACGCAGGGAAAACTCCACCGGCGCCATGGTTCGGTTCTGACCCACAGCCAAACAGCCGAGCAGAACCGACATTAATCCCGCCATTAACCTTTTTTGATTGCTCAGAAGCATTTAGTCTCCTTTGCCGAGACCTGCTCAGGAGGTCGGGCAGTGCGTTAGATGAGACCGCCCAGGTTTTCGTTGGACTAACCTAAACCTAATCCTGGCGGCGGTGTTCCAACAACTTCCTCGTACAAAGCTCGGTAATCATCCCATGTATCCATATCTCTAGCAACATAGGACGAATCGACCGCAACACGCCTAACCTCGGCTCGATGTTCGTCGAAAAGTTTTTTCAAACCGCGATTAGGATCCAAGTTTAACAGTTCTTCGCGAAAGCTGAGATCTACGAGCACCGGATGCCCGCCTCGATCTTTCCAGGTTGGGACCACCAAACGTGCGCCTTCTGACCATTCACTGCAGAGGGCGGAGACGACCTGCGCAGGTATCGCGGGCTGATCCACCAGCGCGATGACCGTTGCCCCAGCTTTCAGAGAAAGTGCACTAACACCACAGCTAATCGAGACGTTCATCTCGCTCGCAGGATCAGGATTCACAGCGAAACTCACCGAAGTAGTTCTGAGTTGGTCACGTATTTTCTCCGCGTGATGTCCGAGAACTATAACGATATCTCGGATACCGCCTTCGCGCAGATAGTCGATGCAGGTTTCGATGACCGTTTTTTCACCAAACGGAAGTAGGGGTTTCAACGCTCCCATGCGTTCAGAGCGCCCAGCGGCGAGTAGGATTGCAGAAACTTCGTCCAGGGTATTGGGACTTTGGTCTTTGGCCTTTGAATTGATCACTTGTGCAATCGATCACTAATGTTGAAAGGAAGAAACGCGAAGACCAAAGTCCAAAGTCCAAAGACCTTAAGACCGGCGAGCGGTTACGGCGTGGTTGTTAATTCTCTCAGCGCGCGCAGCGTATATTGCCGCGCCATCTGTTTGCGCCAGTTCATAACGAAGTCTGTATTGTCGAGCGGGCGGGCTTTGACATAGGCGGCTTCAGCGGCGGCTTGGATGTGGTCGTTGTCGAGTGGTTGTCCGATTAATGCTTCGCCAGCCTCTTTCACTTCCAATGGTGAAGGGGCGATGCCACCGAGAACGATCTTCGCATCATCGACGGCACCAGCCCGATCGAGGTGAACATAAGCCGCAACGCCCAACACCGGAAAATCGAAAGCGCCACGGCGTCGCAGTTTTTGATACGATGCACGCCAGCCATTGGTAGGCGGCAGATGAATATCGGCGAGCAGTTCATCAGGTCGCTTCTTCAGGTAATCAATGCCGTCGTCGTTATAAAAGCCCGCCGCGTCGATCATCCGATCGCCGATTGTCGAAACGAGACGAAACTTCGCTCCGATCGCAACCATCACTGGAACGAGGTCAGATGATTGGACTGCCCAGCATTTCGCACTGCCGGGCGCGACCCAACACACGTCGCCATCTTTCTTCAAACAGAAGTTGATGCCTTTGCGCCACTCGTAATTCTGGTCGTAGTAGTTGCAGCGCGTGTCCAATAGAAGGTTACCGCCGATGGTACCCATGTTTCTCAGTATGGGCGTTGAGATCGTTCGGGCAGCGTAAGCGACAACGGGATAGTCGCGATTGATGAGTGGATTTTCGCAGATGTCCGTGAGTGTAACGGAGGCACCAATCGTAACCCCCGACTTTCCCGAGCCGCCGATTTGATTGAGTTCCTTTAGACGCATCACTGAGATAACTGTCTTAGGTGTCTGCTGCCGGCGCTTCATGTTGGGATACAGATCGGTACCACCCGCAACAAACTGACCATCTGGCCCCGAACCGGCCATAATCTTCACCGCCTCCGCAATTGACTGCGGTACTCGGTATTCAAATTTGGGAAGACGCATCATGGCTTTCCACGGCCTGTTTCAAGAGACGTTCACATTAGGCTTAAAAGCAGCTTCTGTTTTTCGTTCCCTAGCGTCTCAAGCGGCTGGTTTTACGATACCAACTACTCATCCGAAGTAACTCGGACGAAGATATCATGAGGGTTTCGATTCGATCTTTTCCAGACGACTGTCGACGTAGCGCTGATCTGCCTGCAGCTCCAGAATGTTCTTATTGAGCACATCAATCTTACGCTCCACCCCACGTAAACCATCTTCCAAGTCGACGTGTAGTGTGTTAGAGCCAGCTTCCACTTTGTCGTTGAGCGCTTCAAATTTGGCGTCCATCGAGTCAAATCCTGCATCCACCGACTCAAATCTGGCGTCCATCGAGTCAAATCTTGCATCCATCGACTCAAATCTAGCGTCCATCGAGTCGAATCTGGCGTCCATCGAGTCGAATCTAGCGTCCATCGAGTCGAGCCTCGCGTTTATCGATTCAAGCTGGTGGCGAAACTCGTCAAAACCTGCGAGCATGGCCGTGTTTGTTTCAGCGATCGCAGCCAAAGCCTTTTCCCAAATTGGCTTCGTGTCGTACTGCCGATCTTCGAGTTTTCCGATCCTAATCTCCACTGAGCTAAGTCGTCCTTCTACTCGTTCAAATCGGTCGTCAATTGTATCGAAGCGAGCAAATACGCGGTCTTGAAATGATCTGGACTCATTAGTTTCTGCCGTTCTATCTTTACTCATCTTTGCCTTCCTTCCTTTCAAGTAGGTGAGGTAATCAAAAGCCAGGCGGCTTTCATCCTATGGTACGACAGACATCCCCGCCGAGTTCAACGCGTTCACGAATGCACCGCAACGCGGGGCATCTCTCTTCCATCTCCGCCCTCCGCCGGCGTCAACACCCGTAGCGCCTCGGGCCATTCAACCGTCGGAACCGAATCAGGACCGTAGCGAGGTTCACGGCCACGGGATTTATCTTTCAACGCTCTCAAGACTTTCTCCGGAGTGATCGGCACTTCATCGATACGCACTCCCACCGCATCGTAAACCGCATTCGCCACCGCCGGAGGCACGGGCAACAGTGGTCCCTGCCCAACCTCTTTCGCACCATACGGCCCATTTGGATCCGGATCTTCCACGAGGTAGGTCTTGATGTCGCACATCTCCATTGTCGTTGGGCTCTTGTATTCCAACATCGAAGGAAACTTGTGCACGACGTTGCGGTTCCTCCGATAGGTCATCTCTTCCATTAGGATTTCGCCGAGTCCCATGTAGACGCTGCCTTCAACCTGCCCCATCACCAGCATCGGATTGATCGATTTACCAACGTCATGCGCAATCCATATGCGCTCGACAACGACAATACCCGTCTCAGGATCGACATCCACTTCAGCGACTGCCGCTGAATAACTGTAAGCTGGCGAAGGTCCGACGCCTGCGCCTTTGTATTTACCGGGCGAACGGGGCGGTGAATAGGAACCGACGGTCCCAATCGTGCCAAACTTCGATTCGGCCAGAACCGTCGCCTCGGCAAAAGAAACTCCGACTTCAGGATTTTCGACGTCAAACACACGACGCTCAGCCAGCGCAAGATTTTCAATCGGCACACCGAGCTTCTCGGCGACGGCGACCACCAACAACTCTCGAGCGCGCTCGGCTGCCTGGATTGCAGCATTACCGGTCATCAAGGTCACACGGCTGGAATAACTGCCAAGATCGACGGGCGTAAGATCGGTGTCGGCGGTGACAACGCGAATATCAAAAGGGTCGATTCCGAGCACCTCCGCGACGATGTAAGCGAGAATCGAATCCGATCCCTGACCAATATCTATCGAACCGCACATCACGCAAACGCCACCCTGTCGATCCAGCCGGAGCTGCACGCCCGACTGGGGCATGTTGTTCCAGTAGATTGGTAACCCGGCGCCACAGATATAGGAGCTGCAGGCGATCCCAATGCCTTTACCGGCGGGAAGCTTTCGATTGGTTTGATTCCAACCGGAAAATCTATTCTTCCAATCGGAGCCTTTGACAACCTTGTCAATACAAGTACCCAAACCCATGCTGCCGATGCGTAGATAATTTGCTGTGGTCGAGTTGGGTTCAACCAGGTGTGCGCGCCGCATCTCGGCTGGGTCGAGTCGCAAAGCCTCGGCGATCTTGTCGAGGTGAACTTCCAATGCATAGCGCGGCTGGGGCGTGCCATGTCCTCGTTTTGGACCACACGGTGGTTTATTTGTAAAAGCCCGTAGGCCTTGAAATTTATAGCGCGGTACATCGTAGGTGACGGTTTGCAATGCTCCGGTGTAGAAAGTGCTCGCAACGCCATAGCTGCCGTAAGCGCCGCCGTCGAGAAACGACTGGAAGTGCATTCCCGTGATTGCGCCGTCTTTCTTCACGCCGGTTTTTACCTTCATCAAGACCGGATGACGACCTCGATGACAATAAAAGACTTCCTCGCGCGTGAGCGTAACCTTCACCGGACGGCCGGTTATCATCGCGAGCTTACAAACTACGACTTCGTGATTGAAAGGATCGCTCTTGCCGCCAAAACCGCCGCCATTAGGAGTGGCAATAACGCGAATATGGCTGGCAGCCAATTCCAAAACCTTCGTCAATGCCCGGTGCACGTAATGCGGTGTTTGCGTTGAACTCCACAACGTTAGTTTTTTGTCTGCATCGTAATGGCCGACGGCGGCATGCTGCTCCATCGGCAGATGCGTGTTGCCTTCGTAGAAGAACGTATCCTCACGAACCAGATCTGCTTCGGCAAACCCCTGTTCGACATCGCCAAACTCCAGCGATACTTTCTTGTGGATGTTTCCCTCGTCGCCGTAGTCGTGAATGCGCGGTTCGTCGATCATCACGGCTTCCTCAATCGAAGAGATCGTATTGAGTGGTTGATATTCCACCTCGATCAGATTCATGGCGTCGAAAGCAACGTCTTCATCAATCGCGGCCACAGCTGCTACAGGATCGCCAATGAAGCGTACCTTGTCGATGCAGAGCGCGTGTTCGTCCTGGCTGACAGGAAGAATGCCGTAAGGTATTGGTAGATCCTTGCCGGTAATGATGGCAATGACGCCAGGAAGCGCAAGCGCTTTTGAAACGTCAACGCTCTTGATTAAGGCATGCGGAAGGTGACTGCGCAGCATTTTGCATAAGAGCATGCGCGGCAAGACGATATCGTCGGCAAACTTCGTTTGGCCGACACACTTTGCGCGCGCATCGACCTTCCGAAATGGCTTGCCAACTACTTTCAACGAGTCAATGCTGGGTTTATTCCAGGCCATAAACACTTTCCCGCGGTAACTCCATCTCTTCACCACGCATTCTTGCTGCCGCCAATTCAACCGCCTCATAAATCTTTATATACCCAGTGCAGCGGCAGAGATTTCCCGATAGCGCTTCCTGAATCTCACTTCGCGTTGGATTTGGTTTCTTCTGCAGCAGTTCCTCGGCGACAAGCAGAAAGCCGGGGGAGCAATAGCCGCACTGCGCCGCACCCAGATCAGCAAACGTGTGCTGAAGCGGATGAAGCTCGGCTCCTTGCGCCATACCCTCGATCGTTTTTACTTCGTGGCCCTCGGCATCCAGACCCAGCATCAGACAGGAAAGAATAGCGCGACCGTCAACCAGAATCGTGCACGTGCCACACTCACCCAGTTCGCAACCGTGTTTTGTTCCTGTTAGGGCCAGATCCTCACGCAGCACTTCGAGCAGAGTCTTGTGTGGGGCAAAAGCAATTTCCGTTGCTTCCCCATTTAGAGTGAAACTGATGTGGGTCTTTTGCTTCACTATGATCTTGCCATCGCTGTATCTTTCTTCTTGGCGCTACTGAGAATCGTATTGTCGATCAAGCGGGTCTTGCCGATATAGACAGCTACTGCAATCAAGACCGATTTGTCGTCAAGCTTATCAAGTTTCTCCAGCGTTTCAGCGTCAGCCACGGTTACGTAGTCCAGACGTGCGCGCGGTTCGGCTTCAATGATTGAGCGAATGGAGTCAGCAAGTCTCCCCGCGTTTCGTTCACCTTCTCTGTAAGCAGTCTTAACTTGCACCAGTGCCGAATGTATCACTCTCGCCGCTGCTTGCTCGTCAGCACTGAGGTACAGATTGCGGGAGGAGATCGCAAGGCCCGAATCTTCGCGAACAGTGGGCAGAACGACTATCTCGCTATCGAACGCCAAATCCCTTACGAGCCGCTTGATGATCAACGCTTGTTGTGCGTCCTTTTGTCCAAAGAACGCAAAGTCAGGCCTGACGGTATTCAGCAAAATCGTTACGACCGTGGCCACACCGCGAAAGTGTCCTGGACGAGCCGCACCTTCCAGTTGATCCGAGAGCCCCTCGATAGTTACGTAGGTAGCGAAGCCTTTGGGATACATCTCCTCGACGGTCGGGGCGAAAATATAATCGACGTTGTAGTCGGTGAGAAGCGCAGTGTCCTTCGTCAAGTCGCGTGGATAGCGTTCGTAGTCTTCGCCCGGTCCGAACTGTGCCGGATTAACAAAAACAGAAACAACAACCACGTCGCACATCCTACGGGCTTCGCGGACCAGACTCAGGTGGCCTTCATGCAGCGCACCCATCGTGGGAACCAGGCCAATGGTCCTGTCCTGCTCGCGGCGAATCTTGCGCGCGACGGAACTCATGCGCTGACGGCGGTTAATAATCTCCATAGTTTTTGGGGAGAGATCAGGACTTCTCGGCTTTCGAATTCTTTGCGGGCACGTCGATATTCATCTCTTCCGCAGCTTCCGCGGGAAGCGAATACGACTCCGCGTGAGAAGGGTACGTGCCGTTTCTTACATCGTCGGCATATTTGGTGACCGCTTCGGTTATCGCTTCGCGCAGGTTTGCGTAAGGACGAACGAAACGCGCCTGTTTGCCAAATGACAATCCCAGCATGTCGTGAAGAACCAGCACTTGGATATCACAGTAAACACCGGCGCCGATTCCAATAGTGGGAACACCCACGCTTTCCGTGATCATTTTTGCGATTTCGCGAGGCACAACCTCGAGCACGATTGCAAATACGCCGGCGTCTTCGAGGGCCTTTGCGTCGTCGACCAACTCGCGCGCGGACAGGGCGGTTTTTCCTTGAACACGATAGGCGCCAAGCTGATTGATTGATTGTGGCGTCAAACCGATATGGCCCATCACACTAATTTCTTCGTCGACCAGTCGCTTTACGAGCTCCACACGTTTGCGTCCACCCTCGAGCTTGATGGCTTCGGCGCCACCCTCCTTCACGAGGCGCAAGGCGTTTCTCACCGCCTCATCTGCACCGGTATGAAACGAACCGTAGGGCATATCGGCAACAAGCAGCGCCCGCTGGACTCCTCGTCGCACGGCCTTCAAGTGGATCAGGATTTCATCCAGGGTGACAGGCACTGTATTGCCATAACCCAGTACCACGTTTCCCAGACTGTCTCCCACCAGGATGATATCGATTCCTGCCTCATCGACGATGCGCGCGGTCGGGTAATCGTACGCTGTCAAACAAACTAACCGCTCGCCTCGCTGTTTGCTGGAGCGCAACGACGGCGCGCTCACCTTTTCCGGACGTTCAGGCTTAAGATACGGCATATTTCAGCTCTCTCTACACGACGGTCTATGGTCAAATGTGTTGCCAGGGAAGTGGAAAGCGTTGAAATGTCGAAGGCTTGGTAACAAGTGAGCCCATTATAACGGCAAACGGCGGAAAAGAAGAAAGGACGGAAGCAAATCGTGGGGACTGAATTTGCTCATCAAGCGACTCCACGCTGCGAGTCCCCGCCCAACCTAAGCATTAACGAAGCTCTCAGCTCATCGATGCGGATTCCACACCTGAACCTCCGAGGGGTCATGTAAGTTCTGCAGCAAATCACTCATGGTTCGAGATAGCGATGGATGAACCAGCATGGGGCAAAGCTCAACAAGCGGCATCAACACGAAACGGCGTAGGTGCAAGCGCGGATGAGGAAGCGTAAGGAATTCAGTAGCACGCGTTTCCTTGCCGTAGAGAAGCAAATCGAGATCGATGGTGCGCGGGCCCATCGGCACTTCGCGCGAACGACCCAATGCATATTCCACACGCAGCAACCGCGCCAAGACCTGTTCTGCAGAAAAGGGTATGTCAGCTCCTAGTTCGGCGACCATGTTGAGGAAAAACGGCTGGTCAACAACGACCACGGGTTCTGTCTCATAGATCGATGAGAGTCGCTTGACTGCAAGACCGGCTGCAATCATCCCACGCACGGCCAGCAGCAAATAGCCGGCTCGATCGCCAAGATTTGAGCCCATAGAGATGTATGCGTTTTGGATCATGTCAGTTACTGGTCAGTGGTCAGTAGTCAGTGGTCAGTAGTCAGTGGTCAGCTGTTAAGTTTGTGGTGCGTTCCCGGAACTTTTTTCGTCGCCCCCGGAGCGTGCACATTCTATACTGTTGACAACGCGAGGGAACAGGAGTTCGCTATCACTGATCACTGATCACTGACCACTGACAACAACTGATCCAAGATCTTGTCACAACTCTTTACACTTATCTGGCTGAAGTGGACCCTGCTGCGGAATTCGTTGCGTTCTTCCAAAGCAGTAGTGAATCAGGTGGCCTCTGTACTGGGAATGTTAGTGGCGTCGGGGTTGGCTCTACTGGTGGCCCTCGGTCTGGGCATTGCCGCGTATGTGGTAAGCAAACCAAACATGATGGCTATGCTGCAACGCCCGCACTCGGTCCAGAATCCGTTCGCCGGATCTGCAGAATTCATTTTCTTTTCGATCTTTGCTCTCATTTATTTGATGTGGGCCACGGTACCATTGAGCATAGGGAGCGGCAAGCAGTTTGATCCGGGCCGGATGCTGATGTATCCGATCAGTCTCAGCAAGCTCTTTGCGATCGATTTTCTAAGCGAGATAACCACGCTCCAATCTGTATTTGCTGTGCCGGCGATTCTGGCAATCGGTATCGGAGCCGGCCTTGCCAGAGATGAGTTGCCGAGCGCTTTGATTGCCGCCTTAACGGCAGCCGCCTTTGGGATTGCTCTCTCAAAATGGTTATCCACGACTATCGGCTCTCTATTTCGCCGTAAGCGCGCGCGCGGTGAGACGATCCTGGCGCTGGTAGGTGCTATCGCTGGTTTGGGTGGCGCACTTGCCGGTCAGGTCGCACCGCTGGTGATTAAGCATGCCGAGTCTTTTAAGTCTCTTCGCTGGACACCGCCGGGCGCGGCCGCTTACGCGATTGCCGGCGGCATCTCCGCCGATCCGTTGGCTTTTCTATTGGCCCTTATTACGCTGAGCGCCTACACCGTCGTTCTGATCTTAGCCACATACTGGATCGCTCGGCGTTCTGCGCTGGGGTTTGGCGGGGAAAAGCGACCAAAACTTTCGCCAACTGCCTCGGCGAACTTGCCAGCTTATTCCGGTTGGCAACTGCCGTTGCTTTCACCTGAACTTTCCGCTGTGGTTGAAAAGGAGTTGCGCTATGCGTTGCGCAATGCTCAGCTACGAATGATGTCTATTATGCCGCTCATCTTGATCGTCATACGTTTGGTTAACACCAAGCGCTTCGGGAGTGGCACAAGGGGCGGAGCAACAAGTCACGATTTTATAACCTATGGATCCGGTTTGCTGGCGTCGGCCGGGGTACTTTACGTATTTCTGCTCCTCGCCGGGCTGTCCTGCAACCAATTTGCTTTTGAAGAGGGAGGAATGCGGACGCTGATACTTTCACCCATCGAGCGCCACAAGATTTTGATTGGAAAAAATATAGCGACAACTGCCATCGCCCTCGTGTTCGCTACCGTGTTGCTTATTATTAATGGTATCGTTTTCGGCGATCTCAGTGGGACCATCCTTCTTTTTGTCGGACTCAGCTTTGTTGTTTTTGCGGCAATAATGTCAGTAGTGGGAAATTGGTTCTCTATTCGCTTTCCCAAGCGAATGCAATTTGGCAAACGGCTCAATGTTTCGGGACTATCGGGACTGCTCTTGATTCCCATTCTCATGCTGCTCTCCGTGCCTCCACTGGTCGCCACGGCGGCCGGTTACTTCACCCATAGCATATTTGTCGAATATGCTACACTGGCGGCGTTCGTCGCCCTTTCAATTGGGTTCTATCTATTGATCATCAAGCGGCAGGGGCGCTCCCTCGCACGAAGGGAGATTGAGATACTGGATGCGGTGAGAGAGCCCACCGACCAGTAGTAGGGGTCATTGGTCATATATCATTGGACATTTTTCATTTGTTATTTGAAGTGAGCTCGGGAGTTGTTGGCTAGTTAAGCATCGTGTCTATTGGAGTAGAGATCAAAAATCGTCGATGATAAATGAAATGACAAATGAGAAATGTCCAATGATATATGACCAATGATCTGAACCCTTTTTGAAGTAATCCAGTGCTGTCGCCCTTGCGACATCCGGGCGGGTCGAGAGCCCCGTCAATACAAAATGGCTCGCAGAAGATTTCGCAGCAACCAGCGGCACGAACCTACTACGGAACGTTCCTTCCAGGAATACGTCCTCTCTACCTCGGCCCCACCGACCTCGAGAACCGAATTGCTGCGACTGATACGCGGCGGCGAAGACACCTTCCTCGAATTAAAAGTAAAACTCTCAAACAGCGAAAAGATCGCGCAGGAGATTGTCGCCCTGGCAAACACCGGCGGAGGAGTGATCATCTTTGGTGTTAACGATCAATTGCGGGTGGAAGGCGTTGACGACCCGGAGAGTGTTCAGGACGAGTTGGTCAGAATCTGTCGCGAGGATATTCAACCTTCACTTGTCCCTTTCATCGATCGCGTCGCCATGGACAACGGCCGGCGGATCGTAGCTCTCGAGATCGAGGGCCGGCGGCGGCCCTATCGTACGCGAGATGGACGGTTCTATGTGCGCATTGGCGCGGAGAAACGTGAAGCTTCGCGCGAAGAAATCTCAACGCTCCTGGACGAAGTGCGCCCGCTCAGGTATGAAAACGTGCCTGCGCTGGGGGCGATTATCGCCGATATTGATGAGGCACACTTGTGGAGCTATCTGCGAGAGTTTGAGGGTGGAGCATTCGAGGCGGTAACAGCAGCCGGGTATGCAACGAGCGAAGTCCTCGAGCGTGATCTCTTGCTGGCAACGACAGATGGTCAGGACACTGTGCCGACCGTCGCGGGCCTCCTATTGTTTGGTCGGGACGAACGTGTGGCGGAGTTACTACCGCGCTCGGCAGTATTTGCAACACGTTTCTCGGGTGATTCTTTGCAATCGTCGATTGTGGAGCGGCTTAAACTTACGGGAAATCTGCTGACCCTCTATGAATCGTCGCTTCGCTTCATTACTCGTTACTGTGATCTTCACGATGCGCGTTTTAAAAGACAAGCAGAAACATCACTGGAGTCTCCCGTGCCGCCGCGGGCAAACTATCATCGTGGTGTGATAAGCGAGGCGGTGGCGAACATGCTGGCCCACCGCGATCTCGCGTTGCGCGATCAGCCCAGCCGTTTGCATATTTTTGACCACTCACTGGAGTTTGTTAACTCGCGTCGCAGCGCCGGCTTTTCTCCAGTTGCACAGAAAGCGATACGCTACGGAATACCGCAGCGACTCAATCCTCAGCTAGCTGCCGTGCTGACCAATCCTGCCTATGGTTTGAAATTGCCAGTGCGAGGTCTGCCGCAACTGTTGCGGGAGGTGCGACGCTTTTCGAACCGGCTACCGGAGATAAGAGCGTTCAATGATGAGTACAGATTGCGCGTATATGGGATTTAGCAGGCAGAGAGGCGGTAGGAGCAGACGGCAGGAGCAGACGGCAGGAGCAGGGGCAGACAGCAGGAGCAGGGGGCAGACAGCAGGAGCAGGGGCAGACAGCAGGAGCAGGGGCAGACAGCAGGAGCAGGGGCAGACAGCAGGAGCAGGAGGCAGGAGGCAGGAGGCAGGAGGCAGGAGTAAAGGGCAGGCTCAGACGGTCTTCTACCTGCACCTGCCGTCTGCCTCCTGCCCCTGTCTTGCCGTCTGCTCCTGCCTACTCTTTTACCCCTGTTGCTGTCTACCGTTTTGGTGCTGCGTCCGGCTTCGGCGCAATGTAGAGTTGGCGTGCCTGCACCACGTATTCCTTGCCGTCATACTGGCCGTCTCCCTTGACGTCTACCTTCACAACGATTTTATGTTGCTTGCCGTCATGCACGTCGCCGGGACTAAAGCCGAGACTGTACTGGTTCCGCAGCAGCGCATTAATTGATCCCAGCACCTTTGGCAATTCTCCATCAAACGTTACTGGATAGTAGGCGCCGCCAGTCTCTTTCGCGAAGGTCTGCAACGTATTGTCGGCCTGAAGAAAAGTCATTCTCCCGGGACTGCCATCGATACCATCAGTCGCCGGCAGCCTGTCACCATACTTCTTCTTGAAAAGGTTAGCGGTGCCAATGATGTAAACGGGAACACCGGAGTTCTGCAGAATCTTGCGGGCGTCGCCATAGTTGATCTTGCTGAATGTGTCGATGCCGGAAGCGATCAAGATTACTGCGCGACGCCGGCCCTGAACGCTGACCAAACCTGAATAATCAGACCTTTCTGACTTCGACTCTTCCAGGACCACTGAATCAGCCCGTCCGCCGACCAAAACAAACTTCAGGGCATCGAAGAGGTTCGTTTCTCTAAAGGCGGGAGTATTTCGCAGCAGCAAGTTGACTACCTGCGTGATGCGACCCGGATCGTTTGTAAAATCAGTTAATGGCGTCGGACGTATATCAAAAGCGACAACTGAAACATAGTCGTCAGGTGGTTTTATGAACTGCTGAAGAAACATAGCTGTCGGACGAATGACTTCGTAGGTGCCAGGATCGTAGCCGCCGCTTCCGTAATACCCGAATATCTCCGACCACTTGCTGTACTCAACCACCATCGCAACGGTGATTGGCGCTTCAGGCGTGGCAAAGTTTGTAATTGTTTGCTGAACGCCGTCGACGAAGATGGCAAAGTTCGGTTTTTTCAAGCCCGTTACGATTTGTCCTGTCTTTTTCTGGTAAACAACCGCGTCCACGTTTACAACGTTGGTGGCGATCGTGAGCTTCTCAATATCCTTTGGGGGCTTTGCCGAGAGCTCTGGCGGCAAGGGCTCTTCTTGCTTCTCACCCTCTCTCTCTGGATCGCCCGGTCGCTTGTTCTTTTTGTCATTGGTCGTTGGAGGCAGCCTGCGCGACTGGGAAATGGCAAGATTCGCATTGGTTCCCAGCAGAAACGCCAACACGAGCGCAAAACTGAAAAATGAACGGAAGGACTTAGATACTTTCATTATTACTACTCCCGAAGAACAGACGAAGAAGTTTAGAACTTTGCCGCAGCAAGACGTTCGATCCGGCGAATGTTACCGAGGCTTGTGAATTGTCTGATGCTTCATCGCGCGCAGAAGGTTTACTACGGGCGCTGCGAACCGCCGCCCGCCTCAGCTTCAATCACGATATCGTAGCTGCCCGTGTTGTCTGCCAGATCGCCTTCGTTAACTCCCAGGAACAGCACTCCGTCGCGCTGCGCGACAAAGTCGCGTCGAGCTCCGATTAGGATGAAATCGTCATTGTCGTCCCCAATCACACCGATGAGCGACCCGGTAGGTTCGTTACGCATCAGCTTATCATTATCCGGGATCGTAGAAATACCGGCAGGCGTCGAATATCGGCCGCGCCCAAGCGAAACCCGTCCCGAGGCGCTAATCCTCAAACGTTGTCCTTTCCGGACCACAAGACCGCTATTCGTCCACCCATTGTTCGCATTGTCCGCGCGCACCGAGACCTTGATCGTGAAAAAGGTTGGCGAACTGCTCGCAGTTGGCTGGGTATCAACGGGACGGGGAACTGAAACACTGGAGTCGTTCTGGTTAGGTCGGACGGGTTGGGAAGTCGACTGCGTGGACGTTTCCGGCGTGCTGATGTTTCCTATCGGTGCAGCACCACTACTCTCGGTGTTTGCGTCGAATTCTATTGATTCAACGTCTTCCACGTAGACGATGGTTTGACCGCGTCTTCCCTTCGTGCCGCCACCCATTGAAATAGTGAACTGCTGGTCCTTAAAGCCGATTACCCGGCCGCGAATAACACTTCCATCTTTCAGACGAATCGTGTCAGCCAGCAACGGACTCACAAACGAAAGCAAACAAGCAAAGGCGAGCAAGGGGCGCAATAGTCTTTTCATGATATTTCTCTCCGGGGGCATTTAGTTGACGAGGTTTAACAAGACTCGAATGCTTTTGCAAGCGGGAGAGGTGTGTGGGGCTTCGGATGCGGACTCGCGTCAAAAGGTTGCGAGCAGAAAGGGGCAGGAGCAACAGGCCCCTGCCCCTTTCTCTAGCCATTCCCCAGGAAAAGTAGAGAGCCAAGTAGGGATGACAACCCACCTAAGCACCCGGCCATGGTCCGAACGTCGAACAGCGCGGAATTAGCCGCCCTGAGCGGGCTCGCGATGAGTACTGGACAGGAGACTTGTCGCAGCACGCGATCCACGTTTGAACCGAACAGTGCCTGCCTTCCGAAATCCCGACCCAGAGCACCCATGCACACAAGGTTCACATCATGTTCCCTCGCGTAGCCGAGCACTTCGCGATACGGCTTACCCCAACGCACTGCGGGCGTCACTTGGCGCTTCTCACGCACGTTTGAGGGAACAGAATCCTCCAATCGCTTCAATGCACGGTGATAGGAACTTGTGACGACTAACTCGCTCCACGCAATCGCCCGCTCATTTTCCTCCGGCTCAGGAAGCACATGCAACAAGTGCAATTCGGCCTCGAATGAATGGGCGATTGAGAGGGCGTACGAAAGTGCCAGTTCGGCGCTGCTCGAGAAATCATGAGCCACGAGGATTCGCCTAAAGCCTAATTGGCCTTTCGTCTCTCCCTCATCCTGTGGGTGAATTACGAGCACCGGGCAGGAGGCCGTGCGGAAAACCTGCTCGGCGTTCGGGCCGAATAGTGCAGCCACGCGCCGCGAGGCCATCACAATTAGATCGACCAGCCGTTCACGAGCCGTGCGCACGATAACTTCCCCACCGCCCAGCACTACTACGACATCGCAAGGAGGTTGCGGAGAGTTATTGGTCCCCACGAATCGCCGGAGCGAATCCTCGAGCTCTTTCCTGGCCCCATTTTCAGTGGCACCAGTGGTCACGGCCGTGAGCAGTGTCGGCGTTGCTATGCAGTGACAAACGGAGAGGCTAGCGTTGTAGACGCGCGCGAGTAACAACGCATAGCGCAGTGCTTCATCGGACTCCGGTGGCAAGTTGACAGGACAAAGAATCCGTTCAATGCTCATCATCTAATTAGACTCCTGAGCCAACGTTCCCGCACTGTCTGCTCCGAATAGCAAGTCGTGTGCCCGTTAAGGAATATGTGAAATCTCTTGCAGCGAAGGATGGCGCTTGGGGAAAATCACCAACCCTGCGAAGAGTGAAAAGACCCGACCTCTTAACATGAGGCTCTCAACCGTGCGCCACAGCCCTTTGTTGAGAGGTAGTTGTACCCGGCGTAGTCCCACGAAGTTTTTTGAGCCGGTAACGGAATTGGTCGCGTGTGAGACCCAATAGATCCGCGGCTCTGGTTTGATTGCCGCCGGCTTGCGCGAGTGCTTGTTTGAGGAGCGATTTCTCAACTTGATCCAGTGAAATGCCCTGGCGCGGAAGACTGATCGTCGCATCCGCGTCGATCACGTTTACCCGATGACCGGGGCTGGATCCAGTGTCAGGCACAATATCGCGCGGCAGGTAGCGAGTAGAAATAATGTCGCCGTCTTCAAGTATCATCGCCCGCTCAATCACGTTGCGGAGTTCGCGAACGTTTCCTGGCCAGCCATAAAGCCGGAATGCTCTGATGGCCTCTGGCGTGAACCCCTTGATTTTCTGGCGCCTATTAATGTTGTTGAGGTCAACGAAGTGTTGGGCCAGAAGTAACACATCGTCACCTCGTTCAGATAGGCTAGGAATATCAAGTTGGATGACGGCAAGCCGGTAATACAGGTCGAGGCGGAAATGCCTGGCCTCGCACTCGTGTTTTAAATCGCGGTTTGACGCAGCGACTATGCGGGCGTAGAACGGAACATCTTTCAGCCCCCCGACACGTCGGAAGCTTCCTTCTTCGAGCACACGCAGGAGCTTCGCCTGCAGGTTAATATCCAGCTCGCTGATCTCATCGAGGAAGATGGTTCCACCGCCATTCGCCTGTTCCAGCAGACCGGCTTTGCGTGACTTCGCATCGGTGAACGCTCCCTTTTCATATCCAAACAATTCCGACTCGATCAGGTTTGACGGCAATGCGGCGCAGTTGATAGCGATAAAAGGACGATCAGCACGTTTTGAGGCGTGATGGATTGCTTTCGCCACAAGGTCCTTGCCTGTACCCGACTCGCCCTGCAAAAGCACCGACGATACTTCGCTCTCAGCGACTTTCCGTGCCAGCCGAAGCATCTCCTGTAATACCGGCGACTCGCCGATAATTTGCTCGAAGGTAAAGCTCTTGCTTTTCTCCTTTTGTAAAAGTTGACCTTCCAGTTGCTCAGAGGTGACGGGCATTGCGACAAATGGATTGATAGCCTTGAATAAGGCGTTTTCAGTGAATGGCTTTTGGAGGAAGTCGATCGCTCCACCTTTGAGCGCCTTGATTCGTATGTGGGCATCACTATGCGCGGTGATAAATATGATCGGAAGTCGAAGGTCTGATGCTTGCAGGAGGCTTTGTAATTCCAAGCCACCGATTCCTGGGAGCTTCACGTCGAGTATCAGGCAGGCCGAGTCTTGTGGATGACCGGAACTCAAGAAATCTTCAGCGGAAGCAAAGTCTTCTACAACCAAGCCGACAGATTCGATCAACCTCTTTGTGGCTTTGCGTATAGATTGATCATCGTCAACGATGGATATCAGAGCGTAGTCACCCATTATTTCCCCCTTTATCCGGTCAAGCTGAATTACGTATTGGGGGAAGTGCCTTGCCTCTCTGTCTTGTGGAAGGGGCCACAAGACAACAGTATAAACTCATTAGTGCAATAACAAATACGAGTTGATTCACTTTTGTTGGAGTTTAATTTTCGGTGCTCGTTGGCAGCGTAAACTGGAAAGTCGCACCTTGCCCTTCATTGGCTGTAACCCAAAGCCTGCCTCCGTGGGCTTCGATAATCGTTCGACTAATCGAGAGGCCAAGGCCCAAACCACCGTCTTTGCTGGTAACGAAAGCGTCGAAAATGCGCTCTTGATCCCCCAGCTCGAGACCGGGCCCTGAATCTCGCATCTCCACCGTTATCTCATTAGGTTTCGTCAGCTGTGAACTTATCACGAGTTCCCGAAGCTGCCAGCCGGGCTTGCTCATGGCCTCGTTGCTGTTGAGAATTAGATTTAGCATCACTTGCTGCAGCTGAACCCGATCACCTAATACCATCAGACGGTCCGGCGAGAGTTTGGTGCGCAGCGCGATCTGGTTATTGGCCAATTGACTTGCCGTTAACCCAATCACGTCGTGAATGGTCTCGTTAATGTTCAGCAAGGTCTTTTCAGGGACCGATTTTTTCAACATCGCGCGAATCCGCTTAATCACTTCACTTGCTCGCATCGCATCGCTAATCATGCACTCGATAGCCTCCTGGCTACCCTCCACGTCCGGGGGATTGCGTGAAATCAGACGAAGAGAGGCATTCCCATTCGTAACTATGGCGCCGAGCGGCTGATTGACTTCATGAGCGATAGAGGCTGTCAACTCCCCCATCGTCAGCACGCGGCTGGCGTGCGCCAGTTCAGTATGCGCTTGCCCCAGAGCTTCTTCGGCAAGTTTGCGCTCAGTTGTGTCAATGACTGTGCCAACGTATTCGACAACCGTGCCGTTCTCATCAAAAACCGCATGGGCCAGACTGTGGATGTACCTGATGCCGTCTGGACGAACAATGCGAAAGTCCAATTCGTAGTCATCTCCATTCAGCACCGCATTCTCAAAGGTTTCCTGTAGGAGCGATCGATCTTCCGGATGGACGCAGTTAATGACTGTTTCATATGTCAGCTTTGCTTCCTCGGGATCCAAGCCAAAGATGCGAAAATGCTCCTGCGACCAGAAGAGAGCGCCGGTTGTCACGTTCCAGGCCCAGCTACCCGTGTGACTGATTTTCTGCCCCTCGGCGAGATAGGCCTCACTGCGTCGCAATTCCTCCTCCACGCGCTTACGTTCAGTGACCGATCTCTGGAATATCGCCAGCCCGCCGTCAGGGCTAGGATAGAATCGATTCTCAATCCAATCTCCCAGCGGAGGATAGTAATGCTCGTGAATGGTCACAATCCGTTCGGACATTGCGCGACGGATAGGCTCCTCGATAGGTGGATTTGGGAATTCGTCCCACAAAACCTTACCGATTATCGTTGTGGGATCTTTTCCGAGAGTTTTGAGTTGCTCTTCAGCATGTCTGTTGAAATAGGTGTAGCGCCACTCGCTGTCAAAAGCAAAAAACCTGTCGGTAATGCTATCGAGGACCATTTTGACTTTCTCGTTGGCTTCTCGCAGCAGTCCTTCCGCCTGCTTTCGCTCACCAATCTCATTTCTTAGGTGTTCGTTCGCGTCTAGTAATTGTTCGGTGCGCTCGTCTACTCGTCGCTCGAGCTCTTCATTCAGTTTACTTATCTTCTGTTTGGCCAGCTTGATCTCCCCTGTCTCGATAACTTCCCAGTTCCCACTTCGTCTGGTCAAACAAAGCTGATGCGTACGCGCCACGTCCAGAATTTCAGCAGCTCCGCTATTGGCGAGCGGATAAGTGCACCAGACAGTCATTGCTTGATCGCTGATCGACGCATTGAGGTGGTTTTCGTAGGCACAAAAGTCCTGCCAATTTTTCTTTTGCAGCCAGCAAGTATCGCCGGAAAATCTCATGCCTGTGTAGCCACGAGCCAATGCCTGTGCAAGCTTTTCGTTCCAGGCGCTGGTTGCTCTTTGGAGGTCAAATGTATTGTTCTTGAGATACCATTCCTCATCAACGAATACCTCTATGCTTTGATCGGCGAGGTGCCGGTCAAGGTTTGGGACGGATAATCGCAGAGCATTCCACGCCTCATCCTTTGTGAGAGGATCGGCGATTACCCATACGCAGAACTCTTTATCGTCCAGTCCCGCTTTGAAATAGGGAACCAATGTGTCAAGTAAGTCTTGTTTGGAATCGTAGAAATGACAGAAGTGCGTCCCCCAGGGCATGTCGCCGACAACGCTGATGCCGGTGTGTCTTAGTCGGGATTCCGTCATGGTCTCCCCGCATTGATGGAGCGATCGTCGCGGATTTGGATGCGTCATTGTTCCTTATCTAGTTCTCGCAAAGGGAAGCACGAATGGGGATCTATCGGGCAACAACTCAGCATCTGTGGATACATGATGAGTGACTCTCAAAGGACCGCACTTCCTTTACTAGAGTGCACCGGAGTGATTCGGAGATATGAGCGACCAGCAACAAATGCCAAGCCGGGCGATGCAGAGGCTCCGTTTCAACTTTTGCAAGGGTGTAGGCGCACTCTACTCGCTCGCAATGCGGAATACAACAGAATTGATCCGAAATTTGCCTGCGAAACTCAGTGATCTTTCGAAAAGCAGGCCGGGGCATTTCACCCAGTGGGAAGTTTCGTCCATCTCTCCGAACGAGTGCACGAGCGATAAATGGGAGCCTGCAAACAAAACACAAGGAAAAAGATCAACCGAACCATAACTGCAGTAATGGCATACTGTGTGCACCACTATTAGCCCTCTAATACCCCCTGGCCCTGAAACGAAACTATCGGCGCGTTTTTCTAACTAGCTTCAGCTTTAGTTCAACCCCTGGCAAAAACTTGAGGAGGAAACCCTAAACATGTGCAAAGGAGGCTCAATAACACCCGTCATTATGTTGACGATGATTGCGGTATTCACGCCGGCTTTTTTGCGTGATGCGTTTGCGAAGGCCTCGCCGCAGGCCGTTAACGCTCACATTGTCCGAGAGGTGCGACACGAACTCGCCACCCTGCCTTACTACGGAGTTTTTGATTGGCTCCAGTTTGAAGTGCGTCCTGACAACACGATTGTGCTGCGGGGACAGGTAGTGCGGCCTACAACCAAGTCCGACGCTGAAGCTCGGGTAAAAAGTATCGATGGCGTGGCGGGCGTCGTCAATCAGATCGAAGTATTGCCACTCTCGCCCTCGGATGATCGGTTGCGACTCGCTCTATATCGGACCCTCTACAACTGGGATTCACCGTTGTTCCGCTACGCAACACAGTCAGTCCCGCCAATTCATATCATCATCGCGAATGGGCGTGCCACGTTGAAAGGGATCGTCGATTCGAAGGCTGACGCGGAGTTGGCCTACGTAAGAGCGCGTGGTGTCCCGGGTCTTTTCGATGTGAAGAATGAAATACAGGTCTCGAGCGAGCAACCGAAATAGGACAGGAAGAAAGCGCTGTTTAAGGTGGTACACCCGACCGGCTGGGCCGCTTGGTGTGCGCGCGAGACTCAAGCAACCGTTTCTAAGATCTTTTGTAGTCCTGTTCATCTTGTTAATTTTGTCTGTTGATCTGAAATGACAAACGATGGCGGTAAAGACAAAAGATTACTACGAGGTGCTCGGCGTCAGCCGTAGTGCATCGGCAGATGAAATCAAAACGGCTTATCGCAAACTCGCGCGTATGCTTCATCCCGACTTGAACCCGGGAGACAAGACGGCGGAGGAGCGCTTCAAGCAGCTGCAGGAGGCATATGACGTACTCTCCGATGCGGAGAATCGAAAACTCTATGACCAGCACGGTGACAATTGGCGCGTCGTTAAGCAGGGTGGCGCGGCGCCTCCTCCAGGTTGGGAGGGTACACGGACCACCGGTGGGCCACAGGGCTTTGACTTTACTGATTTCGATTTTGGCGGCTTCCGAGGAGAATCTGGGGGCGCGGGTTTCGACATCTTCGAAGAGATGTTCGGTCGCACAAACCGCGGCCGCAGCACCCGAAGTAATCGCGGACAGGATGTTGAGGCCGAACTCGAGGTGTCACTTGAGGAGGCGCATCGCGGTGGCCGGCGCACGTTGCAACTTCAAGTGGAGGATATCTGCCCGACGTGCAATGGATCAGGCGTAAAGGATAACCAGACATGCCAGACGTGCGGGGGTGCCGGGCAAGTACCAAAGGTCAAGACACTGGAGGTAAATATCCCTGCTGGAGTGCGAGATGGATCGATCGTGCGTCTGGCAGGACAAGGTGGTCCAGGGATGAGTGGCGCGCAGGCTGGAGATCTTTACCTGCAGATTCGCGTGCGGCCACACCCGGTGTTTACGGTGCGTGGCGACGATGTCGAGGTAGAGAGACCGATCGCACCATGGGAAGCGGTGTTGGGAGCGCGCATTGACGTACCGACGATCGACGGTCAGGTAGAGGTAACCGTTCCGGCGGGGGCGCAGACCGGGCAGCGGTTGCGATTGCGGGAACAAGGCTTGAATAAGCGCCGCGGCGGTCGGGGCGATGAGTATGTACGACTGAAAATAGTCGTGCCCAAAGAGGTCAACCCTGAAGAGCGCCGGTTGTTTGAAGAGTTGCGTCGGGTATCGAACTTCAAACCGCGAGCAAGTTGAATGCAATGGCCATCGGACACGAACTGAATTATCGAGCTCGAGCGCCAGGAATTCGGAGTCGCCACCCAAAACTGCGAAAGTATCTCGAATTTGTTCAAGACATCATCGTGCTGGGACTCTGCGCGGCGCTCTTTATTGCCATGCTGATCAAGCTTTTTCATCTGGGTAAGGCGCTTTTAACCGGGACGGATTTCTCGGCGGTTATCGCCGACATCCTCTTCATACTAGTGCTGATCGAATTGTTTCGCTTGTTGATTATCTATTTGGAAGAGCATCGCATCTCTGTGGCGACAATGGTTGAGGTTGGGATTGTGGCCACGTTGCGAGAAGTCATCTTGACAGGTGCGATGCAAGTTGAATGGCGACAAATGCTGGTTATTTGCGCATTCATATTGACACTCGGTGTAGTGCTGCGTTACGCGGGCATTCGTCTCGAAGCGCAAGAGATAGCGCGCGCCAGGAATGATAGTTATGCGACTGAATGATTTCGACGTGGATGAACCACTTTCCTTTGACGCGGTAGCAGAAATAGTCGGCGCCCGACGTTCGTTGGTGGTGCGTCTTGCGCAACAGGGTCTGATTGAAACTATCGACAGTGAGACCGAGGCTTTATTGCCACGACGCGCAATCATGCAAGTAAGACGTATGCAGCGTCTCCATCGTGACCTGGGTGTCAACTTTGCCGGCGCCGCGATCATCCTCGATCTGGTTGGCAGAATTGAACGCTTAAATCGCGAGCTGGCAGAGATGCGACAAAGAATTGGAGAGTAAATGGAGCGATCGCATGAGCACACAAACGGTTGATAGACCAAACACAAACCCAACCTCGGCCCTCGTGGCCGGCACCACTGCGCCAAACTTTACCCTCCCCGAGGCCCCTGACCGGCGCATCGCGCTTGAAAGTTTACGCGGCCAGCCGGTAATTCTCGCGTTTTATCCGGCCGACTGGAGTCCTGTGTGCGGAGATCAGATGGCCCTATATAACGAAGTATTGCCGGAGTTCAAACGCTTCCGTGCCGAGTTGCTCGGAGTATCGGTCGACGGTCCATGGTGTCATCGCGCTTTCCGCCATTATCGCAACTTGCATTTCCCGCTGCTCGCCGACTTCGAGCCCAAAGGTGATGTAGCGAAAAAGTATGGCGTATATCGCAACGGAGAGGGTGTAACCGAGCGCGCGCTTTTCGTCATCGATGGCGCTGGTCGAATTACCTGGAGTTATGTGTCGCCGATCGATGTGAACCCGGGTGCCGACGGCATTCTTACAGCCCTGGAAAACCTACCCGGAAGGGAGTCTGCAAATGGCCGGTAATATAGAACCAAAACTCGTTCTGCCGGTGGGGAGCCGCGACCATGTGCAAGGATCGGCAACCGCTTCAGTGACGTTGGTAGAGTACGGTGACTTCGAGTGCCCTTACTGCGGCGCCGCATACATCATCATCAAAAAGATTCAAGAGCTAATGGATGATGAACTGCGCTTCGTCTTTCGCCATTTTCCGCTTACTCAAACGCATCCGCACGCCGAGGCTGCAGCGGAAGCCTCTGAGGCAGCCGGTGTGCAGGGTAAATTTTGGGAGATGCATGATCTGCTATACGAAAATCAAGGAACGCTTGACTCCTGGCATCTCGCTCAGTTCGCCCACGAGTTGGGTCTCAATACAAGGCGGTTTGTGCGGGAGTTGGAGGAGGGAAGCCACCGGGCGCGCGTGCGCGAAGATTTCTTGAGCGGCGTGAAAAGCGGTGTGAACGGCACACCGACGTTTTTTATAAACAGTGTTCGGTATGACGGCTCGTGGGACATTGAGCCCCTCTTCGCTGCACTCAAAAACGCGGCGCGTCGGGAGGGGTCCACACTCAAGAGCTTCGGATCCGCCGCCTGATGCCTGTGATTGATCGAAATTGAGCTGACTCCGGAAGCAGCCAGGCATCTGGCGCTAATGGGCTATGACCCGGTGTATGGCGCGCGAGCGCTGAAGCGTGCGATCCAGAAGTATCTGGAAACACCGTTTGGTCGCCGGATCTTGAGTGGTGAGATCCGCGACGGCGACAAGGTAATTGTGGATGGGAAGAGTGGGGGGGATTTTACATACTCGACCAAAGGAGCCGGCGATGCGGAGACTGTGGGAAGTTCGGGTTAAAGATGGCTAAGTATGTAAAGCATTAACCTGTTACTCAACGTCAGAACCGAGGAGCGGTAGCGACCGGGTCTGGTGCCGTCTCACTCAAGGGATGAATGGTCGCGCGACTTGGACCCAGTCGCTACCGCTCCTCGGTTCTGACGTTGAGTTGACTTGATTATTGAGTGGTGGATCTCATGGCTAAGCCAGTCCTACTTGTAGTAGATGACGACGACAACCGGTTGGCGGAGAGCCTTGCTCCCGGTTCAACCACCGAATACCTGATGCGCAACAGTCCGGTGCCGGTCCTTGTGCATCCTTGAGGCTTGAATATGAACTTTGCATCAACGGTGCGCAGTCTGAAAGACCCTGTTCTCGCGTAATTGAGTCTTGAGCAGGCATTCAACCGCCGTGGTAATTCAAAGCTGATGAACTGCGCTTGTCAGCTCCATTTGGTTTGATCAGGAAGGGAGAAATCATGGCTAAAGGAAAAGAGAACCAGGAGACAACGAAACACTCGAACCCGCAGGGAACTAAGAACGAACAAGAGTCACGCCAACAGACAAGCGGCGAGCAAACCGGATTGTCGCGTCGCGAGAACCTAGCACCAGCGGTCTGGGCCAGCCCTTTCAGTTTCATGCGCCGGTTCGGGGAAGACATGGACCGCCTCTTTGAAGATTTTGGTTTCGCGCGTGGAGTTATCCCGCGGAGCTTCGCGCAGATGGCGGAATGGTCGCCCCAGATTGAAGTGACGGAGCGTGATGGACAGTTGGTTGTGCGCGCCGATCTACCGGGACTTAGTAAAGACGATGTCAAGGTTGAGCTGAGAGATGAGGCAATCATCATCCGCGGTCAACGGAAAGAAGAGCGCGAGGAAAAGCGCGAAGGTTATTACCGCAGCGAACGGTCTTACGGCAGCTTCTATCGTCAGATTCCATTACCGAATGGTGTCGACACTGAGAAAGCGACGGCAAACTTCAACAGTGGAGTGCTGGAGATCACGATGCCGATGGCACAAAGCGAAACGCGTGGTCGTCAATTGCAAATTCAAGATAGCCAGGCAAGCGGACAACCGCAGGCAAAAGCGCAAGCGGCCGCGTCGGGTCGCTAAACAACTTTGTAGGGGCGTCACTCCGTGGGCGCCCGCCGTCGAAACCGGGGGGCCGCCACAGAGTGCCGCTACTACAAGGTAAGCCATCGCAACCGGGGCGGCTAGAGTGCCGCCCCTACAAGGTAAGTCAGAAAGGAAGGGAACAAAATGTTGCTAGTGTTTACAAGCAGCTGGTGGGCGCTGGTGCTACGCGGAATCGCTGCCATTCTTTTTGGCATATTGGCTTTCGTTTGGCCTCACATTACGTTGACTGCGCTAGTCTTTCTCTTCGGCGCGTACGCGCTTGTTGATGGAGTATTCGCGATCATCGCCGGCGTCAAATCTTACAGTGAGCTCAAGCGTTGGTGGGTGCTGCTGCTGGAAGGCATCTTCAGCGTGATTGCGGGTGTCCTGGCGTTTATGCTGCCAGGCATCACGGCCCTCATCCTCCTCATACTGATCGCCGCCTGGTCGATTGCTACTGGTGTGTTTGAGATCGTCGCAGCGATTCAGATGCGAAAGTACATCACCGGCGAATGGATGCTGGTGCTAGCCGGAATCGCTTCGCTGTTATTTGGGATTGCTTTGCTTGTGAATCCCAATGTTGGCGCCTTGGCGGTGATCTGGCTAATTGGTGCTTACATGATCGTCTTTGGTGTTTTACTGCTGAGTCTTGGTGTTAAGTTGCGAGGTTTGGTACGCGCCGCTCATCAGATGACTCCGCGGGCTGTTTAAGTGGTCAATCGCTCAGTCTTTCAAATCGGTGTAATCTGATGCGTAATCTGCGGATGTAATTTGAGCAGATGAGGGAGGAAAAAACATCATGCCAGGTTTTATCGAACGCAATCAGTGGAAAACTTTTCTTGATGAATTCAGCAAACGCAATCAAATGCGTCCGACTCGACTCGAAATCGTCGGCAGCGACATTGGCGCGCAGGAAGAAGAGAAGTTCCTGCCTTTGGTAGGCGTCAGTCTCGAGACGAAGGGTGATGCCGCAGGAACTGTTGAGATTACCCTTGGCGGCGAAACAGCGGCCGAGGAAAGACATCTGGACCATACAATCCGGAACGTGGAACGCATCGCGCCGTTGATCGGCACCACAGGTCTTGAAGAAGGCTTAGGGATCCAGGATAGCGAGGACGTAAAGACCCTGCTGCGATTTGCGACGCTACCCGAGATTGAGGACAACACGCACTAGCCATCCGCAGATTACGCCGACTACACAGACAAAGAGGATAGGAGCAGGAGCAGGAGCAGGAAGCAGGAGCAGGAGGCAGAGTTAGGGGCAGGAAAAGCATCCTTTTTCCTGCTCCTGCCTGCTGCTCGTGTCTTCTCTGTCGGCGTAATCTGCGAAATCTGTGGATAACTTGTTTGGCTGGGAGGCAGGGATTCGAACCCCGATAGGCGGATTCAGAGTCCGCAGTCCTACCGTTAGACGACCTCCCAGCAAGGGAATTTCAATTTACGTATCGACGCTTCGCTTGTCAACTTATCCTCTCTACCGAGTCCAGCTTGAGTCTCACCCAGGCTTGCTGTGCCTTGCAAATAAGCCGCCTCAAGGTGAGGTCTAAAGGATCACTTGTCGAATTGGTCTCCAAAGGGCAAAATGTCCGCGCAATCCGACGGCTGGGAAAAACCCCAAGCAACAAGCGGTTTACTCTTCCGATCTCTCGTCGCACAAGCGCGGAGCGTTGATGACTGAACCCCATACGCCACTTTTAGATCCAGACGCTGAAGACGACGTACATGCCCAACTGGCAGCCTACCGGATAAAGCTTGAAGAAGTTGCTGAACTCGTTGCTCGCATTCGACACGAGATCAATAACCCGCTTACCGGAATACTGGGCCAGGCCCAGCTCCTGCTGCGCGAGGACCTGAATGACCGGGCGCGCAAGCGAGCGCAAAGTATTGAAGAGCTTGCGCTGCGCTTAAGGGATGTCGCGGCCCAACTCCGCGAAGTGCAAAGACCTGCCAGTGCAGAAAGCAATGAAGCAGGCCCGGGTAATAAGCCTACTACATGAATGCTCGAAGAAAGCGCAGAGCGCCCCGCTCCAGATGAAAGCCATTCGATATTGAATTGGTCACTCAAGCTGAGAGTCTGCCAGAGTTGAGAGGTTCTTATTTGGATTAGTGAGTGGCTTTCAAGCTTGAGGCGGGGACTAAACACTAACGGTTTCTTCCTCATGATCTGCAACTAAGTACGGCGAAGTCACCGGAGGTTTCTCATCGGCATCTTCATCCAACACAGCCTGGATTATTGGCAAGCTCAATGAATGTTTTGTAGTGCGGAGCGGAACGTTCTTACCGGCCGCGTAGACCGGGTGGCGGCCGTGTTCTTCATACCACTCGGCGAGGTTGGCGGTCTTGTGCATATTCTCGATGATTTGACGCCAGCCGACTCCGGTGTTGTAGGCGCAGAAGGAGATCTCGCCTTCCTGTGTGCCGTAGGGAATCACGCACATTTCAGTGCGGCGGAAGTCGTAGTTGAAAAGATCCTGGAACCACATACCTTCGACGCAGAGCACACGCCAGATGTCGCTCGGGTCGTCGGCCTTTTCCGCCTTCATGCGGTCGTTGCGATCGGAACTTGAGTTTGTCGACGACGGTTTGAAGAGGTTCAGGATCTGAGAGATCGGAAAGCCCTCGGGAGCCTGCTCAGGGTTGAAGCTTCGCATTATGGCCATGCCCAGTTGGGCATACGAGAGTTTCTTGCCACGCGCTGTGTCAGTGATCACAGCGACATCTTTCATAAACTGTTCGTAGTCGAAAAACTCGAACAGCGATTTGAATTCGCCTGTCTTTCGGTTCACCACCATCAAAGTGAAGATGCCGCAATTCGGATGACAATTGCATGATGACCAACCCCAGGGAGCATCGGCGCCCTGCAGCATGTCCATTACGCTGGTGAAAGCCGAGTAAGAAGAAAGCGGAAACCAATCGCGCAGCGGTTGGATGTTTCCACCAAGCTGATCCCGCAGATCGCTGGTCATACCTGCAAGCGTGTAGCGCTGTTTGATGCGTACCCCATCGGGTACATCTTCATCGCGGCCGGTAAACGAAACTGGCTGAAACGCGATGGTCTGCACCTTGTCGATGTTTTTAGCGGCAAATTCCACGATCTGACCGATGCCATCGTTGTTGATGGTGTTGACGATCGTCGTCACGAGCGTGACCTTGATGCCCACACTCGCCAGGTTTTCAATCGCGCGCAGCTTAACATCAAAAAGATTGCCGACGCCGCGGTGTTTGTTCTTCTCTTCGCTGACACCGTCGAACTGCAAATAGACCCCGTGCTGCCCCGCCGCTTTTGCGGCCTTGCAAAACTCAATGTCTTCGGCAAAGCGAATTCCGTTTGTCGCAGCCAGGATTCGATAGAAGCCAACCTTCTTCGCGTAGGCCACGGCCTCGAGATAGTAAGGCGAGAGAGTTGGTTCGCCGCCGGAGAAAAGGATGATGATCTGGCGCTTTGGTTTGAATGAGACAGCGCGATCGAGGATCGCCTTCGTGTCTTCATATGTAGGCTCATGGACATATCCAACCTGGTTTGCATCCATGAAGCAGGGATTGCACATCATGTTGCAGCGATTGGTGAGATCCACTGTCAGAACAGCGCCGCGGCCAAACTTGATGTTGGAAGTTCCGTGGTGGTGCACGTGCGAATCTTCGGCTGCCCGGAAGTCACGACCAAAAAAGAGCGATTCAATGCGCTCGAGAAAGGCAGGATCCGTGGCCATTACATCGACGAACTCACCATGCTTCGGGCAGGTCTTTCGCATCACCACCTGTCCGTTCTCTTCCAGAATCTGGGCTTTGATTTCGCCGGGATGCTCATTCATCAACGACTCGAGAGTCGTTTTTCCGGTAATCACGGCGTCGCGGACTTCTTTGACGCAACGCGGGCAGAGGCTGTCAGTTTCGCGGGGAAAGCCAAGCGGTGGCGAACTTCGCTCGTAGGATTTCAATAATGGTCCAGGGGCCCAAGTCGGCCGTATTGCCTCGCCTTCCGGCAGCCGGCGGTTCACACCCTGGAAGGCCTTCCAGGCGAGATCGGACAGATTTGAGATGAGCTTGGAGCCTTTTACCCCCGTCAGCTTACTCTTCTCGGATTCCCCTCTACGAAACTGGTCACTAAACAAAGAATCTCGTCTCCTCTTGAGTCGTTTAACTATAGATGCACAACGATGCGATAAAGTCTGACTTTTTCAACAATAGCCTAGCAAATCCGCACACTTATACCGGCCCGATGGACGGTCGTGTCATGATAGAGGTCAAAGTAGGCAAAGGCAAGCACAAACGTCGTGATTGCGAGGGGTTTGGGCCAATTCATTAGATTGGCGATTGGCGATTGGCCATTGCTGATTGGCGATTTGGCTGGATGTTCATTACTTTACGCCCTGAAGATAGGCGCCTAGAGGCAAAGGCGGGTCGTGATCTCACTTAATTTTCTACTCGCACAGCTTTCAAACCTGAAAACCTGTGTCAAATCGGCGATCGGCAATCGGCAATATTCCTGCTGCCGGTTCTGCTGAGACTCAGTGTAATATCTCATCCCTGCTTCATTATGTGTCCTCAGGAGAGTGTCGTCCTACATCCGACCGCGGTTGTGAGCCCGAACGCGGCGCTCGGGCCCGGAGTGCGCGTTGGTCCCTACGCCGTGATCGAAGAGGACGCCATTTTGGGTGCCGGATGCGAGGTTGGCGCCCATGCCGTTATAAAGAAGTACGCCTCCCTCGGGCAGCGAAACCGCGTTTTTGAACATGCAATCCTCGGCGGTGAACCGCAGGATGTGAAGTTCAAGGGAGAGCGAAGCGCCCTCATTATCGGAGACGACAATCTGATACGGGAATTTGCGACCTTGCATCGCGCCAGCGAAGAGGGACAGGTAACACGGATCGGATCACGCAACTTTTTTATGGTGGGCGTGCACATCGCACACAATTGCGTCGTCGGAGACGATAATATTTTCGCGAATGGCGTTGCCCTGGCGGGCCACATCATCGTTGAAGACCATGTCTTCCTTTCCAATAATGTCGGCGCTCACCAGTTTGTGCGCATGGGGCGATACGCGATGGTTGGCGGCAAATCTAAGATCGTTCAGGACGTGTTACCGTTCTTTATCACCGACGGAAACCCGCCGCGCGTGCGCGGCGTCAACTCCGTCGGCTTAAAGCGCGCAGGGTTTTCGGAAGAAGCGATGCGCGCCTTGAAGAATGCGTATAAGCTTTTGTTTAGATCGGCAACCCCGTTGGAGACCGTTCTTGCGGAGATGGATCAAATGGCTGATGAAAACGTTGCGCATCTCAACAGATTTATTCGAGGATCGCAGCGAGGGTTTACACGAGAATGATCCAATGAGCGACATCAAAACAGTTTCCGTAGACGATCTTGCCGCGAAGGTGAATGGGCGCGTAATTGGCGATGGAGGAATTCTGATTGAAAGAATCGCCGATCTGGAAAACGCGGGAGAAGGAGACATTGCTTACGTCGAAGAGAAAAAGTTCTTCGCCGCTGCCGGTTCGAGCAACGCGTCCTGCCTGATAATTCCGGAAGAGGAAGAGGCGCCCGCGGGTTTTAAGCAGACAGCATTCATCGCAGTTTCAAATCCCAAACTTGCATTCGCGCTGATTGCCGCTGTGCTTCACCCACCCCTTCGCCGTGAGCCTTCAATTCATGCGAGCGCCGTTGTTTCTGAAACTGCCGACGTCGCGCTCACGGCTTTTGTTGGCCCTCACGTGTACATCGGAGAGAACGCGCAAGTCGGTGCTTACACAAGGATCGAAGCCGGGGCTGTTGTGGGAGCGAATGTAACTCTGGGGAACGACTGCGTCCTTCACCCCAATGTTGTTTTGTACGACGGTGTTTCGCTGGGCGATCGAGTAGTCCTGCACGCCGGTGTTTGCATCGGCGCCGATGGCTTCGGTTACGTGCGCGACGATATGGGCTATCACAAGTTTCCCCAAATCGGTACGGTGGTTATAGAGGACGATGTTGAGCTCGGCGCCCATACCTGCATCGATCGTGCGGCTTTGGGTCGGACGCGGATCGGACGCGGCACAAAACTGGATAACATGGTCCACGTGGGCCACAACTGCGACATCGGTGAACGAGTGGTGATTGCGGCGCAGACCGGCATCAGTGGGAGTGTGATCATTGAAGACGACTGTGTGATCGGTGGCCAGGTAGGTTTTGGTGATCACATCCGCGTTCTTAGTGGTGCCGTTATCGGCTCAAAGGCCGGCGTGCTGCCGGGGAAGATTGTTCGTCCCGGCGTGTGGTGGGGAATTCCTATTCAACC
>Ga0070708_100000359_pt1 | contig 34452 bp, 34 predicted proteins | sample KBSK5503metaG_FD_65469 | JGI IMG/M metagenome (GOLD analysis project Ga0070708, IMG submission 65469) | Corn, switchgrass and miscanthus rhizosphere microbial communities from Kellogg Biological Station, Michigan, USA - KBS K5-50-3 metaG | ecosystem: Host-associated > Plants > Roots >... | reverse complement strand
GTCCAATCGCCGCGATCGTCTCGGAGTCGCGCGGCACGAAAGTGACGTTCTGCCGCGTGAACAAGAGGCACGTCGGACCGTGCCGGCGCTCGAGCGCCGCGGCCCACGCCACGGCGGTTTCCACCGTGTCGCAGGGGCGCCAGAGGTCCATGCCGGGGATGAGGCGCAAGGCGGCGGCGTGCTCGACCGACTGGTGCGTGGGCCCGTCTTCGCCCAGGCCGATCGAATCGTGCGTGAAGACGAAAATCGACCGCAGCTTCATCAGAGCGGCCATGCGCAGCGCATTGCGCGAATAATCGGAAAACGTGAGGAACGTTCCGACGTAGGGAATGAAGCCGCCGTGCAACGCCAATCCGTTGGTGATGGCGCTCATCGCGAATTCGCGCACGCCGAAATTCACGTAGTTCCCCGCGTAGTCGCCAGCGGAGTCCACTGAGGCGTTGGCTTCGACCGGCACGGTTCCCGACCAATTGGTGAAGACGGACCCGGTGAGGTCGGCCGAGCCGCCGATCATTTCCGGCAACCGTGACGCGAAGGCTTCGATCGCCTGTTGCGACGCCTTGCGCGTGGCGATCGTTTCGCCTTTGGAGGCCTGTGAACCGACAAACGCATCGCGGATCGCGGCGAAGTCGGCGGGCAACGCGCCGCTCGTCCGCCGCGTGAATTCGGCCGCCAGCGCCGGGTGCGCGGCGCGGTACGCCGCGAACTTTGCATTCCAGTCGGATTCAAGCAGCGCACCGCATTCGCGCGCGTTCCAGCCCGCGTAGATTTCTGCGGGGATTTCAAAAGGGGGGAATGCCCAAGCCAGTGCCGCGCGGGTTGCAGCAACTTCCTTCTCGCCGAGTGCTGCGCCGTGCGCGGCCTCGGTGCCGGCCTTCGTCGGCGCGCCGTGGCCGATGATCGTCTTGCAGCAGATGAGCGTGGGCTTGTCGGTGGCAGCCTTGGCGGCCACGATGGCGGCGTCGACGGCCGCCACGTCGTGCCCATCGACGTTCGGAATCACGTGCCAGCCGTATGCCTCGAATCGCCGCGGCGTATCGTCGGTGAACCATCCTTGAACGTGGCCGTCGATCGATATTCCGTTGTCGTCGTAGACGGCGACCAGCTTGCCCAATTTCTGCGTCCCGGCCAGCGAGCACGCCTCGTGCGAAATGCCTTCCATCAGGCAGCCATCGCCCACGAAAACGTAGGTGTGATGATCGACGATCGCGTGACCGGGACGATTGAACTGTGCCGCGAGCAGACGCTCCGCCAGTGCCATGCCGACGGCGTTGGCGAGGCCCTGCCCGAGGGGTCCGGTGGTCGTTTCCACGCCGGGCGTCACGCCCACTTCCGGGTGGCCCGGCGTCTTCGAGTGAAGCTGGCGGAACTGCCGCAGCTCGGCGATGGGCAGGTCGTATCCGGTGAGGTGCAGCAGCGCGTACTGCAGCATCGAACCGTGTCCGTTGGAAAGCATGAAGCGGTCACGATTCGGCCAGTGCGGATTCGCGGGATTGTGACGCAGGTGGCGATTCCAGAGCGCGACGGCGATTTCCGCCATGCCCATCGGCATGCCGGGATGGCCGGACTTCGCGGCCTCGACTGCATCCATCGCCAACGCGCGGATCGCGTCGGCAAGCTGTTTGTCGGAGGCATGCACGGCGGCGGCGGGGACCGTCATTGTTCGTCTTTCGAGTTGATGGTGGCGAAAAGCGCCGCGCGCACGTGAAGCGATGGCGATGCTCATCTCATACAACGTGAAATTATCGCTTTGGCACGAAAATTGTGCAATAATTCCACGTTTGGATGCGGTGAAACATTTCGCCGCGATCCTGTGTAATGTGCCGGCTTTAGGCTCCATTGCCGGCCCGGTCGCACCGCAGGACAAAAAAGTGCGCATCAGCGGGCGACTCCGAGGGGACGACTAATGGACGGAATCCATCTGTTAGGCGAGTGGTACGATTGCCCGGCCGACACGCCGCAATTCACGCAAGCCGAATCGCTGCGGACTTTGTGCATCGACGCGGCGAAGGCTTCGGGCCTGACCGTGGTCGGCGACAGCTTCTACCAATTCGAGCCGCAGGGTGTGACAGGCACGGTGCTGCTGGCGGAATCGCACATCGCGATCCACACGTGGCCCGAAGCGGGTTTCGTCACCGTGGACGTGTACGTGTGCAACCTGCAGACTGACAACACCGCCAAGGCAGAGCATGTCTTCCGCGCGCTGGAAGCGGCATTGAAACCGCGGCGAACGCGGTTCCAGGCGATCCACCGCGGAGGCAGGGATGCCTGACCGGCAGGACGGCGGCGCGCCGCCTCCGGCCGGCGACATTGCGCCCGGTGCGTTGACCGAATACCTGACCGACGACTGGGCGTTTTTCGTGAAGTCGTCGCGCCAGTTCGAGAAATTCACTTCACCGTACCAGGCGATCGAGGTGCACGAGTCCGTGCAGTTCGGCAAGCTGTTTCGCCTGGACGGCCATTTCATGACGTCCGAGAAGGACGAGTTTTTCTACCACGAAAACTTGGTCCACGTGGCCGCGATCACGCACCCGCAACCGGGAAGCGCGCTGATCGTGGGCGGCGGTGACGGCGGTTCTGCCGAAGAATTGCTGAAGCACGCGTCGATCAAATCGGTGACCGTTTGCGAAATCGACCTTGGCGTTGTCGACGTCGCGCGCAAATACCTGCAGTCGGTTCACAACGGCGCCTTCGACGATGCGAGGGTCACACTGAAGATCGAGGACGGCTTCGCCTTCGTGCGCAATGCGACCGAGCAATACGACCTCATCGTGCTGGACCTGACGGACGCGGGCGGACCTTCGACGGAACTCTATACGCAAGAGTTCTATCGCGCCTGCGCGGCGCGGCTGCGTCCGGCGGGAGCGATGACGCTGCACGTCGCGAGCCCGGTCGCCCATCCGCAGCGCATCCGCGAGACGCTCGCCAATCTGCGCAGCGCCTTCACGCTCGTCACGCCGTACCTCACTTCGGTGCCGCTCTACGGGGGCTTGTGGATGATGGCGTGCTGCTCGCCGAGCCTCGACCCCAAGGGCATGTCGATCCTCGAAGTCGACCGCCGCATCGCGCAGCGCGGCATCCGGAACCTCCGGTACTACAACGGCGACATGCATCGCGCGTCCCTGGCATTGCCCAATTTCGTTCGCGCGCTCGTCGCATAAGTCCCTGGCGGTCCCTTGGCGGCATTGGTCGCCGTTCGACCGTGAATTACATCCTTTTGGCGGGGAACCGCGTCCTTGTCCGACGGGCCGGCGTTAAGGGCACTGACGGGGCAAAAGGGCGTAGGACTGCTTGAATCGGGCCTTCGACCCCTCAATATGGGAGCCGAGGGGCAAGCAGCGCCGACCTCTCGCCAGTGAAAGGGCCTAGGACGCGATGAAACTGACCGATACCATGACCGACGCGGATTTCGTGCTGATCGATGGCGTCATGTTCCAGACGGGGTATTTGCGCGTGCCTGACGAGTTCACCGCGGCCGACGACGTCGTCGTCGAAGCGTGGCGAGCCGACGCCGAGATCGATCTCACTCGTGAAGAAATCGACGACGCCGTATTGCTGGGCGAGGGCGTGTTTCGCCTGAAGAGCGGCTCGGTCGTGCGATTTCTCTCCACGGCGACGATTCACTAGCCGCAGATTCCGCTAAGGCGGTGCGCGGCGGGCGGTATCATGCCGCCTGCCATGGCGCGCCCCCGCAAAGCCTCCGCCTGCGTCACCCTCGTGCTCATCGGCGCGGCAGCCCTTTCCGGTTGCTCGGACGACTCGAACACGAACCGGCGCGGGAGTTACGCCACCCGTGAAGCGTGCCTCGCCGACTGGGGTGATCCGCGCGACTGCGAGGAGCAGCAGGCGACGAGCAGCAACGGCACGCGCTACAGCTACTGGGGCCATTCCGGCGGAGGCGGTGGCGGGCACGGCGGGCTCGGTTCCGGCTCTGGCTCCGGCAACGCTGGTCACAGCATTTCCCACGGCGGGTTCGGCTCCCACGGGTCGTCATCGTCATGATCCGCGAAACCGTGACGCCGCGCGCGAACTGGCGAGAGGATTGCGAGGCGATCGGCTTTTCCTACCACTCGATCGACGGCACGTATTGGGACGAATCGCATTGCTACCGGTTCACCAATGGCGAAATCGACACGCTCGAAGCTGCGGCGGCGGAACTGCACGCACGCTGCCTTGACGCGGTCGAACATATCGTCACGCGCAACCGCTTCGATGCGCTGGCCATACCGAAAGCGTGGCACGACCGTGTCGCGCGCTCATGGCGCTCGAAGGAACTCTCACTTTTCGGACGCTTCGATTTCGCCTTTGCGGGCAACGGACCGCCCAAGCTCCTCGAATACAACGCCGACACGCCGACCGCGCTGCTGGAGGCGTCCGTCGCTCAGTGGCGATGGCTCGAACAGGCCATCCGCCCGGTCCATCCCGACGCCGACCAGTTCAACTCGCTGCACGAGAAGCTGATCGCGAGCTGGCGCGCATTTGCCGTGACCTGGTCCGCGGGCACGCCCGTGCATTTCACGTGCGCCGGCGACAGCGAAGAGGATTGCGGCAATCTCGATTACCTGCGCGACGTTGCGACCCAGGGAGGCGTCGATGCGCACTTCGTCGCCATCGGCGATATCGGCTGGGACGAAACGACCGGCGTCTTCGTCGACGACAAGGACGACGAAATTCGGGTGCTGTGCAAGCTCTATCCTTGGGAATGGCTTGCGACGGAGGCCTATGGCCCGCACCTGCTGGCGTCGTCATTGCGCGTGATCGAGCCCGCGTGGAAGATGCTGCTGTCGAACAAGGGGCTGCTGCCGATCCTGTGGGAGCTCTTTCCGGAGCATCCGAATTTGCTGCCGGCGTATTTCGACGCGCGCAAGATCGCCGGCGATTACGTCGAGAAGCCGCTCTTGTCGCGCGAGGGCGCCAACGTCACGATCCATCGCGGTGGCGAGACGATCGCCGCTGCGGGCGACTATGGCGCGGAAGGGTGCATCTACCAGGGTTACACGCCGATTCCGCGTTACGGCGACGATTACGTGACGATCGGCGCGTGGATCATCGGCGACGAGCCCGCGGGCATCGGCCTGCGCGAAGATGCGAGCCCGATCACTTGCAACACGAGCCGTTTCGTTCCCCATTATTTCGTCTAGTAAGTTATCCGAACGAGGTTCCCATGCCGCTACCTTCATTGCTCGCCGGTTTGCCCGCGTTCCTGCTGTACTTCGTGCTCGGGCTCGCCCTTCTCGCCGCATTCCTGGGCATCTACCTCGCGGTGACGCCGTACAAGGAGATCGCGCTGATCCGCGAGGGCAACACGGCGGCGGCCATTTCGCTCGGTGGCGCAACGCTGGGCTACGTGCTGCCGCTCGCGCGCGCGATCGCGCAAAGCGTGTCGGTGCCGGACATGCTCATATGGGGCGTGATCGCGTTGATCGCGCAGGTCGTCGTCTATTTCGTCGTCGCCAAAGCCGTGCCGCGTTTTCCGGAAGCGATCAAGGCGGGACGCGTGTCCGGTGCGACGTTCCTCGCCGCGCTGGCCATCGCCACCGGTGTGCTCAATGCGGCGGCGATGACCAGCTGAGGACAAACAAGCTAGTATCATCGATCCTGTGAGGTCAGGAAATTTGCATATGGATATTCGACGCAGGCAGGTATTGAAGTCCGGCAGCGGTGTCACGCTGCTCACGCTGCTCGCCGCGACCGGTTGGCTGCGGCCCGGTGAAGCCCGCGCTGCGGAAGGCTGGAACCAGGCCGCCTTCGACACCCATTCGCTTGCCGACACGGTGAAGGCGCTGGGTGGCGGCGCAGCGGCGCCAAATCCTGGCGTCACGTTCTTCCAGACTCCCGATATCGCGGAAAACGGCGCCGTCGTGCCGATCGGCGTGACCAGCACGATTCCCGGGACCGAGTCCATCGCCATCCTGGTCGAAAAAAATCCGAACATGCTCGCGGCGATCTTCGACATTCCTGCGGGAACCGAGCCGTCGCTGTCGACGCGCGTCAAGATGGCGCAGACGTCGAACGTCTACGCATTGGTGAAGGCCGACGGCAAATTTTTCGTGGCGACCAAGGAAGTGAAGGTCACACTCGGCGGCTGCGGCGGCTAGCCCGATCGTCAGGAGCAGACATGGCAGATCCGATGCGCATCCGTGCCACGCTGGCCGGCGAGTCGACCGAGGTGAGGGTGCTGATGAGCCATCAGATGGAGACGGGCCAGCGCAAGGACGCGCAGGGCAAAACGATTCCCGCGTGGTTCATCCAGAACGTTGCCATCACACACGACGGCAAGACGGTGCTGGCTGCGCAATGGGGTACGGCCATCGCGCAGAACCCGTTCCTGGCGTTCAAGTTCAAGGGCGGCGCCAAGGGGGATAAGGTGCAGGTCACGTGGATCGACAGCCGCGGCGACAAGCGCGTGGATGAGGCCACGATTGCGTGACCGCGCGCGGTCTATCGAGCTCGCGATGAAACGTGGCCGCGGCCTTGTGCTGGGCGCGCTGGTTGCGACGGCTTGCGGCGCCGCGATCATGGCGTTTGCGCAGACGTCGGCGGTCGACGAGATCGCCAAATACCGCGCCGCGCTGCAGGACGGCAATCCGGCGGAACTCTGGGAAGTGCGCGGCGAAGGCCTCTGGCGCACGCCGCGCGGCCCGAAGCAGGTGTCGTTCGAGCGCTGCGATCTGGGATTGGGGCCGGGTGTGGTCAAGGGCGCCTACGCGCAAATGCCGCGGTATTTCGCCGATGCCGATCGCGTGATGGACCTCGAGACGCGCCTCGTCTACTGCATGGTCTCGCAGCAAGGTTACACCGAGGCCGAGGCCTACAAAAACCCATTCGGTGCCGGCAACGAACGCAAGTCGGACATCGAGGCGCTGGTCGCCTACGTCACGTCGGAGTCGCGCGGCGTCCGCATGAGCGTCGCGCTGAATCACGCCAAGGAGCAGGAGGCTTATCGGCTCGGCGCAAAGATGTTCGTTTTTCGCGGCGGCACGCATGATTTTTCGTGCCTCACGTGCCATGGCGAGGACGGCAAGCGCATAAGGCTGCAGGACCTGCCCAACCTCACGACGGTCGAGGGCGCGCAGAAGGCGTACACGACGTGGCCCGGGTATCGCGTCTCACAGGGCGAGGTGCGCTCGTTCGAGTGGCGCCTCTACGATTGCTTCCGGCAGCAGCGCTTTCCCGAACTCGTGTACGGTTCCGACGCGGCGATCGCGCTGACGATGTATCTCGCGCGCAATGCCAACGGCGCCGCGTTCGATGCGCCGGCGATCAAGCGGTGAAGAGAAAAATGAGGGGAAAATGAGGGTGAGGCCGCCCGTGGGGACGTGGACGGGGCTTGGCGCCGCGATTCTGGCGGCCGCGCTGATCGGTTGCGCGACAGCGCCGTCCGACGCGGAAGTCGCGGGCCGCGCCGCGGCAGTGCTCAAGCAGTCGTTCAAGGCGAATGGCCAGGCGGGACTCGACCGTCTGGACCAGGACGATACGCAGCGGCTGTGCACGCTCTACGCGGACAAGGCGCTGCCCAGCGATGTCGCCGAGATGATCGAGAAGCTCAATCTCGCGTCGATCAAGTGGCCCGCCGGCGGCCAATGGATGGGCGACTGGAAGAACGGTGAACGCATCGCGCAGGAAGGCCGCGGCAAGCAATTCTCCGACGACCCCAAGGGTCCGGTGGGAGCCAATTGCTATGCGTGCCACCAACTCGCGCCGCAGGAAGTTTCGTTCGGGACCATCGGTCCGTCGCTGTATCGTTTCGGCGCGCTCCGCGGCTACAACGATGAGACCCGCAAATACGCGTACGGCAAGGTCTGGAACGCCGACGCCTACAAGGCATGCTCGAACATGCCGCGCTTCGGCCACAGCCAGATCCTTTCCCAGCAGCAGGTCAAGGATCTGGTGGCGTTGCTGACCGATCCCGAGTCGCCCGTAAATAAATGACGTTCGGGCCGGCCGCGCCGGCCCGGTTCCACTAGAAGTTTTCCGTGAATCGCCGTGAATTTCTCCATGCCGTGGCCGCCGCTGCGGCCGCCGGGCTTCCGGTGACCGATGCGCGGGCACTCGACTTGTCGTCCGGGTCGAAGTTCTATGATGGCGTCGCGCCTTTCGGCAACGTCAGCATTCTGCACTTCACCGACTGCCATGCGCAGCTCACGCCGATGCTGTATCGCGAGCCGAGCGTCAATCTGGGCGCCGGGGCGGCGCGCGGCCGGCCGCCGCACCTTGTCGGCGAGCATCTTCTGAAATTTTTCGGCATTCCGCCCGGGTCGCGCGACGCGCACGCCTTTACGAGCCTCGATTTCACCCGCGCTGCGAAAGCGTTCGGCCGGATGGGCGGCTTCGCGCACCTCGCGACACTCGTCGCCAAGCTCAAGTCCACGCGACCTGGTGCGTTGCTGCTCGACGGCGGCGACACTTGGCAGGGCTCCGCGACGTCGCTGTGGACGCGCGGCCAGGACATGATCGACGCACAGAAGCTGCTGGGCGTGGACGTGATGACGGGCCATTGGGAGTTCACGTACGGCGCGCAGCGCGTGCGCGAAGTCGTCGCGAAGGATTTCGCGGGCCGCATCGACTTCGTCGCCCAGAATGTCCGCACGGCGGATTTCGGCGACCCGGTGTTCCCGTCCTTCGTGATGAAAATCGTCAATGGCGTGCCCGTGGCGATCATCGGCCAGGCGTTTCCGTACACGCCGATTGCCAACCCGCGCTATTTCATGTCCGAGTGGACGTTCGGCCTGCAGGAAGAGTCGATGCAAAAGGTCGTCGACGAGGCGCGCGGCAAGGGCGCGAACGCGGTCATCCTGCTGTCGCATAACGGCATGGACGTCGATCTCAAGATGGCGTCGCGCGTCACCGGCATCGACGTCATCCTCGGAGGGCACACGCACGACGACGTTCCGCGGCCAACGATTGTCGCCAACCGCGGCGGCACCACCGTCGTCACGAACGCCGGCAGCAACGGCAAGTTCCTGGCCGTCCTGGACCTCGACGTCAAGTCGGGCAAGCTTTCCGACTTTCGCTACCGATTGCTTCCGGTCTTCAGCAATCTTCTGCTGCCCGACCGTGCGATGGCCGACCACGTGCGCAACGTGCGTGCGCCGTTCGCATCGAAACTGGACGAAGAACTCGCCGTCACCGAGGGGCTTCTCTACCGGCGCGGCAATTTCAACGGCACCGCGGACCAGCTGATCCTCGACGCGTTGATGGCGGAAAAGGACGTACCTATCGCATTTTCACCGGGATTCCGCTGGGGAACGGCGCTGTTGCCGGGACAGGTCATCCGGATGGAGGATCTGATGGACCAGACGGCGATCACGTATCCGCACGTCACTGTCAGCGAATACACGGGCGAGATGATCAAGACGATCCTCGAGGACGTCGCCGACAACCTCTTCAATCCCGATCCGTATTATCAGCAGGGCGGGGACATGGTGCGCGTGGGCGGCATGAAATACGCGATCGATCCCGATGCCGCGATGGGAAAGCGGATTACGCGGATGGAGCTGCAAGGCAAGCCGATCGACGCCGGCCGCACCTACAAGGTCGCGGGCTGGGCGTCGGTGTCCGAGGAGACGAAGAACGCGGGCGGCGAGGCGATCTGGGATGTGTGCGCGCGACATCTGCGCGCTACGAAGATCGTCAAACTGAAGACACCGAACGTGCCGGCGATCGAGGGGATGCGCGGCAATCCTTAGAATGTCGTAGCGCCGGTACGTTGTCGCGTCAGGTCAGCCGCTTCAGGTCACTTTCACGCGCGCGAACTTGCGCTTTCCCGCCTGGACGATGATCGTCTCGCCCGCCATGATGACGAGCGCCTTGTCGGCCACCACTTCGCCGTCGACTTTCAATCCGCGCTGGGCGATGAGCCGCAACGCCTCCGACGTCGATTCGACGACCCCGGCCTGCTTGGCGAGCTGCGCAATCGGCAATCCTGCGCCTGCGGTCGCGAGCGTGACCTCGGGCATGTCGCCCGGCATCGCGCCATCCTTGAACCGCGACTCGAATTCGATGAGCGCTGCGTCCGCGGCCGCGGGCGAGTGGAATCGCGCGACGATTTCCTTGGCGAGCATGACCTTCGCGTCGCGCGGGTTGCGATCCCCCGCGCATTCGCGCCTGAGTGCCTCGATTTCCTCCATCGGGCGAAACGACAGCAATTCGAAATAGCGCCACATGAGGTCGTCCGAAATCGACATCAGCTTGCCGAACATGTCCTGCGGCGGGTCCGTGATGCCGACATAGTTGCCCTTGGACTTGGACATCTTCTCGACGCCGTCCAGCCCTATGAGCAGCGGCATCGTCAGGATGCACTGCGGCTCCTGGCCGTAACCTTTCTGCAGTTCGCGTCCGACCAGCAGGTTGAATTTCTGGTCGGTGCCACCCAGCTCGATGTCGGACTTGAGCGCGACGGAGTCGTAGCCCTGCATCAGAGGGTACAGGAATTCGTGGACGGCGATCGGCTGGTTGCCGCGGAAGCGAATCGAGAAATCGTCGCGCTCGAGCATGCGCGCCACCGTGTAGCGGGACGCGAGCTTGATCATTCCGGCGGCGCCCAGCGGCTCGCTCCATTCGGAGTTGTAGCGGATCTCGGTCTTCGCGGGATCGAGCACCTTCGACGCCTGCGCGTGGTAGGTCTGCGCGTTGGCGACGATCTGCTCGCGGGTCAGCGGCGGGCGCGTCACGTTGCGGCCGGAGGGATCGCCGATCATCGACGTGAAATCCCCAATGAGGAAGATCACCTGGTGACCCAAGTCCTGCATCTGCCGCATCTTGTTCAGCACGACCGTGTGCCCGAGGTGGATGTCGGGCGCGGTCGGGTCGAGGCCCAACTTGATGCGAAGCGGCTGCCCGGCCACTTCGGCCCGCTTCAACTTGGCGGCGACTTCGGACTCGACCAAGAGTTCGTCGGCCCCGCGCTTGAAAATCGCCAGCTGCTGCTCGATGGTCTTGGACATTGCGGTACCGGTGCGCCCGGCCGGACATCACGCGGTCCGAGCGTTTGTTAGAATCGCGGCACGCATAGTCATCCTCCGAAGAGGATTCCACTCTTGGCCGCACGCAGACCCCCGATTTTAGCGCACGGCGCAGCGCGCGCTGGCGACGCTTAAGTTCGCACGCCCAAATGTCCTCCCGCCGCGAGCTCTACGCCGGCGTCATGTCCGGGACGAGCCTCGATGGCGTCGACGCCGTCGTCGCCCTGTTCTCAGAGGCGCAGGGCGGTCCGATCGCCGTGCTGGGGGCGACGCAGGTGGCCTTTCCTTCCAAGCTGCGCGACGAATTGCTCGCGCTGCAGTCCACCGGTGTCGATGAACTCGCGCGCGCGGCGCGCGCGGGCAACGCGCTCGCGGACCTCTACGCGATGGCGATCAACGATGCGTGCAAGGCGTCCGGCGTGGCGGCGCACGATCTGATGGCCGCCGGCGTGCACGGCCAGACCGTGCGGCATCGTCCGGAGCAGGGCTGGACGCTGCAGATCAACAATCCGGCGCGCGTCGCGGAACGCGCGTACGTTACAGTCGTTGCGGATTTCCGAAGCCGCGACGTCGCGGCGGGCGGCCAGGGTGCGCCACTGGTTCCCGCGTTCCACGCCGCATTGTTCCGGCATGCAGAAAGGCACCGCGTCGTCATCAACATCGGCGGCATCGCCAATGTCACCGACCTGCCGCCGCGCGGTTTGGTCGGCGGCTTCGATACCGGGCCGGGAAACGTCCTGATGGACCTCTGGTCCGCGCGTCATCGCGCAGAGCCCTTCGACGCGGGCGGCGCGTGGGCTGCGCAGGGTACCGTGGATCCCGCGTTGCTGGCAGCCTTGCTGGAAGAGCCCTATTTCGCAGCGGCGCCGCCGAAGAGCACCGGGCGCGACCTCTTTCACGGCGAATGGCTCGACGGCTGTCTCGCCCGCGTGCGCTGGAAAGGCCGCCGCGAGGATGCCCAGGCGACGTTCGCGGCGTTGACCGCGCGGTCGATTGCCGATGCCGTCCGCGACCACGCCGCGGGCGCCACGGAAGCCTTGGTCTGCGGCGGCGGAGCGAACAACCGCACGCTGATGCGATTGCTGGCGTCCGAATTGGCCCCGCGCTCGGTCACGACGACCGCCGATCACGGCGTCGCGGTCGAACATGTCGAGGCACTCGCCTTTGCCTGGCTGGCGCGCGAAGCCATCGCAGGCCGCGCGGCGAACCTTCCGGCCGTCACTGGCGCGGGCGGACCGCGCATTCTCGGCGCGATCTATCCGCGGTAATACAAGCTTCCGAACGCTCGCAAATCGACGCGCGAAGGCTCCGTCGGGCAATTTCCTACGTCGAAATAATCGCGAGCCGATAGCAAATGGGCGGACCGTCCGACGGACAGGACGACGGCTCCGGCGCGTAATCGGCGTCGTCTCACAAAATGAAACGCGCGCCCCATGCCGACGCTTGCGCGGTCCCTGCTTCTGGTTGCGCTGATTGCGGCGGTCTTCGCGCACGACGCCCGCGCGGACAAAAAGACGGTGTGCACGATCACCGTCAACTCGGCCGACGAGAAGGAGGCGTTCCGCCGGAACCTGCCGGCGGATAAATTCCAGTTTGTCGAATTGGTGGAGCGGGGCCGGCCCGATTGGCTGGCGTCGGCGTGCCGCCAGGGTGTGCGCTGCGACGTCCTGGTTGTCTCCGGCCATTACGACGGGGGCAACGAGTTCTTCGCGGACAATGTGGAAGCGAGCGAATTCCTGCCGGTCGATGAGATGGAGCGCGTCTCGTGCAGCGCGACCTGTCCGGGCTTGTTCTCGCAGTTGAAGGAGGTCTATCTTTTCGGCTGCAACACCTTGAATCCGGGCGCCAACAGGAGTGCGTCCGCCGAGATCGGACGCGGCCTCGTCCGTTCGGGCCACTCGCAGGCGGAGGCGCTGCAGTTGTCGCGGGCATTGAGCGCCGTTCATGGCGAAAGCAGCCGCGACCGCATGCGGCAGATTTTCAAGGACGTGCCCGCGATCTACGGCTTTTCGTCGGTGGCGCCGCTCGGGCCGATGGCCGCGTCGTTCCTGAATCGCCACTTTCAATCGGGCGGAACCGGTGAAGTCGGGACAGGCCGCGCGAGCGCAAGGATGCTCGGCAGCTTTTCCGGCCACTCGTTGACCGTCATCAGCGGGTTGACCGATGCTGATCCATTGGCGGCGCATCGCCGGGATGTCTGCCAATTCTCGGATGACCGTCTGGCATCCGCGCAGAAACTTGACTTCATCCACAAGCTTCTGGCCCGCGAGCCGGCCGAAGCTCGCATGTTCCTCGAGCGCATCGAGCGGTACTCGGCGTCGCTTTCCGAAGAGGAGCGCCGGTCGCGGGCCGTGGCAGGTGCATTCGAGCGCATCGCGAGCGATGCGACTGCGCGCAACCGCTATCTCGAATTCGCGCGCGACGCCGACCAGTTCACCGTGCGTGTCCGGATGCTGGAGTTGGCACGCAGCCTGGGCTGGCTTTCACCGGAGGAGCGGCGTGCCGAGATCGTGCGGATGATTGGTGAGGAGCTCGCGCGCGATTCCGTCAGCGCGGGCGACGTGGACGCGGTTTGCGCGCTGAACAGTGATCACGCATTGGATCGGGAACTCGATCAGCTGCAACTGCCGGAGGCGCGCGCGTCGAGAGTACCGCAGGCTGCGATTCTGGCATGCCTGGGAAGTGCGCCGGGACATGCGCGAGTCCTGCAGGCTTTGACGGGTCGAAACGACGAAGACGTGCAGATCGCGCAGGTTTATCTGCGCCACCGGCCGATCGAAAATCCGCAGGAGCTTCGTGCGCTCGCCATCGACGTGGCGCGTATGAGCGGGTCCGACGCAAAGGTGCGCGCACTCGAGACGCTTGCGCGCCTTCGCGTCTCCGACGGTGAAAGCCTCGAGGCGCTCGCGCGTTTGTATCCGGTGGCAGAGTCGCCCGGTGTGCAAACGGCAATTGCCGCCGTCCTCATCCGCGGCGATTACCAGACGATCGCCAATCCCGAGCTCGTGCAGACGTTGCGCGAACATCGGCTGAAGTCGGGGTCCGGCCACAACGTCATCGATGTCCTGATTCGAAGGCTGCAGCTGCAATAGCCATTCGCCAACAACGCGCCCTCCCGAGCTGCGCGCCCGCAAGCTTGCGAATAATCATGGGTTTGGACTAGCCGCGAGGCTCGCTTGTCCTACAAGCAGCATTTTCTACACTGTCCGCCGGAGGGACGTTATGCAATACTGGCGCGCTTTTTCTTTCCTGGTGCCCGTTGTCGATGTCCTTCTCCGTATCCGCGAAGGCGGCCCTGGCGGCCGCGTTGTTTTTTTCCTTGCTGACTTGCGACGTTCGCGCCGACAAGAAGACTGTCTGCACGATCACCGTCAACTCGCCCGACGAGAAGGAAATATTCCGGCGGAACCTGCCGCCGGATGACTATCAGTTTGTCGAGCTCGTCGAGCGCGGCCGTCCGGATTGGCTCGCGTCGTCGTGTCGAGCCGGCGTCCGCTGCGACCTTCTCGTCATTTCCGGTCACTTCGACAGTGGCACGGAGTTCTACACGGATCGCCTCGACGCGCGCGAGTTCCTGCCCGTCGACGAGATGGAGCGCGTTGCATGCAGTGACTCGTGCCCCGGCCTCTTCTCGCAACTGAAGGAGGTCTATCTCTTCGGTTGCAACACGCTGAACGGCGAAGCGATGCGCAGCGCATCCGCGGAAGTCGCGCGCAGTCTCGTCCGCTCCGGGCATTCGCCCGCCGACGCCGAACGCTTGTCGCGCGTGCTGAACGACCGCCACGGCGAAAGCAATCGCGATCGGATGCGCCAGATTTTCAAGGACGTGCCGGTGATCTACGGCTTTTCGTCGAAGGCGCCGCTGGGCAGGACCGCGGGCCCGATGCTGGAACGCTACTTTCAGTCGGGCGCGGGCAGCGAGGTCGGCGCCGGTCGCCCCAGCTCGAAGCTCCTGGGCCTTTTCGCGCAGAGCTCGATGACGGTCACGTCCGGAATGAACGATGCCGACCCGCGCGCCGGATTCCGCCACGACGTCTGCCAACTGTCGGATGACCGGCTGTCACAGGCGCAAAAAATGGGGTTCGTCCACGAGGTCCTCGGCCGCGAGATGGCGGAAGTGCGGATGTTCCTGGACCACCTCGAGAAGTATTCGGCGTCGCTGGGTGACGCCGACCGGCAATCGCCTGCGGTTTCGACCGCGCTGGAGTCAATCGCGCAAGACACGCGGGCGCGCGGCCGCTACCTAGAATTCGCGCGCGATGCCGACGATCCCGCCGTGCGCGTGCGCATGCTGGAATTGGCGCGCGGGCTGGGCTGGCTCTCGGCGGCGGAAGAGCGGGACGAGATCATCCGGATGTTCGGCGAGCGGTTTGCGCACGACAGCGTGGGCTCGGCCGAGGTCGATCTCGCGTGCACGCTCAACGAGCGCGGGCTGCAAAAGGAACTCTATCGCTTGCAGCCATCGGCGGCGCAGGCCGGGAAAATCGCCAACGCCGCGGTGATGGCGTGTCTGGGAAGCGTTCCGGCCCATGCACGCGTACTGCGCGCCCTGACGAGTGCCAGCGATGAAGACGTGCAGATCGCGGAGATCTACGTGCGGCACCGGCCGCTCGCCGATGCCGGCGAGTTGCGAGGCGTCGCCGCGGGAATCATGCGGATGAATGGCTCCGATGCACAGGTGCGCGCGCTCAATACGCTCGCCCGTCAACGTTTCTCAGACCGCGAGAGCTTGAACGAGCTCGCGCAACTGTTCGCGCAGGCCAAGTCCGTCAACGTCCAGAGGGCGATCGCGGGAATTTTCATCCGCGCCGATTATCCCTCGGCGGCCAAGCCCGAACTCGTGCAAGCGCTGCGCAAGCATCGACTGAAATCGCCCGACGGCCAGGACATGATCGACGTGCTGATCCGCCGCTTCCAGGGACCCTAGAGCCAGCGCCGGCATTGACCCACGGGGTAGCGGCGCGTGCGGATCGACGTTGCCACGCCGACCCGCCTCCCGCTGCGCATTCGCTACGGAGTCGCTGCCAACGCCAGCTGGTGTTCGGCCTCTGGCGTGCCGAGCTTCATCGTTTGCTTCGGCAGCTCCTTCGAAATGGCGAGGTTCTTCTTTTCCAGCGTGGCCATGTCAGGACCCGACTGTCCGTACACCGCGGAGGCCTTGACCTCGGCAATGTGTTCCGCGAGGGTCGGTGGCGCGATTTGCCTGGACAATGCAACGTTCTCGGCTTCTTGTGATGCCGTGGCCCGTGAGCCCGAGGGCGCGGCGTCGGATTCCGTGGCGGTTCGGACCATTTCCTGTCGGGCCTTCATGTCGGCGGTCGGCGTGAACAGCGCGGCGCTGGCGGGCAACGTCGCAACTCCGAACAGGCCGGCAATGCATAACGCAGTAAGTTTGCGCATGGAACTCTCCAAATGAATGCAATCAAGAAATCATGGCGTTGTCGCCGACTTGGCCGGCACGTTCCAACGCCACTTAGTTTCGATGGTGTCGCAGGGAAGGAGTTCAAGCAACCCATGTAGGACCACGCCGACATTCGTGTCGGTCAATTGAAACCAAATGAAACGGGAGCCGCTAAGGGCTCCCGCTCGAATGCAACAAAAAAATGCAGCGCGTCAGGCCGAGAAGCTCGATCCGCAGCCGCAGGTGGTTGTGGCATTCGGATTCTTGATTACGAATTGCGCGCCCTCGAGGCCTTCCTGATAGTCGATCTCCGCGCCGACGAGGTACTGATAACTCATCGGGTCGATCAGCAGCGTTACACCGTCCTTCACCAGCGACGTGTCGTCGTCGTTGCTGACTTCGTCGAACGTGAAGCCGTACTGGAAGCCGGAGCAGCCGCCGCCCGAAACGAATACGCGCAGCTTGAGGTCCGGATTGCCTTCCTCTTCGATCAATGCCTTCACCTTGGAGGCGGCCGAGTCCGTGAAGATCAGCGGGGCAGGCATCTCGTTCATTGCGTTCATCATCGACTCCTCGTCGGTCCTCATTGACCACCCTCATTGACCACTACTACGGCGCGGGCGACGCCCGCGTGTCCAACTGATCCATTTTACCTCGGCATCACATCACATTCCATCACTCGGCCGACGCCCTTTTCAATTCGACCACGCTCGCCATCCCCGGTTCGGCATGACTCAACTTACCTTGGATCACAGCGCCCAGATGCATTTCGAGCGTCCGGTACTCGACGTCGCCGACGACTTTCGCCTTGGATTGCAATTCCAGGAAGTCATTGGCCGTAATGGGGCCGTTGACCGCGCCGTTCACGACCACGTGCGAAACGGTGATTTCGCCATCGACGCGCGCCTGTTCGCTCACCACCAGTGTGCCGGCCTCGCCGTTGTGCGTGGTTACGTTGCCCTGGATCTGGCCGTCGATGCGCAGCCCGCCGGTGAAGATCACATCGCCGCGGACGACGGTCCCGGCACCGATCAGGCAATCGATCCGCTTTTGCGGGGGTGCATGCTTCTTGGCTTTGAACATGGGGCCTCCTTCGCGAATTCTAAAGCTGCAGCGTCCGGGTTGCCCGCGCGCTGCTTTGCCCGGATTCGAAGGCGCGCGCCGTAACGGCCGTGACGCGCATGCCTGCGGGAACGCGGAATCTGCCTTCAACCCGCTGATAATACTTGAATTTGAGCGTGAGCGCTGCCTTGGCTTCCGGCTGGTCGTCCGGCAGCGTCAGGACCACGCCATGCGTCCCGGTGGGTGCCCCGGGCGTCGGGGCCAGTGTGGCCTGCAGGACGACACTGCCGTCGAACTCGTCCTTGGGGCTGCCGCCGCGCACGACGAGCAGGTTGTAGTGCCACATTTCATCGCTGTCGCGTTCGACCGACAGCCGCTGCATCTGCAGGCCGACCTGCTTGCTCGAATCGGACACCAGCTTTTGCAGGAAGGCCAACTCCTCCTTCAACTGAGCATTTTCGCCGGACAACTCGAGCGACTGCTTTTGCTGCGTCTCCTGCGCGCCGCGCGCCATCGCGAGCTCGCTTTCGAGCGTGGAGTTCCTGGCGCGAAGGTCTGAGGCTTCGGATCGGAGCTTCTTCGCTTCGGCATCGAGCGTGGTGATCTTCGCCTCGATTTCCTTGCGATCGAAGCCGCCGAAGATCTGGCCGAAGTCGAAGCCCCACCACCACATCCCCGCGATGATGGCGACGAGCGCGACGACGAGCGTGCCGCGTCCCCACCACGGCAGGTGCGTCCGGACGGCCATGCGCGGCGCCGAGATGCCGAAATTCCGGCGCACGCGGCGCCAAATCGGGATCGCCACGTCCGGCAGTCTCCTTAGGGCACCACCGGCGCGGCTGTCAGCCCGGTGGTCTCGGGGAGCCCGCACATGAGGTTCATGTTCTGGATGGCCTGGCCGGCGGCGCCCTTGACGAGGTTGTCGATGACGACGAGCACGGTAACCATGTCGGCATTACCGGGGCGGTGCACTGCGATACGAGCGACGTTCGACGCGCGCACGCTTCGCGTATCGGGCGCCGCGCCCGGAGGCATCACGTCGACGAAAGGCTCGCCTTGATAGCGCTTCTCGAACAGCGCCTGCAAGTTGACGTCGGTGCGCGTCAATCGCGCGTACAGCGTCGAATGGATGCCGCGGATCATCGGCAGCAGGTGGGGCGTGAACACGAGATTGAGCGGCGTCTTGCAGCGCGAAGCCAGCTCCTGCACGGTCTCCGGATGGTGGCGGTGGCCGGCGACGTTGTAGGCCCTGAAATTGTCCGACGCCTCCGCAAGTAGGAGTCCGATTTCGGCCTTGCGACCCGCGCCCGAGGCTCCGGACTTGCAATCGGCGATCAGATGCTCGGTGTCGACGACGCCGGCTTCGATGAGGGGGATGAAGCCCAGTTGCATCGACGTCGGATAGCAACCGGGATTGCCGACGATGCGCGCGCCGCGGATCGCGTCGCGGTGGAACTCGGGCAGGCCGTAAACCGATTCCGCGAGAAGATCGGGGCACGCGTGCGGCATCTTGTACCATTTCTCGAACATCGCGACATCGCGGATCCGGAAATCCGCTGCGAGATCGATGATTTTCACGCCGGCGTCGACCAGCCCGCGCGCCTGCACCATCGCCACGCCGTGCGGGGTCGCGAAAAACACGACGTCGCACGACTTCAGGTCGGTTGCGTCGGGCGCGGTGAACGACAGCTTGTCGTAATGCCCGCGCAGGCTCGGGAACATGTCGACGACGCGCGTGCCGGCTTCGCCCCGCGACGTTATGGCGCGTACATCGGCTTGCGCGTGCGATGCCAGCAGCCGCAAAAGCTCGACGCCCGTATAGCCGGTGCCGCCGACGATGCCGATCTTGACCATGCGCTTTCCGTCCCCGGTCGTTACGATCCCGATTCTAGCACCGGGTTCCCTGATTCATGACAATGGCATAGCGGCTTCGCGCCCCCAAAAAAACACAAAGGCCACCGGAAAGGCGACCTTTGCAAGGAAAACTGGGGGAGCTTAGCGCTTCGAGAACTGCTTGCGCTTGCGCGCCTTGTGCAGGCCGACTTTCTTGCGTTCCACTTCTCGCGCGTCGCGCGTCACGAGGCCCGCCTTCGACAGCGTGGGCTTCAATTGCGCGTCGTAGTCGATCAGCGCGCGCGTGATGCCGTGACGCACCGCGCCGGCCTGGCCCGATTCACCGCCGCCGTTCACGTTGACCATGATGTCGAACGTCGCGGCGTGGTTGGTCAGGGCGAGCGGCTGGCGGACGACCATCCGGCCCGTCTCGCGCGTGAAGAACTCGTCCACCGGCTTGTCGTTCACGATGAACTTGCCCGAGCCTTGCTTGATGAACACGCGCGCGACCGAAGTCTTGCGGCGGCCGGTGCCGTAGTAATAGTTGCCGATCATGGCGTTTCGTTCTTCTTTCCGAGTGTTTTCACCGGGTCCAGCGGCTTAGGCTGTTGGGCGGCGTGAGGATGTGCGGGACCCGCGTAGCACTTGAGCTTCTTCAACATTGCGTAGCCAAGCGGGCCTTTGGGCAGCATGCCCTTGACGGCCTTTTCCAGCGCGCGGCCGGGGAAGCGCGTCTGCATCTGGCCGAAATTCACGGTCCGGATGCCGCCGGGATAGCCGGTATGGCGGTGGTAGAGCTTGTCCTCGGCTTTGTTGCCGGTCACGCGCAGCTTGTCGACGTTGGTGACGACGATGAAGTCGCCGGTGTCCATGTGCGGCGTGTAAATGGGCTTGTGCTTGCCGCGCAGGCGCAGGGCGATCTGGCTGGCGAGCCGGCCCAGCACCTGGTCGGTCCCGTCGACGACGAACCATTCCCGCGTAATGTCTGCGGGTTTGGCGGAAAAGGTCTTCATTTCAAATCCAGAAAGGGGGCGTTCAGCAAAGTCGACTAGTTTACTATTCAGGGGCTTGCCCCGTCAAGGCGAGCCAAAGAGGCTGTTTTGACCATGAACGCCCGAAGCCGGGACGACAGGGATGCGGCGGTGCAAACAGGCAAAAAAGAGGCGCGGTGGTTTAGACCGCGCCTTTAGGATTCCACCATAGGAGGAGAATGGAGGAATGGGCCTGCGGGGCCTAAGGAGGAGTAAGGCGGAACCGCAGGCGACTTCATCGTGCCATATTGCAGCGCACAACGCAACTTCGGGTTGCGGTGCAGCATGGATCATTTGGGCCGGGTTTCGTCACCAGTCCAGTGAATGCCGGATTTGCGCCAAAACGGGGCAGACATGAAAACGCGGATCAAGTGGGTCGAGGGCGTCAGCTTTGTCGGGGAGACCGAAAGCGGCCACGCGGTCGTCATCGATGGCGCTCCCAAATACGGCGGCCGCAACCTCGGCATGCGCCCGATGGAGATGGTGCTCACCGGCGCCGCGGCGTGCACGGCTTTCGACGTCGTGCTGATCCTGAAAAAAGGACGGCAACCGGTGGCCGACTGCGTCGTGACCGCCGAAGCGGAGCGCGCGCCGGAAGATCCCAAGGTCTTCACGCGGATCCATCTGGTCTATGCGCTAGCGGGGCGCGGCCTCGACGCCAAGCAGGTCGAGCGCGCGGTGAAGCTCTCCAAGGAGAAATACTGCTCGGCGACGATCATGCTCGCCAGCACGGCCGAGATCAGCTACGAAATCGTGATCACCGAAGGGGATCGGGTGCCCGCGGGGGATTGACGCTTCAACTCACTTGGAGGCTGCGGGCGTCGATTCCTTCGCCGCCGGTTGCGGTTCCTTCTCCACGGTCGCGGGCATCTGTCGCGGGAGCAGCACGCCGCGCACCTGGGCATCGACCGAAGCGGTCACCTCCTTGCCGTCCGCGGCCTTGAACGCGAGCGTCAGCGGCACCACGCTGCCATTGCCGAAATCCTTCGTGATGTCGACCAGCCGCAGATGGCTGCCGCGGTAAGCCAACCGCGTCGTTTTTCCGGCGGGAACGGGAATGGAGGCCACGACTTTCTGCTCCGCCGGCACGTTGTCCTTCATCGTCACCAGCACGAGTTCGACCTTCTTCGCGAAAGGCGTCGATGCGCCGACCAACTCGAGATCGGTTTCGCTGGTGATGTCGACGTAGGCCAGTGCCTCGGGCATCCCCTCGGCCGCCGGACGCAACCACGCCGTCTTCAACGTCACGTCGCCCGCAGTCGCGAAGCTCGCGCCAGCCATGGCGCACATTGCAACGACAGCGCACAGCGAATGACGCAGCGTACGGGTCATGTTCAACCTTCCTCACGAAGCAGGCGGATCAGCGACGACGTGTCCCAGCGGCCGCCTTCTTTCGCCTGCACTCGCGCGTAGAACTGGTCGACGAGCGCCGTGGCAGGCAGCGCCGCGCCGTTCGCGCGCGCTTCGGCCAAGCAAATGGCCAGGTCCTTGCGCATCCAGTCCACAGCGAAGCCGAAGTCGAACTTGTCGGCAATCATCGTCTTGCCGCGGTTTTCCATCTGCCACGATTGGGCGGCGCCTTTGCTGATCACGTCGAGGACGAGCGATGGGTCGAGGCCCGCGCGGGTAGCGAAGTTGATCCCTTCGGACAGCGCCTGAACCAGGCCCGCAATGCAGATCTGATTGACCATTTTCGTCAGTTGCCCGCTGCCGGAAGCGCCCATCAGTGTCACTGCGCGGGCGTAGGTGGCGAGAACGGCCTCGGCCTTGGCGAAGGTCGCGGGCTCGCCGCCGACCATGATCGTGAGCTTGCCATTTTCGGCGCCGGCCTGCCCTCCGGAAACTGGCGCATCGAGAAAGGCGATACCTTTGGCCTTCGCCGCCGCGAACATTTCCCGTGCGACTTGTGCGGACGCAGTCGTGTGATCGACCAGGATCGTGCCGGAGACCATCCCCTCCAGCGCGCCATTTTTGCCGGCGATCACCGCGCGTACGTCGTCGTCGTTGCCCACGCACATCAACGCAATTTCCGCGTCGCGCACGGCCGCCGCGGGTGTGGGCGCGCTCGTGCCCGCGAATTCCTTCGTCCACTTCGACGCCTTGCCGGCGGTGCGATTGAATACCGTGACCTCATGGCCCGCACGGGACAGGTGGCCTGCCATCGGGTAGCCCATGACGCCCAGTCCGAGAAATGCCAGTTTCATCGCGGTTCCTCAGTTTCCATTTCGGGTTCCGTTTCAGTTTGGCTGCGCCGCTTGCCGAAACGCGGGCGCGACCCGTAGCGCAACTTGAGTACGAGAATCGCCAACACCAGCAGCAGTGTCACGAAATTGGCCGCGATCAGCGGCAGCGACGTGACGAGAATGCCGTACCAGAGCCACAACGCGACGCCCGCGCTCAGGATGCAGAACATTCCCCAGGAAATGTCGTGCGCCGAACGCCTGCGCACGATGCGCACGAGTTGCGGGACGAATGCGATCGTGGTCAACGTGCCCGCCAAGTACCCCAGCATATCGTTGCTGATGGAGGCTACTGAATTCATCCGGCCGGAAGCGATTTCCGCGCGACTGCGATGGCAGCGCGCACCTGCGCCGGCGCGGTGCCGCCCGGATGGTTGCGGCTGCCGACCGAGCCTTCGAGCGTGAGCACGGCGAACACGTCATCGTTGACGAGCGGCGAGAACGTGCGCAGGTCGGCGAGCGCAAGGTCGGCGAGGTCGCACTTTTTGCCTTCTGCATGGCGCACAGCGCGCGCCACCGCTTCGTGGGCGTCGCGAAAGGGCAAGCCGCGGCGCACGAGGTAGTCGGCCAGGTCGGTCGCGGTCGCAAAGCCTTCGCTTGCCGCGGCGCGCATCCGTTCAGCATTGACGGTGATGCCGCTTCGCACCAGATCGGACATGACGGACAGCGAGTCGGCAAGCGTGTCGACCGTATCGAACAGCGGCTCCTTGTCTTCCTGGTTGTCCTTGTTGTACGCGAGCGGCTGGCCTTTCATCAGGATGAGAAGCGACACGAGGTGCGAGACGACGCGCGCGGCCTTGCCGCGAACCAGTTCGGGCACGTCCGGATTCTTCTTTTGCGGCATGATCGAGCTGCCCGTGCAGAACCGGTCGGCAAGCTCGACAAAGGCAAAGCGCGGATTCGACCAGAGCACGAGTTCCTCGCAGAAGCGCGAGAGGTGGACCATGACGAGCGCCGCCGCGGCCTCGAACTCGATGGCGAAATCGCGATCGGCCACCGCATCGAGGGAATTGGGGCACAGGCCTTCGAAGCCGAGCGCCTTCGCTACAGCATCGCGATCGATCGGAAACGACGTGCCCGCGAGGGCCGCGGCGCCCAACGGCAGGCGATTCATGCGCGCGCGGCAATCGGCAAGACGCTCGCCATCGCGCGCGAGCATTGCGTCGTACGCCATCAGATGGTGGCCAAAAGTGACCGGCTGCGCGACCTGCATATGGGTGAAGCCGGGCATGATCGTCGCGGCGTGGATTTCGGCCAGGTCCTGCAGCGCCCGCCGCAGCGACACGAGCTGCGGCGACAGAGCGTCGATCGCCCCGCGCAGCCACAGCCGCACGTCGGTCGCCACCTGATCGTTGCGAGAGCGGCCCGTGTGCAGCCGCTTGCCCGCGTCGCCGATCAAGTCGGTGAGGCGCTTTTCGATGTTGAGATGAACGTCCTCGAGGTCGCGCGACCATTCGAACTCGCCGCGTGCGATCTCGGCGCCGATCTGCGCCATGCCACGCTCGATGTCGGTGAGATCGCGCGCCGAGATAATCCCCGTGGCCGCCAGCATTCGCGCGTGGGCGAGCGACGCTTCGATGTCGACGTTCGCGAGACGCTGGTCGAAATCGACCGATGCGGTAAACCGCTTGACGAGCGCCGTCACGGGTTCGCTGAAGCGCCCCGACCAGCCCGGTGTGTCATTGGTGGGGGGCGTCTTGGCGGCGGACATGGCGGCTTGGAAGTATTTTCTTGCGTCGGCCGCACGTCATGCCGACAATGGTTGCTTCGGAGTCGCGGTGTTTCCGACCCCGCGGCCGGTCCCAAGGGGATAAAAGCCGAAAACCGGCGTCGTTGGGGAAGGCGGCCGCGGCGTTTCCAAAAGCGGCGGGCACAATGCTTGCATGCCGCCTCCAATATGGCATCAATTATAAGACATAATCCTCGCCGGCCCGCGTTGCCGGACTTCCGAAACCTGGGGACCGTGCTGCGCGTCCTGGTGGCGGTCAATCTGGGCGTTGCCGTCGTCGCGACGGCGCGTGCCCCGCAATTGTCGGCGACATTCAGCGAGTTCCTCGACGCGACCAGCATCGTCGAGCCCTACCTGCTTCTCGTGCTCGCCGTGCTTTGGGCCGGGGCTCCCCGATTGCAGCGCCTGCCGTTTGGCGTCGGTGCCTGCCTCATTGCGTTGGTGACCGTCCTTGCCGGGCAGGCCATCTACGCGGCCATGGCCCGGCTCTCCCCGCTGCCCCCCGGCACATTGCTGCGCTGGATCCTGTTCGCCCTGATCGCCGTCGGCGTCCTGTTGTTTTATTTCCACTTGCGGGCACGCGCCTTGTCCCCGGCCATTACCGAGGCCCGGTTGCAGGCGTTGCAGGCACGCATTCGACCCCACTTTCTTTTCAACAGCATCAACGCCGTGCTTTCGCTGGTGAGGCGCGACCCGCGCCGCGCTGAAGTCGCGCTCGAAGACATGGCCGACCTCTTCCGCGTGCTGATGCGCGACAACCGCGAGTTGACGCCGCTGGAAGACGAAGTGGAACTGTGCCGCCAATATCTGGAGCTGGAGCAGTTGCGGCTGGGCGATCGCCTGACCGTCGACTGGAACGTCAAGAGCATGCCCGGCGACGCGCTCGTCCCGCCCCTCATGTTGCAGCCGCTCCTCGAGAACGCCGTCTACCACGGGATCGAGCCGTCGAGCACGCCCGGCACGGTTTCGATCAACCTTTTTCTGTCGCGCGGCGAGGTCCACGCGATCCTGAAGAATCCCTACCGCGCCACCGGCGGCAACCATCATTCGGGAAACAAGATGGCGCTTGCCAACGTGCGCGAGCGGCTCGCGCTGCACTTCGACGCGGAGGCGAGCCTCGAATCGCGCGTGACCAAGGACGCGTACGAGGTGCACATCCGAATTCCTTACCGCACTTCCGTGCTGGAGTCGGCGACCGGAGCTCCCACCGTGACCGGACCCATGCCGGGCCAGGAAGGCGATCGATCCGGCGACTCGAATGCGCGCATCGGCGCACCGGAGGCGGCCCGTGGCTGAGGCGCCGCTGCGCGTACTGGTCGTCGATGACGAGACGCCCGCGCGGCGGCGGTTGCGCGAACTGCTGGACGACTGCGCGTCGGCGCTGCCGATCACGATCATCGGCGAAGCGCAGCACGGTCGCGAGGCGCTGGACCTTTTGCAGAGCGCGCCGGCCGATCTCGTGCTGACCGACATCCACATGCCTGATATGGACGGCGTGGAACTCGCGCGGCACCTGCTCAAGCTCGCGCATCCGCCGGTCGTCATCTTCACGACCGCCTTCCACGAACACGCGGTGCAGGCGTTCGAAGTCAACGCCATCGATTATCTGATGAAGCCGATCCGGATGCAGCGGCTCTTAAGCGCGCTGCAGAAGGTCCCGCGCCTGCGGCCGGTGACCGCCGAGAAGCTGGCGCAATTGCCGACGACGGCGCGAAGGTTCCTGTCGGTGACCGAGCGCTCGCGCGTGGTGCTGGTCCCGCTCGAGGACGTCGTCTATCTCAAGGCCGAGCTCAAATACATCACGATCCGGACCGCGCAACGCGAGTTCCTGCTCGAGGAATCGCTGACCAAGCTCGAGACCGAATTCGGATCTCGCTTCGTGCGCGTGCACCGCAACTGCCTCGCCGCGCGCGAGCACATCCGCGGCTTCGAGCGCCGCGTGAACGGCGACGGCGATGCGCACTGGGAAGTCCTGCTGGCCGGGGTCGTCGAAACGCTGCCCGTCTCGCGGCGCCAGCAGTTCGTCGTGCGCGACATGGGTCGGGAAACCGCTGCTTGATTCAAGCGGGAAGGTAAGGACGTGAAGTGAGGAAGTAGCCCGCCGCGATGGCGAACCGGCTACACTTCCTCACCTCATTAACTCCTCGGCTTCTCGCCGTTCAAAATGCGTACGCTCGTGTGCGGTTCGCTGGCCTACGACACCATCATGGTGTTTCCCGACCGCTTCGCGCGGCACATCCTTCCCGAACAGGTGCGCGTGCTGTCGGTGTCGTTCCAGATCGAGGAAATGCGCCGCGAGTGGGGCGGATGCGCGGGCAATATCGCCTACAACCTTCGCGGCATCGGCGGCGAGCCCGTCGTCATGGCGACCATCGGCGACGACGGCGACGATTATCATGAGCGCCTCGCGGCGTTGGGCATCGCCGTGGATGCCGTCCGCCACGTGCCCGGCACGTACACGGCGCAGGCGTTCATCATCACGGACCTGGACGACAACCAGATCACCGCGTTTCATCCGGGTGCGATGAATTTCTCGCACCAGAATCGCGTTGGCGATGTTGCCGGCATCGGTTTGGGCATCGTCGCTCCCGACGGCAAGGAAGGAATGAGCGCGCACGCCGAGCAGTTTGTGGAAGCCGGCATCCCGTTTTTGTTCGACCCCGGACAGGGCATGCCCCTGTTCAGCGGGCCGGAACTGCTCGCGATTGCCGACCACGCCCGCTGCGTCGCCGTGAACGATTATGAAGGGCAAATGCTTGCCGAGCGCACCGGACTGTCGCTCGCGGCGATCGCCGAGCGCGTCGATGCGCTGATCGTGACGATGGGAGGCGACGGCTCCGTCATCCATGCCGGCGGCACCACGTTTCCCATTCCCGCCGCCAAGCCTGCTTCGATCGTCGACCCAACCGGATGCGGCGACGCGTACCGCGCTGGAATCCTGTACGGGATGAGCCAGCGATGGGACTGGGAGAAAACCGGCGCGCTCGCCTCCGTCATGGGCTCGCTCAAGATTGCGTCGCGCGGCGGGCAGAACCACGACGTCACCCGCGAGACGGTGGACGCGTTGCATTTCAGTACCTTCGGCAGCCACGTCTGGTGAATTGTTGCGCGCCAAGCCGCCGTAGCGCGGCCTTTGCATGACGCCCGCGGATCGAAAGCCCAATCCGCCGCCGATCCGCCTGTATCGCTACGCGCGAACGTGCGTGCATCTCGGTGCAGGGGTTGCTACAACGCTGTTCGTGTTTCCGCTCGTCTCGGCGCAACGCAGGCGGGCGCTCATCAAGCGCTGGAGCCGGCGACTGTTGCGCATCCTTGCCGTCGAGACCCGCGTCCGCGGCGCCATCGCCGCGCCCGGAGGCAATGTGCTGGTCGTCGCCAACCACATTTCCTGGCTCGATATCTTCGTGCTGAACTCCGTGCATCCGGTGCGCTTCGTGGCGAAGGCGGAAATCGCGCGCTGGCCGATAATCGGGTCGTGGATCCGCGATGCGGGAACACTGTTCATCGAACGCTCGAGGCGGCGCGATACGCACCGCGTCAACAGCCGCGTCGCGGAGGTCCTGGCCGGCGGCGACGTCGTCGCCATTTTTCCGGAAGGCATGACGACCGACGGCCTCGACATGCTCCCGTTCAAGAGCTCGCTGCTGCAGCCGATTGTCGAGGCGGCCGGTCACGTGCAGCCGGTGGCGATCCGGTACCGCGCAACCGACGGCAGCGTATCGGTCGCGCCCGCGTACGTCGGCGAAACGACGTTTGCCGAATCGTTCTGGCAAGTGTGCGGCGTGCGTGCGCTGACCGTGGAATTGATCGCGACGAAAGCGCTGCCGGCGCGCGATGGACACCGCCGCGTGCTCGCGCGCGCTGCGCAAGAATCTATCCGAACGGCTTTGGCTGAACCCGATGCCGCGACGGAACCTGCATCACGCGGCGATCCTCGAGGCGAATCGCGGTGAGCGTTCCGCCCCACAGGCAGCCGGAGTCGAGCATCAGCACATTGGGTGCCAGCACGAGTTCGAGCGACGACCAGTGTCCGCAGACCACGGTCATCCGTGCGCTCTGCCGCCCGGGATGCGAAAACCATGGAAGCAGGCCTCCGGGCGCGTGACCGGCGCCGCGCTTTTCCTTGAATTCCATCGTGCCGTCGGGCGCACAGAAGCGCATCCGCGTGCAGGCGTTGACGGCCACGCGGAGGCGATCGTATCCGACATGCTCGTCGTGCCAGGCGCGCGGTTCGTCGCCGTAGAGGACGCCCAGGAATTCCTTGGCATTGTCGCTCGCGAGCATCGCCTGCACTTCGCGCGAGAGCATCAGTGCGGTGGCCGGCGTCCACTGCGGCAGGAGTCCCGCGTGTACCAGCAATCGCTCGCCTTCGACCACCACCAGCGGTCTCGCCGCGAGCCATGCAGTCAGTTCGTCGCGGTCGGGTGCCTCGAGGATGGCGTCGAGCGTGTCGCTGCGGTGGGGCCTGCGATGGCCGGCGGCAACGGTGAGGAGATGAAAATCGTGATTGCCGAGCACCGTCGTCACGGATTCGCCGAGCTTCCTCACCTCGCGCAACACCGCCAGGGATTCCGGCCCGCGATTGACGAGGTCGCCGACGAGCCACAGCCGATCGGAAGACGGGGAGAAGGCGATCAGGTCCAGCAGCTGGCAGAACTCGGCGTGGCAGCCCTGGATGTCGCCGATTGCGTAGAGCGCCATGCAGAAGAGGCGCGGCGGGCGAGGGCTACTTCGCGGCCGCTACCATGAAGTCGACCGCGGCCTTGATGTCCGCGTCCGGCAACGCGAGATTTCCGCCCTTTGGCGGCATCACACCCGACTTGCCTTGGAAGCCGCCAATGGCGTGCGTGTACAGCACGTTGACGCCTTGCGCGATGCGCGGCGCCCACGCGGCCTTGTCGCCGATTTTGGGTGCGCCCGCGATGCCCGCGCCATGGCAGGCCGCGCAGTTGGCTTCGAAAATTTTCTTGCCGTCGGATTTGCCCGCGGCCGCGGGCGAAGCGGGCGCCGCTGCTGCCGTTGCGGCGGCAGTCGTTGCGGCGGGCGCGGCCGGCGCGGAAACTGCGGCCGTTGTCGGCGCCGATTCCTTCCACGTGGCACCCGCCTTGTCGGCCATGAAGACCACGGCGCGCTTGACCTCGTCGTCGGTCAGGTTTGCGCTGCCGCCCTTGGCCGGCATCATGCCTGACTTGCCCTTGAATCCGCCGATCGCGTGCGTATCGAGCGTCTTTTCGCCCTGCGCGATGCGCGCGCTCCACGCGGCCTTGTCGCCTGTTTTCGGCGCGCCCGCCAGGCCCGCTTCGTGGCACGCCTTGCAAACCTGTCCGTAAACTTGCTCTCCGGTCAGCGCGCCCTTCGGGCCGCTGGCGTCGGCCAGCACCACGTTACCGACGGGCTGGATGCGCGCGAGGATCTTGCTGTCGTCTTCGCTGATGCCCTTCTCGCCACTCGTCACGAGTTGCGAGACAAGCACGCCGATGATGATCGGAACGGCGAAGGCCAGCAGCACGATGGTGATGAGCTGTCTCGGCGTCTTGATCGGGGAAGCGTGCTCGTCGGTCATGGTCGCGTTGGTCGTTGGAGAGGCCCGCGCGGCGCATCATCGCGCAATGGGCGTTCGCCGGCAGGTCAGCCGGCATCGACGAGGATTATACCGATGCGTGCCCTCTCGGTAGACGCTGCACCCGTCGGGGCCGTAAAATGAACATCGATTGCGGTCACACGCAGCACGCGCCCGTAGCTCAGTTGGATAGAGTATTGGTTTCCGAAGCCAAGGGTCACAGGTTCGAATCCTGTCGGGCGCGCCACTTCCCAAAGTCCTTGGTCGTCAATCGTAGCTGCGGCGAAAGTACAACCCCAGGCTCGAGATGATCCCGGCCTCCGCGCGAAGCGTGAGCGTTCGCGTCAGCGCATATTCGATGCGCAGTGCGTTGTTGGCCACGGTGAGACCCTGCTCGTAGACCAGCGTCAACCGCTCGTTGATCCTCTTGCCGAAGGCCACGACCTGGCTCGTGGTCCCGGTCGTGACCGTGCTGGTTCGCTCGCGCAGCGAAATGTCGTCGAGCCCGAACGTATTGGCGACGGTCGTTGTGAAAGGCTTCTGCCCCTTGCCGAGCAGTGATGCCGACGCGGAACCCAGCGCCGCCAGGTCCGCACGCGACGCGCGATCGAGTCCTTGCCCGGTCATGAGCCACGACAGTTTTTCTCCGTCGGGCACCGGCGGATTCGAAACGAGGCGCACGCGCGGCACCCTGACGGTCCCGGTCACTTCTACACCCGCCTCGACCGCGAGATTCTTTCGCAGCGCAACGACGTCGATCGCCGGATTGTCGGCTGGGCCGTCGAATATGAGCTGGCCGTGATCGATCTCGAGGCGCTGTCCGAGAATGAAATAGGTTCCGTTGACGGCACGGATGGTGCCGCGCGCGGTGATCGCGTTGTTGGCGCCGCTCGCGACACGCAGGGTTCCGGCAAGCCCCGTGTCGAGTCCCTCGCCGACGAAGCGCAGGTCGTCTCCGAGCGCCACGTCGAGATCGAGCAGCAGTGGGACTTCGAGCGCGCCCGTCGCGTTCGCCGCCGCGCGAGGCCGGCCGGCGATCACGACGTCTTGGCTTAACGTCCCAACGCTCGGCGGCTCGTAGTCGATCCGCCCCTGCTCGACTTTCACACTGCCGCGCACCGCGAGCTTGCCGCCCTCGGTCGCCATGACGCCATTGCCGCCGACCGTCAGATGGAAATCGGGGCGGTTGACGGCGCGGAATTTTTCCGCCATCCACGTGACGCGTCCCGCAGCCAGCGCAGCGCCCGTGCTTCCGTCGCGCGGCGCGCGCGCCAGCGTTCCCTGCGCGGTGAATCGGCCGTCGCCGCCCTGGAACGAAAGCTCCTCGAGCGTCAGCGCGTTGTCGGCGATGCGCGCGCGCAATCGCCCATCGTGCCAGTACGCGCCGTATTGCGGAATGTCGACGCGGACCGCGTCGGCCGTGAGCGTGCCTGCGAGAACGATGTTCGCGAGAGTGCCGCTTGCCGCAAGGTCGACGTGGGCACGGCCATCGACGACAGCCAGCGTGCCGAGCCAGGGTTGCAGCGGCCGCAGCGAAGGAAGATCCGCAACCAGCGAAGCGGTGAGCGGTGCGTCGCGCGCGATGTGGCCCTGGACCGCCTGCGACATGGCGCTGATGCGCAGCTTGGCGTCGGCATTGCCTGCGCGAAGCGAACGCAACGTCCCGGTGGCGGTGGCGCTGTCGTCGACGAACCGGGCTTCGACGTCGAGCGTCGTGATGCCGAGAGCCAGTCCCCCCGCCTCGGGGGAAACGCTTTCGGTTCCGAAAAGGTCGCCGCGTTCGCGCCGCACGCGAACGATGCCGTTCAGTTGTGGCGATGCGGCAATCGAGAAATCGCCGGCTATCACCAGTGTCGATCCCAATGGCGATTTGATGCCCGCAAGATGCGTCATGACCGCCAATGGCACGCCGCTGAACGCACCGCGCGTCGCGATCTTGCCGGCATCCCAGCGCAAATCGTCCAGGTCGGCGCGGCCTTCCGCCACGCGCAAATGCGCAGCGCCGATGTGAAGGTGGCCACTCGACCACTCGATCGCGGCGGGAGCTTCGAGTTGCATTGCGTACGCGCCCTTGTTGTCGAGCGCCTCAAGCGATCCCGCCCAGGCAAGCGACGGCGCGCCGGCCTCGCGCAGGCCGCCCGCAAAGCGAACGCGCGCATCGACGTCTTCGCCGGCGAACGCGAATGCGACCGTGTGATGCGCCGGCGTGCCGGAGCCGTCGACCGAGATCGACGCGAAGTCGCCCTGCGGAATGCTTAGTGTCGTTGCCCGGAGGGTCAAGCCGATCGTGCGCGAAGCATTGGCCGCCGCGTCGATCGTGAGGCCTCCGGGCGCGATCGTGGCGCGTGTGTCGAGCGTGCCTGCGCGAAGTGTTCCCCATTGCAACCCGTCGCCGCGGACGGCGAGTTCCAGTCCGTTGCCGCCGGGCTCGCACGTCAGCGTGCCGTTGACGTGGAGCGCTCCCGCCACCGTTTCGGGGACTGCGACGCCTCCGTACTTGGCGAGCACGCTGCGCAACTCTGCGATCTTTGGAGCGTCGGCCGCGAAGGCGAGCTTGTCGCCGGGGGTGCCCGCCGCGCCGGTGGCGGAAAATTTTGCCGTTGCGATCGCCACATTGGCCGCGACGTTGCGCACCGACTTTGCCGTGGCGTCCGCGCGCACGGTTCCGCTGACGGCGAGTCCTGACAGTACGCTGCCTTGCGCCAGCGTGATTTCGCCTCCCGCATTCCACGAAGGCCTGATCTGTCCGTGCGCCGTGATCGCTCCGGTGAGGCTGCCCGCTGGAAAGGCGCCGAAGCGTGACGGGTCGAAGCGCGTCGCCTCGGCGGTGACGTCGAACGCGCGCTCACTGTCGAATGTCGCGCGACCGCGGCCGGTCACTTCGCCCGCACCGGCGCGGCCGCGAAAACGCTCGACGTCGACGCGGCGGCCGGTGACCGTGGCGGCAAACTGAATAGACAAATCCGCTTGCGCAAGTTCGGCGCGCACCGATTGTTTTGCCTGCGCGACATCGGCGGACAGCCTGCCGGTGAGTCGCGTGGCGATCAGCGTGGAATGCACACGATGGAGGTCCAGATCGCGCAGGACGAGTTGCATGCTGCTCGCCGATCCATCAGCCGGCACCATCGCGCTGCCCGTCACTCGCGCGTCACCCGGAAGTCGCGCGTCGATTTCGTCCAACGCAAGGACCCGGCTGTCCCACGCGAAGCGCGACGTCATTCGGGTCAGCGGGACGCGGCCGGCGTCGATGGCACCGGCATCGGTGTTCTGCGCGCTCATCGTGCCTGCGAGGCCGTCGGCCTGCGGTTTCGCGTCGATCGTGACAGTCAGGCGTGTCGCTGGAAACGCGTTGTCGAAGCGCGCGACGTCGACATCGCGCGCGTCGACGTGCACTTCGACCAGCGGCACCTGCGCAAAGGGCGCGAGCCTCGCCCTCGCCGCAATGGCCGCGTCGCGCGACGTGCCCTGGGCCGCCAGCGCAACGGAGGCCAGCGTGCCGCTTGCCGATGCATCGGCGCGCGTGTCGCGAAACGCGCCGTCGCCGGTGAACACGAGCGCTGCCTGCAGCGGGAACGGCGTCTGGGCGCCAATCTCGGCGCGGCCTTCGAGCGTGCCGTCGCCGGTGACGAGCCGCAGCTTTTCGACCGAATGCGTTCGCGCGCCACCCGCGTAGTCGAACGCGACACCGGTGATGGTCCCGGCGCGCGTGCCGACGCGCCAATCGAGTCTTTCGACGCCCACATTGCGAACGTTGACCTCGAGCGGCAAGACGAGGTCGCTTGGAAGGGGAATGGCGGCGTCGCCCGACGCCTTCAGTGTGACGCCGAGCCGGTGCGCGCCGAGGCCGGTGACGTTGAAGCGGCGCGACAGGAGGTCGGTCACGCTCCACGTCAACGCTATGTCATTCGCCTCGACATATACGTCGTCGCCGCGCCACGCGATCCGGGCAACGCGAACGGTCGAAAGCAGCGAACCTTCGGCGCCCTCGATGACGAGCCTTCCTTCGCTCGCCGCGATCGCGCGGCCTACGACCATCTGCAGGGCCGCGTGGCTCGACAGCACGATGGCGCCCGCTCCGATGAACACCGCCAGCACCACCGTGATGCCCGCCACGACGCGCAACCACCGGCGCCGGCGTCGCGGTGGTGCGCGGACAGTCTCGCTGGAGTCGCTCATCTCAGTGCGCCACGGACTTTGTGCGACGCATGTAACCGCGGCGCCAGTCCCGCAGGGCTGCCCCAAGGGACTGGCCAGCCCCCTGGGGGGCAGCGAGCGGAGCGAGCGTGGGGGGATGTTTCCAGTCCCGCCGGGCCGCCCCAAGGGACTGGCGAGCCCCCTCGGGGGGCAGCGAGCGGAGCGAGCGTGGGGGGATCAAAACGACAATCCCACGCTGAAGTGCACGCGCAGGCTCTTCACGTCCTGCCCGTAGGCCACGTCGATGCGGAACGGACCGATGGGCGTTCGCAGTCGACCGCCGACGCCGTAGCCGGGCGCCAGGTGAAAATCGTGCAGCGAGTCGGTTGCATTGCCGGCGTCGATGAAGGCCGCAATCCCCCAGTTCTCGCCGATCCAGCGCGTGATCTCGACACTCGCAACGGCCAAATAACGGCCGCCGACGATCGCCTCGCCTTG
>Ga0070708_100000358_pt1 | contig 34489 bp, 36 predicted proteins | sample KBSK5503metaG_FD_65469 | JGI IMG/M metagenome (GOLD analysis project Ga0070708, IMG submission 65469) | Corn, switchgrass and miscanthus rhizosphere microbial communities from Kellogg Biological Station, Michigan, USA - KBS K5-50-3 metaG | ecosystem: Host-associated > Plants > Roots >... | reverse complement strand
GGCCACTCTCTCGTACGGGAAGAGCGAATGGATCTCCTCGCCGCCGAGCATCACGCGTCCGGACGCCGGCTTGATGAATCCCGAGATCGCGTTGAACAGCGTCGTCTTACCGGCGCCGTTGGGTCCGAGGAGGCCGACGATCTCGCCGGGCTTCACATGGACCGAGACGTCTTCGAGCGCCGTGATGCCTCCGAAACGGACGGAGAGGCCTTCGGTCGCAAGGACCGACGAAAGAGCGGAACCCGAGTCGGCGGGCAGCATATCGTGCGCGGTCGTTGCCATCGCCTAAGAGCTCGATCCGAAGTGGATGATCAGGAAGATGATGAGGGCGTTGAGCAAAACGAGCACCACGGTGATCGGGATGTGTCGCGTGGGATCAGTGCGGATGCGCTCCGACTGGATCTTGACCACCTGAACGATGCCGCCCGGCCGAGTGATCAAGAAGATAACGAGCACCGCGGCCGCATACAACCCGATGTAAGCGAAGAGCCGGTCGGCCCCGGAAAAGACCACCGTCTGCACGATCAGCGCCGTCGCGCCGAGGAACGCGCCGAATGCGCTGTCGATGCCGCCGATGACCGCCCAAACGACCAGCAGCACCGACGAGACCTCGAGGTAAGGCGACTGGAATCCGGAGGGGGCGGCGGTGTTCAACAGGGCGAGGAAGAAGGCGCCCCCGACGCCGGCGATCGCGCCTCCGATCACGAGGGCGATGAGCTTGGTTTTCACGGCATTGATGCCGAGGGCTTGCGCCTCACGCTCGTTATCGCGCACCGCGAGCATGGCCCGGCCGGCCTTCGACGCCTTGAGTCCGTGAACCATCCACACGAGCGCGAGCGCGACCAGCATCGTCAGGACGTAGAACCCGAAGTTTCCCCTGAAGCTGATGGGGCCGAGCCTCGGACGGACGATGGTGTGACCGGCTTGACCGCCGGTGAATACGTTCCATTTGAACAGGGTCTCGCCGAGCGCGTTCCCGAACGTTAGCGTCGCGATCGCGAGATACAGGCCCTTGAGCCGGACGGACGCCGCGCCGACGGCGACGGAGACCGGAACCGTAGCGAGAGCGGCGAACGGGATGGCCAGCCAGAACGGCCATCCCCAAACCGCGACGGCGACGCCGGTCGTAAAGCAGCCGATGCCGACGAAGGTGAACGGCATCAGGGAGATCAGACCCGCGTACCCGGTGACGACGACGATCGATAGTTCGAGCATCGCCCAAACGGCGATGTAGGCGCCGATGTACATCCAAAATTTCCCGAAGGCGACCGGGATGAAGCCGAGTCCGAGCAAGATGCCGCCGGCGATCAGTTGCGCGCGCGAGATTTGAGGGAGCCGCAGAGCCAGCCCGCGCGAGCGAGTCGGGAGCTCCGCGTCGGCGATCGCGGCTTCGGCGGTCACGATGGTCTCATGTCTCGAGTGCTTCCAGCTCGACGCGCGCCACGAAGAAGCGCTCGGTGTGCAACAAGAGCAGAACCACGATCATGATGGCGGCGATCGTCGTTCGCAGCCCGCTCCACGGCGACGGCGCGAGGATCATCATCTCCTGGGCGAGCCCGAACGCGAACCCACCGACGACGGCGAGGGGAAGGTTGACCAGCCCACCCACCAGCGCCGCCCCGAACGCGGGAATGAGGAAGTTGCCAAACGGGGTGGTGTCGGCGGTGGTGATGACTCCTCCGCTTTGACCCGAGGAATGCGGGATGATCAGCAACAACGCCAGACCGGCCAGCGCCGAGCCGATGGCCCACGCGACCATCGAATAGCGATGTTCGTCGATGCCGGCGAGCGAGGCGGCTTCGCGGTTCTGCGCGACTGCGCGGAGCGCGCGACCCGTCCGCGAATAGCGGAACCACGGAAGGAAGGCCAGCGCGACCGCAACCGCGACCCCAGCCGCGATGATTTGGGTCGACAGAAGCGTCGCGCTCCCGACCTTGATGTTGGAGACCGGCAGCCATGGTTTGACGAGCGTCGTCGGGGAGAACCCGAACCCCCACGCCGCGACTGCGGCGAAGAACTGAGCCACGCCGAGCGCGATAAGGATGAGTACGAGTTGATTCGTGCGCTTCACGTAGCGGAACACGACGCGGTACGAGATCGCGCCGAGGACGGCGCACGTCGCAACGGAAGCCACCGCCGCCAAAGGAGTCGAGACCCCCGCCTTGGAGGACAGCAAGAAATAGACGACGATGCCGGAGAGTCCGATCCCCCAATGCCCGAAGTTGGTCACCCCGGTCGTTCGGTAGATCAGCACCAACCCGAGCGCGAGGAGCGCGAAGACGGCGCCTTTCGCCAGCCCGAAGGATGCGACCTCGATGACGGGCAGGTTCGATGCGGCGAGGACCACTCGTTCAGCCCTTGAGGAACGCTCGGTACGTCCAGCCGAAGGCCGGGAACGGCGGAACGTGGGCGATCTTCCGCGCCCAGGCATACCGCATGGACCACCGCCCCATGACGCCGATGAGTCCGAGCATCGTGAAAACCGTGATCGCCGCGAGCGTCCACGCGCTGCCCGCGAGCTCGCGGGTTACGAAATGCGGTAGCGCAACCGGCCGTGCAGCCGGCGGGATCGTGATCACGTTGGTCGACGAGGTCGGGGGCGTTCCTATCTGGCCGATGAGCGGCGGGAGCGGCGGCGGGAGGGGCAGGGACGGAATCTGTGGAAGCTCGAACGCAGGAATCCGACCGACGCCCGCGTCGAGGATGGCTCCCGCGAGATAGATCACCTGTTGCGAAATGAGCCGCCCACCGAGGGTCAGCCGGCATGGAGCAGTCGACGGATCAAAAGCATCCCCTACGGGGGGGGGAACATTTTGCTTCAAGGCTCCGCAGATCTGATTCCGCAGAGCGTCCGTCCTCGGGTCGTTCTGGACCGGGTCCTCGGGGATGGGTATCTGATCCAGCGGCGTGTTGGCGGCGAGGAAGAGCCCGGGTGCGCGGATCGTTATCTCGCGATTGTGATCGCTCACCTGCACAACGGGCTGGAGAACGCCCAGATACGACGTGCCGATTACCTCTGTGCCGGCCAGGTTCTCCTGGGGGATCGGGATCACTTCGCCGGGCTGAAGCGACGGGAGTTTCGTGCCGAAGACGGTCACGCCGAATGCTTCGGTCTTCGCATGCGCGTCGAGGCCCTGCTCGGTGCCATCGGAGGAGAATGAGATGACGGAGCGGACGAGATCGACCGTGATCTGGTCGGCCGGGTGCGCGCCGCGGACGGTTGCCGTGAGTACGCCGTGGACCTTCCCGTCCGCTTCCCAAAGCTTCACGATCGAGATGCTCTCCTTCGATTGGCTCGTCCGACCGGGATACGTCCCGGGATACGTCATCGGGGCCTCGAATGTCGTGAACGCGGTCATGTCGTAGGTCGACGGCGTCTGGTCCGCCCGCGAGAGCACGTGAGCAGCGAACGGAAACGGCAGCATCGGAGCCGATTCGAAGGCGGCGTCGACCATCGCGCAGCGCTCCTCATAGGTATGTCGGTTGAAGACGTACCCGTCGCTCTCTGCGTGCGCCTCGGTCTCGCGCCGTCCCGACTGGTCGACGTAATACATCGACGCAAGCCCACCGGATTCGGGACTCGATCCCAGGCGTCCCATCGCCAGCCCATGGATCACTTCGACCGGGTTCCCCCTCGGCCAAGCCGCCGCCGTTCCGGCTGCATCCGAGGGTCCCACGCCATCGGCGGCCTCCTGAGGGGTCGGAGTCTCAGGCGCTTCACTCGTCTTGCCGAGCGCATCGGACCCGCAGTTAGGGGTTTGGTTGTAGGCCCCGCGGTCGCACCCGTACTTGTCGGTCTTTGGGTCGCACGGGCCGTAGTACTCGCTGATGAAAGTCGATTGCGGATAGTGGATCTGCCATAGGAACGCGCGAGCGTCTCTGATCGAATACGCGAGCGTGGTCTTTTCGCCGGCGGAGGCGGGCGGGATCAAGAGCGCGGCAAACACGAAACCGATCGCGCCGGCTGCGAAGAAGCGCTTGCCCCTCATGTCGTGGTCAGCGAGACGGGGACTCGGACGTCGGTCAGAGTCACGAAGTGACCCGTGTAATCAGTGAAACCGTCTATGCCGCCCACGTTGAGGAACTTCAGGAGCCAGATGGCCTTCCCGCCGAAATGGTCAGAAGCGTTGGTGTTCAGGATCGGGCCGATGCCCGCGTCCCAGTTGTGCAGGCTCCCGACGGTGTGGATAAGGGCGGATCGACTGAGGTTCGGCCCGGTCATGCCGAGCCACAGGCCGAGACCTAATGTGATCGCCATCGGCCCGTAGGTGAGCACGTCCTTCGGCTCGTTCGGCAGATAGCGAGAGCGAATCCCCTCGAGGGTCTTCGCCGCCGGCAGGGTCGACCACGGGATGCAAGGGAGCGCCTGGCAGTCCGTGATCATGCCGTCGCATGCCGCCTTACACACGTCGGCGAGCGCCTGCACCCAACACGTGGCGCACGACCATTGCGGACCACTGGGGTTCGAGGCGGAGTACATCTGCCAGCCCGCGTTGTTAGCGGAGATCGCCCCGAACACTCCGTTCAAGGCGTCGAGCGCGAGGACGGCGTCCGGGCTCGGAGCCTTCGGGGTCAGGTCCGAGTAACAGGTGCGGATCTGCTGCACTTGCGACTGCATTCCGCCCGGCGCATCCTGAGCCCTCGTTGGGACGACGCAACGTTCGGGGATGTCGTAGTGGTTGATGTAGCGATAGATCTGCTTCGCGACCTTCACCTCGCTGTCCATAAGGGAGGGGTCGGTGAGGATCGCGAGCTTCTTCCGTTTGAGGGTGTTCATCAGATAGCCGGTGTGGATCGCGGCCACTTTCATCAGGTCGGTCCCGGGCGCGTAGTTCCAGGGCGCGAGGCTGGGGAACGGCCAGTACGAGGAGTAGCACCAGATCCCGGGGACGTGCTGCGAGTTCTGGTAGGCGGTCGCCGGGCTCATGAGGTTGGACTCGAGGTAGCAATCACGCACGAGGAAGACATGGTCGACGTCGATAAGGTGACGCATGGCGGCCGCAGCTTCGTCCTGTGTGTTCTGATTGAGCGAGAGGATCTTCAAGTCGACGGTCCGTCCCCAGATGCCGGGTCGCGTGGGACAACCCCAGTCGAAACCGCCCGGGACGGACGTCACCGAGTTGAGATACTGAACCGCAACCTGCATCACGCGTGCCGTCTGTTCACCGAGCGGCCGCAGCGCGCCGGTGAGCGGGATGATCGTCCCCCATTTCATCGACGTGGCCGTGAAGCCGTGATCCGGGTCGGAATTCCTTGCACAGCGCTGTGCACCGACGAGCTGCAGTGCTCCCCGCGCAAGGTTCACGGCCTGTTGAGTGCCTTTCGTCAACTGCTGCTGCTTTACGCTCGTCGGTTCGATGCTCGGCGCACCGGCCGGCTGGATCGTCCTCGAAAAAACCGTCGTCCCGCAGGCCGTCAGCACGAGCAGACCGGCGACCCCCCGTAGCGCGCGCGACTTGGTCATCCCGGCAACCCCTTCCTCAGGTCGAGCTCGCGCAGCACGCCGACGAGCAAGCCGAACGCGGCGAGGATCGCGCCCAGGAGAAGACACCATGCGCCCCAGCCGGGCCCGGCGTGATACCCGATGAACGTCGGGGCACGCCGCGCGGCATCGGCCCACTGAGCCGCGCGATCGTTGAACGAGACGATCCTTCCCGCCGCGAGCGCCCCAACGATCACGGTCAAGAAGACCGGAGCGAGCTTGAGCAAACGCCCTCGCCCCAGCCACGCGAGGGATGCCACCGCCAGAGCAAGGCCCAAACCGGCAAGGATCCATCCGACGGACTGGCTGTATCCCATGAAGACCTGGATCGTCTTGGGATCGTCACGGAGCCGAGTGACCGCGCTCGCCCGAACGGAAACGCCGAGGGACCCGAGCACGACGAAGCCGCCGCCGAGAGCCGTGAGGAGGACGGGAAGGCGCGCCGGGAACGTGCGGTAGCCCGCCCCAGTGTCGCTGTCGGCCCTCACCCGATCCCGGCCGGCGAGCCCAGCACTCGCTGTCGTGATGTCGGCCACGGAAGCCTCCTTCAGCGGAGTTCCGCGACGGTCCTCGAAACCCTGCCGCCGGACGCCGAATTCACCGCTTCGACGCTCTACTCGTCGGCTTTCTTACCATTCATCCCCACGCCGGCGCCAGGTCACTCATGGTCGGTGGACCCGGTCAAGCGAACCGGGCGATCGTGAAGGCTTCCAACGAGGCGGGACGATCGCCGCTCGAGATCCAACTCGCCATCTCGAGGCCCGCGCCCGGGGCCATCAATATCCCGGTGCGGTAATGACCGACCGAAAGCCACGCGTTGTCCAATCCGGGGACCGCGTCGATCACCGGCATCTCGTCGGGCGTGCCGGGCCGGAAGCAGCACCAGCGGTGCGAAACCTCGACCCCGCGGGCTGACGGAACCAGCCGCACCATCTCGGCGCGGATGTCGGAGATCACCTCGTCGCGGACCTCGGGCGAGGGATCGTCGGGGTGGAAGGTTCCTCCGGCGACGAGCCGTCCGTCGGGCAGCGGCAGCACGATGATCGTCGAGGCGACCGCGGTTCGCAGGTTGATCGGCGCCGGCGCGGTCGCCAGTAGATGTCCTTTGACGATCACGTGCGGGACGCCACCGATGCCCGGCGGCGTCGTCCCGGTCGCGAAGACGATGGCGCCCGGCGAGATCGGCCCGGCCGAGGTCTCGAGGGTCGTGATCCGGCCGCGACGCGCACCGATGTCGGTCATCGCGACCCGCGTCGCTACGGCTCCGGCGCGCCGGGCGAGCGCCAGTCCCAGCTTCACCGGATGCACCCACGCCTGATCGCGTATCCACACGCCGCCTCCGGCCTCACCGAGCGACGGCTCGATCGTGCGAGCCGTCTCGCCGTCGACCACCTCGGCGCCGGGCAGGTCGATCGTCTCGGGCGCGATGCGCTCGGGACTGACGATGAGCCAATCCAATGAGCGCAAGCCTTGCTCGCCGCTCCACTCCGCGTCGAGCTCCCGGTGCAGCTCGAGGCTCGCGTTGGCCAGCGCGACGAACGCCGGATGAGCGACCGCGTGGACGCCGGGCGACAACCCCGAGGCGGGCGAGCCGCTCGGCCCGGCGATGCAGCGCTCGCGATCGATCACCTGCACGCGTCCGAGCCCGGCTCGCCGGCACATCACCGCGACGCCGAGCCCGACCACGCCTCCACCGACGACGAGGAGGTCGGGCCGCGGATCGAGTTCGCCGGGCCCGGGATCGAGCACCCGCAACGCGTCGTCGTCGAGCAGCTCGTCCCAGACCGGCCGCATCTCCTCGACTACCGCCCGCGCCGCGCTCGCTTCAGCTTGGCGTGCCGCTCCGCCTCGCGATCCGCCTCGCGACGAGCGCGCGTCGCCTCCTTCCGCGCCGCACTCGCTTCCGCGCGGGCGGCGGTCGCCTCCTTCTCGGCGACGGCGAGCCGGCGCTTGATCGAGCCGACCTCCTCCGCGGCTCTGGCGGCGGCGCGTTCGAAGCGTTCCGCATCCGCCTCGGCCCGCTCGGCCTCGCGCGCCAGCCGTGAGGCCGTCCGCTCCGCGTCGAGCACCTCCTTCGGACGCGTTTTTGTCGTCGCTGCGGCAACCGGCTCTTCGTCGGGCGTGACGTCCTCGCCGAGGATCCCGCCGAAGCCGGCGCGGCGCATCTCGACGGTGAGGATCCCTCGGCGCAGAATCGTCCGACCGCTCGGTTCCGCCGTTGCGGCGGCGAGCGTGTCCGAGATCCGGTCGAGCGTCGCGCGGGTCGCTCCGTAGCCTTGTGCTTCCAGGATCCGCTCGGCTTCGTGACCGAGCCGGGACAGGATGTCGCGCTCGGCGAGGGTCGCCTCCCACACGTTCTGCGCGTTGCCACCTTGCAGAAGCTGCTGCTGCGCCCGGCGGAGACGCTCGCTGGCCGCGATCAGCTCCTCGACGAGCGGCCGTTGCCGCCGCGCGAGCTGGTTCACCGCCCAAGCCGGGATCGTCGGTTTGCGGAGCTTCTTGACCTGGGCCGCCTCGACGGTGTCTCCGGCGCTCCCGAGCCTTGCAGCCAATGAATCGCGAGCCTTCGTGAACTCGTCGAGCGACAGTGCGTAGAGGCGGTCGCCTTCGGGCTCATCGGCCATGACGCCAGATGATATGACGCGATGAGGCAGAGACCCCGACCCGCCCGAAAGTGCCAGCCGTGCCGGAGCCGACCTCGCTACGCTAGGGGCTTCATGGACCGTGAAGCCTTCCGGGCGCTACTCGCCGAGGGGCCGCTCCTCGGAGACGGCGGCACCGGCACGAGCCTGGACGCCGCCGGCGTCTCCGTCGAGGCATGCTTCGACGAGCTGAATCGGTCACGACCCGAGGTCGTGGCCGACGTCCACCGAGCCTTCGTCGAGGCCGGCTCGCGCTTCGTCGAGACGAACACCTGGGGGGCGAACCGCTACAAGCTCGACAAGCATTCTTTGCGGGATCAGGTCCGCGAGCTGAACCTCGCCGGCGCGCGGATCGCGCGCGTAAGCGCCGACGTTCTCGTCGCCGGGTCGGTCGGACCGCTCGGCGTGCGGCTTGCCCCGTACGGGCGCGTTCAGCCGGAGGAGGCCAGGACGGCGTTCGCCGAGCAGATCTCCGCGCTCTCCGAGGGCGGCGTCGATTTCCTGTCGATCGAGACGCACTCCGACGTGGCCGAGATCGAATGCGCCATCGCCGCAGCGCGGGAGGCGGCGCCGGGCCTTCCGATCCTCGCGTCGTTCACGTTCACGCAGGACGACCGGACGCCGCTCGGAGATACGCCCGAAGACGTCGCACGGAGGCTCGCGGAGCTCGAGGTCGACGCGATCGGCGTCAACTGCTCGCAGGGACCATCGCAGGTATTGCGGATCGTGACGGCGATGCGGCCGCACGCCAGGAAGATCCCGCTGTCGGCGATGCCGAACGCGGGCGGGCCCGCGCGAGTCGGCGGCCGGATCCATTACCCGGCAACCCCCGAGTATCTGGCGGAGCACGCGGCCGCGTTCCTCGGCGCCGGCGTCGCGATCCTCGGCGGCTGCTGCGGCACCGGGCCGGCGCACATCGCGGCGATTGCGCGCGCGCTTCGCGACCCGAGCGCCGCGACCGCGGTACGCGTCGAAGCGGAACATCACGATGATCAGGCCGAACAGATCACGGTCGCCGCGCCGTGGACCGCGTTCGCACGGAAGCTCGCGTCGTCACGGTTCGTGATCAACGTCGAGATGGAACCTCCGCGGAGCGCCTCCGTCGCGAAGCTCGTCGCCGCCGCGGAGACGATCGCGGAGGCCGGCGCCGACGCGGTGAGCGTGGCGGACTCGCCGATGGCGAAGATGCGGATGAGCGCATGGGCCGCGTGCACACTGATCCAGCAGCAGAGCGGGATCGAAACGGTACTGCATTTCCCGACGCGCGGCCGGAACCTGCTGCGGGTGCAGGGCGACCTGCTGGCCGCGTATGCGCTCGGCGTGCGGAATGTGTTCGCCGTGATGGGCGACCCGACCGCGATCGGCGACTATCCGGAGGCGACCGACAACGTCGACCTGGTGCCGTCCGGCCTCATCGCGCTGATCAAAGGGTCGTTCAACCTCGGGCTCGACCGGACCGGCGCGTCGATCGGCGAAGCGACGTCGTTCGTGGTCGGATGCGCGCTGAACCTGAACGCGCCCGACCTCCAGCGCGAGGTGCGCACCCTCCGGCGCAAGATCGAGGCCGGCGCAGATTTCGCGCTGTCGCAGCCGATCTACGACCGAACCAAGCTCGACGAGTTCCTCCGCGTCTACGAGCGTCGGTGGGGCGAGCCGCTGCTGCTCCCTCTGCTGGTCGGCGTGCTTCCGTTGCGGACCCTCCGGCACGCCGAGTTCCTCCACAACGAGGTGCCCGGCATCGAGATCCCGGAAGAGATCCGCGACCGCATGCGCCGGGCCGGCGGCGACTCGTGGAAGGAGGGCCTCGCGATCGCGGACGAGCTGGCGGCCGAGCTGCGCTCGGTCGCGTCGGGCCTGTACCTCATCCCACCGTTCGGCCGCTACGACGTGGCCGCCGACCTGATCGAACGCATCCGCGACCGCGGCTGAGCGCAGCCCAGCTGCGAGAACGCGGGAATGCGGAGCCGGGCCCGCGCGTTCCAGGTTCATCGATCAAGGAGGCTCCGTGAGCGAACTCCGGTACATCGACGCGATCCTCGGGCCGACCCAGCCCGGCGCGACGCCGGGGACCGGCCAAGACGACGAGGCCCTCGACGCGTACTCTCGCGTCGTATCGGGCGTGGCCCGGCGGCTCGCGCCGTCGGTGGCGAACCTCCGGGTCGCGCGCAAGGTGCGCGGCGGCCGCACGTTCGAAGGAGCCGGCTCCGGGGTCGTCATAACGCCCGACGGTTTTATGTTGACCTCGGCCCACGTCGTCGGTTCCGCCGACGCGACCGGCCGGGCCGCTTTCGTCGACGGGCGCGAGCTCGACTTCACGGTGGTGGGAACCGATCCGTTGTCGGATCTCGCCGTGCTGCGCACCGAGGGGCGGGACCTCGTTCCGGCGGAGCTCGGCGACGCCGAGCAGCTCCGCGTCGGACAGCTCGTCGTTGCGATCGGCAACCCCTTCGGGTTCGCCGGCTCGGTGACGGCGGGTGTGGTTTCCGCGCTGGGACGTTCCCTCGCGACGCGAGCGGGACAGGCGACCCGCTTCGTCGAGAACGTGATCCAGACGGACGCCGCTTTGAACCCCGGCAACTCCGGCGGCGCGCTGGTGAACGGGCGAGGGCAGGTCGTCGGCGTGAACACCGCGGTCGCCGGGATCGGGCTCGGACTCGCCGTGCCGATCAACTCGGCGACGCGCACGATCGTCGGTGCGCTCATGTCCGACGGGCGCGTCCGTCGGGCCTACCTCGGGATCGCGGGAGGCTCCCGGCCTGTGCCACCGCGCCTCGCGGCGGCGATCGGGCGCGAAGTGTGCGTCGAGATCGTTCAGGTCGTTCCGGGCTCCCCCGCCTCGAAGGCCGGCCTGCGGACCGAAGACCTCGTCGTCGACGTGGGCGGCAACCCTGTTCGCGGCGCAGACGATCTGCAGCGGTTGATGGTCGGCGAGCTGATCGGCACGACCGTCACCGTCACGATCTTCCGCGACGGTGAGCTACAGCCGGTCGAGATCGTTCCGGTGGAGCTCGAGATCTAGCGCGTTTTCAGTCGCCGTCGAACTGGATTGTTTCGAGAACGACCGCCTCTTTGGGGCGGTCGTTCGACGTCGGGGTGGTCGCGATCTTCTTGACCACGTCGAAGCCGTCGACGACCTCGCCGAAGATCGTGTGTTTACCGGTCAGCCAGGCCGTCGGCACCTCGGTGATGAAGAACTGTGAGCCGTTGGTGTTGGGGCCGGAGTTCGCCATCGCGAGCAGACCCGGCTTGTCGAACGACGGGCCGCCCGTCGTCTCGTCTTCGAACTTGTAACCGGGTCCGCCGGTCCCGGTGCCGAGCGGGTCGCCTCCCTGGATCATGAAGTTCTTGATCACGCGGTGGAAGATCGTCCCGTCGTAGAGCGAGTCGTTGCGTTCCTTCCCGGTCTTCGGATCACGCCACGTCCGCTTCCCGGTGGCGAGCTCGACGAAATTAGCGACCGTTTTCGGCGCGTGCTCGGGCATCAACTTGACGCGGATGTCTCCAAGCGACGTCTTGATCGTGGCGAACTGTGGCATGAGCAGCCCCTTTCGCGAGCGGAGGAGTTCCTAGGAACCGTCCCAGGGTTTTACGGTCACGATCTCGTAGGTGAAGTTCCCGCCGGGAGCTTCGTACACGACGTGGTCGCCGGGCCGCTTGCCGACGAGCGCTGCGCCGAACGGCGATTTCGGCGTCACGGTACGCGCGCCCTTCGCACGTTCCTCGGGAGACGCTGCAAGCAGGTAGGTATCGGCGTCATCGTCGGGAGTACCCGGCTCACGGACGGTGACGAGCGTGCCGGGCTCAGCCACATCCCCGGCGCGAACCGTCTCGGTGATCTCAGCGTTCTTGAGCATCCACTCGAGTTGGCGTATTCGCGCTTCCATCAAGCCTTGTTCGTCCTTGGTCGCGTGGTACTCGGCGTTTTCGGACAAGTCGCCGAGCTCGCGGGCGCGCAGCAGACGCGCTGCCACCTCGATACGACCGGTGGTAGTCAACTGGTCGTACTCGGCCTTCAGCCGGTCGAACGCCGCATGCGAAAGGACCGGCTTCTCGATGTTCGGCACGATCGCAGAGTCTATCGCCGGGGCTGAAGTAGCATCCCATCGTGCCGATCGAGGTGACTCCGCGAGCCGTAGAGGTGCTCCGCCGGGCGCTCGAGGTCGGAGGAATGGACCAAAACGGTGTCGGGATCCGCGTCACTCTCGCCCGGGGCGGAGAGGTCCGGACGGGGTTCGCCGAAGAGGCCGAACCGGGAGAAGAAACGATCGAAGCCGGAGGCGTCCGCCTCTTCGTTCCCAGCGAGCTGGTCGCCCGCGGGGCCACCATCGAAGTGGCCGACGAACACGACCGGATCATCCTCAGATAGGCTGAACGGGCGCAGAAAATGGCGCTGCGTTTCCCCCGAAAGTGGACACTTCGGTCCCAAGCGCGCAGATATGAGTCAACTACCCCTTGTCGGGTGTGCTCTTCTGGGAGTAGGAAACAGCGCGTATCCGGGCGCGGCCCGGCGCGTTTGATTTGTCGGGTGAGGAATTCGGGGGAGAGGCCGTCGCCGGCCTCGGGGAAAGGACCGCATCATGGCCAAGCCAGCCAAGTCCACGTGCGACCGTTGCGAGTCGAGGATCGTCGTCGGTGACTCGTTCTGCGACTCCTGCGGATGCCCAACCTCATGGGCTTCGCACTCGGAGCGCACCGCATGGGAGGTCGCTCAGTACCGACACAAGAGCGCCAACGTTCCGATGGGTTTCGCCTACGAACCTGCTCCGAAGCCCGTCGAGACTCCGGTGATGAAATCACGCGGGGTCGTTCGTATGTTCTCGCGTCGCGCGCACGTCCCGCAGCTCCAGCGCGTCGAACCGAAACGCGTTGAGCCGCCCGTCGCCACGCAGCCGGCCCCCGTCGTTCAACCGAAGCCCGTAGCGCCGGCCACGCCGATCGCCGACCTGAAACCGATCGTCAAGGTCAAGCGCGCCGTCGAAGCCAAGCCGGCAATCGTGGTCGAGCCGTCGAAGTCCGACGACGAGCCAGTTCGGGACACACCGGCCACGCTGCTCGCTATGCGATTGCTCAACGCACGGGTCGCGGAGCTCGACGAAAAGCTGCGAAGGCTCGAGAACGAGATCGCTTCGTCGCGCGTCGAGAAGCCGCGCCGCTGGTTCAGGGTGTAGGCCGCTCACTCATCGCAACGTCACGCCGAGGAACTCCTCGAGCTGAGGAATCGTTTCGTCCGCCGTGCGATGCTGTATCCCCAGCATCCCCACCGTCGTCGCGCCCTCCGCGTTCATGCTGAAGTCGTCGACGAAGACGCACTCGCTCGGTTCAGCGGTCAAGCGGCCCGCGGCGAGCAGATAGATCTCGGGCTGTGGCTTGCGCAAACCGACTTCGCCCGAGATGACGACCTGATCGAACAGCTCGTCGAACATCTCGCGCTGGTATCCGCCCTCGCCGTAGTTGCCGCCCCACGAGTTCGAGATGAGCCCGGTCGGGACGCGCTTCTCGCGTGCGGCTCGGACGGCCGAGATCATCACTTCGTCGGGCCCGACACGCGAGAACAGGCGCACCTTCAGGTTCTCGTGCGCGATCGGCACAGCCAGCCGGTCTGTGAAAAGCGCGCCGAGGCGCCGGTCGAACTCCTCAAGCGAGATGCGACCGGTCTCGACGAGCGTGAACGGATCGTCTTCCGTTCGCGCGACGTCGCGCATGACGGCCCACAATGCTTCCGGATCGACGCCCTCGTCGCGCGCGAACGCGGCGAAGGATTCACGGACCGGCGTCGTCAGCACGCCGCCGAAGTCCAAGAGCAACGTCTTAGCCAGCGCGTATCACCTCGAGCGCCCGAGCGCCGATTGCAGGAACGCCCTCCTTCAGGAGCACGAAGAACGGATCGTCGGTCGTGCCCATGAGGTGACGCGCGTACGAGCCTTCGAGCAGGATCCCGAGCTTCCAGATCGCAAGCGCAGTGTAGAAGCGGATGTCGGTCATCGACCGCCCCGAGCGCTGCTCGTAGCGGTCGATCAGCTCGGATCGCGTCGACCAACCTTTCGAGCCGAACACGTCGTTCAGGGCGCCGTGCAACACGTCGGGCACGTCACCCGGCTCGCGCCAGAAAGAGAGCATCCAGCCGACGTCTGCGAGCGGGTCGCCGATCGTCGCCATCTCCCAGTCGAGGATCGCGACCAGCCGCGCCGGCCCCGCCGGGCCGTACATCACGTTGTCGAGCTTGTAATCACCCTGGACGATCGCCGGCTCCTGCTCCGGCGGCTGGTGCTCGGTGAGCCACGCGGCGACCTCGGTGTATTCGGGAAGGGACCGCGTGAGCTTCGTCGCGCCGTCGAGTTGCTTGCGCCAGCGGACGAGCTGCCGCTCGACGTATCCGGTCGGCCGGCCCCAGCCGTCGAGGCCGACCTGTTTGTAGTCGACCGAATGCAACTCGGCGGCCGCGTCGATGAGCTCCTCGCCGATCCTGCGGCGGTCATCGTCCGAATCGAGCCACGCCGGGAGCCGGTCGCGGATGACGAAACCGTCCACCTTGTCCATCAGATAGAAGGGCGCGCCGATGACGGACTCGTCATCGCAGAAGAGCGCCGGGCCCGGCGCGCGGGCGACGGTGCCGTCGAGCGCCTTCAAGACCGTGTACTCGCGTTTCACGTCGTGCGCGGTCGGAAGGTAGGGCGGGCGCGGCGGGCGCCGCAGGACCCACTCGGTGGAGCCGCGGCGGACGAAGAACGTCTCGTTCGAATGGCCCGCCAGGTGACGCTCGACCGAGAACACGCCGTCGCCGGGCAGCTCGGTCGCGAGGTAACGCTCCAGGGAATCCTCATCGACGAGCGGCGGAAGCGCCGCCTCGGTCGCTGTTGGCTCGTCCGTCGACATCTCGCGAGGGATTGAAGCATCGCCCTCGCCGCAGAGCCAACTAGAGCGCTCGGGCGTAGCATCGGAATCGATGCCGTTCCCGCGGAAGCTGCTGACCGAAGGTGAGGAGGTCCACCTCGACCTTCGTCCGCACTGGATCGTGCTCGTGGGCCCGGTCACCTGGACGATCCTCATCGGGGCGATCACCGGTTTTTTGTACGTGAAGACCCACGGCACGGTTCCGGGCGTGCTCCGCCTCGTCGAGATCGGATTCGCATTGCTCGTCTGGATCCTGGTGACGGTCTCACCGGCGATCAGCTGGCGGTATACGACGTTCGTCCTCACGAATCAGCGCGTCATCACGCGATCGGGCGTGGTTGCGAAACGATCTCGAGAGCTTCCGCTCGAGACGATCAACGACGTCACGTTCACGCAAGGGATCTTGGAGCGGATGGTCGGCGCGGGCGACTTGATCATCGAGTCGGCGGGCGAGAGCGGTCAGAACCGTTTCAGCGAGATCCGCCACCCCGAAACGGTACAGCTCGAGATCTACCGCGCCTCTCAAGCGCGGAAGGCACAGGCGAGGGGCTCTGGCGGCCACTCGGTCGCCGATGAGCTGGAGAAGCTCGCCGGGCTCCGCGACCGCGGCATCCTCACCGAAGAAGAGTTCCAAGGGCGCAAGCAGAAGCTGCTCGAGTTGTAATCCTGCTCATGCGCTTCTGGGTCCAGGTCGCAGGTGCAGTCGGATGCCGATACACTGGCCTGCGTGAAGACCTCGACCGCCCGGCCCGACCACGATCACGTGCTGACCAAGATCGACGAGTTGATCCGATCGCACGGGCTCCGTCGCACGCCGCAGCGTCAGGCGACGCTCGAAGCCGTCGCCGCAGCGGCCGGGCACGCAACCGCCGAAGAGATCGTCAAGCGGGTTCGCCGCAAGCTTCCGGCCGTTTCGCCCTCGACCGTCTACCGGACGCTCGCCTCGCTCGAAGAGGTCGGGATCCTTTGCCACGCGCACCTCGGACACACCGCCAGCGTGTACCACGTCGGGACGGCCGGGTTGCACCAGCACCTCGTCTGCGAGCGGTGCGGCGCCCTCCAGGAAGTTTCCGACGCCCTCACCGAGCCGTTCGCACGGACGCTGAAACGCTCGTTCGGCTTCAAGGCGAACTTCACCCACTTCGCCGTGCTCGGGGTGTGTTCGAACTGCGCCAAGGGCTTGACGTCACGTCGAAAGGGTTAAATCCGACGTTGGTTTGAACCGTTTTCGAAGGTCGCCTCGTATCCACCATCGATAGGGTGCGTCGTCTTCGTTCGAAGGAGGGAACCCATGGCCCGGTTCATCGCGGTCGTTTCGCTTGCGTTCGCGCTGGTGTTCGGTGGTGCTGCCATCGCGCAGGCCGCCGGCAACCCGAACGGCAGCCATCAGCCTTCGCAGAGCTGCGGGAGCGATTCTGCGCCCGATACACCCGGTCAGTCGTCCTCTGCCCCAGGCTCGGCCTTCAATCCCGACGGCCACGCGGGAACCGTTTACGCAGGCCAGCAGACCCAGAACTCGAACAACAGCCATTCGGTCTCTCAGTACGACGTGGCCTGCTATCACGTCTCGCAACCACACTGAAGCTCAGCACCAAAGGGTTGGAACGCGTCCCCGAGCCGGGCCTTAGCGCAACGGCTGGGGGACGCGCGGCAGCGGGATCGTAGCGAGATCGCGGACGAGATCAGCCGCTCCTGCAGCGACGTTCTCCAGGTCCGCCGGGTCGACCGCCGCGAGGGTGTCGCCATCGGTGTGGTATTCGGGGTAGCCGACGACCGGCCAAGCGAATGGGATGCCCCGCTCCTCGAACGGCGCCACGTCGGTCCGCTGGCGACCGCTCAGGGAACCGGCAGCGACGGGCTTGAATACCGACGCCGGGACCGGCAACCCGAGCACCTGATGCGCGGCGAAACGGGCGAGGAACGGCCCGGTCAGCGCAGGGTCCTCACTCGACACCATCGCCCTCCACGAGAACAGCGGCGCGTCCCGTCTCGCGATCGCCGCAACGGCGTTCTGCACATCGGACGCGCGGGCGCTACACGCGTCGAGGTTCACGATCGCGTTGATGTTGGAGGTATGGATCTTCGCCCCGCCGTCGCCGACGACCAACCCCTTGTCGAACGCCGCGGCAAGACGATCGGCCCCGATCAACCCGATCTCCTCGCCGTCGGTCACGACCGCGATAACGCCCGCCCCCGGGGGCGCGCTCGCCAGAAGCTCGGACACGCGTAGCACCGCCGCCGCACCCGAGCCGTTGTCCGCCGATGCTTGGAACCAACCGTCGCCGTGGGCGAGCAGCATCACGTATCTGCTCGATCCTGCAGGGGGCCGGCGGACCGCGACGATGTCGTGGCCGGTCGCCGTTACATACGAGCCCATCGCTCTCAGACGAACGGACCTTCCGATCAGCTCTTCGGGGTGTGCGACGGCGATGACGGTCGGGAGCGCGGCGCGCACGCGTAAGGCGAAGACCAGGTCGCGGTTCACGTCGCCCTGAACGATCGCGGCGGCGCCGTGATGGGCGATGATCGACTGGATCTCCGTCGGGTAGTCGACGAAGGGCGAGTTCTTCCACTCGGGGCTCGCCTTTCCGAACGGGATGAACCCGCAATCGCCGGGTGAGACGTCGGCGACCTTCTTGACCACGCACGTGATCCCGGCCGCGGGCGTGGTGCGGTCGAGCTCGAACGCGCTGTCTGTCTTGAACTGCATCCCGTCGCTCCGCTGGAGCATCGGTCCGTGCCCCCGGCTGTAGTCGACCACGTAGCGACGGAACGGAAAGTCGAACCGCACGACGCGGTAGCGGGAGGCGGAGAATCGCCCGGCGACGTAGTTCGCGACCGCCGCCATCCCCGGCGAGCCCGCTCGGCGGTATTCGGGCGCCTTCGACAGACCGACGATCACGCGCAAGTGGTCGTAGGCGGAGAACGTGGTGGCACCCCGCCCCGGAGAGGCGATGAGGCCGACACAGGCGAGCGTCGAAGCGAGGACGCGGCGAAGTTTCATCAGGAGGAGATTCGTCCTCACCCGCCGAGGTTCCTGCGGTCGGGAGACGGGCCCTGAGCCGGCCTGAGGCCCGGCTAGAATCGGCCCGATGCTGACGCCCTCGCGGAAGGTCGCTGTCGCGTGCGGCGCGGCCGCCGTCGCGGCGTGCGGCGTTGCGGTGTTCGCGGTTCTGTCGACGCCCGGCTGGCGACTCAGCACGCTCGTGCGCATGTCCCGGCCGGAACCGATCGCGGCGCTGGCGCGCAAAGCGGACCCCAACTTTTCTTTCGTCGATCGGCAGGCTCATTACGACGGCGTCTACTTCTACGCGATGGCGCTCGATCCGTTCGGGCGCGGAGAGGCGCACACGTTGATCGACCGGCCCGCATATCGCTACGGTCACGTTGGCTACTCGTGGCTTGCGGGCATCGCCAGTTTTGGACGAGCGAGCGCACTGCCCGCCGCGCTGCTCGGCGTGGGGCTCCTCGCTGCGGGGGTGGCAGGCTTCGCGGCGAGTCTGCTCGCGACGGAACTCGGGCTGTCCGGATGGTTCGGTCTCGCGGTCGCGCTGTCCCCCGGCATCGTTTTCGCGATCACAGCCGACACGAGCGAGCCCGTCGGCCTCGCGTTGACGTTGCTCGGCTTGCTCTGGTGGATTCGGGGGCGATGGATCTTCGGCGCCGTCGCACTCGCGGCCGCGTGCATGACGAAGGAGCCGCTCGCGGTCGTCCCTGCCGGACTCGCGATCTGGGAACTGCTCGAGCGAGCCCGCGGCCGGGGCTCGCAATGTTTGGTAGGCCGGCTCGGGGCGCTCGCAGCCGGGCCGGCTCTCCTGCTGGGCTGGTTCGTCTACCTGCGAGCGACCTTCGGCTTGTGGCCGTTCCAGCAGCAGCCGAACGTGCTCACGTTCCCGTTCGCGGGATGGTTGAACTCCATCCGGAGAGCGGCGGCGTTGGCGACCGGCTCGTACTACCGGATGCAGGTCGGGAACGCCGCGATCTCACTCCTCGCCGTCGTCGGCGCGGCGCTCCTGATCGGCATCTGCTTCTCGCGTCGCTTGCGAACGCCCGTCGAGCCGGTATTCATCCTGTCGGCGATCCTGATCAGCTCGCTCACCTGGCTCGGCGCCATGCACCCGAAAGACCTATTCCGCGAAGCCGCCGTAACGATGGTGTTGCTTCCCTTGGCGATCGCGGGGCGCCACACACCGACGGTCGAGGACACCACCGACGCAACATGACGCGGTGATCAGACGTGCGCCGCGGCGCCGCGCAGGCGCCGGGTGCCGCGGGCTCCGACGAGTGTGTAGACGGCTGCGAACGCGGCGGCGTCGACGAGGACGATGAATCCGCTCGATCCCACGTCGAGGAACCACGAAATGTACAAGCCGAGAAAACCCGACGCCGCGCCGATGATCACCGACAGCCACAGCATGCGGCCGAACGAATCGGTCAACATCCTCGCGATGACGGGAGGGACGACGAGCGCAGCCGCGATCAACGTCACGCCGAGGATGCGCATCGTCGCTACGATCGTGGACGCGAGGAGGAGGGCAAACAGCGCGTCGACACGGCCGACGTTCACCCCCGACGCCTCGGCCACCTCGGGATCGAACGTCGTGAAAAGAAGCCTGCGGTAGAGGAGGAACACCATCAGACCCGCCGCGAGCGCGACGCCGGCGACGATCAGAACCTGGTCGAACGTCACGCCGAGAATGCTGCCGAACAGCGCGGCGTCGAAGTTCCTCGTGAATGAATGGTTCAAGGAGATCAGGACCACGCCGACGGCGAAGCTCGCCGTCGTGATCACCCCGATCGCAGCGTCGGCCCCGATGATGCGGCGGTGCGAGACCCTGTTGATCATCAACGCGGAAACGAAACCCCAGACCCCGGCGCCGAGGTAGAAGTTGATGTTCATCACGAACGACGCGATCGCTCCGCCGAAGATCGCGTGCGACATCCCATGCCCTACGTAGCTCATGCCCCGCAGGACGACGTAGACACCGATCAACCCGCAGAGCGCGCCGGCCAGCACGCTGACGTACATGCCGTGCACGAAGAACGCGCGGTGGAACGGCTCAAGCAGGGTGCTCATGATGTTCCCTTTCGAGCGGGACGGCGACGGGCTCCGGTGCCGTTTCGACCACGACCGGCATACCCCCGTGGGTGAGGACCTCCATGGGCGCCCCGTAGGTACGTTCCAGGACATCCGGCGTGATCACGTCGCGAGGCGAGCCCACGGCGATGACCTCTTTGTTCAAGCAGACGAGGTTGGGGAGGTGCGCCGCCAACCCGTTCAGGTCGTGGGTCGTGACCACGATCGCGAGCCCGTCGTGGTGGAGCTCGTGCAGGAGGTGGACGACGTCGTGTCGCGTTCGTACGTCGACGCCGGAGGTCGGCTCGTCGAGCAGCAGCAACCTCGGTCGCCGTAACAGCGCCCTCGCGATGAAGACCCGCTGTTGCTGGCCGCCGGAGAGCTCGCGAATGTGCCGGCCCCCGAGCGCGTGCAACCCCAGCCGGTCGAGCACGTTCTCGGCGTCGGAGATCTCCTCTTTCGAAGCCCAAGGCACGCGCCGGTCGAGTCGGGCCATCAGCACCGCCTCGCGCACGGTCACCGGGAAGTACCAGTTAACGGTCTCGACCTGGGGAACGTAACCGACCGCGACGGGACCGCTCGGGAACGACAGTCGCCCCGAGATCGGCTTCAGTGCGCCCGTGATAGCCCGCAACATCGAGGTCTTCCCGGAGCCGCTCGGGCCGACGATGCCCAAGAATGCCCCGGGCGGGATCTCCAGATCCACGTTCACGAGCACGGGCTCGGATCGGTACGCGCACGTGACGCGCTCAAAGCGCACCAGCTGTTCTTGGAAGGCGGTTGATCGGGCCATGACCTACTTCTTGTAGGTTGCGGTTGCTTCGCCGGTCAGGTTGGCGACGTCGATCGTGTCGAAAGGCTTCGTATCTCCCCCGAGTGCTCCCATGAACGACTTGAAGTCGAAAACCATCAGTCCGATGTAAGAGTGGTCACGGTCGCCGTGGTCGCCGGGCAAGTCGTCGTCACGCAAGTTGTCGACATAGCGCGCGCCCGTCTCGCTCGCGATCTGCTGCAGCACCGGGCTTGGGAACACTTCGGAACCGAAGATCGCCGGAACGTTTTCCTGTTTGATCTGATCGATGAGGCGAGCGACCTCCCGAGGCGTGGGTTCGGCGAAGTCGGCCGGCTGGATCGCGCCGATGATCTGCCAGCCGTACTCGCGCGCGAAGTACGGGAAGGAGTCGTGGTAGGTGAGGAGCTTGCGGTTCTTCACGGGCACGGACGCGGTGACCGTTCGGGTGGCCGCGTCGAGCTGGTCGAGGCGCTGCGCGAACGCCGCCTCGTTCGCCCGGTACGTGGCCGCGCCGGGAGGGTCGACCTCGGAGAGCTTGTCGCGGATGATCTCGGCGTATCGCTTCGCGTAGACGGGACTCGTCCACAGATGCGGGTTGGGGTCGCCCTTCGCCTTCGGGAATGAGAAGTCGTAGATGTATTGCCCGGGCGTGATCGCCGTCTCTCCGAGGCGCACGATCTGAACCCCTTTACGCACGTTCGCTTGAGCCAGCTCGAGCGTCGGCTGTTCGAGATGCAAGCCGTTGATGAACACGATGTCGGCGTCGGCGAGGACGCTCGCGTCGCGAGGGACCGGCTCGAATTCGTGGCTGTTCGCGCCCTCGGGCACGAGCCCGGTCAGAAGGATGCGGTCGCCACCGACGTTTTGGGCGATGTTCGTTATCGGCGAGACGGTCGTGACGACGCGGATCTTCCCGCCGGCGGCTCTCGTTTCCGGAGCGGCGCAGGCCGCGAGCGCCAAAAAGCACAGCAAAGCGAGGGAAACGACGTTCTTCACATGCCAACGCTACCATCCAACAGAACCTTCTTGCAACCTGTTCGCAAGAAGGAACTGCGGGCGCGACGGGACGTCAGCCTTCCGCTGCGAAGAGCCGCCACTGCCCGGGCACGCCCTTCAACGAGTGCGAACCGCGGTCGGCGAATTCGATGCCCGAGCCCGAAACGAGGTCTTTAACCGTGCTCGAGACGACGACCTCGCCGGGCCCGGCGTGGCCGGTGACCCGCGAGCTGATGTGCACGGCGATCCCCCCAACATCCTCGCCCATCAGCTCGATCTCGCCGGTGTGGATCCCGGATCGCACCTCCACTCCGAGGTTCCGCGTTCGCTCCGCCAGCGCTTGCGCGCAACGAACGGCACGCGCCGGACCGTCGAACGTCGCGAGGACGCCGTCTCCGAGCGTCTTCACTTTTCTGCCGCGGAAGCGTTCGATCTCGGTACCGGCCAGTGCGTAATAGCCGTCGAGCAGATCCCGCCACCGCCGATCGCCGATGGCAGCCGCTCGCTGCGTGGAATCCACGATATCCGCGAACAGCACGGTCGCGAGAACGCGATCGGTCTCGGGCTTGGGTCTCACCCCAGTCAGGAACTCGAGGATCTCCTCCACGGTCTCGTCGGGATCCCCGAACCAGAAGAGATGGTCGCGTCCCGAGAGCTCGACGAACTTCGCGCCGGGGATACGGTCGGCGAAGTCTCTGCCGACGGCGATGGGGATGAACATCTCGTCCCGCTGATGGAGTACGAGCGTGGGAACTCGTATCGTAGGGAGGATGTGCCGGACGTCGATCGCGAGGTTCAACTCCGCGAGGATAGTCCCTTCGCTCGGGCTGATAGCCATGCGTTCGAACCGGCCGTACCACCGGCGGAACGCCTCGTCCTCCGCCCTGCTCGGAACCACGATGTATGCCCCCATTCCGGATCCCCACCCATCGTGGAGATACGCGAGGAATGACTCCTGAAAGCCTTGCGTGAAGCCGATAGGGAAGTCGGCCGAGGCGCTCACCTTCGCTACCGCCGCATACGCGACGAGCGCTCGCGTCCGCTCGGGGTACGTCGCCGCGAACATGGCCGCGAGCGTCGCTCCTTCGGACCATCCCATCACAACCGCTTGCTCCGAACCCGCGGCATCCATCACCGCTCGCAGGTCGTCCATCCGCTCTTCGAGCGTCGACGCGCCGACGGCCCGATCGGAGAGACCGGTCCCACGTTTGTCGAATTGGATGACGCGGAAGTGCGGAAGGAAACGTTGGATCGCGCGCTCGAACGACGGCTCTTTCCAGACCACCTCGAGATGGAAGATCCAGCCGGGCGCCATCACGAGGTCGACGGGTCCATCCCCGAGCACCTGATAGGCGATCGAGGTGTCGCCGGATCGGGTGTAGAGCGTCTCCGGCATCATGCGTGCACCCTAACAGCGAAGCGCCGCCGGAGGAACGGAGCGCTTCTTCAGAAGAGCGACGCGGCGACCGGGAAGCCGGTGCTGCTCGTCGTCCCGGCGCTGTCCGCGCGCTTCGCGGCCCGGGCCATGGCCCGGCCCATCAGGCGCATGCCGTTGAGGCCCGGCAACTTCGAGAGCTCGCTCTCCATCTCGTGGACCGCCGCCACGCCCGCTTCGTCGCCGAACAGGTAGAGCACGATGAAGTCGGTCTCCTCCTGCGGCCTCACGCCCGTTCCCACCGGCGTCCAGAGGCGGTTCAGTGCCCAACGCACGAGACGTTGCGCGCGCGGGTTGTCGTCGAGTCGCATCCGCGCTTGGTTGTAGTAGAACGCGTAGTGCCGGCGCTCGTCCTTGATGATGCGACCGAGCAAGGAGACCAGGATCGGGTGCGAGGTCTTCGCGATCACGCGCTGATAGCCGTTCAGCGTCGACAGCTCGTTCATCGCGCCCCAGGTCATGTGCACCGCGACGAAGTCCTTCAGTACCCGAGCCGCCGCCATCTTGCCGAGCGTGCCCAGGAAGTCCCGGCCCCCGGCCGCTTTGCGGATCACGCCAGGCCTATCGGGCGCGAACCGCTCACCCGCGGCTTGAAGGAACCGGCCGAGCGCCTCACCGTGCCAGAACTCCTCGTACACCCAAAGCGACAAGAAAGCGGTGACCTCGGGGTCGTACGCAGCCGGCGTCGTCAGAAGGTCGCGGAGATAGATCACGGTGTGGGTTTCGATGTCCATCATGTAGGTGAGACAACGGACCTCTTCCCGCGACAGCCGGTTTCGTGGGACCGCGTCGAAATCGATGCCATCCAGATCGAGCCGGCGCGAGACCCGTAAGAACTTGCTCAGATCGAATTCGCGCATGTTCTCCATCCCCCGTGAGGGCTCCGCAATGCGTTCGTAACCCACCCGGCCCCGGTTCGTCCAGCCGGCGCCCGGGTTATGCTCGGGCCCGGGTGCCGATGGATATCGCGATCGAGACGGCGGGACTGTCCAAACGCTTCCGAAGACGCGTGGCCGTTCAGCCCATCGATCTCGCCGTGCCTCGGGGATCGGTGTTCGGCTACCTGGGACCCAACGGTGCCGGTAAGACGACGACGATCCGGATGCTGCTCGGCCTCGCAAGGCCGACCGCCGGGAGCGCTCGCTTGCTCGGCCGGCCCGTGCCCGGCGGCCTGGCCGGGATCCGCAGGCAGATCGGGTGCGTCCTCGAGAACCCCGCGTTCTACCCGCGATTGTCGGCCCGCCTGAACCTCAAGATCCTGGCACGCACGGCGGGTGACGAAGCCGCGCTCGGACGCATCGATGAACTACTCGACCGGGCCGGCCTGTCGGATCGGGCGGGGGACAAGGTCCGGACGTACTCCCACGGCATGCGCCAGAGGCTCGGACTTGCCGCCGCGCTGCTACACGACCCCCAACTCATCGTGCTGGACGAGCCCGCTACGGCTCTGGACCCCGCCGGTATCCGCGACGTTCGCGGGATGCTCGCATCGCTTCGCGACGAAGGGCGCACGATCTTCATCTCGAGCCATTTGCTGACCGAGGTCGAGCAGATCTGCGACCAGGTCGCCGTCGTGAGCGAGGGCCGGATGATGTACCAGGGAACGCTCGCCGGTCTCACGACCGGCGGAGGAAGGGTCCGGGTCTCGATCGACGAGCTGGACCAAGCGGAGGGCGCGATCCGTCAGCTCGGCTGGACGGTCACCCGCCACGGCTCGTCGCTCCTCATCGATGGGGTGCCCGCACGCGAGGTGAACCGAACGCTCGCCGGCCGCGGCCTGTTCGCGCACGGGATCGAGGTCGAAGAGGCGAGGCGTCTCGAAGACGTGTTCCTCGAAATGACCGAGAAACCCGAGCCGTCCCCGGCCGGGCCTCCGGAGCCGCCGAGTGCGTGAGGCGCTCGGTCCCTACCTCGCCTCCCTCACCCAGGCGCGGAGGCGGCGAGTGCTGCGCATCCTGCTCGCCGCGATGCTGGCCGTTTTCGGGCTCATCGCCTGGAGCAACTATCCCGCGTATCGGAGCGACCATCGCTTCTTGGCCAACCTCGAACGCGGGCGGATCAACGTCGACGAGCTGTTCCGAAACGGGATCACCTGCGATGACACCTCATGCCAATTCCTCGGGCGCGACGGGCAACCGGTCGGACCGAAATTCCCCTCCCAAAGCGAGCCGGTACCGGCGCCGGGCGGGGGATCTTTCTTCAAAGGGCCCGGCGCCACGATCACGCCCGAGCAGGTTCGCCAGCAGCTCCCTGAATTGATCCCGGCCTTCCGCGCCGAGCTCGCGAAGACGGCAAGACTGCTCACCCCCCGCGCAAGCTTCCAGGCGCACGCTCGCACGCTCGGAACTTTCTGGGGCGTGCTGTTCATCGTGCTGATCGCATCGACTCTGATCGGGGCCGAGTGGCGCTGGGGCGTGTGGCCCGCGCTCTTAACTCATGAGCCCCGTCGCGGGCGCATGGTCCTCGCGAAACTCGCCACCGTGTGGACGATCGTGGGCTTCGCGCTCGTCCTCGTACTGGGGTTCACCGCCGGGCTCGACGTGATCTTCCGACACATCTCCAGCGTCGGGGCGCGAGGTGGACCTAGCCCACTCGGGCTCGCACGGATGTCCGGCAAGGCTCTGCTCTCACTCGAGGTGTACGCAACGTTCGCCGCCGCGCTCACGATGATGCTTCGGACGTCGATGGGCGGGATCGGATCGTTTCTACTCCTTCTCGGCGACGGCCTTGCAACGCGCAAGTGGACGTGGTTTCGACTCGAGTTGCCTACCCAGCAGATCGCACGATTGATCCCTTCGCCCATCGAGGGGATCGGGCGCGGCTACGTTTGGTTCCCCTCCGTGTACGCCACCAAGAGCTCCTGTCAATCGACGCCGGAGGGGTTCCGACTCTGTCAGCAGATCCCGTTGCCGCCGATTCCGCTTTGGCGCGCGGTGGCGGTCCTCTTCGCGTGGATCGCCACGGCGAGCTTGCTCGCCTGGTTGGTGATGCGCCGGCGCGACGCGCCGCAGTAGCGAGCGTCGTTACAGATAGAGCCCGGTGCCGCCGTCGGTGCGGTCGGAGGCGACCGCGTGAACGTCCCGCTCACGGAGCAGGATGTATTCCTCGCCTCGGATCTCGACCTCGAGCCCGCCTTCAGGCAGGTGCAGCACGTGGTCGCCGGTCTCGATCGGGCGGACGTTCGGGCCGACAGCGACGACCTCGCTCCAGATACAGCGCTTGTTGACGCTCGCGGCGGTGGCCGGAATGAGGAGTCCGGTTTTCGTGGCTCGTTCGGAGTCCCCCGGCTTGCGTACCAGGATGCGGTCGGCCGTCATGCGGATCGACTGACCGGCTTCGTTGGTGTCGACGGCGCGGATGTTGGGTGAGTCCACGCCTCAGGATACCGCCCGCGGCGACCGGGCGACTTCGAGGCCCCGCCCGGCGATCTTCTCCGTGAGTGAGCGGGCGTCCACCGCTGCGTTGCCGGCGCGGTCGTTGTTGAAGAAGACGTAAACAGGATCCGCGCGCGCGGCCAGGGTCTCGATGCGCCCGGCCCACTCGGCGAGCGCCTCGTCGCCGTAGGAGGCTTCATCCTCACCTCCGTGCAGCCGCAGGTATCCCCAGGAAGCGGTGACCTCCGCGGGCGTCCGGTGCTTCGGCGCGTCGGCGATACAGAGAGCCACGTCGTGGTCTCGCAGCGCTCCGTACACCCCCGGGTCGTACCAGGTTTCGCTGCGGAACTCCATCGCCGCGGGAGGGTGCGACGGCAAAAGGTCGAGGAACGATTTCAACACCTCGTCGTTCCGTTTCATCGAAGGCGGCAGCTGGTAGAGCATCGGCCCGAGCTTCTCGCCAAGCAAGCTCGCCCGCTCGACGAAGCGCGTGATCGGTTCCGAGACGTCTTCGAGCCGACGGACGTGCGTGATGAACCGGCTGGCTTTGCAAACGAACGTGAAACCGTCGGGCGTGCGCGCGCCCCAGTCGGAGAACGTCTTCTCCTTGGGGAGGTTGTAGAAGGTATTGTTCACCTCGACGGCGGGGAACAGCGTCGAGAAGTGTTCGAGCCAGCGCACCCTCGGAACACCTTCGTAGACGACGTCTTTCCAGTCGTCGTACTGCCAGCCCGACGTGCCGATGACGACGGCCAATCCGTCACCTCCCCTGGTAGCCTACCCGCCGTGCCGCTCGTCGACGGTCCCGATTGCCGCCTCTTCATCGAGGTGATGGGCGACGGCGACCCGGTGACGGTCTTCGCGCACGGCATCACCTCTTCGTCGCGGGAGATCTCGCCCTTCACGTGGCGCACGCGAGGCACGCGCGTGCTTTTCGACTTCCGCGGACATGGGCGAAGCGATTCGCCTCCCGAGGTCGCAGGCTACGACTACCCTTCGATGCGGCGGGACCTCGAGTTCGTCGCGGATCGTTTCGCTGCCACCCGCGCGCTCGGCGTTTCGATGGGCGCAGGCGCGCTGCTGAACCTGCTCGCCGACCAACCGGAACGCTTCGAGCGGCTCCTTTTCTTCATCCCGGCTCGCATCGACGAGCCGAACCCAGCGAGCAAGGAAAGATACCCGGTACTCGCGCATCTGCTCGAGACCTATCCGCTGGAGGAGGTCGCCGATCGGGTGATCGAAGCGCCGGAGTCGCAGCCGCTGTTCGCCGCGAGGCCGGCGTGGCGAGAGCTGATGCGCGCTCGCATCCTCGGCATGAACGCGACCGGCGTGCCGCGAGCCCTACGCGCGTTCGTCGACGGACGCCCTCCGGTATCGGATGCGGCGCTTCTACGCCGGGTCGAGGCGCCGGCGCTCGTGCTGGCGCACGAGAACGATCCGATCCACCCGGCCGCCGTCGCGCGCCGTCTCGGCGAACTACTGCCGAACGCCGAGGTGAGGATCTGGGCGGAGCAGCTCGCGATGCTCGACGACTTCGGGGCGTTCGCCGACACCGTCGGCTCCTTCCTGAGCGAAGGTGCCTAAGGGTTGATCGGGTGCGGGTCTGCCGGAAACACGGCCCCTTCCGCGCGAAGGTACGATTTCTCATCGTGCGTCGCGTCGTGCTCGCCGTCGCGCTCCTCCTCACGCTCTCCGCTTGCCGGGAGGGGTTCTTCGACCCCACGCCCTCCGGCAGCGGCGAACAGTCGGCCGGCGTGACTTTGACCGGCCGCAACATGCGCATGATCGCCGGCGGGTCGAACGCGATCCGGCTTTCGTTCCGTCCCAAGGACCCTTCGGTGAGGCTCCGGATCGAACGCTCCAGCTCCGCCGGACGCATCGTGGCATGCGCGCTCCGCGGGATCGACGATCCGATCCCTCCCGTCGGGGTGTGCATCCCCGACATGCCCGACGGGGTCCGCGAGAATCTCACCGTGCCGGGCCTCGGCGCGATCGTGCTCCTCCGAGAGGGCGACCCCATCGCGATCGGATTTCGGCTCGAATACGAGGAAGGGGGCCGCGAATTCGTGATCCGGCTCCCGTCCCTGGCCGCGCCGCCGGGTGCGTCGGTATGCAAGGACAACGCGTGCAACCCCGTGCTCGAGCTGACCCCCGTGCGAGGAGGAACCCTCACCGCGAGCGCCCGATGGGCATCGGGTACCGCAAAGCTCGAGCTGCTCGAGGGACGCGTGCTCGCGCGAGCGTTCTCCTCGACCGGGATCCCCTACCGGATCGCGGCGACGCGCAGCGGAGCGTCGCCGCTGTCAATCGAGGCGCGATTGAACGCGCCTTCGGAGTATGCGCTCACGTTGTCGGATCTGGGCAACACGGCCCTGTCGGCGATCGAGCTGATGGCAACCTGGCCCTGACGCTTCAGCCGGCGTCGCCTTCGGTGCTGAAGTCGAGCAGCTCATCCGACGGGGGACGCGCGGTGCGCTTGGGCGGCTTCGTGCCCACCCCCGCAGCGGCTTCGTCGAGCAGCAGCCGTGCCCCGAGCACGCGCGCTGCCGGGCCCGTCCCCCCGGAGAGCACGGCAGCAACGGCTTTCGCCTTGTCCGTCCCCGACGCGAGGATCAGCGCTTCCCGCGCGGCGTTCAACACGGGCAGCGTCAGCGTCACGCGACGCACCCACGCGTGCTGGTGTCTTGTCGCGACGACCCATCGCTCGCGTTCGTCGAGTTCCGGCTCGCCGGGGAAGAGGGAAGCCGTGTGCCCGTCGACTCCGATGCCGAGCAGGATCAGATCGAAGACCGGCAGCCCGGCGCCGAACCGCTCGCGCAAGATCGCTTCGTACTCCGCGGCTGCCGCGTCGGGATCGATCTCGCCGCGGACGCGGAGCAGGATCCCCGCGTCGCCGATCGTGGAAGCCACGAGGCGATAGTTCGACGCATGATCGTCCGGCGGAACGCATCGCTCGTCGACGAAGAAGATCTCAACTCGAGGATCGGCGAGCTTCCGGCCGGCGCCGAGCATCTCGTAGGTGCGCCTCGGGGTGGAGCCGCCGGAAACCGCGAGCGTCGCGTGCCCGCGACTCGACAGCGCCTCTTCGACCGCAGCTTCCACCAGAAAGGTCGCCCGACGGGCGAGCTCTTCGGCGGAGGAGAAGACCTCGACCGGTCGCGTCACGACGACAGCGCTTCGCGAACGATCCTCGTAAGCGCGGGGAGGCCGTGTTCCGTCACGTGCGCCCGCGCGACCGGGCGCCCGTGCCGCTTGAGCGAGTCGAAGTCGCCGGCCGCTTGAGCCGCCTGGAGGACGCCGAAGCTGTAGCGCTGCCCCGGGATCGCAACGTCCTCGGGATGCTCGGTGGTGATCTGAAGGAACACGCCCTTCGGCGGACCTCCCTTGTGGAGCTGGCCGGTCGAGTGAAGGAACCGCGGACCGAATCCCGCGGTGGTCGCGACGTGCAAGTGGTCGCGGATCTCGGTTCGGATCGCGCGCAGGGTTTTCGCGGTTGCTTCGTTGCGCGGCACGAACGCTTGCAACGCGACGTAGTCGCCCGGTCGAACGGCCTTCAGGAATGCGCGAAGCGCGTCGACGACGGAGCCGGCCGCGGGAACGCCGAACACCTTGATGCCTCGCGCCGCGGCCACCGGCGTGATGCCCGGGAGCGAGCCGCTCTGCTCATAGGTGGAGATGATCCGCGCCGTGTTCTGTTTGGACTCGGAGACGTTCGGCTCGTCGAACGGGTTCACGCCCAGACGCCATCCGGCGATCGCCGTCGCGAACTCCCACTGGAAGAACAGCGCGCCGACGTCCTCGGGCCCGGCGACGCGCATCGTTAGGACGGGATGCCCGGCGCGCTCGAGACGTCGAAGCGCGTCGACGTGCGCGCGCGAGGGGCCGAGGCGCAGATGCACGAACACCCGGTCCTCGCCGTACGCTTCGGGTGGACCGAGCGGTTCGCCGTCGATCGGGATGAGCCCTCTGCCGTCCTTGCCCGTCGACTCGGCGAGGAGCTGCTCCGCCCACGCGCCGAACGACGATAGGCCCGGCGACGCAACGATCGTCACCTTGTCTCGCCCGCCGCGCGCGAGCTCTCCAAGCGCGACGCCGAGCTGGAGCCCCGCGTCGTCCCTCCCTTCACGGCAGGAATCGCCGGCCGACCGGGCCCGGGAGAGCAACGGCGCCGGATCGATGCCGGCCGCCGACGAAGGGGCCAGCCCGAAGAACGACAGCGCCGAGTAGCGCCCGCCGATGTCGGGCGGATTGAGGAAGATGTTGCCGAATCCGCGCTCGCGCGCGAACGTTTCAAGCGGCGACCCGGGATCGGTTACGGCGACGAAATGCGCGGCGTCGCCGGCGGATCCGAGGAAATGCGCGGCATGCGATCGGGTCTCGATCGTCTCGCCGCTCTTGCTCGCAACGAAGAACATGGTCCGCTTGGGGTCGATCGATGCCTGCTTCGCGAGGATCTCCGAGGGGTCGGTCGAATCCAAGACCACCAAACGACTCGCGCCGAACGTCGCCGCGAGAACCTCAGGAGCGAGAGATGAGCCTCCCATGCCGAGAAGCACCGCATGGGAGAACGAGCGCGCGTCGGCGGATAAGCGCCGGAGCTCGTCCATCCGCTGCAAGGCCCACCCGGGAACGTCGAGCCAGCCGAGCCGGTTCGCGATCTTCGTCTGTACGTCGGCGTCGGAGGACCAAAGGGACGCGTCCCGATCCCAGATGCGTGAGACCACGCCGGCGGCGCGTGCCTCCTCGAGCGCTTCGGAGACGGCGCTCCCGGCCGCGCCCAACCGGGCCGACAGCACGGGCTTCTCGGGATCCGTTAGGTGGTCTTGACGATCAGCACGTTGCAGGGCGAGTGGTGTGACACCTGATTCGGTACCGAGCCGAGCAGGAAGCGCTTCGCGCCCGTCATGCCTTTGTTGCCCACGACGATCAGGTCGACGTTCTCACGCTCGGCTATCTCGCAGATCATGTCTGCCGGATCTCCCGACACCGACTTCGTCGAGATCGGAACCTTCGAGGCCGCGAGCGACTTCTCGACTTTGGCGAGCACCTTCTTGCCGTCTTTCGGGTCCCCCACGTGCAGGAGCAGGGCTTCGGCCCCCGATGCTTTGGCCACATCGATCCCGACGTCCGCAGCGTGCGCGGCGGTGACCGATCCGTCCGTCGCGATCAGCACCTTCTTGTACACGGCAGCCTCCTGGTCGATCGTAGGAACGGATCAGGTGGTGTGGACGATCATCACCGCGCACGGCGCGTGGTGGGACACCTGGTTGGGAACCGAGCCGAGCAGGAAGCGCTTCGCGCCCGTCATCCCCTTGTTTCCGACGATGATCAGATCGACGCCCTCCTCCTCGGCGACGTCGATCAAGCCCTCGGCGGGATCGCCTTCACGAAGCACCGATTTGATCTTGACCTTCTTCCCGAAGTGTTTCTCTGCGTCGCGCAGAACGGCCTGTCCTATCTCCAAGCCGGGGTATGCGTCGGTTCGACCGAAGGTGGATCCGACGTCGGTACGCGGGGCCGGGAAGGCGTGAACGAGAACCAGCTCGGCGCCCATCGAGGTGGCAAGCTCCGTCGCGTGTTTGACGGCCTTCCCGGCGGAGTCCGAGCCGTCGGTGCCGACGAGGATCTTCTTGAACATGCGTTCCCCCCTTGAACCGCGGGCAGGGGCAGCGCCCCTTGGCACTGTATCCTGACGCCCGGAAGGTCCGGAAATCTACCCCCGACGGCGCTTCCGCGACGGGAGGCATCTCACAGCACCTCGCCGAGCGGTCTCCTTTACCAGCTGCGGAATGTCGCAATACCATCGAACCGGGCACGAAAGAGAAGGAGCGACGTGGATCGCAGGCAGCTGATCGCCGGAGTGCCTTTGTTCCAGTCGCTCTCCGAGGGTGACCGGGACACCCTCGCGGGCTCGTTCGTCCGCCACAACTTCGACCGCGGCGAGATGATCTTTCGACAGGGCGACCCCGGCGTTCATCTCTACCTGGTCGAATCGGGGCGCATCAAGATCACAACTCTTGCCCCCGACGGGCGCGAGGCGTTCGTGGCGATCATCGCGGCCGGCCAGGTGTTCGGTGAGCTTTCCCTTTTCGAGGGGCAGCAACGCACGGCCGACGCCCGATCGATGGAACCCACAACCCTTCACGCCCTCGCGCACGACGACTTCAGGCCGTACGTGGCAGCGCATCCGGAAGTTGCGTGGGAGTTGCTGAGGGTGCTCGCTCGGATGGTGCGGCGCCAGGACCAGGCGATCCAAGACATGGTGTTCTTGGACGTCGGCGGCCGGGTGGCCCGGCGCTTGCTCGACCTGGCCACACAGCACGGAGATCCCTCCGGCGACGGAACCGTCCGGATCGACGTACCCATCACGCAGGAGGAGCTCGCGCAGATGGTCGGCGCGTCGCGCGAGAGCGTGAACAAGGCGCTCGGTTCGTTCATGGACCGCGGCTGGGTGACGCTCGAAGGGCGCCACTACATCATCACGGACACCGAGTCGCTGCAGCGTCGCCTGAAGTAATCAGCTCCTCAGCATCGCCTCGAGCTTCGCGGTCCACGGGCCCTGCGGGAAACGACGCAACAGGGCGTTCGCTTCGTCCATCAGCACACCGGCTTCGTCGTGACGACCCTCATCGTCCAAGACGCGCGCAAGCAACGCTATCGCTTGGAAGCGCTCCTCGTCCCAATCGCTGGAGGACAGGGCGTCGAGCTCCGAGCGCAGCAGCCGCTCCGCTTCGGCGGGATCTCCCATCAAGTCTCTCGCGCGCGAGGCTGCGCGGCGACACACGACGTCTCCGCACAAGTCTTCATCCGCTTCCGCCATGCCCCGGCTCGCGACGTCTGCGGCCTCGGCCGCGCGCCCGAGGTCGCTGAGGATCTCAGACTTCACGCTCGCGGCTCGCGCCTCTTCGTACAGTCCGTATCCCGCGTCGACGTCCAACCCCTCGAGGACCGCGAGCCCCTCTTCGGGCCGGCCCAGCTCACGGAGGATCATCGCCTTCAGCGTCCGGCCGGGAACCTCGCTGATCCACGAAACACCGGTGTTTTCGGTCAGTTGCATCGCCGCGTCGACCTGTCGCATCGCGGCGTCGAAGTCGCCGGCGTAGAACTCGACCATCGCGGATCCGTGCGTCAGGAGCGCCCTAATCATCGGATCGCTCGATTGATCGGCCACCGCGATCCCTTCGCGGAACGTCGCGCGTGCTTCGTCGATCTCGAGCCGCAGGAGTTGCGCGACGCCGAGCGGGAACCGCCCCATCGCCAGGCCCCAGACCGCGTCGGATTCCGTGAAGACGTCGAGCCCTTGTTGCGCCAGTTCGATCGTCTCGGCGAGACGCGCCCGGTCGAGCGAGATGAACGCGAGGCACACGCGTCCTATCGCCCACCCGAAGCTCCCCATCCCTCGCGGCGAAGGGCGCATCGCCTGAACGATCATCCCGTCGATCTGGCGCTGCAACGCTTCCGCGTCGGCGAGCTTGCCCTGGAACAACAGCACCCATGCCCGCAGCCCGAGGCACCATCCGGCTCCCTCCGCGTCCCCCAGTTCCGTGAAGATCGTGAGGCCCTCTTCGAGGAAACCGTTGGCTTCGTCGAGCCGGCCGAGCAGCAGGTCCGCCCACGCGAGGTTGACGAGGTTCCATGCCTCGCCCCGGCGGTCCCCCAGCTCGCGGAAACGCGCGAGCGAGCGGCGGAACCAAACTGGTGCAGATTCGAGCCTGCCCTGAAAGAGATCGCTGAGACCGTGCGAGCGCAAGCCCTCGGCCTCCTCGCGCGCATCGCCGACCTCCCGCGCTATCTCGAGC
>Ga0070708_100000357_pt1 | contig 34509 bp, 36 predicted proteins | sample KBSK5503metaG_FD_65469 | JGI IMG/M metagenome (GOLD analysis project Ga0070708, IMG submission 65469) | Corn, switchgrass and miscanthus rhizosphere microbial communities from Kellogg Biological Station, Michigan, USA - KBS K5-50-3 metaG | ecosystem: Host-associated > Plants > Roots >... | reverse complement strand
TGCCTACGCCAGCACGCTCTGGCTCCTTCTCCTCTCCCGTGTCGTTCAAGGTCTCGGCGGCGGCACCATCGGCGTCGTCCAGGCATACGTTGCCGATGCGAGCGATCCCAACGATCGCGCCAAGAGTCTTGGCTGGCTTTCGGCAGCAACGAGTTTCGGCGCCGTTGTGGGACCAGCGATTGGATCCGGGCTCATTCACTGGGGACATCACGCACCGGGAATTGCCTCGGCGATCTTCTGCATTCTGGTCAGCATCTTCGCCGGCATCTACCTGCGCGAATCAAAGGACGATTCTCAGGCAACGGGCGAGCAAGAGATCGCCCATCAGACCAGCTCGCGTGCCGTGTGGAGCGTCATCGCCCATCCTAAAGAACCGGCGCAGCGATTGATCTGGATCTATGCGATCGCCATCGGCGGGTTCTATGGTACGGCACCCACGTTGCCGCTCCTTCTTGCCAATCGACTTCCCATCACTGAAGCCAACGTCGGCTTCTTCGTGATGTACCTCGGAGGCATGGGAGTCTTTGTTCGTGCCGGGCTACTCGGCCGCATGATCGAGTGGCTTGGAGAAGCGCGCCTTACGCGACTGGGTCTGGTCCTGCTCGCCGTCGGGCTGTCGGTCGTCGCTGCGGTACACTCTTATCTAACGCTCCTGCTTGCCCTCACTCTAATGCCGTTGGGAACCGCGTTTGTCTTCCCGTGCGTCACCGCCATGCTTTCGCGCGTGGTTCCCAAGCGCCAACGCGGCATGTACATGGGCGTTCAGCACACCTTTGGCGGCGTTTCGCGCGTCGTTTTCCCGCTTGCTGCTGGCGTAGCGATGGACCACCTCGGACTTGGATTTCCGTTCGTGATCGCGGGCGTCCTGGTGCTGTCCACACTCCTTCTAACGACCTCGATAGAAGAGTACGCTCCCACTCGCGCCGCTTCGGTGACATAAGCCACACTGATACCGGTAGGGTCGCATCATGCCGACCCCTGCCGAACGAAAGGCGCTTCTCTTTTTCACAGTTGTTCTTGTGCTCGGCGCCTTAACGCGCGCGTACCGAGTTTTCCACAGCCATTCTCCGGCTGACGCGAAAGCTCGCTCAGCCCTCGAGCTACAGATAAAAGCTGCTGATTCGGCGCGCCGCGCCGGCTTGCGGAAGCCCAAACGTGATCGTCCACCGAAGGCGCCTCCGAAGCCGACCGGACCGGTAGATCTGGATGTCGCCACGGTCAAGGAAATCGAGACTCTTAGACATATCGGGCCAGCTTTGGCGAAGAGGATTGTAGCCGACCGTGACTCGTTTGGTCCCTTCGGCTCTATGGATGGTCTCCGACGTGTGAAAGGCATCGGACCCTCTATGGTAGGAAAACTTGACTCTAGCGTAACCTTCTCTTTGGTCCCGCGTCCTACCAACACAGTCATATCCAGGCGTTCCGAACTGCCAAAAGCACGCAGGAAGCCTCACCGGAGGGACATGCGTCCTTGACAGCTCCTGCCGCGAAAACGCCGAGGATCGGCGATCTGCTTCTGAGAGAAGGGCTGGTCACACAAGAACAGCTCAATAAGGCTCTCCAGGAGCAGCGACATAACGGCACGCGTGTCGGCTACAACCTGGTCAAGCTCGGTTTTGTGAAGGAGACCGACCTCACCAGGATGCTCGCGCGGCAACATAAGATGCCCGCCGTCGACCTGACCAAATTCCAGGTCGATCCGCGCATTGCCAAGCTCATTCCCGGTGAGCTGGCAATGAAGCACAGCGTGCTTCCACTCAAGCGCGACGGCCGCACTCTGACAGTCGCCATGTCCGATCCGGCGACGCTGTCGGTCCTCGACGACATCAAGTTCATCACCCGCCTCGACATCTTCCCGGTCATCGCCGGCGAATTCACCCTGCGCAACGCAATCGAGAAGTTCTACGCGTCGGGCGAGGCTCAGATGGAAAACCTCCTCGCCGAGATCGATGACGACGACGACATCGAGATCCTCGAGAGCGAGAACGACAACGAGCTCGCCGGCCAGGCGCTCGTCGACGAAGCTCCAGTCGTAAAGCTTATCAACGCCATCATGACCGACGCGCTCAGAAAAGGAGCGTCGGATATTCACTTCGAGTGCTTCGAGAAGGAGCTCCGCGTGCGATACCGCATCGACGGAGCGCTGCAGGAGATAATGAAGCCGCCGATCAAGATGCGACCGGCTCTCATCTCCCGCTTCAAGATCATGGCTAACCTGAACATCGCCGAGCGCCGCGTCCCCCAGGACGGGCGCATTAAGCTGAAAATAGGCACCAAGGTCATCGATTTCCGTGTCTCGACCCTGCCTACGCTGTTCGGCGAGAAGGTGGTGCTCCGTATTCTCGACAAGGGCAACCTCTCGCTCGACCTGAGCACCTTCGGCATCGAGCCCCGCGCCGAGCGCGAGCTGATGGAAGCGATCTCCAATCCATACGGCATGGTGCTGGTTACAGGTCCGACGGGTTCCGGTAAGACGACGACTCTTTATTCGGCCTTGTCCAAGATCAACAACATCGACGTCAACATCATGACGGCGGAGGACCCGGTTGAATACAACCTCTTCGGCATCAATCAGGTGCTGGTGAGAACCGAGATTGGAATGACCTTCGCCGCGGCGCTGAAGGCGTTCCTTCGTCAGGACCCCAACATCATCATGTTGGGAGAAATTCGAGATCTGGAAACGGGTGGTATCGCCATCAAGGCCGCGCTGACCGGTCACCTCGTGCTGTCGACACTCCACACAAACTCCGCGCCGGAGACTGTCACTCGTCTCATGGACATGGGCATCGAGCCATTCAACGTCGCCTCGGCGCTAAACCTGGTGCTGGCGCAGAGACTGGTCCGTCGCGTATGCTCCAAGTGCGCGGAAGCCTACAAGATGGACAAGGCAGAAATCAGTGCGGCGAAGATCGGCAGCATGACGTTGCGCGACATGCATTTCACCGACATGGCGCTGAACGATGCCAAGGTGAAAGCGACCGACGCGGCGCGCCCATTCATGGATCAGATAACGCTCGACACCAAGATGGAAGACATTCCCACGTTCCGCGGCAAAGGATGCGAGCAGTGTGATGGCTCAGGTCTGCGCGGGCGCCAGGGACTTTACGAAGTGTTGAACATGACGCCGCGTCTCAGAAAGCTGATCATGCAGAGCGCGGGCGCCGCGGAAATCCAGAAGGTGGCCATCGAAGAGGGAATGCTGACCTTGCGCATGGATGGCTGGCTGAAAGTGCTCAAAGGAATCACGACCCTCGACCAGGTGGTTCGCGAAACAGCGGCCGATTCTCACCCCACGCATCACTAACCGATGACCTTACCGTTCATAGACACTTCGTCGCCTTCCGGACCACCGAAGCCCGCTGGAGGGTTGAATCTCCGCACGTTGCTCGAGGAAATGGTCTCCCGCAACGCCTCCGACCTGCACATCGTTGCCGGCGAGCGCCCCAAGCTTCGCGTCGATGGTGACATCACCAATGCCACCGCCGACTTCGAGCTGACGCCGAAGGACACGCTTCAGATTGCGTACTCGGTGTTGACCGAGCAGCAGAAGAAGCGCTTCGAGCTGGAGGACGAGCTCGACTTCTCATTCGGAATCCAGAACCTCGCTCGCTTCCGCGGCAACGTCTTCAAGCAGCGCGGCTGCGTGTCGATGGTGGTACGACAGATTCCTTTTGCGATCAAGACCTTCGATCAGCTTGGTCTGCCTGGCTCGATCGCCAAGATGGCGGAGAAACCACGCGGACTGGTGCTCGTCACCGGACCCACCGGCTCCGGTAAGTCGACGACCCTTGCCGCGATGATCGACAAGATCAACCGCGAGCGCAAAGGCCACATCATCACTGTCGAAGATCCGATCGAGTTCATTCACAAGCACCAGAGCTGCATCATCAACCAGCGCGAAATCGGGAGCGACACCAAGTCATTCGCCAACGCCCTGAAGTACGCGCTGCGTGAAGACCCCGACATCATTCTGGTGGGTGAAATGCGCGACCTGGAGACGATCGCCGCCACACTGACGATCGCCGAAACAGGTCACCTCGCCTTCGCCACACTGCACACCAACTCGGCGGCTGAAGCGATCAACCGTATCATCGACGTCTTCCCGTCGCACCAGCAATCGCAAGTGAGAGCACAGCTTGCATTCGTGCTCGAGGGAATCGTCACCCAGACGCTGCTGCCCAAGGCGACCGGTCGTGGCCGCGTGATGGCGGCAGAAATCCTGGTGGTGACTCCGGCGATACGCGCGCTCGTTCGCGACGACAAGGTTCACCAGATCTACTCATCGATGCAGGCCGGCAAGAAATACGGCATGCAGACACTCAACGATGCGTTGTACCAGTTGTACATGGCTCGCGAGGTCACAGCAGACGAGTGCCTCCGCGTGAGCGGTGATCCGACGGAATTCCAGCGCATGATCGGACAGCTTGATCCGGCGGACGATGGCAGTGGGAAGATTGCGCCCCCCACAAAGCCCGGGGCCGGGCGGCCCGCGACGGGCACCCCAGTGAGACGTTAGGAGAGGGTTAGTTAATGGCTACGTTTACTTATACAGCGAGAGCGTTCAACGGCGATCTGCGTACCGCGACGATCGATGCTTCCTCGCGCGATGACGTAATAGCGCAACTCAGAAAGCAGCGGCTCAGCGTCGTCAAGATCGATCAGGATGCGACAAAGAAGATTGGGCGCGGCTCGATTAAGACGCGCGATGTCGTCATCTTCACCCGTCAGTTCTCGACGATGATCAACTCGGGTCTGCCCCTCGTGCAGGCGCTGACGATTCTCGCCGAGCAGACCGATAACAAAGCGCTCGCCGAGGTCACCAGGAAAGTGGTGTTCGACGTCGAGTCCGGTAACACGGTTGCCGACGCGCTGTCGAAGCACCCGCGCGCCTTCACCAACCTCTACGTCAACATGGTCGCCGCCGGTGAAGCCGGTGGTATTCTCGACACGATTCTCATGCGTCTGGCGACGTTCCTCGAAAAGAACGACGCCCTGGTGAGAAAGGTGAAGGGCGCCATGATCTATCCGGCGGTCATCATGAGCGTCGCCGCCATCGCGGTGGTGACCCTCCTGATCTTCGTCATTCCAGTCTTCGAGAACATGTTCTCGTCGGTGGGACTCGCGCTGCCGCTGCCGACGCGAATCGTCATCGGCGCCTCCCGTTTCCTGAAGGGGTACTGGTGGATGGTCCTCGCTGTCGCGGTAACAGGCGGCTACGTGTTCAAGAAGTATTACGCGACGCCCAACGGCAAACTCACCATCGACCGCTTAATGCTGAAGATGCCGGTGTTGGGCGACGTGCTCCGCAAGTCGGCGGTGTCGCGCTTTACCCGCACGCTCGGCACCTTGATCAGCTCCGGTGTGAGCATTCTCGAGGGACTAGAGATCACGGCCAAGACAGCCGGTAATCGCGTCATTCAGGACGCAATCATGCAGTCGCGGTCGTCGATCGCCGGCGGTGATACGATCGCGCAGCCGCTGCAGAAGTCGAAGGTGTTTCCACCGATGGTTATCTCCATGATCGCCGTCGGTGAGCAGACAGGTGGTCTGGACGAAATGTTGTCCAAGATCGCGGACTTCTACGACGAAGAAGTCGATGCCGCGGTGAGCAACCTGCTCTCACTGCTCGAGCCGGTCATGATCGTGTTCCTCGGCGTCATCGTCGGAGGCATGGTCGTCGCCATGTACCTGCCGATCTTCGACATGATCAACGCCGTGCAATAGCTCTCACCAGCGAAGAAAAAAGGCCAGCCGAATTCGGCTGGCCTTTTTCTTAGCGGTGATGTTAGAACAATACTCCGACCGTCACCGGAATGAAGCTCAGCGTGCCACCGTTGACGTTGACGCTGTTGTAACGCGCTTCGATGAAAGTCTCAAAGCTGGGCGTGAGCGGAATCTTCACGCCGCCGCCGATGTTCCAACCGAAACGGTTCTCCGCCGTGCTTGTACCGCCACCCGTTATGCTGGCGCTGGGACGGTAAAGCCCGGCTCCGCCGATGGCGTAAGGCGTAAAGGACGTCCCCAGCGGCAGATCATAGGCGAGGTTGCCAGTAAACGACGGAATGTTGATGCTCCCTCCGCCGGCCTGGAACCCAAACTGGTTGTACGCTGCCTCCCCGCGCACCGATAGCGGCATAAGCTGCGGCTTGTAGCCGACCACGACTGTGATGTTGTAGCCGGTGTTGGTCGAATTTCCCAGGTCGCTAGTCGGGAAACCAACGCCACCGGACGCGCCAATCTGAAATGGATTGTAGCCCTGCGACTGCGCCGCCGGTGCGGCGGCCGCGAGACCCGCGATCGCAATCATGGAAAGAATAGTGTTTTTCACTTTTGCTCCGATTTTCGTCGTGAGTGTTGACCAGCCCCTTCCTATACCCCACTCATTTACGCGGTGCTGGTGCGGAACGTTATGCAATTTAGTCAGGCGGTCGCTTTACCTGCCTCACGGCTGAGCAAGACATTTATCTCATCGAGATCTGCGGCAGTAAGGTCCCAGTTCGCGGCATCAACATTCGCGCGCACCTGTTGAGCCGAAGATGCACCGGCGATTACGGAAGCAACTACGGGATGAGCGAGCAGCCACGAAATTGCGAGATCGAGTATGGTGTGACCGTGTGACTGCGCGTAGTCGATGAGTCGCTCGACCTTCTCGAGGTTCTCTTCAGTGAGAAGCTTCCGGTATCTGTCGAACTTTGCCACGCGGGTGTCTTCGGGAATCGGTTGTCCCTTCCGATATTTTCCGGTGAGCAGCCCGCTCTTCAGCGGAAAGTACGGCAGGAATGCGATGCCCTGGCGCGCACATTCACCTAGCACCTGAGCCTCGGGCTCTCTGTTCAGCAAGCTGTATTCGTTCTGCACGCTGACGAACCGCGCCGATCTCAGACGCGTCGCTGCCGCTTCCGCCTCGCGCAGCTGCTGCGCGGAAAAATTCGAGCAGCCAATCTCCTTGACTGTTCCCGCCCTCACCAGCTCGTCGAGCGCGCCGAGAGTTTCAGCAATCGGCACTGCGGGATCAGGGAGGTGCAGTTGATAGAGATCGACGTAATCGGTGCGGAGTCGCTTGAGACTCGCCTCGAATGCCTTCTTCACGTATTCCGGACGCGCACCGGTGCCTTGTCCGGGCACCGCCTGTCCAAACTTGGTCGCGATTATCACCTGTGACCGGCGATAGCCGATCAAGCGACCGATCAGCTCTTCGCTGCGACCATTGGCGTAGGTGTCGGCGGTGTCAAAGAAATTGGCCCCGGAATCCAGCGCGGCGTCGATGACTTCTTTCGTGCGCGCTTCGTCAATGCGAATCCCGAAATTGTTGCAGCCGACTCCGACGACCGACACGTCGAGGGAGCCGATCTTTCGCTTTTGCACGCGCGCTCCTTATACGGCGGCCGTTTCGCCCAACTCCACCCGCGTCGTCTCTTCGTCCGGACGCTCGCCGAGGAATTCGACCCACTGCTTCTTCAGGTGCGGATAGTGCTTCGCTGCCTCGACCAGATCGATGAAGCACTCGATCGTCGTTTCGAACCAATTCTGAAGTTTGGCGTCGGCGATGCGACCGGAGTCATCGAACGCGCGGTGCGCTTGCGCCAGCGCGAACATATCGGGATAGGTGCGAGCGCCGAGATGTTCGAGCGGCTGCCGCAGCGCCCACAGACCGATTTTTCCGCCGGTCATCGAGGGCGATGCCGCCATGAGGAATCCCTGTTTGCCGTTGAACGGCTGCGGCCGGAATCGCGACACCCAGTCGATCGTGTTTTTCAGAACTCCCGGCATCGACGCATTGTACTCCGGTGACGCGATCATGAATCCGTCGACGGACTGCAGCTTGTCGTGCAGTACCTGCGCTCCGGCCGGTAAGCCCGTCGAGACCTCGACGTCCGTGTCGTAGGCCGGACACTCGAACTGCGACATCGTAGCTCGCTCGACGGTCGCACCCTTTTCCTCGGCGACGCTCGCGGCGAGTGTCGCGAGCCGGTCGTTCATGGAGCCTTCGCGCAGCGATGCGCCGAAGACGAGAAGTCGAACCGAGCAACGTCTTTCGTTTGCCATGGAATTCCCCCGCTGAGTGCGACCGTCGGTCGCGATGAGCCTTGAATTATTATTGATGCGGCAAGTCGCGCACCCCGACGCCGGTGCCCGATGCTGCTCCCGCGCCCTCGACGCAGGTGGCGGTGTCACTCGCATTATCAGTCTGACAGGCGCGGCGGCGCGAGGGAAGCTCAGAAAAAAATCCTCCGACCTGCAATCCGATCCCATCCCAGCAGCGCGTCCTAGCGTCTCCTGCCGGAAGCGATTTGCAGAACGCGACGCCGCGCGGCAGCTCGCTTGGCGCGTACGCCAGGTGGCGTACAGCGCCCTCGTAGCAGTAGGGCAGACCTGCCGGCGATGCGAGGTCGCACCGCTTCCGAATGCCCGCGTATTGAAACGCGGCCGCGCCCGAGGCGTTTCTACCCAAACCGACGTAGCACGCACTCACCAGATCAGCGTCACCCGCTGCGTCGCAGACGCCACTCGCCTTCCGATAATCCTGTTTCACTGCCGGCAGAATGAGATCGGCTTGCAGCTCGTAGCACTCGCGGCGATACCGAGCGGGCGTTGCATCGCAGGGATACTGCAGATCATTGGGCTTGAACAGGACGACGTTGTGTTCGGGCATCGAATGACGATGCATTCCGAACTTCCCGTCACCGAACACCTGCATGCGCGCGCCCATGTTGTGCTCCATGAACACGCCGCTATAGCAGCTTCGTTGATCCCAGTCGCTGGTCAGCCGATCGCAATCCTTGAGCGACGCGTTGACGTCGTAGCGATGATACATCATCAAACCGTGTCCCGTCCCGTGCAGACAATCGAACAACCGGAACTGCTCTTTCGTGCCACGCAAACCGTCGCACGGCGCAAGAAGAAAAACCTGCGCGATCGGCATTCCTACCCGAGCGTCGAAGTACCGCTGCAGAATTCCGTGGTAGCAGCCCGACTGGTACCGGTCGTCGCACTCTGACAGCAGTCGAGTAGCGGTAGAGGGAGTAGAGCGCACCGCGTAGCCAAGCGCATGCGCCAGTGGATGTCCAAGCAGGATCAGCGAGGGATCGCTGTGAACGATGCGATCGAGTGTCCCCATCGCCAAAGCGATATTACCCGCCGAAGACAGGGAGGCGATCCCGTCGCCGATGCAGGTGGAGTACGCGTCGATTGACTGCGCCACGAGCGGCCGGCAAATCTGCAGCAAGGAGTCGGCGACGATTGCGGAGTCTGCGATCCCGCGGGTCGGTGAGACTGGGGCGGTGGCGAGCGTATCCATCGCCATCGACTCGTGGCCCTGATGCTGGGCTTTCGCGCGCTGCGCCAGCGCCACGCTGGCAGCGACGAGCGTAATGCACGCGCCACGCACGTATCGTCGTGGAATGGTGAGCTCTGTCATCCGTTGAGTATCACCGTGGCGACCATGCGATTCAACGGGTGCTCGCCGAACTGAGGAAAAATAAACTCGCTGAGCTTCAGTCGTGCCGAGCTCGCAACTTCCCCACGCGAATGTAAAGCGGCCAGCGAATGGTACGTGGCACTCGCGGATCGCCCCAATGTGCCGCCAGTGTTCTTTCGACTTTCGTCACGGGATCAGTCTCGTACTCGCTGACGTAGCGCGCCGTCGCTGACCAGGTGCGCAAATAGCCCGCGAGCTCAGGCAAGGTCCAATTCATTTTCAGCTCCATCGAGGGCGCAGCGACTTCGGTGAAGGGGAAGGCAATGCTTCTATATCCTTCGAGCAGAAGCTGGCGCTCAGGGGCCCAGTAAGGCTCGAGCACACCTCGATTGAAGGCATGCACCGTTTCCTGAAGTGGCTTGGTGTTCAGGATCGGGTCACCGTACCCCCACACCGCGACCGCGCCGTCGGAAACGAGGACGCGTTTCACCTCCGCGAAAAATTTTTCCGGGTCGAACCAGTGCAGCGCCTGCGCGGCCGTGACGAGATTCACCGATCGCGTCGGCAACCCACTCGCATTTGCCTGAGCAAGTCGGTACTCGATCTTCGGATGCGGTGTCGCGTTCTTTATCTGCTCGACGCTCGGGTCAGTGGCGACCACTTTGTCGAAGCGCTCGGCAAGTCCAATCGCGGCTTGTCCATTTCCGGTGCCACAGTCGAGGGCGAGCTTGTGGTCCCGTGTCAGCCTGGCGACGAATTCGAACAGCGCATCCGGATAATGAGGCCGGTACGTGGCGTACAGCGACGCCCGCTGTGAGAAATGATCGTTGAAGCTCACCCGCGTCTTGGTGCGAGACGCGTCAGATCTACGTCGTCTCCAGGCTCAGGCTTCGATTGAGCGCGGTGGCAACATAGATCATGTCGATGCTCTTGAGGAAATCGTGCCATGGCGGCGGAGCACGAAAAGCCATCCTGCCGGTCGAATCTTCCCAGACCGGAACGACGACACCAGCCATATCGACGGACGCGGCGCTGCGCTGAAATGCCTCCTGAATGCGAGCCTGCTCTGCCGGTGATCTTTTTCCGAAGGAACGGTCCACCGGCACGATAATCACGTCCCGACCATCGTGTCGCAGATAAGCCACCTGGAAGGTGGGCATTGCATCCATGCGCTTTGCAGCCGGCTTTCCCATGTATCATTGAGGTTTTCACCTAATCGCAAGCCAGTCAATGTCGATTCTATATCTTGAACTGTAAGTTTTATATCACCTTTGAGTTGGCTCCTTCCCGCCTCGGCTGAGTTCGCTACTTTCTCGCCATGCGTGCGGCTGTCGCGATCCTCTTGGCAATCCTTGTCGCCGGCTGTTCGGAAAGCGCTCGAGAAAAGACCGCCGCTGAGACCGGTGGCACCCTCGTCATCGCCACGCTCGACGATCCCGAAACGCTTTTTCCGCCCTTCGTGCAGAATACGTCGGCCAAACAGATCACCGAGCAGATCTACGATTATCTCGCCGACGTCGGGCCGAGTCTCGATACCCGCAACGAGAATGACTATCGCCACGAGCTCGCTGATGGCTGGCGCTGGTCGGCCGATTCGCTGAGTCTCTCCTTCCATCTCAACCCGCGTGCGCGCTGGCACGATGGAAAAAAAGTCACCGCAGCGGACGTGCGATTCACTTACGAAGTGAACAAGAGTCCAATCGTCGCGGGCAGGTACGTCAGCTCACTCGACAACATCGATTCCGTAACGGTCGCTGACTCGGTCACCGCCGTGTTCTGGTTTCATCGACGCAGCCCGACGCAGTTTCTCGACGCCGCGGCGCAGCTGCTGATCCTTCCGTCGCACCAGCTGGAGAGAATTCCCCTCGGCCGGCTGCGGCAAATCGTGCTGCCGCCGCCGGTGGGGAGCGGTCGCTTCCGCTTCCGCCGCTGGAATAAGGGAGCGAGTGTCGAAATTGTCGCCGACAGCCCGAACTATCGCGGTCGCGCGAAACTCGATCGAGTGATCTGGAGTGTAAGTGACTTCACCGCTGCTGTCGCTCGCCTGGGAAGGGGAGACGTAGATCTTTTCGATGGGTTGCGACCGGAAGACATGAATGAGTTGGCGCGACGGCCATACGTGCGCATCAGATACGTGCCCGGAATGGCGTACAGTTTTTTGCGATTCAATCTCGGTGATCCGGGCGACACCGCGCGCCCGCATCCGTTATTCGCGGACCGCGATCTGAGACGCGCGCTGGCGATGTCTATCAATCGCAACGCGATCGTGCGTAGCGTCTTCGATACCTTTGCCACAGTTCCGGTTGGGCCGACGGTGCGCGCCTATCCAACTACCGACCCCCGCCTCGCCCAGATTCCGTTCGATTCGGCGCGCGCGGGGCGACTGCTCGACTCCCTCGGGTGGATTCGCAACTCCACCGGTGTGAGGGCAAAAAACGGAAGGGAGCTCGCATTCCGGATGATGGTGTCGAGCCAGAATCTGAACAGGATAAAAATGAGTGTCCTGTTGCAGGAGCAACTGCGTCGGGCAGGAGCGCGTGTCAATGTCGACAGGATGGAGAGCTCCGCTCAAAGCGCGAAGGAAGAGCAAGGGGATTTCGACACGTCGATTGGTGCCTGGACAATGCCCTCGAGTCCCGACGCCATCCGCGATGCATGGAGCAGCACCGGGATCGGGAAAAACGGCGTCAATTACGGCGCTTACAGCAACCGGCGTTTTGATGCGCTGCTCGACAGCGCGCTTTCGTCGGACGTTGCTCATGCCCGCGACAAATTTTCTGCGGCCTACGAAGTGATCAATGATGACGCACCAGCCGTCTGGCTGGCCGAGCCGCGCCGAATTCTGGGTGTTCACAGCCGCGTTCGGATATCACAAATCCGTCCTGACGCCTGGTGGTTTTCCCTCGCCGACTGGTGGATTCCCCCTACGGAGCGCGTCTTAAGGGACCGAATTCAAGGCCTCAATTAGGGGCCTCTGGAAGGCATTAACTCTCCGTGAGTGACATGAAATCGACCCTCCGGTGATATGAAACAGGCATTTCTAAAACGGGGTAAAAGTAGCATTTTTGAGGCACCAAATTACGCCCAAAAAAGGCCAATGATCCGGCATCAGGTTTACTTCGATACGCTTGGTTCCATGCGGGAAGACAGCGCTTCCTGGCGCTCTGTCTTCGCCGGACTTTCTGTCCTGCGACTCGTTGACTCCTACACGGAAACCGGCGCGTCCATCGATCCGGCGAACTGGGCGCAATTGCACAGCGTGCGCACCGCGATCGAAGACGTGAATGCTGGAGATCCGGTTCGTGGCGTACTCACGACCGTGCTCGAAGAAGCGACCAGGCGCGCGACAATCGACGAGGTCGTCTGCGCCTCTCTTCTCGCGTACGGTCGTGCACTCGATTATGAAGCGAGCTGGGGACTTGCGACCGACGTTTTCGCGACCGTTGCCAAAATCGCGCGCCCCGAAAAGAACGCGCGTCTAGCCATTGAAGCGAATGTCGCCATCGGCGGCGCTGCCCGCCGCAACGGCGATTGGGAAACTTCGGCCCGCGCCTACTCGCAGGCCGCGTACATCGCCGACACGATCGGCGACCGGCAGGGCATTCTCACCGTGCAAGTCGGTATCGCCAACACCTACATGGCGAAGGGAAATCATCCCCAGGCTCAGAGCATTCTCGACGATGTCATCGTGCAGAGTGGCGACGAGAGGATGGACGAAATCCAGGGCAGTGCTCTCCATAGCCGCGCCGCACTTGCTCAGCGCCGGGGCGAGAAGGTCGAAGCGGTCAAGTTCGCACACGAGGCGTTGACGCTTACGAAGAAGCCCGCGGAGCGCGACCTCGTGCTGGAAGATCTGGCAGTTGCGTTCTCTGAAGTCGGAATGCGCGACGCCGCGCGCGACGCGCATTTAATCCTCGCTGCCACAGCGCAAACCAAATGGGTTCGCTGGCAGGCGACCATCAACCTTATGGAACTCGCCAGCTTCGACGGAATGGAGGAGGCGTTCGACTCCTACGCCTCGGAGCTCAGGAAGGCGCCACTTTCGCCGTGGCTTCGCGCGCACTTCCTCCTTTTCCTCGGCGAAGGCCTCGAAAGATTCAACCGCTGCGAGGCTGCTGAGCAGGCCCTCGAAGAAACTGTAGCGTACGCCGACGCGAACCAAGTTCACTCAGTCTCTTTCAAGGCTGAAGCTGCGCTGGCGCAGGTTCGCTCTAAGGCACGTCGGGAATCTTCGGCACCCGTCTTTGGCGAGCTTCCCACCGAAGTCCTTGCAGCAGCTCATGCGGTCTCTGAGCTGCGCAAGGCTGCATTGACTTCGGCGTAGTTGGCTACTGCCCAGCCGGTACTAGTGCGGGTCGCAAGTTGACGAACCGCTCGTAACCGGACAGTCGTTCTTCGGAGCAGTCATGTCCGAGCAAGCGGCGAGAGCGACTGAGGCGATAACGGTGGCAACGAGAAGTAGGCGACGGCGGATCATTTGAGGCTCCTGAAAAAGGAAGGGTTCTTTGGCGCGTGCTGACCACGCCCAACGTACGAGCCTCGCCTGATCCCGAAATGCCAATTTTCTATCAGAAAATGTATGTTTTCTATCAAAAACAGCACTTTTTGTATCACTAGCCCCTCGCGCAGCACAGCCGTTTGATACAATTTCCTAAATCATGCGCTCCGCCAGACTGTGAGCGTTGCGGCGTTCCTGCCGGCCCGGCTCCTCACCCACGTCAAGCACGTTTTCGCTGACGAGCCCGAGCTCTTAATCGCGTCTTCGTGGCAAGAGCTCGAATCTTTCATCCGCCGCAAACCAGTTAGCGTCGTCGTCCTCGACCCGGCGGCTGACGGGACCATGAACGTCGAGGCCGTCGCCGGACTGCTCAAGCGCTACCCTTCGCTGCCGCTAATCGCGTATGTGACGCTCCATGCTCCTCAGTTCAGCGCTGTAGCTCAGCTGGGCCGGCTTGGATTGAAGGAGGTCGTACTTCACCGCTTCGACGACGCCCCGGAAGGATTCAAGGAGCGGGTCGAGCGAGTCGAAGGAAACGCACTGACTCACGATGTCATCGAAGGTCTGCGCGAGCGGCTCGGTCTGCTGCCGCGCCAACTGTCGGTCGCCGTCGAAAACCTCTTCGAGCAACCACATCGCTACTCGAGCGCACTGGATCTCGCCACCGAAGCGGGAATCGCAGTGGTCAGTGTCTATCGGAACGTCGACGCCGCGCAACTTGGCTCGCCGAAGAGACTTCTTATCGCCGCCAAAGTCCTGCGCGGATTCGGCTATCTTCGAGACCCGGGATACACAGTTCTCGATGTCTCGGTCAAGCTTGGTTACAAGACCGCTCGAATTTTCTCGCAGCACTGGGTAGCGGTATTTGGCCTCACTCCCGCTCGTGTTCGTACGCGGCTCACTGACGGCGCCGCGGTGGAGAGTGTCTTGGCCTGGCTAAAAGCCAGCGGCGATGATTCTTCGCTCGCTGACGACCCGGGTCATCCGCCCGGGCGCAACGGGTCACGCCGTCGCCGACACCGCAGGCCGGAGCCCAGTTAGTCCCACTGCAGGATGCCCTTCATCTCGTCGAGAAGGGACACCGCGGAACCTGGCTTCCTGGGCGCTTCCGGATCCCGCGCTTCGTCCGCTACGCGGATGAAATCACTCCAAAGATCGCCAAGGCGAACGGTCATCCGCTCGCCGCCCGACTCGTCACCGGGGTCGTCGGCAACGGTCGGGTGCGGCTTTTCGATGTCGCTAAACGAGGGCGAAGTGTTCTCGCGAGTGCTCATCTGGACGGTGGAGGGGCGCTATCCGGTGGGTCGAACCCGTCGAAGGCAAAAGTGCCGCCGGCGAACGCATTTACCAATATGCGGCCATCGCCTGCCACCCGTCTAGCGGCAACCAAATGATCCGCGAACCAACGCCCGCGTCGGCTCCCCAGGTCGTCATAACGGACCCCGTTTCCGCTCGAGGATGAGTGGATGAATTGCCCGTTCCCTGCATAGATCGCCACGTGGCTGATCCGCCCCCCTTGCTGGAAGAGCATTAGGTCGCCTACCGCCATCGACCGCGTCGATGGAGCAACCGCGATGCCGACGCCAGCCATCTGTCGTGACGTCCGCGGGAGATCAACTCCCTGGGTTCCGTACACATATTGAACAAACCCCGAGCAATCAAAACCGGTACGAGGTGAAGTCCCCCCGTACCGGTATGGCACGCCGATGTACTGTTCCGCTGCCGGCACAACTCTGCGAGCGGCTCCGCTCGCAGAGGAAGTGCTGACCGGCCAGGTCGTGCGTGTGGTTGGGCGCGACGGTCGTGGTGCGCTCGGCGGTAGGCTCGATGTGCGCCGCGTGTAGACCGGGTTGCGAGATCGGCTCCCGCCAAAGTGGAACCCGACCCCGACGCGGTACTCGATACCGCGGACGAACTGCGAGTCTACAACGGTCGCCGGCCCTGCCAGTCGGCGCCAACGTGCCTCGCCGCTCACCGAGAGAATGTGTCCCAGCCCGAGCTGCAATCCGCCTCCGTAGCTCCAGGTGCGAATGGCGTCGGTGAACTGGGCGGGCTGTGCGCTGCTCTCCAATCCCAGTCCCACAAAGGAGTAGGGCATGAAGCCTTCGCCAAGTCCGGCGTTGACGGGCCCGAGCATGAGATCAGCTCCGGTTGCCCACACGACGTCGGACGCGCTCTGGCTCGGTGCTGTCGTCGGTGTGCCGAGTGTCGACATTCCGAGGGCGCCGCTGCCTCGGATGGTCACGTACGGCGTGCCCACGCTGAGCGAGAGACCTCCAAGGGTTCGGGTGATCGGATCGGAGTTCTCGAGGGATCCATAGAGACCAACGCCTCCGCCAACCTGCGCCAGCAGACCGGAGGGTATTACCAAATACGATAGGACTCCAGAGAGACCTATCAAGCGTCGCAGGTGGTGCATAAGCGACTCCACTGAAGAGGTTGGCGCCTTATGGGGCATTAGCGGGACCATGCCATGCCACTTCGGTAACCCTTTGCGTCACCGCAACTTAGCTCCAACAGCCTCAGCCGTCTGAGCGCATCTGTCACCTCAGTTGGACACGACCGTGGGTCAGGGGAACGATCTCGCCGGAGAGGGTATGACCACGTCGCAGCGTGAAACATGCGCTGCGGGCGAAACCCTCGGCCTGGAAATGAGAATGCCAAAAATTGAATGGCGATCGATCCTGGCTTTGCTCACAGCAGGACTCATCGTGAGCACGGGTACACGAATGGGCGCGCCGTCCATCTCGAACGCGGTCGCGACGGCGTCCGCCAACATCGCCGGCGAACTCACTGCTACCGACGCCGGACCCCACTTGGGCTTCGATACTTTCGCTTATCCTGGGGACGATGCGATGCGCGCGTGGCTGACAGCGGACAAATATCGCTGGGTCGGCTACTATCTGCCGGCGCCCTGCCACAACGATGACTCCTGGGCAGGGAAGCGCGACACGCTATCCGACATGGGATGGGGCATAGCAGTCATCTACGTCGGACAGCAGACCTGGGGCAGGACACCAGGTCAGAAAATCGCGGTCACCCGCTACGTCACCAAGCGCGTGAAGCAGACGGTCAGAACGCGCGGCGGGAAGCGCGTGGTGCGCTACGTCAACAAACGCGTGCCGGTCAGAGCTCTCGTTTTTCCACGTGCGTCGCCGGGATCGAGCTGCTCGACGCAGCTGGTCAGCGCCACGCGCGGTGTCAAAGACGCCAACGACGCAATTACCAAGACCGCCGCGGAAGGCTTCGCGAAGGGCACCGTAATCTTCCTCGACATCGAGCGGATGGATTTCGTGCCCAAGGCGATGCGCGATTATTACAAGGCGTGGACCCAGCGCGTGCTCGAGGACGGCCGCTTCCGCCCGGGGTATTACGCGCACAGCTACAATGCGAATCTGGTCTACAGCGACGTGAAGCAGGTGATTACCGGCGACGGTATCTCCACCGATCCGCCGTTCTGGATTGCCAGCACCCAAGGCTTCGCCACCGACAAACTTCCGTCGGAAGTGGGCCACGCGTTCGCCCAGGTCTGGCAGGGCGTTCTCGACATCGTCGAAACTCACAACGGGGTGAAACTGCCGATCGATGTCAACGTCGCGCAGCTTGCCTCGCCGTCAGAGGATTACCCGGCAGGCGAGTAACGCTACTTCACCCGAGTGATGAAATCCTCGCGGTGTGCAGGGCGGAACATTAAATCGACAGCGAGCCACGTTGTCTTGGCGAACGGGTAACAAAACACGGCGCCGAGAACGGAGAGAACGATCCCGCCGTATTCGATTCCGCTCCACGGCGGATTCGGCCAGGTGACGAACATCACCACCACGAACCCGAGCGCGAGCAACACTTCGACCGCGATCAGGTTGACGGTGTACGCCCCGAGGAAGTAGTCGGACTCGCCTCGTTCGAGGAGAATGCCGCAGTGCGGGCAACGCTCCTTGATATTGAAAAATCCGCTGAATAACCCGCCGTGTCCGCAGTTAGGGCAGCGCAGCAATAACGCGCGGGCGAGGAGCTTCCACGCCGATTGGGGAGAGATGTCAGGATGCGCCGGATCAGACATCGGCCTTGGAGTCACGACTAACGGTCGGGCACTTTTCAGGCCCAAAACCCAGCGATCAGTGGCCGCGCACGGCGTGGGGCTGATACGGCTCCTCTAGGGCGCGAATGTGTTCGTCACTCAGGTTGACGTCGAGAGCGCGCACGGCGCTCTCGAGATGCTCGATTTTGGTTGCTCCAACTATTGGCGCCGCCACTCCGCGTTTCTGCAGCAACCACGCTAGCGCGACCTCCGAGGGTGCAACGCCCAGCTCGCCGGCGACGCTTCGTCCCGCCTCGATCACCTTCAGATCCGAGGGTGAGTCGTAGAGGTCGACCGCATACGTGTCGCTATCCGCGCGAATCGTCCCCGACGACGGAGACGGAGTCGTTCTCGCCAGGCGACCCCGCGCGAGCGGCGACCACGGAATGATCCCCACTCCCTCTTCAATGCAGAGGGGGATCATTTCTCTCTCTTCTTCGCGATACACCAGGTTGTAGTGATTCTGCATCGAGATGAAGCGCGCCCACCCCTGCGTCTCGGAGGTGCTGAGTGCGCGCGCCATTTGCCAGGCGTATCCCGAGCTGGCGCCGAGGTAGCGCACCTTCCCCTGATGCACGAGATGATCGAGGGCGGCAAGCGTCTCCTCGATCGGGACACTGCTCTTGAACCGATGGATCTGGTAGAGATCGATGGTGTCGACACCGAGACGACGCAGGCTGGCTTCACAGCCCTGGACGATGTGCTTGCGAGAGATGCCGCCCATGTTCGGTCCATCGCCCATCGGGAAGTGCACTTTCGTAGCGAGGACGATCTCTTCCATCTTCGCCATCTCGCGCAGCGCGCGGCCGGTGACCTCCTCGCTCACGCCCATCGAGTACATGTCGGCGGTGTCGAAGAAGTTGATGCCGAGATCGAGAGCCTTCTTGTAGAAGGGACGCGCGTCGACTTCGTCGAGAACCCACGGTCGCCATTTCGGTGTGCCGTAGGTCATGCAGCCGAGGCAGATCCTGGAGACTTCGAGGCCGCTGCGGCCCAATTGGGTGTATTTCAAGCTCAGTCTCGGTTATATGAGGGTTGAAATTGGAAAGTTAGGGCTGCCGGCTGATTGCCGCCTGCTACCCGCACGAGGCGATAAGCGGGCAGCCAGCAGTGTTCTTTGATCTTTAGGGTCGCAAAAGTCTCAACCCTTTTTGAGTATCTATTGTCAGAGAACTGACAATGCGTATGGTTGCCTACGAGTCTCGGAGCTCGGTGAACGATATCCAACTGATCACGCGTGTGGTTGCTGGCGATGCGGCCGCCGAGCGTGAGCTGTACGAGACATACGTCGATCGGATCTACCGCCTGGCGTTTCGCCTCGCTGGTGATGACGAGCTGGCCCGGGATTTCACCCAAGCGACTTTCATTCGGGCATTCGAAAAGATCGGCAGCTTTCGTGGTGAATCATCGCTCTCGACCTGGCTTCATTCGATCGGCATATCGGTGACGCTCAACGGATTGAGAAAGACGAAGCGGCAGAGAAATCGTGAAGCACCGATGGAAGAGGGAATAACGGTCGGCTCGACGAAGGTCGACGCCGAGCCGGATCTTAAGGAGAGGCTGGCGAGGGCGATCGACTCGCTGGCGGAAAAATACAGGACGGTATTCGTGATGCACGACGTAGAAGGCTACACGCACGAGGAAATCAGCGGGACTCTGAACATTCCGATTGGAACGTCGAAGTCCCACCTGTTCCAGGCGAGAAGCAAGTTGCGCGTCCTGCTGGCGGATTTTGCACCGGAGTGGGTGTCATGACTGAAGACAATTTCGAGAAATTCCTGCAGCAGACGGCGCAGAAGTACAACGCGCCTCCGGCTCGCGTTCCGCGCGAAGAAATGTGGAATGCGATTCAGGCGAAGCGTGCGGCTGGCCCACACGTAGTCTACGGCGGCGGCGCGACGTATTTGATACGCCATCGGTTCGGGGCGAAGGTGTGGCTCGGTGCTGTGGCGGCCGCGATGTTGCTGGTCGCGACTGGGGTTGGTATCGGCCGCTGGACCGCGGTGCCAAGGCAGCCAGTCGCCGCCACTAATCCGCCGCCGACCCAACCGGTGGTTGTGCCCGCTCCGGAAAATGGTGCCAGCGAGCCGGCGCAGGCCGGCGTCTCGCCGACCTCCCCGGAGGGTCAGGTTCCGCGGGGTGGCGCGCAGAGCCGCGTCGGTGAGGGGAACCGCGCGGTGGCGACCAACACGGTGAAGGGGGGCGCTATGAGTGTTGCGAGCGCACCTTCGACTAATGGCGCCGCGTCGGCGTATCAGCTCACGGCCGTTCAACACCTCAGTGAAGCAGAGGCGCTCCTGACTTCGTTCAGGGCGCGCTCAACCGCGGATCAGCAGATGGATGCACAGCTCGGAGCGTGGGCGCGCCAGCTTCTGAGCAACACGCGGCTGCTGCTCGACTCACCCGTTGCCAACGATCCACAGCGTCGACCGCTGCTGGAAGATCTCGAGCTCGTGCTCGTGCAGATCGTCCAGCTATCGCCCGGTAGCACGTCTCAGGATCGTGATCTGATCGAAAAGACGCTACAGCAGGACCATGTAATGACGAGGCTGCGCACCGCTATTCCAGCGGGCTCGCAGCGTGGTGGTTGAGGACCCTTAAATGACTATGAGAACACTACTCACCGCAGCAGCAATAATTTCCTCGGCGATTGGAGTCGGCGAAGCACCCGTCGGCCATTCCACATATGACTCAAACTTCGCGCGACTGGGGATCACCGGCGCGAACGCGCAGCTGAGCGAGGAATTCGCCTCGCTCGATCAACAGGCGACCCCGCTGCCGCCCGAGCCGTGGGCGAAGGCGGATCCCGCCGACTCTCTGTACCGGCTCGCTCGTGAAGCGATGTCGCGCGGCGACTACAAGCGCGCGGCGGAGCTGTTCCATCTCATACCACAGCGCTTTCCCCAGTCGGCCTACGCCGGCCAGGCGATTTACTACGAAGCGTACTCGCTCTATCGCAGCGGCGGTGATGATGATCTGAGCACCGCACGCGACCGGCTGAATGAGCTGAAGCAGCGCTACCCGGTGATCGCGAAGAAGGACGGAGCGACGCTGCTGACTCGCGTGTGCGGTGAGCTCGCCAAGCGGGGCGACGAGTCCTGCGCGGCAGACATCAGCAGCAAAGCCGAAGGCAGCGATTCCAACGGCAGTGACACGCGCGCCCAGGGACGCTGTCCCTCCGATGACGACGAAAACGACGATCGGATTGCAGCACTCAATGCGTTGCTGCAGATGGACGCCGAGCGCGCCATGCCGATCCTGCAAAAGGTCCTCGCGCGCCGCGATGCCTGCTCGGCGGGACTTCGCAGAAAGGCGGTGTTCCTCGTATCGCAGAAAAGAACCGACCAGACCGCAAACATTCTCATGAGTGTCGCTCGCAGCGATCCGGACCAGGAAGTTCGCGAGCAGGCAGTGTTCTGGCTGTCGCAGGTACCAGGTTCGACACCGCTGCTCGAAGGGATTCTCCAGGGCAATGGCGACGAGAACATCAAGGAGAAGGCGCTTTTCTCCCTCTCCCAGCAGAACGATCCCAGGGCGCAGCAGGCTTTGAGGGAGTTCGCCACGCACGAGAGCGCGAGCAGTGACCTGCGCGAGAAAGCAATCTTTTGGCTTGGCCAGCGGCGTTCGACGGAGAACACGGAATTCCTTCGCAATCTTTACTCCCGGCTCACGAATCAGGATCTGAAGGAAAAGATTCTGTTCTCGTTGTCCCAACAGCGCGGAGCGGGGAACGAACAGTGGCTGATGAACATCGCCGTTAACCCCAAGGAAGACATCGAGCTGCGCAAGAAGGCTCTTTTCTGGGCGGGACAGTCAGGCGTGGCGATTCCCGAGTTTGCCTCGCTCTACGATCGAATGGGGGATACGGAGATGAAGGAGCAGATCATCTTCGTGCTCTCGCAGCGACAGAGCGACAAAGCGGCGATCGACAAGCTGTTCGACATCGCAAAAAACGAGAAGGACTCTGACCTGCGTAAGAAAGCGATCTTCTGGCTGGGTCAATCGCGGGATCCGCGTGTGCAACAGTTCCTCATCGACCTGATCAACAAATGAGAGCATTCACGATGACATCGGTGCCGAGGACGATGGCTATCATCCTCGCTGCTCTGTCGGTGGCGGCAGTCGCGCCAGCGCAGAGCATCGCCAGCAGAGTCGCTCGCGTTTCGAACGGAACCGTCCGCATGTCGTTCAAGGTGAAGCCGGGAATCTGCGGCAGCGGCAATTCGATCTGGCACGTGGGCGGAAGGGGGCGGACCACGTGGGGTGACAACTGGAATAACTCGCGCGACGTCGAGTACGACATCGATTGCAGCACTGGACCGGCTCGCCTGGTACTCGATCGCCGCGGGGGTGAAATCACTGACGTGAGGTTCTACGTCGGTGGTCAGTGGCGCCCCGCAAGATCTGACGTAATTGATCTGGGTATGGTGCCTGCGCGTGAGGCGGCTGATTACCTGGTGTCGTTGGCACAGAGCGAGAGAGGGAGCATGGGAGAGAAGGCGGTCTTCCCGGCGACGCTCGCCGACAGCGCCGACATCTGGCCCGCCTTGATCAAAATCGCACGCAATCCCGACGTACCGCGCAGCACCAGGAATCAGTCGGTGTTCTGGCTCGGCCAGGCGGCTGGTGACGCTTCTACGCGAGGTCTCACGGACATCGTCGCCGACAACGGCGTAGATCGCGAAGTGCGTGAGAGCGCGGTGTTCGCGCTCTCGCAGCGACCGCGTGACGAAGGTGTGCCGGCGCTGATCGCTGTCGCGCGCACCAACAAGGATCCGGAGATTCGAAAGAAGGCGCTGTTCTGGCTCGGCCAGTCGCACGATCCACGCGCGCTCGACCTGTTTGAGGAACTGTTGACGAAGAAGTAACTGCCTCCGGCCCGGGAATCATTGCCAAGAGGGATGCTCCCAAATAGCATCCCTCTTTGCATCGGGACCATCGTGGACTTCTCGCACATCTCGACCCAGCTGTCGTCCAATCCGCTCACGGCGCTACCGATTCTGTTCATCGCCGGAGTGCTGACGAGCCTGTCGCCCTGCATCTACCCGATGATTCCAATCACTGCCGCCATCGTCGGTGGCAGCTCCGTCGGCGGGGCAGTGCAAACGAGATCACGCACGGTTTTCCTGACGTTCACTTACGTCCTCGGATTGGCGCTGGCGTACGCGTCGCTGGGCTTGTTCGCCGGTCTCACCGGAACGTTGTTCGGCTCGGTAAGCACCAATCCCTGGCTGTACTTCGCGATGGCGAATCTGCTCATCATCGCGGCGCTGGCGATGCTCGACGTGATCCCGGTGAGGGTACCATCGTGGCTGTTGAGGCGAGCGGCGTCGGCGGGGCAGGGCGGGAATCTCTACGGAGTCTTCGTGATGGGCGCGGTTTCCGGACTGGTCGCCGCTCCGTGTTCGGCCCCAGTAATGGCGGCCGTCCTTACCTGGGTGAGCACGACCAAAAGCGGAGTCCTGGGATTCCTTTACCTGTTCGTGTTCTCGCTGGGGATGTGTGCGCTGCTGGTTCTCGTGGGACTCTTCAGCGGGACGGTTGCGCGCTTGCCGAGGGCGGGCGCCTGGATGGTTTGGGTCAAACGGCTCTTCGCGCTGATCATGTTGGCAGTTGCGGAGTATTACCTTGTGCAGATGGGCCAGCTTCTGATCTAACTCTTCGCCACTTTCCACAGATGCGCTTCAAAACGACTTTCCTCGCCGCGTCGCTGCTTTCTCCATTCGCTCCGATCGTGGTCCGAGCGCAGGACCTCGGCATCGACGTCGGTGCCAAGGCACCGGTAGTCTCCGTACAATCGCTCGATGGCAAGCAGGTCTCGCTGGGCAATTACATCGGCAAGACGCCGATGTTGATCGAGTTCTGGGCGACGTGGTGCCCGAACTGCAAAGAGCTGATGCCGACGCTGCTCGACGCCGAGAAAAAGTTCGGCAAGCAGGTGAAGTTTGTGGCGATTGCGGTGGCGATCAATCAGTCGCCGGAGAAAGTGCGGCGGTGGCTGGCGGCGCACCCCCTTCCGCATGACACATTCTACGATGTCGATGGCAAAGCTGCCGGCGCATTCGATGCGCCGGCGACTTCCTATGTCGTCGTCCTCGACAAGACGGGCAAGGTTGTTTACACGGGACTTGGCGGAAAGCAGGATCTTGAGGGAGCCATCCGGAAGGCTCTCTAGATCAAAAAGACGCGCGGTCCGTTACCCGTACCCGTACCCGTTAAGCGCTTCCCGTTGCCCGCTTCCCGCTTCCCGCTTCCCGTTTATTTCGCGGAGTCAGCTTTCGGCGGTGGCGATAGACTGTCCACCACTGCAGCCAGATCGGTATAGGCTGACGGCGTTAGCACTTTGAACGGTTTGGTTACGTAGGCGACGCGACCGTCGGGGCGGACGACGAAGAGCGAACGATTGTCCACCTTGTTCTTGGCGTCGAACGCGCCGTAAACCTGTCCAACTTTTCCACCTGGATCGCTGGCAAAGACGATCGGGAAATCCTCGTCGTGGGCCCACGAGGCGAGGGTTGTGTCGGCATCAGCGCTGATGCCGATTACCGTAACGTTGCGGCCGTTGTTGAAGAGCGTGGCGTACTGATCACGGTACGCCTCCATTTGGATCGTTCAGCCTTTGGTCCGCGCCTGGAAAAAGAAGGCGAGCACTACCGTGCGCCCCCGATAATCCGAGAGTCTGACGGGAGTTTTGAGCAAACCGTAGCGATCAGCACCGGCGAGACTGAAGTCAGGCGCTACGTCGTTCACCGTGGGACCAGTCGGCGCCCCCGCAACGGCCGCGCTCTGTTGCGCAGCGGCGAAACTACCCGCAGTCGCTAATGATGCGCCGACAGCGATCGACCATGTCGAGATTCTTACCTGATTGAGCATGCGTCAGTCCCCCATGCGATATTGAGCAAATTCTACATCGCGTACCAATCACCTGCCAGTCATATCGCTTGAAATTACGAATCGGACTTTGGCGGCGCACTCGCCGCCCGGACTTGCTGTGCGCCACCCGCAGGCACATCTGGTTTACCTGCTTTGCCATTTTGATCCTGGGCTCGCGAGACATGCTCGCGCAGACCGAGATGGGCGGTCGTGATTTCATTCAGTTCGGCGGCCAGGCTATCGGTGTAGTCACGCGCGAGTCGCCCGCAATTCACGGGCAGGATCTGACCGAGGGTTATCTGACGCAGCCGATCGTCATGGGGCAGCTCAGTCCCTGGGGCGAGGTATTTTCTCTGAAGACTACGCTCGACTTCGAGGGTGCGACGCTGAAACGTGGTGAGTTGAACGCAGGCATCACCGGCGAAGGCTACATCGATCGCCGACATCCGCACACCTATCTGCACGAGCTTCTGCTCACTTCTGCAAAACGCTTTGGTATGAACAGCGTCAGCGGAGCGTCGGTGACGGTCGGAAAGGGCTTCGCGCCATTTGGCACCGATGATCCGATGGCGCGTCCGTTCGAGAAGTATCCCATCAATCACCACCTGTCGCAGATTCTCGAGCGGGCGGTGGCGATTGGGGCGTTGCGCGCTGGCAGCTGGACATTCGAAGCGGGCGCGTTCAACGGCGACGAGCCGACCGCACCAGGCGATACGCCAAACCGTGACCGGTATTGGGATTCGTGGTCCGGTCGCGTCACCTATCTGCCGTGGCGGCAGGGGGAGATCCAGACCAGTTATGCGCGCGTCAAGTCTCCGGAGAATGCGAGCGGCGGCGGCTCGGATCAGAGAAAGCAGAGCGCGTCCATTCGTCTCGAGGATGTGCAGCACACCGGCTACGCATTGTTCGAGTGGTCGCGCACCGGCGATTACGTGGGCTCGACGCGCACCTTCACCTTCAATTCTCTGCTCGCCGAGACGTGGGCGAAGTACGATCAAGTGAGCGGGGCGCTGCGAATCGAGCGCACTGAGCGACCCGACGAACAACGGCTCGGCAACGAGTTCAGGACACCGTTGCCGTCCAGCGATCTCAGCATCGCGGGTCGTTCGCGCTGGACCATCATTACGGCCCGCATTGCCACCGCGCTCACCAGTTCGCGGAATTTTGCTGCGGAGCCGTTCGTCGAAGTTGCGCGTGCGCGCGTAAGCCCCACGTTACAGCCGTCGGGTTTTGATCCCCGTCAGTTTTATGGGTCGAGTCAGATCTGGAGCATTTCGGTTGGCGCCAAAGTAGCATTTGGCATGACGCACATGCGCATGGGTCGCTACGGAGTAGCGGTCGCGGAGCAGCCGGAAGGCAAGATGGGTGGGATGAACATGGAAGGCATGTGAGCCAAACTACCAGATCTCAACGCCGACGAATGAAGCTTCGCTCAGGATTGGCCTCGCGGAGAGCCGCCTCGCTCGTTTCGGCGCTGCTCGTTGTGGCGTGCGGGTCCGATAACACAGTCAACCCGCCGCGCGGCTCGGCCGCTCTCGCCACGCTGGGCGACGGGATAGTCGCGGAGCGCTACACCGCGGAGATCTACGTCCGCGGATATTACGCCTACACCACGACGTGGCAATTCCGCCAAGCGCCGGGTAATGCTGTCAAAATCTGGAACGTCGCCGGTGATACGCCGGTTCTGATCGACTCGGTGATCGTGGATAACGCGCGCACCCTCGGCGATATCCAGACCAGCGACGATGGCCAGCTACTGATCGTGGCGACGGAGTTTTCACCGGGCTCGATCATGATCTACAGTCTCGCGGATCCGACGAAGCCGCAGCTCATCTCGCGTTACACGACGCCCCTCACGGACCCTGGCGTGCACACCGCGGAAGTGCAGCGCGTCAACGGGAGGCTATACGCATTTCTGTGTATCGACCCGGCGAGCGGCACGCCAGCGAGGCTTGTGATCGTCGATATCTCCGACCCTACGACGCCGCAGCAGGTTTTCACGGCGCAGATGGGAAGCCCGTACGTGCACGACGTGTATGTGAGGGACGGAATTCTCATCACTGCGTTGTGGAATCAGGGAATCACGCTGTGGGACATTGGTGGTGGTGGATCGGGCGGCAGCATTTCCAATCCGATCCCGCTGGGCAATGTCGTCACCGTCGGCGGCCAGGCGCACAACGTATGGTGGTTCCATAACGCGGCCACCGGTGAGAAACGATTCGCGTTCGTCGGACAGGAGGGGCCGGGTGTGATTGGCGCCTCCTCGAGTGGCGACATTCATGTAGTCGATGTCAGCAACTTCTCAGCGCCGCGCGAAGTTGCGTTCTACCACCTCGATGGTGCTGGCACGCACAATTTCTCGGTCGACGAGACGAGAGGGATTCTCTACGCCGCCTACTACAACGGCGGGGTGCGCGCGATCGACGTCAGCGGTGATCTCTCCAGCTGCGACCCAGCCGATAAAAGCGCGGATGGCCGCTGCGATCTGGCGAAGATGGGTCGAGAGCTGGCGCACGGACCGGTCGACAGGGGCGCGGTATACATATGGGGCGTGCAGCTTCTTAACGGCCATGTTTACGCATCGGACATGCTCAACGGTATCTGGAAACTGAATCCCGTTCCCTGATCCGACTGAAACCGACCCTCGTTCAAACCGTAGGGAAGGAAGGGTTGTCTAATCCGGTCACACCCGAATGGAGTCATGGATGAACCGACAGTTTCGCGGCGCAGCGTTCGCGGCGGCGCCTTTTATCATCGGCTCGGCCGCCCACGCGCAGCGAGCGCCCTACACGGCGCCGCGGAACGCAGTCGTCGATGCTAACGGTGCGAAGTCACTCGAAGTTGAGGCGGCCGCCGGAATTCTTCGGGTCGAGGGCAAGCCCGGGCTCCGGCAGGTACAGGTGACGGGAACGGCGCGGGCTTCGTCGCAGCCGCTGCTCAACGAGATCAAGCTGATCGCCGAGCGCAGGGGCGACCTCGTCTTCATCAAGGCTGATATCCCCGACCACGATGAATGGCGCGACTTCAACTATACGGCGGGTCTCGATCTGGTAATTGAGGTGCCGCAAGGCATCAATGCGGACATATCCGACGGCAGCGGCGACACCAAGATCTTCAACGTCGGCTCACTCGAAGCGACCGACGGGTCCGGGGATTTCCTGGTGGACGGCGCTGCCGGATCGGTCCGCATCACCGACGGCTCGGGCAGTCTCAAGATCGAGAACGTCAATGGTGACGTGACGGTGAGCGATGGATCCGGTGACATCGAGGTTCGCAGCGTCTCCGGATCTTTCACCGTGGAGAGCGATGGCTCCGGTGGCATTTACGCCACCGACGTGAAGGGCTCAGTGATCGTGGAGAACGACGGCTCGGGGAGCATCGACGTTAACAAGGTCGGGAAAGATTTCCGTGTCGGGTCGAAGGGCAGCGGGAGCATCGATTACTCGCAGGTTACCGGCCGAGTAGACATTCCGGAGCGGCACCGCGACAGACGGTACCGGAGCGGAAGATAGGCAGTCGCTGACTTGCCCCGGAGTGGTTCGGGCGACAAGCTAAGCACATGACGGCGTCGGTTGCTGATAGGGTCATCGGGCGTGATCGCTCGAAGGCCGGCGCCTGGACGATTCCGTGGCCGCTTTCCGCAGTCGTCCTGGCGTCGACGTGCATCGTCGTCGGTTTGATCTGGGATGTATCGTGGCACCGCACGGTCGGACGTGACACGTTCTGGACCCTGGCCCATCTACTGGAGCAGGCCGCTGCCGTGATTGCCGGCTTGACTTGCGGATACCTCGTTCTCCGGACGACGTTTGCCGGCACCGCGGAAGAGAAAGCCGGCTCTGTTCGCTTCTGGCATTACTTCTACGGTCCGCTGGGTGCGTGGGTGTGCGTCTGGGGAACGCTGATGATGATTACCTCGGCGCCCTTTGATAACTGGTGGCACAACGCCTACGGACTGGACGTCAAGATCATCAGCCCGCCGCACATGGTACTCGCCTGGGGGATGATCGGGATCCAGATCGGCGCAATGCTGATGGCGCTCCGCGCGCAGAATCGTGCGCCGATTGAAGATCAGACGCTGTACAGCATGATCCACGCGTACGCGGCCGCGATCCTCGTGACGATGATGTCGACCGTGATCCAGGAGTACGCCAGCGTCGGCAACCAGATGCACGGCTCGCTTTTTTACAGAGTCACCGCGTGGACGATACCACTTTTTCTGGTCGGACTCTCCCGCGCATCGCGACTGCGCTGGCCGGCGACGACGATCACCGCGATATACTCCGCGATCACGTTGGCGATGAGCTGGATTCTTCAGCTCTTCCCGGCGACGCCAAAGCTGGCCCCGATCTACAATCCTGTAACCCACATGGTGCCGCCGGCTTTCCCGCTGCTCATCATCGTCCCGGCGATCGCGGTCGATTTGCTGATGCGAAGATTCGGTCGAGGAAACGACTGGAAACTGTCGGTCGCCATCGGTGTCACCTGGGTGGCGGTGATGGTCGCCGTCCACTGGTTCTGGGCGGATTTTCTGCTGTCGCCGCCGGCGCGAAACTTTTTGATCGGCGCGGATCAATGGTCGTATAGCGATCGCCTCGGCGACTGGCGTTATCGTTTCTGGACCCTGGACGTCGATGCGACCGGAAAGTGGAGCCCGCTCGGGTTCGCCAAAGGGATCGGCTTCGCCATGATCATTGGAATCGTTTCCTCGCGCATCAGCCTTTTTCTCGGCGGCGCGATGACGAAGGTAAAGCGGTGAAAGCACTTGGCACGGTGGCGCTGCTCGCCGCCATCGTTCTCGTCAGCTCGGCGCACATCGGAAGTCCCGACGCGTGGTACGAGGGAAACACGGGTCCATATCATGTCATAGTGCAGGTCGCGACACCCGGTGTCGTACCGGGTGTGGCAACGGTCTATGCCCGCATTCTGAGCGACGGCAGGCCGGCGAATGGCGTCGACGAGGTCACGATTCAGGCGAATAAGTTCGACGCCCTTGCTGCATCGCCTCCCCCGGAGATCGCCTCACCCGTCGCCGGAGACGCGGGGACGTACTCCGGCCAGCTGTGGATCATGACCGGCGGATCCAACAGCGTAACGGTGACCGTGCGCGGATCGCTCGGCGCTGGCACGGCCGTGGTGCCGGTAGTCGTTGTCGCCAGTCGGCGCCTCGAGTTGGACCCGAAGCTCGGTGCAGTGCTCGTAGCGGTCGGGGTTTTTCTTTTCCTCGGCCTGGTGACAATCGTCGGCGCCGCGGTGCGGGAAAGCTCGCTTACTCCCGGAGTCGCGCCCGATGCGCGCCAGCGCTGGAAAGCACGGGTGGCAATGGCAGCGAGCACCGCGGTGCTGGCGCTGGCGTTGTTCGGTGGATCGCGGTGGTGGAACAACGAGGACACGAGCTTCAACCACAGCATATACAAACCGCTCGCCGCGACTGCAACGACCGAGTTTGTAGCGGGCAAGCCCGCTCTCGATCTCAAGATCTCCGACTCCGCGTGGATCAGGCGCAATGACTCGACATGGCTGCGCGCACATCGAGCTAATCAGTGGACTCCGTTAATTCCCGATCACGGCAAGCTGATTCACGTCTTCATGATTCGTGTACCCGACCTCCTCGCGTTCGCCCACTTACATCCGCCGACCAGGGATTCGGTGAGCTTTGTTTCTTCACTGCCGCCACTGCCCGCGGGACGGTACCGCGTTTACGGCGACATCGTGCACGAGAGTGGATTCAACGAAACGATCTCCACGGCAATTGACGTCGCGACTGTGAAGGAAGCAGGAGCGCCAACGGATCCCGACGACGCATTCCTGGTCGCGTCGTCCGCACCGAAAGACGCGAGATCGGTGCTCGCGGACGGCTCCGTCATGAGTTTCGATCGACCTGCGGCAAAGTTCGTCGCGGGGAGGAGTGCGTCTTTACGGTTTCTGGTCACCGCGGCTGATGGGAAGCCGCTGGCTCTGGAGCCGTACATGGGAATGGCAGGGCACGCCGTGGTGACGCGCGATGACGGCTCGGTATTCGTGCACCTGCATCCGAGCGGAACGATCTCGATGGCGTCGCAGATGGCTGTCACCATGCGACAACCCGGCGACTCGGTATCGGGACGTCTCGGCAAGCGGATTATGGCGAGCGAAGCAATGGCGCCCGCTGGCACCACCGGGCAAAACGGCGTCGTCAGTTTCCCATACGCGTTCCCGCAGCCGGGCATGTATCACATGTGGGTGCAGGTGAAACACGCGGGCCGTGTCCTGACCGGAGCGTTTGCTTTCGAGGTCGAGCGGTCTAACAGCTGATCCAGCATTAGTTTGCCAGCAAACGTGTCCACTTCGTGCACGTTTATTGCCGCACACCGCCTCCGAACTGTGCGGGAACAGAAGGCTATTACAAAGTCCTGCTGACCATTTCCTGCTTCCAACGGAGAACGAAATGCGCTTTCTGGCAATCAGCATCTGTGCTCTTGCGATCCTTCCCTCTGTATCCGGCGGTCAACAGACAGCACCCGCCCCGGAAAAAGGTCCGACACTGCAGGCAGCGGCGGTTGGATTCCGCGTTGACCAGGCCAAAGTCAACGCCATGACCAAACTCACGCTCGCTCAGCGACCGCACGCCGGGCAGGACGTCGCGCTGATGGTCGTGGGCGTCGGTGCAATGATCGTCGGTGCGCTCGTCGGCGACACCGCCGGGACGATCATCATCATCGGCGGGGCGGCGATGGCCCTCTTTGGGCTCTACCACTATCTCGAGTAGCGCCGAGAGCTCGACGTAGTTGCGGCAGTGACTCGCGTTCCGGCTGAAGGTGCGGGTGACTGGCGCGCGACTTACGCTTCGCCGTCGATGTAGAGTGTGCCCGAGCTCACCAGCACCGACGAGCCGCCGACTCTGATCGCTGCCAGCTGACCTCGTTTCACATCCACCTCCAGCTCCAGGCGGCTGGGTCGGCCCATTTCGACTCCCTGATCCACGAGCCAGCGCAGCGTTCCATCTCGTGTTTCGGAGCGAAGCGCCAGAAACCCGGCCAGTGCCGCACATGCGCTGCCAGTCGCTGGATCTTCGCCAATGCCGAGTCCGGGTGCGAACATCCGCGCGCGAATGTGGCCGCCCTCGAAGATGTTGGTCCAGTCGTCGGCGCTGTAGACGAACATCTCCGGCGCCCAATAGCCGCGCAGCGATTGCTCCCACTTCGGTATATCGACTCTCGCCCAGGAGAGCATTTCCGGTTTCTTGATCGGAATAAAGAGATAGGGCACGCCGCACGACACGGCTTCCGGCTCGATCATGTCGTCGGCCACGATGTGACTCGGCTCCAGCGACAGAATCTCGCAGAGAATCTCCGGCGGCGGTGGTGGATCTTTGATTTCCGGGAGCCTGGCCGAAGTAAGCTGGGAGAAAACCGGCTTGCCGCCGTTGGCGCGGATGAGAACCGGAACTGGTCCCACGCCTTCCTCGAGTACGATGCGCGTCTCATCACCGTTCATCGGTATCTCGCCCACCGAGGCCAGCACGAACGCGCAGCCCACCGTAGGATGTCCCGCGAACGGCAGCTCGGCCCCCGGCGTGAAGATGCGCACACGCCGAGTGTTGCTGCTTTCTTCCGGAGGAAAGACGAAGACCGTCTCCGAGTAGTTGAACTCGCGAGCGATCGATTGCATCTGCTCGTCGGACAGCCCGCCCGCTCTTGGAACTACGGCGAGCGGATTCCCACCGTGAATGTGATCGGTGAATACGTCGGCGGTGTGGAAGTCGTACGACATGCGATCAAGAAAATGCGCAACCCTTGGCCCGGCGGCTACCAGCCCATCTCGGGGGCCCTGATCCGCTCCGTCGGCGGTTGGCGGGTGGATCGCAAGCGTAATCCCCAATGACCGGAGATGGCACTGAACACGCACTCAGGATCAGCATGAGGTCGCGAAGATCGGTCGGCGGAGGCGGCTCAAGGAAGACGGCGACGATGCGGTTCGGTCCCGCCGGTTGGCTATACAAGGATTGGGAGGGGATCGTCTACCCAGCGGAAAAGCCAAAGGGCTTCGACCAGTTGCACTATATCGCCGACTTCTTCGACACCGTGGAAATCAACTCCAGCTTCTACGGACCACCGGTGGCAAAGACGACGGCGTCGTGGGTGCGGCGCGTGAAGGATCATCATCAGTTCCGGTTCACCGCCAAGGTGTGGAGGCGGTTCACCCACGAGCGCGACAAGGCGTGGACGCCAGGTGAAGTCGACCAGGTCCGTCAGGGTTTCGATGTGATGATGGACGCCGACCGATTGGGCGCGGTACTGCTGCAGTTTCCGTGGAGCTTCAAGAACACGGAGGAGAACAACGAATGGCTGGGCGATGTCGTCCGGACGTTCAGGGCCTATCCACTGGTAGTGGAGGTCCGTCACACCTCGTGGCTGACGCCCGACTTTCTCCGCACGCTGGTGGAGGAGGGAGTCGGCTTCGTCAACATCGATCAGCCGCTTTACCGCAACTCGATCGGGCCCTCGACACACGTCACGTCGCACGTCGGGTACGTGCGGGTCCACGGCAGGAATTACAAAGACTGGTTCCGCGATAAGGCGGGGGTCGAGCAACGCTACAACTACCTGTACAAGCCGGACGAGCTGGAGCCGTGGGTCCAGCGAGCGAGGGAGATCGCCGGCGATCCCGGCACTCGGGAGGTGTACGTCATCACCAACAATCACTACAAAGGGAAGGCGGTGGCGAATGCCCTGATGATGAAGTCGATGCTCACAGGGGACAGAGTTCCGGCTCCGACCGGCGTGTTCGAGGCGTACGGCCAGGTGGTGGGGGACTACACCATCCCCATTGAGGAAGCTGTTGAGTCCGCCGCAAATTGATTGACCGCACGGCCAGAATCCATTACTTTTTAGCCAGGAAGCGCAACGTCTGCGCTACAGATGCCAGATTGCCGTACAGGGACCTGGGGTGTTGCCAGGTCTTTTGATTTTCTGGCGAGAAGTGCGATCACGTCGATCGCGAACAAACAGTAGTCGGATTGGTACCGCAACACGGCACTTCCGACCAATTGCAGAGGAAGTACCGAAATGCGTACCACCGGAAAAGTGAAGTGGTTCAACGACGCCAAGGGATTTGGTTTCATCACCCCCGAGAACGGACAGAAGGATTGCTTCGTTCATCACTCGGCCATTCAGGGCAGCGGGTTCAAGTCGCTGGCCGAAGGCGAGCGCGTCGAGTTCGACGTCGTGCAGGGCCAGAAGGGTCCCGCCGCTGAGAACGTCACCAAGCTCGGCGCCTAAGTCGTAGCTTGCTGAAAGGCTTCACAGAAGGACGGGGCCGGTCTGGACAACACCAGGCTGGCCCCGTTTTTTATTTGTAATAACCGCCGAAATAGGGGGACTATGGCGAAAGAAGAGGCAATCGAGCTGGAAGGAACCGTTACCGAAGTGCTGCCAGATGCGACGTTCCGCGTGCAGGTTAACAACGGCCACGATGTGCACGCGACAATCGCGGGAAAGATGCGGAGATTCCGCATCCGTGTTCTCGCCGGGGATCGCGTAACTCTCGAGGTCTCGCCTTACGACCTGACGAGAGGCCGCATCACCTTCCGTCACAAGAGCTGACGCGCCAGCCGTTCGTCGACTACTGCGCGTAGCGCAGTATGTCGTAGTAGAAGCGCACGCC